>ENA-OQMZ01000001-OQMZ01000001.1-human-gut-metagenome-genome-assembly--contig:-NODE-1-length-88454-cov-4.257928_pt1 | contig 88454 bp, 94 predicted proteins | sample MGYA00242621_ERZ504862 | MGnify/ENA primary metagenome ERZ504862 (study PRJEB26092, sample SAMD00036393) | human gut metagenome | host: Homo sapiens | study: EMG produced TPA metagenomics assembly of the...
CCTCAAGCTTTTTCTTGAGTTCCTCTTTGCCGACAGCAAGCATCAGCTTGATACGGTTCTCCTGATTTACCTTCGGCGCACCCGGATCATAGTCGATGGTAACGATATTGCATTCGGTCTGATTTCTTTAATCTTTCTGATTGCGCCCTTACCGTTGATATGATTCGGCAGACAACCGAAAGGCTGTGTGCATACGATATTCTCATAGCCTGTATCGGCAAGCTCAATCATCTCGGCTGTCAGCAACCAACCCTCGCCCATCTTACTGCCGTAGCCGATAACACCGTTTACAAGCTCCTTTGTGTGAGCATATCTGTGTGGCGGAACAAAGCCGTACTTTTCAGCCGCATCAACCATAAGTCCCTCAAGCTTTGTGAGGTAGTTAAGAAGCATCGAACAGAATTTGTATTTAACTCTGCTTCCTCCGAACATCTTATAATCCTCAATACGGTTATCAACCTTAAATGATGCAAAACCCATAAGTCCGGGGATGCAAACCTCGCAATCCTGATCTGCAAGAAAGTCCTCAAGCCGTTGTTAGCCATTTTGGAGTATTTTACATAAATCTCACCAACTATGCCGACTTTAACCTTCGGCACTTTATTAAGCTCTATTTTTGTAAATGACTTTGTAATTCGGTCAAGAGTTTCGTCAATTTCTTCAAGAGTGTAACCCTTGCCCTGTATGAGCATATCGGAAATCTTATCCGTCCACTCATCAACAAGCGCCATACTTTCGCCCTTGTTCACCTCATAGGGCTTTGTCTGGTTGAAAGCAGCATTAACTGGTCGCCGTACACAAGACGCCGACAAATCTGCGGATAAGCGGAAGTGTGAGCGAAAAACCGCTGTTGTGCTCCATACCGAATGAAAGCGAAATTACGGGAACGAACTCAAAGCCTGCCTTTTTGAGAGCCTTTCTCAAAAGAAAAATGTAGTTTGACGCACGACATCCGCCGCCTGTCTGAGTAATCATCAGGGCAACCTTGTGAACATCATACTTTCCGCTTTGCAGAGCATTGATGAACTGACCTATAACCAGCAAAGCCGGATAACAGGTATCGTTGTGAACATATTTAAGACCTGTCTGCGCAATCTCCGGACCCGTTGTGTCGAGCAAATCAGACTTATAGCCGTAGTAGTTGAACACCTTTTCAAGTATTTTAAAATGAATAGGCGCCATATTGGGCATAAGGATTGTGTATTCCTTTTTCATCTGCTTTGTAAACAGCAAACGACCTGTTTTTTTGTCATACTTCAACTCTGCCATAACAGAATTTCCTTTCATCAATCGTTTTCAAGTGCAGCAAGCAAACTGCGGATTCGGATTTTAACTGCTCCGAGGTTTGTAATTTCATCTATCTTAATCTGAGTGTAAATCTTATTTTTGCTTTCAAGAATTTCTCTTACCTCATCGGTTGTAATCGCATCAACACCGCAGCCGAAAGATACAAGCTGAACAAGCTCCATGTCCTTTCTTGTTGTAACATATTTTGCCGCCGCATAAAGTCTTGCGTGGTATGTCCACTGGTTTAGAACATGAGTCCGGAAATGTTCAACTCTCGGAGAAATAACATCTTCGCTGACAATTGCAACATCAAAGCCTGAGATAAGTCTGTCGATTCCGTGGTTAATTTCGGGATCAATATGATATGGTCTGCCTGCAAGAACAAAAATCTTTTTGCCCTCTTTTTCAGCCTTGGCAATAATCTCGTTGCCCTTGTCAATAACCTTTTTTCTGTAATTTTCCTGTTCCTGATATGCAAGCTTAGCCGCATTTCTGACCTCGTTAAGAGTGAGGTCGGGGAAGTGGAACGAAAGTCTTTCATAGGCTTTCTTAGGAAAATCGTTCGGGCGGTGAATACCGAAGTATTCCTTTATGAAGTGAACCTTGCGTATATCCTTCATATTGTTTTTGATAACCTCGGGGTAGTAAGCAACAACAGGACAGTTGTAATGGTTATCTCCGAGATGCTCGTCAAAATTATAGGAAAGACAGGGGTAGAAAATTGTTTCTGCTCCCATATCAATAAGAGTCTGAATGTGACCGTGAACAAGCTTTGCAGGGAAGCAAACGGTATCGCTCGGAATTGTCTGCTGACCTCTCTGATAAAGCTTTCTTGTTGAATACGGTGAGTGGAACACCTCAAATTTAAGTTCTGTAAAGAATCTGTACCAGAACGGATAAAGCTCATACATATTGAGCGCCATAGGGATTCCAAGCTTACCTCTTATGCCTTCAACAGGCTTGTAGGAATCAATGAGATTCAGCTTATAGGCATACATATTCATATCGTTTGCAGGAGCCTTCTTTGTGATTGGTCTTTCACAACGGTTTCCCGCAATAAACTTTCTGCCCTTGCCGAATGAATTTATTGTAAGACGGCAGTTGTTGTTGCACATACCGCAGTTTGCAACCTTGATTTCGTGAACGAATTCATCAAGTCCCTTTTTGTCGGTAATTGTACTCTTGCCAACGCCCTTTGACTTTTTCTTTGCGTAAAGAGCCGCACCGTAAGCACCCATAAGTCCTGCAATGTTAGGACGGACAACTTCAACGCCCATTTCCTGTTCAAATGCACGCAAAACAGCATCGTTAAGGAAAGTACCGCCCTGAACTACAACACGCTTGCCGAGTTCGTCGGGGCTTGACGCACGAATAACCTTGTAAAGGGCATTCTTTACAACGCTGAGTGAAAGACCTGCCGAGATATCTTCAATTGTAGCGCCGTCTTTCTGAGCCTGCTTAACGCTTGAATTCATGAATACGGTACAGCGTGAGCCGAGGTCAACGGGACGCTTTGCAAAAAGTCCGAGCTTTGCAAAGTCGGCAATTTCATATCCGAGAGCGTTTGCAAAAGTCTGCAAAAAGCTTCCGCAACCCGATGAACAAGCCTCATTAAGGAATATATTGTCAATTGCACCGTTATGTATCTTAAAGCATTTGATATCCTGTCCGCCGATATCGATGATAAATTCAACATCGGGCATAAAGTATTTTGCGGCGGTAAAGTGAGCGATTGTTTCAACAATGCCGTAATCAACCGCAAACGCGTTCTTTACAATGTCCTCTCCGTAACCTGTTACGGCAGAAGAAACAACATTTATTTCGGGATTTATTTCGTAAACCTCGTCAAGGAATTGCTTCATAATCTCAACGGGGTTTCCCTTTGATGGCAGATATTTTGAATAGAGCAGCTCACCGTCATCATTGAGGACAACACCCTTTACGGTTGTTGAACCTGCGTCCATTCCTATATAAGCCTTGCCTGTGTATCCCTTTAGCTCCTTCTGCTTAACATCAGCCTTTGCATGACGGTCGCAGAATTTCTTGTACTCCTCTTCGTTTTTAAAGAGCGGCTGATTAAACGCAAAGTTACCGCTGCCACGGTAGTTCTTTACCTTTTCGATAACCTCGTCAAAATCAATAGTCTTTTCGGCACACAAAGCCGCACCGCAGGCAACATAATAAAGTGAATTTTCGGGGCAGATGCCCTTTGTTCCGAGCGTGCGGTCAAAGCAGTTTCGCAGTTCGCTCATAAATGTAAGAGGTCCACCGAGATATACAATCTGACCTTCAATTTCTCTGCCCTGTGCAAGACCTGCAACAGTCTGGCTTACAACCGCATTGAAAATACTCTCTGCGATGTCGCTCTTCCTCGCACCCTGATTAAGAAGCGGCTGGATATCGGTCTTTGCAAACACACCGCATCTTGATGCGATTGTGTATGTCTTTTCGTGCTGTTTTGCAAGCTCGTCCATATCCTCAAGCTTAACATTCAGAAGTGTTGCCATCTGGTCAATAAACGCACCCGTGCCACCGGCGCAGGTACCGTTCATTCTTACCTCAAGTCCGTTTGTGAGGAACAATATCTTCGCATCCTCACCGCCGAGTTCAATTATAACATCTGTACCCGGAATAAAAGTATTGGCGGCAACTCTTGTTGCGTAAACCTCCTGAATAAAATCAACGCCGACAGACTCGGCAACACCCATTCCGGCAGAACCCGAAAGAGCCACCGAGCATTTTCAACGCCGTCAATCCTTGTCCGTACAAGTGCAAGAATTTCTGCAATCTTTTCCGTAATTCGGGAATAATGCCTTTCATATGTGCTGTATATTAATTTGTTTTCGTTGTCAAGCACAACACATTTTATTGTTGTTGAGCCAATATCCAATCCTAATTTCAACTTGTGCCTCCGAAATCAATACATAGTAATCTCATTGTGCATATCTAGTTAATTATAGTATTTTTTGCTAAGAAAATAATTCTAATTTGGAATATTTTCACCTTTGATGAATTTTACCATTTTTATCACAAAAATTCAATACACATAAAGGGCATAATGTATAATCTATTGCATATAATTTGCCCTCAAAAGTAAAGCGGAGCATTGTTCCGACTTTAATATATCTTAAAAATGCAGAAAAACCTGCCGAAATCGGCAGGTCTTTAGCTTTAAGTATTTAAATTATCAGAAAAGTTCACCGTGAGGAGCTTCACCGTCATCTGCTCGTCTGAATCTGCGGACTCGGAGAATCCTTCTTCACGCTTTGCCTCAAGCTCTGCCTTGAGGTCGCAGATGTTTGTAAGATGCTCGGGTTCTGCCTTTTCTTCAGCAACAGCCTCGGGCTGTTTTTCAACAGGCTTTTCCTCTTTAAAAGGAGAGGACTTGTAGTCGCCCTCATTTGAGCAAGCTACTGTAATATCAACAATATCATCCTCTTTAACCTCGGGAGCAACCTCGGGATTGCCGTAGAAAATATCGTTTGAGCTGTTGACAATCTTTCTGTAACACTCTCTTGCTTTTGCGATTTTGGCCTTTGAAGTATCAATAACCTTCAAAAAGCTTTTCGCACTCGGCATCATTAATTTCAGCGCCTTTCTTTCTGCTGTCGTACATAACCTTTCCGAGAGCAATATATGCTCTGTTCATAAGCTCGCTTTCGCTTTTCATAACAAGTCTTAATCTGTTGAGCTTTGCGTTTGTTCTGTTCTTTTCTACTATTGTCTGAGCTACCGATGAAATTGTATCAACGGCTGTATTTACTGTTCCTTTTACACTGTCAAGTATCGTCATAGTAAATTTCTCCTTTAAAACCGCTTTGGCACAAACACTCTGACACATTCTGCCGTGGCGAATAATATTAAACTTATTTCTATTATTATGACAGATTTTTTTGATAAAATCAACATTTTTTTAAAATTTACTTGTTAAAATCACGGTCAATTGCTATAATTAGTTTCATAGAGTGTTAAAGAGGTGGTTTGGATGCCTGAAAAGAAAATTACCAAGGCAATCGTCTGCCCAATGTGCGGTGAAATGAGCAAGGCTGATGTTTACACCAGCATCAACCCGTCCGTAACAAAGGGTGTGCGCAGAAGAGCGCTTGACGGTGAGCTTTTTGCGTGGAAATGTCCGTCATGCGGATACTCCGCAAGGCTCACATATCCGATTCTCTACAATGATATGAAGAATCGTTTTATGGTGTATTTCATTCCCAAAATTGATCATTTTCAGCTCTGCGACAATGAGCTTGAAGAAAAATACAGCAATCTCCGCAACATAAGCAAACGAATTGTTCCGACCTTCAATTCGTTCAAGGAGAAAATTTTTATCTTTGAGTCGGGACTTGACGATATGTCGGTTGAGCTTACAAAGCTTGCAATCAGCCAAACAGTTTCAAAAAAGCTTAACGGTGCGGAAATTCATGACGGATATCTTTCAATGTACGATCGTGAACGCAACACAATGGGATTTACATATTTTACAGGTGAAAAGCATACGCCGTATGTTCAGACAGCAAGACTTGAAATTTATGTTAAATCGAAGAAAATTGTCGATTCGCTTGCGTATAAGGACAAAAAGTTAAAGGGCTTTCTTAAAATTGACCGTGAATGGGCAGAAAACATTCTCTACCGCTACAAGCGCATGAAGCATATTGAAAAGCTTAACAAGCTGAAAGAGTAACCTATTACTGTAGTCAGTCGATTCTTTTGGTTTAAAAAAGAATCTGCAAATAAGTAACATATGCACTGTAAAGAATATCCGTAAACATAAACTCGTTAAAGCAAAAATGCATAAAAATTTCCGCCATTACGATTGGGGTGGCGGAATCATTCAGCTTAATATTTTTGTATTTGCAATTTCAACTTGTTAAAATGCCGATACAATCGGGGATTTTCGTTGCACAAAAATCAGGGATCGACTCAAAGAGCCGATCCCTTTTTAATTTATTGAAAAGATTGGTAATTACTTGTTAACAGCTTCATAAACTGCAACTGCGCAAGCAACTGTAGCACCAACCATCGGGTTGTTACCCATACCGATAAGACCCATCATTTCAACATGAGCAGGAACAGAAGATGAACCTGCGAACTGAGCATCACCGTGCATTCTGCCCATTGAGTCTGTAAGACCGTATGATGCAGGACCTGCACCCATGTTATCGGGGTGAAGTGTACGGCCTGTACCGCCGCCTGATGCAACCGAGAAATACTTAACGCTGTCTCATTTGCCCACTTCTTGTATGTACCTGCAACGAGGTGCTGGAAACGAGTCGGGTTAGTAGAGTTACCTGTGATAGATACACCTACATTCTCATGCTGCATAATTGCAACACCTTCACGAACATCGTCAGCGCCGTAGCAGCGAACTGCAGCTCTTTCACCGTCTGAGAAAGCTCTCTCTTCAACGATTTTAAGCTCTGATGTGAAATAGTCAAACTGAGTCTTTACATATGTAAAGCCGTTGATTCTTGAAATAATGTAAGCAGCATCCTTGCCAAGACCGTTAAGGATAACACGGAGCGGCTCTTTTCTTGCTTTGTTAGCGTTACGAGCGATACCGATAGCACCCTCTGCTGCTGCAAAGCTTTCGTGACCTGCGAGGAATGCAAAGCACTTTGTTTCATCTCTGAGGAGCATTGCACCGAGGTTACCGTGACCACGGCCAACATTTCTCTGCTCAGCTACTGAGCCGGGAATACAGAAAGCCTCAAGACCGATACCGATAGCTTCTGCTGCCTCTGAAGCAGTCTTTGCGCCCTTCTTAACTGCAACTGCACAACCGAGTGTGTAAGCCCAGCCTGCGTTTTCAAATGCGATCGGCTGAACGCCCTTTACGATGTCGTAGGGATCAAAACCGAGATCGTTACAAATTTTTCTTGCCTCTTCAAGATTTGCAATACCGTATTCGGCAAGGCACTTCTCAATTTTAGGCATTCTTCTTTCCATACCTTCAAATGTTACTGCCATTATGGTGTCCTCCTTACCGAATTATTCTTCACGAGGGTCAATGTACTTAGCTGCGCCGTCAAAACGACCGTACTGACCGATGTTGTTCTTGTATGCTTCGTTTGGCTCAACGCCGTGACGAATGTCCTCGAGCATTTTGCCGAGCTTTACGACTGATAGCCGATAACTTCATCGTTCTCGTCAAGTGCTGTCTTGAGAACATAGCCTTCAGCCATTTCCATGTAACGAACGCCCTTAGCGTTTGTGCTATACATTGTACCAACCTGGCTGCGAAGGCCCTTACCGAGATCCTCCATACCTGCGCCGATTGGAAGACCGCCCTCTGAGAAAGCTGTCTGGCTTCTGCCGTAAACGAGCTGCTCGAAGATGTTCTTCATAGCTGTGTTGATAGCGTCACAAACGAGGTCTGTGTTAAGGCACTCAAGGAGTGTTTTGTTAGGAAGAATTTCTGCTGCCATAGCTGCAGAGTGAGTCATACCCGAACAACCGATTGTTTCAACAAGAGCCTCTTCAACGATACCGTCTTTAACATTAAGTGTAAGCTTGCAGGCACCCTGCTGAGGAGCACACCAGCCAATGCCGTGTGAAAGACCTGAAATGTCTTTAATGTCATAAGATTTTACCCATTTGCCCTCTTCGGGAATAGGTGCAGGACCGTGCTTAGGTCCCTTTGCTACAGTGCACATATTTTCAACTTCTTTTGAATAAATCATGTGTACTTCTCCTTTCAATAAATTGTATGAGTCCGAAATCCTCAAACACCTATATTATACGGCTTAACCCGACATTTTTCAAGCATTTTTCGTTAATTTTTACAATTCCCCCACATTGTAATATTTCCCGTGGCAATTTTCCGTTTGATTTTGAAACGGTAAAAATAAAAACGGCAACCGTGAAACAAATCACCGATTGCCGTTAAAGTTTGCTTATTCTTCCCAAAACAATTCGTCAAGGGTTTTGTCAAGCGCTTTACATATTGCTATGCAAAGGTTAATTGTGGGATTGTAGTCGCCCTTTTCAATTGCGCTTATTGTCTGTCTTGACACCTTTACAAGTTCCGCAAGCTGTTGCTGTGACAAATCCTTTGCGGCACGGGCGCTTTTTAATCTTAAATTCTTCATTCTTCAACTGCCTTTTTGTCAATTATTGTTTTGATGACAACCATCACAAAAATACTTATTGTCCAAATCATTACAATGATAGGAATAATGTCAAGATTTGCTATTCCGTTTGTAACAAAGGTTTTGTTGCCGAAAGCAATTCCCAAATATTCTGCTCCCGCAATAAATGCCAAAACGCCTAAAAGACTCTTTCTGCCTTTATTTGATGTAAAATATGCGTCATTGAAAATGCTTATTCCAACGAATACGGCAGTTGAAAGAAACAGTCCTATGAACATTTGAACGCTGAGTTCAGCCCAATTAATCTCCAAAACATTAACTAAAGCGCAGACAATTATGTACCCGATAAGCACAAAAAATGCCGATTTATAAGCCTTGCCCCGTGCAAGAACCTGTCGTTCATCGTATTCTGTGTAAGTGTTCTTTTTCCTTTTAATGTTTGCGATAATGAGCGTTACGATAACTACGGCAATAAAACCGCAACAAAAACCAAACACCCAATAGTATTTTTCTCCCATAATAACATCTCCCAAATAAATCAGCCAATTTGCAGATTTATTCGTCCAACCGATAATCCGCAAATAATATTAAAAAATTTTATGTGTTTAGATGTGAATACTTAAAAAATCCACAATGCGTACAAAAAGCTTTCCGTACCATTATAGTACATTAAAAGTTACTTATTGTCAAGTATATTTTACATAATTTCAAAAATACTTTCATTTGGCTGTTTTGGGAAATTAAATCCGTTACGAAACCTGTCAGCTCAAAGAAAACAAGACAAACCCATATTTCAGAGCTTGCCTTGTGGAATTACTCACCGTCACGCTGTATTGTTTCATTAATAGCACGATTAACAAAGCCGTTCACGCTTTCGCCGTTCTTTTCTGCGTGGGCTTTGATAATATCCTTTCGACCTTTCGGCACAGCAACATTGATACGGTCATATGCTTTAGCGTTATATCGGTTGTTTGCCTCAATTCTCGCCCTGCTGTTCTTATTTTCTGCCATTTCTTCACCGCCTGACCGTTAAAAATCTATTGACTTCAACTTGTTGTTGTTGTATAATATAGGTGAAAAGGAACGGCTTTAGCTGTTTCGCTTGCAACTAGATTAAATTTTTCAACTTAACCGTCTTGTGCTGCTACACAGGGCGGTTATTTCTTTATATTCTTAATGACTTCATTAAAAGCCACGAAAACAATTGCGAGAACAAATAAGTATGTAATCTCTACCATTGGAATACACCCCCTTTCGCAAGGGAGCTGAAACAGCCGCCACCGTTCCTTTACAAGTGTTATTATAGCATACCCCTTTACACTTAACAAGTACCAATATGCACAAATTATACGCTTAAACATTGTAGTATAATATAGTCACAGGATAAGGAAAGGGGAAAGCGATAATCAGTATGACCGCAACGCAATTGCAGTATATGCAAGATAGATTGTATAAGAATAATATTAATCAGTTTGGATTTGGCAACGGTATTGTTTCCTAAACAACAATAAAAAGGTATCGGTCTTTTTAACCAATACCCTTTTATGGAGCTGATAACTATTCTGTGCATTGCGAGAGTACATACCTCGCTTGTTGCTTGCGGTGCAAATTCTGTACGCTCATCAACGCTACGCCCTAAAAACGCTTTACTAAAGCGTTTTCTAAACGGGCTTTCGAATCCCGTTATCTTAATCTGAATCTGAAACAACAATAAAAAGGTATCAGTCTTTTTAACCAATACCTTTTTATGGAGCTGATAACGGATTCGAACCCGTGACCTCGTCCTTACCAAGGACGCACTCTGCCTACTGAGCTATATCAGCATATTTAATTGTAAGGTTGCAACTTTATAATGTTAATCTCGCAAAGTTTCGGACATTAACAGCCAAATCATTGCTGTAAAAAAAACAGTAAAAATCCAACAATAACAAAATCAAAATTAATTTTACTTTTTTTACACGGTCGCAAAACCACGGTGATTATATCACAAAAACATCGTGATGTAAAGTGTCCACGAAATATAATAACACATTTGCACGGTGATTTCAAATGTTTTTTTAAACTTTTTTGTAAAAAATACGAAAAGATTTGAAAAACACTTGATTATAAGCCGTTTTGGTGCTATAATTTTCTTGTAAATAATGAAAGCTAAAGGAGTGGGCAACAAACCCGCTCCTTATTTATTAGTTTTCACTTTGTTCCTCGGTGCGGTTTATCTGTCTGCAATATTTCGCACAGGGTATTTTTGCAGACAGGAAGGCAGTGAATTTATGGCAAAAAGCAAAGGCGGTGTAACCGTATCAAAAGTATGGGAGCTTTGTCAGCCGATTGTTGAAGGCTTCGGACTTTCACTTTGGGATGTGCGTTATGTCAAGGAAGGTGCAGACCGTTTTCTGCGTGTTTACATTGACAAGCCCGAAGGCATTGACATTAACGATTGCGAAAATGTTTCCCGTGCAATCAACGGTCCTCTTGATGAGCTTGATCCGATTGAGGAGGCGTACTGTCTTGAGGTCTGCTCTCCCGGAATTGAGCGTGAGCTTATCCGTGACGAACATTTTATGCAGTTCATCGGGGCAGATATTATGGTTAAGATGCTCCGCCCCATTGACGGCATAGGCAGAGAATTTAAAGGGGTTTTAAAGGATTATTCCGACGGTAAGGTCACAATTGAGGATCACAGCGGTGAGAATGAAATCACAATCAGCAAAAAGGACGCCGCATGGATTAAGCTTGACGATTTTGATTAAAAATTGCAGTTTGAACACTACGGATACACATAACAGCATAACAATTTGTATATAACCGAAAAATAAGAAAAGGATGATTTGGAAAATGACTAACAAAGATTTATTTGAGGCATTGAGAACATTTGAAAAGGAAAAGGGCATTCCTATGGACTATATGCTTCAAAACATTGAAAAGGCAATTTCCGTTGCCTGCAAGAACTACTACGGCGGTAATGAAAATGTTGTATTCAAGGTTGATCCGGAAAAGAACAGCTTTGACGCAAAGCTTGTCAAAACAGTAGTTGACGAAGTTTTTGATCCTAACTTTGAGGTTACTGTTGAGGAGGCTCAGCAGATTAACAAGAGAAAGAAATTTATTGTCGGCGATGAGATTGAAGTTCCGATTGATCCCAAGCACCTCGGTTGGACATCTGTTTCTTCTGCAAGAAATGTTATCCGTCAGGGTATTCGTCAGGGTGAAAAAGGTCAGACTCTTATCGAGTTTCAGAGCAAGCTCGGTGAAATTGTTACTGCAACCGTTGAAAGAATCGATCCTAAGTCGGGAGTTGCAACAATCAAAATCGGCAAGAGCGAAGCAACTCTGCCAAAGAGCGAACAGCTCGGTCATGACGACCTTAAAGAAGGCGACCACATTAAGGTTTATATTGCAGATGTCAAAGACAACGAAAGAGGTCCTCACGCAATCATTTCAAGAACACACCCCGGTCTTGTAAAGCGTTTGTTTGAACAGGAAGTTCCCGAAATCTATGACGGCGTTGTTGAAATAAAGTCAATCTCCCGTGAGGCAGGCAGCCGTACAAAAATGGCTGTTTACAGCTCAAATCCCGATGTTGACGCAATCGGTTCATGTATCGGCAACAAGGGCGCTCGTGTAAACAAGATTGTTGAAGAACTCGGCGGTGAAAAAATCGACATCGTGCTTTACAGCGATGATCCCGAAAAGTACATTTCGGCGGCTCTCTCTCCTGCAAGCGTTTGCAAGGTTGAAATTACAGATGAAGAAACAAAGAGCTGCCGTGCAACCGTTCCCGACGGTCAGCTTTCACTTGCTATCGGCAACAAAGGACAGAATGCCCGCCTTGCCGCAAGACTTACAGGCTGGAGAATTGACATCCGTCCCGAAAGCGGTTTCTACGGCGAAGATGAGGACGATGAACCAAAGGCAGAAGAAAAGTCCGAAGATGTTCTCGACCTTGACGAAAGCACAGAAGGCGAAACAGTTGTTTCGGATGAAACAGAGGAATAATCAGATTAAACAGAGAGGGATTTTATGAAGCAAAGAAAAATGCCGTTGCGTAAATGTACGGGTTGCGGAGAGATGAAAGAAAAGCGTGAGCTTATCCGTGTTGTCAAAGCACCCGACACCAAAGATGAAAACGGTGAAATCATTGCAAAAGGCGAAATTTCGCTTGACCTCACAGGTCGCAAGGCAGGCAGAGGCGCATATGTGTGCAGAAATCTTGCCTGCTTTGAAAAGCTCGCAAGGCACGCCGCTTTGAACGCTCGTTAAGCTGTAAAATCCCTGATGAAGTATATGAGCAGATGCAAAGTGAACTTGCCGCAGCAGACAGCGAGTAGGCGAAAGGATTTTTTATGAACGACAGGATTTTGTCGCTGCTTGGCATTTGCAAGAGGGCAGGCAAGCTGATTACAGGTGCCGACACGACGATTGACTCAATACGAAAAAGCAAGGCAAAGCTTGTTATTTTTGCAAATGATTTTTCAAAGAGCAGTAAAAAAAGCGTGCAGACAGCCGCTGATGAATGCAATGTGAAAACATTGACAATGAACCGAAGCAAAGAGGAAATCGGATTTGCTCTCGGAAAAATCTGCGGAGTTATGACAACCGAAGACAAAGGCTTTGCAGATAAGCTTGAACAGCTTATTGAAAACGAATCGGGAGGAGAATTGTATGATAAAATATAAGGTAAAGGACGCAGCAGCAGATCTCGGAGTTTCAAACAAGGAAATTATTGAGATTCTCGAAAAACATTGCGGTGTTACAAAGAAAACAATGACAACACTCGAGGAAAGCGAACTCGATGTGATTTTTGATGTAATCACAAAGAAGAACAAGGTTGAAAACTTTGACGAATACTTTGCGGCACGCAACAACAAGCTTGACAACGGAAGCAAGCCACAGCAGGAAGATAAGCCCGCAAAGCAGAATGCAAAGGCTGACAACCAGAAGAAAAAGACCGATAAAAACGACAAAAAGCCTAACAACAAGGATGCAAAGCCTGCATCAAAACAGGAAAAGGTTGAAGTTACTCAGGAAAAGAGCGTTGAGGAGTCTGCTCCCCGCAAGCGCAGAGTAATTGACACCCGTGCAACAAATGTTGATGTTGAGCGTTACAACCAGAAGTATGATGACCTTGCAAGCGACAGCTCAAAGGGCAGAAGCACAGACAACATTGTTAAAAAGCAGAAATTCACAAACCGTACCCAGCGTCAAAAGGGCAGACGACAGAAGCGTGAAACAGAGCAGGAGCGTCTGAACCGTATTGCTCTTGAGCGTAAGCAGAAACCGATTACAGTTCAGATTCCTGACGAAATCGTAGTTTCGGAGCTTGCTCTCAGGCTCAAGCTACCGTTGCCGAGGTTGTTAAAAAGGCATTCCTCATGGGTACAATGGTAACTGCAACAGATACAATCGACTTTGACACAGCGTCACTTATCGCCATGGAATTTCATGCAAAGGTTGAAAAAGAGGTTGTTGTTACAATCGAAGAACAGATTATTGATGACAGCGAGGACGATGAGGCAAATCTCGTTGAGAGAGCTCCGGTTGTTGTTGTTATGGGTCATGTTGACCACGGTAAAACTTCAATCCTCGACGCTATCCGTCACGCAAATGTAACAGCCGGCGAGGCAGGCGGTATCACACAGCATATCGGTGCTTACAGAGTTATGGTAAACGGCAAGCCTGTTACATTCCTCGACACGCCCGGACATGAGGCATTCACAACAATGCGTGCAAGAGGTGCTCAGGTTACCGATATCGCAATCCTCGTTGTAGCCGCCGATGACGGTATCATGCCGCAGACAGTTGAGGCTATCCACCATGCAAAAGCCGCAGGCGTATCTGTTATTGTTGCCATCAACAAAATGGATAAGGTCGGCGCAAATCCCGAAAATGTTAAACAGCAGCTCACAGAGTATGAGCTTATTCCGGAGGAGTGGGGCGGCGATACACCGTGTATCCCTGTTTCCGCAAAGACAAAGGAAGGTCTTGACGATCTTCTTGAAATGGTTACTCTTGTTGCAGAGATGAAAGAACTCAAGGCTAACCCCGACAGAGCTGCAAAGGGTACTGTTATCGAGGCAAGACTTGACAAGGGCAGAGGTCCTATCGCAACCGTACTCGTTCAGAACGGTACACTTCACAAGGGCGATACAATTATCGCAGGCACTTGCGTCGGTCGTGTAAGAGTTATGACAAACGATAAGGGAGAAAGAGTTACCGAGGCAGGTCCTTCTGTTCCTGTTGAAATCACAGGTCTTGACGAAGTTCCGGTTGGCGGCGATATCTTTGACGCAGTTTCCGACGAGCGTCTTGCAAGAACTCTTGTTGACCAGAGAAAGGCCGCTAAGAAGGAAGAAATCTTCAACGCACAGACTAAGGTTACTCTTGACAATCTCTTTGACCAGATGAAACTCGGTGAAATCAAGGAACTTCAGATTATCGTTAAAGCCGATGTACAGGGTTCTGCCGAGGCTGTTAAGCAGTCACTTGAAAAGCTTTCAAATGACGAGGTAAGAGTAAATGTAATTCACAGCGCAGTAGGTGCAATCAACGAGTCCGATGTAATGCTTGCAGAGGCATCTAACGCAATTATCGTAGGCTTCAATGTTCGTCCGGATGCGGTTGCCGCAGAAAACGCAGAGCGTTCAGGCGTTGATATGCGTCTTTACAGCATTATCTACGATTGTATCAACGAAATCGAATCTGCTATGAAGGGTATGCTTGCTCCTAAGACAAGAGAAGTTGTTCTCGGTATGGCTGAGTGCCGTAATGTTATCAAGATTAAGTCAGTCGGCACAATCGCAGGTTCATATGTTAAGAGCGGTAAGATTCAGCGTGGCGCAAGCGTAAGAGTTATCCGTGACGGTATCGTTATTGCAGATGACGCAATTGCATCTCTCCAGAGATTTAAGGACGCTGTCAAGGAAGTTAGCGAAGGCTACGAATGCGGTATCGGTCTTGAAAGATTCAACGACCTCAAAGAGGGCGATATGTTCGAGGTTTATACAATCGAAGAATACAGGGATTAAAGCTTGTATGTTAAACCAAATTTTATAAACGGCACAAATTCACCGTTATTTTGTAGGGGCGGTCGTTGGGCGCCCGCAGGTAACGGCAGAAATTTTCAGTTTAAATAAATACTGTATAGTTCAAGTCAGTAGCTGTAAAATAACAAAATATTTCATCAAAGCGGGCGGCCGATGACCGCCCCTACGGAAATAAGATAAAAGGATGTGATAGCATGGGAAGCCATAGAATTGAAAGAACAACAGAGGACATCAAAAGAGAGCTTACTGCTATTTTCAGAGAATTAAAAGACCCACGGGTTCAGCAGGCGTTTATCTCTATCGTAAGAGTTGAGGTTACAAACGACCTTTCATACTGCACGGTACAGGTCAGCGCAATTGAAGGTCTTGACAGAGCCAAAGAGGCTGTCAAGGGCTTAAAGTCTGCATCGGGCTTTATCAGACGAGAGCTTGGGCACAGACTTCATCTTCGTCATGTTCCCGAACTCATTTTCCACGCAACAGACAGCATAGAATACAGCGCAAACATCAGCCGTATTCTCAACAGCCTTGACATTAAGGAAGACGAGGAAGAAAATGATGAATCTGTATGAGGTTGCCCGTTTTCTTGAGGCACACGATAATTATGATATTCTAACTCACGCTTATCCTGACGGTGACACCCTCGGCAGCGGATTTGCACTCTGCCTTGCACTCCGTCAAATCGGCAAAAAAGCAAGAGTTATCACAACAGGTGTTCCGTCAAAGTTTACCTATCTTCAGAAAAACATAGAGGAAGAAGATTTTACAACCGAAACGGTTGTCAGCGTTGATGTTGCGGCTGACAGCCTTCTCGGTTCAAATATGGGCAAATATATCGGCAAGGTTGATTTGTGCATTGACCACCACGGTTCAAACACATTTACCGCAAAGGAAAAGTTTGTTGACAAATATGCGGCGGCAAACTGCGAAATTCTCTACAAGCTGTTCCTCAGAATGCACATCAACTTTACAAAGGACATTGCAGACTGCCTCTACACAGGCATTTCAACCGACACCGGCTGTTTCAGATACACAAACACAACCGCCGAAACCATGCGTGTTGCCGCAAGTCTTATGGACTTTGGCTGTAACACCGCATACATAAACAAGGCGATGTTTGAAACAAAGTCAAGAAACAAAATTCAGCTTGAAAGAGCCGTTTATGAGTCAATGACCTATTGTGCAGACGGCAGGTGCGCAATAATTTACACAACGCTTGATATGCTCAAAAAGCTCAACACGGGTGATGACGAAATGGAGGGACTTGCCTCTATTCCCCGTCAGATTGAGGGTGTTCTCATCGGAATTACAATGCGTGAAAAAGAGGGCGGATTCTTCAAAATTTCCGTTCGTACAAACAATGATATCAATGCCTCGGATTTCTGTTCGCAGTTCGGAGGCGGCGGTCATCCTGCGGCGGCAGGATGCTCAATTGAGGGCGACCTTGAAACCGTAAAGACAACGCTTGAAAAAGCTGCGGAGAAGTTTTTATCATGAGCAATCTTAACGGTGTACTGCTGATTGACAAGCCGAAGGAATTCACCTCGTTTGATGTTATTGCCGTTGTTCGCAGACTGACAGGGCAGAAAAAACTCGGTCACACCGGAACACTTGATCCGAACGCAACGGGCGTTCTGCCTGTTTTGCTCGGAACTGCAACCAAAACACAGGATCTCATTCTCAATCATGACAAGTCATACATGGCAGAATTTCAGCTTGGCAAAACCACCGACACCCTCGATATCTGGGGTACGGTGACGGGAGAATGCGAATCTTCGGTTACAGAGGAGCAGATCCGCAGAGTAATTCCCAATTTCACGGGCGAAATTGAGCAGATTCCGCCGATGTACTCTGCCGTGCAAAAGAACGGTCAAAGGCTTTATGACCTTGCAAGACAGGGAATTGAGGTTGAGCGTGAGAGCCGAAAGGTTACTGTCTACTCTCTTTCGCTTGCGAATTTTGACGAAAAAGCGCAGACAGGCACGCTTGAAATTTCCTGTTCAAAGGGTACTTATGTACGCACGATAATTGATGACATAGGCAGGGTTCTCGGTGTCGGTGCGGTTATGACGGCACTTTGCAGAACCTCGGCTTGCGGATTTTCGCTTGACGAGTGCATAACGCTTGACGAGCTGAAAAGCATTTGCGAAAACGGAAATGTTGAAGAAAAACTGCGTTCCGTTGAAAGTCTGTTTATGAGTTTGGGCTATCTTGCCGTATCGTCTGCACAGGCAAAACGATTTGCAAACGGCGGTGCGTTGAGTGCTGACAGAACATATCTTGCCAAGTCGGGGTATGAGGACGGTCAGCTTTTCAGAATGAAAACCCATGATGGTGATTTTTTAGGCATAGGCATTGCCGACAAGCCAAATAATCTCATCAAAATATATTTTCAAAACTGCAGGTAGCGTGTCGCTATGCCCAATTCGTGAAGACAGTTTGCGATAGTTCAAGCATTATCGCCCGAGCGTTACTTTTAGATTGTAAATAAAAACGAGAAATAAAAAACGGTGTGCAACGAAGCGGCACACCGAAAAATGATTGACATATTAATGGTTAGATGTTAATATATAGATAAGGAAACGGCTTTAGCTGTTCCGCTTTTAAGACAAATTATTTTTGGTAACCGCCTTGTATTCGCAGTACAGGGCGGTTATTTCTTTATGGTAAACACAATAAAAAATGTTTTGCTTGTATTCAAGTGGGCTGCCCTACGGAAAAATTTGTTTGCAGGATTCACTTTACAGTCATTTTGCGTCACTATAATATGGGTGTAAAATGAATTTGGAGGTATATTTTATGGAAATTCTGAAAGTTGAAAATCTTATAAAAAACTACGGAAGCGGTGAAAACCTTGTAAATGCGGTTGACGATGTTTCGTTCTCGGTTGAAAAAGGCGAATTTGTTGCCATTGTCGGTGCAAGCGGCAGCGGCAAGTCAACTCTTCTTCATCTTATCGGCGGTGTCGACCGTCCCACAAGCGGAAAAATTTTTGTTGACGGCAACGATATAAGCAAAATGAATGATGACAAGCTTGCCGTATTCCGCCGCAGACAGGTGGGCATTGTCTATCAGTTCTACAATCTTATCCCGATTCTGACTGTTGAAGAAAACATCACGCTCCCCTGTGACCTTGACGGCAGAGGTGTTGACAGAGAAAGACTTGAGATGATTCTTGATTCGTTCGGACTGCGTGCAAGAAGAAAACACCTTCCAAACCAGCTTTCGGGCGGTCAGCAACAGAGAACATCTATTGCCAGAGCGCTCATTAACAATCCGTCTCTTGTGCTTGCCGATGAACCGACAGGCAACCTTGATTCAAAGTCAAGCGAAGAGGTTATGAGTATTCTCAAAATGTGCAATCAGAGTTACGGACAGACTGTTATAATGATTACGCACAACCTCGACATTGCAAAACAGGCAGACAGAATCATAACAATCAGCGACGGCAAAATTGTTGAGGAGGGTTGATTATGAAACTTCTCAACAAGCTTACTCTTAAAAATCTGCGACTTAACAAGGTGCGTACAATTGTTACAATCGTGGGAATTATGCTCTCGGCGGCACTCATCACGGTTGTTTCGGGAATGGCACTCAGCGGACGACAGACTATGATTGACGGTCAAAAAACCTGGTCGGGCAATTATGATGTTGCACTTGATATTATCGACACCGCAAAAATTGATAAAATCCGACAGAACCGTAATGTTGAAAATGCCTTCTATAAAGAAAGGCTCGGATATGCCAGGACAAAAAATGCTGACGGCGAAATCTGTGATTACAGCGTTCTTGCCATGAGCGAAAATACCTACGGCAACTGTTTTAAGATAGACCTTATAAAGGGCAAGTTCCCCACAAATTCGGGTGAGGCTGTTGTTACAAAATCGTTTAAAACACAGGACGGAAAAAATGTGAAAGTCGGTGACAAAATCACACTTGATGTCGGTGTTCTTACCGACAAAGACGGCAATGTCCCCGATGAGGAAGGCATTCATAATTTGTTGCAAAAAGATTTTAATAAGTGCAGCATTATTGACACGGTAAAAAGAACCTATACCGTAACGGGTATTATTGAAAGACCGAAAACGAGCGAACTCTATGATCCGTCAAATTTTTCTATGATATATACCGTGTCTGATGAAAAAGCTCCTGTCGAGGCAATCAAAACAAAGCATATGAATAAGCTGTATATCGCCTATACTCCTCAGAGCGAAAGCATTATCTTCAAAATACAGCGGATATTTTAGGCTTTAAAGCTGATGATATGAGTAATGTAATCAGCGATGAAATTTCACCCGAAGATCAGCAGACCTCTGGAATAAATGCATACGAATTCAATTCCATACTCCTCAGTATGAAAGGCTACGGTTCAAATGAGGCAACAAATACTGTGATTTTCAGCCTTGCCGTTATTATCATTATTATAGTAATGCTTGCAAGCGTGTTTGTAATCCGCAACAGCTTTGCAATTTCAATTACCGAGAAAACGAGTATGTACGGTATGCTTGCATCAGTCGGCGCAACCAAAAGGCAAATCCGCAGGAATGTGCTTTTTGAGGGCTTCATTCTCGGCTTAATCGGTATCCCTCTCGGCATACTTCTCGGACTCGGTGTAAACGCAATTCTTATTACAATACTCAACAGCGTTCTCAGTGATATGCTGAGCGGTGCAACATTTGTATTTGTAACTCCGACAATTCCGATTATTTGTGCAATCGTTCTTTCGGCTGTTACTATATTCTGTTCATCATTCTTCATTGCACTTCGTGCGTCAAGAATTCCGCCCCTTGTTGCAATCAGAGGCAACAAGGATATCAAGGTGAAGAACAACAAGCCGTACCGCACATCTAAGCTTACGAAAAAGCTTTTCGGTGTAGGCGGTGAAATCGCCTCAAAGAGCCTTAAACGCAGTAGGAAAAAGTATCGCACAACGGTTATTTCAATCGTTGTAAGCGTTGCAATGTTCATTGCAGTTTCGGCATTTATGGACTATGGAATGACATATACAGAGCATTACTACGGCAAAACAGACTACAGCTATACGGTTGTCGGAATTGATTCAAAGCAGGCTCAGACAATTGAAAAAATGCCTGAAATTGAGAATTATCTTACAGTCGGATCGCAGTACGGTTGTGTGTCGGCAGATGTGCCTGTTAACGAATGCGGAGAAAATTTCCTTTATGACAATGCTGACGGTACAAAGTCATTCAGCGTGGAATTTCTTGAATTTGAACACGATACCTTTGTTCAGATTTGCAGGGAATTGAAACTCGATTACAACGAGGTTAAGGGCGGTGTGCTTGCGTATTCAAAGGTGACGCCCGATTACGGCGAGGGCAGTCGGAGCTATGATGAGCCTGTACCGCTGTACGGCAAAGACGCCCCAACAAAGTTTATCGTTTACGGAAATGACGAGGAAGGAAACGAGCTGAAAACAGGCAAATTGAGGGTTGCCTCATTGTTTGACGAAATTCCAAAGTCGGCTGATTCTGTAATCGGCGAAGGAACAATTTTCGGTCAGGGCTTGATAATCGGCGAACAGGGTGTAATTTCATCTCAGGTCGGCAAAGACGGATGTGCCGTTACTCTCTATGCCAATACATCGGACCACACTTCGCTTACAAACCGTATTGAGTCTATGGAAGGTGCGGACGACAGCATTTTCATTTATGACTATGAAGAAACTGTAAGACAGTTCAATGCCGTTATGCTGATTGTCGGAATATTCGTTTACGGCTTCATCGGCGTTATCTCGCTTATCGGAATGACGAATATCTTCAACACAATCTCAACCAATATGCAGTTGAGGAGCAAGGAATTTGCATCGCTTAAATCTATCGGTATGACAAAGAAAGAATTTAACCGTATGATTCGCCTCGAAAGCCTTATGTACGGCATAAAATCTTTGCTTATCGGTATTCCTCTCGGCGTTCTCGGTGTATTTGCAATCTTCTCGGCATTTTCAAAAGGAAGCGTTCCAATAAGCTTTGTATTCCCGTGGAAAGCGATTTTGATTAGTATTGCGGCTGTATTTATTGTGGTATGGCTGATTATGAAATACTCAATCTCAAAGGTTAATAAGCAAAATATTATTGAAACAATCAGAAATGACAATATCTGAGCGTCATATTCAGCCAACAGACTGTATTTTGTTGAAATTTGTTGACAATAGTTTTACACTCTGTTATAATGTAGTTGTAACAACAGATACCACAATATTTTGTATGTTTTCATTGCTGACGGGCGGATTATTGATTTAATCCGCCCGAATTTCATTTTGGGAGGACTTTTTGTGAAAATTCTTCTTATTGAGGACAACCGTGCAATTTCAAAAGGACTTGTTTACACTCTTGAACAAAACGGCTTTGAGGTTGCGTTGTGCGAAAATGCCGAATCAACCCTTAACTCTCTCGGCGGTGACTTTGACCTTTTTATTGTTGATGTGTCGCTTCCCGACGGCAACGGTTTTGAACTTTGTGACGAGATAAAAAGAGTGTGCGAAACTCCCGTGATTTTTCTCACCGCACTTGACGATGAGGACAGCATTGTAAAAGGCTTTGACCTCGGAGCGGAGGATTACATAACAAAACCGTTTTCAAGCCGTGAGCTTCTTGCAAGAATTAAACGAATTACCAAAAAGCTCGACAAAACTATGACTATGAATTTTGGCGACATCAGCATTGACTTTGACAAAAAACAGGTTTGCAAAAACGGCAATCCCGTTGTGCTTACGGCGCTTGAGTACCGCCTGTTTGCAATGCTTGCCAAAAACAGCGGCAAGGTGCTGACCCGTGAACAGATTCTTGAACGCATATGGGATTTGTCGGGGAATTATGTTGAGGACAACACGCTGACCGTGTACATAAAAAGACTTCGCAAAAAACTTGATACAAATATGATTAAAACCGTAAAGGGCCTTGGTTACAGGCTGGAGGTATAATGAAAAACACATCAAAATTTCTTGCGGTAATGCTTGCGATAACGGGGCTTTTCTGTTGTGCCGTTGCAGTAGGCATCGGTGCAGGCTTTAACGCTGTTCGTGAAAGCACGGATAAAAAGATAATTGCCGTTGCGGAAAAGGTTAGGGAACAATATCCCGACATTTCGGAAAAGGAGCTTGCTCAAATTTTGAACAGCGACACTGCCGGCATAAAAGGCGACTTTGCAAAGTACGGAATAAAATCCGACAGTGGCTGGGTTGACATTCAGAGCGGAAGTTATGCAACAATTACAATTGTGATTGCAACCGCAGGTGTTTGTGTGTTCGGAATTTTGCTCTGCGTTGTGTTCATAAGATACTGTAAAAAGCAAAAGCGACAGCGACTTGAAATTGTAAAATGTCTTGAAAAAATAAACAACCGAGAGTACGACCTCGACCTTGACGGCTCAACCGACGACGATATGTCACTGTTAAAGCAGGAGATTCAAAAAACAACGGTAATGCTTCGTGAGTATGCCGACAATTCAATGCGAGAGAAAGAAATCCTCAAAAATTCGCTTGCCGACATTTCACATCAGCTTAAAACACCGTTGACTTCAATTTTGATAACAACCGAAAATATCCTTGATGACGATGATATGCCCGTTGAAATCAGACGGGATTTTGTTATGGATATAGCGCATAATGCCCATTCGATAAATTTCCTTGTAAAAAGTCTGCTTACGCTCTCAATGCTTGATTCGGGAACTGTTGAATTGAAGTTCGGAGATGTGTCGGTTGAAAAATAATTGACGAGTGCATTTCACGCACAGAGGTTCTTGCCGATATCCGTGATGTGAGAATTGAAAAAACCGTCAAAAATGATTTTAATCTTAATTGCGATTTTCGCTGGATTTGCGAAGCGGTTTCAAACATTGTAAAAAACTGTATTGAGCATACCGACGGCGGTTATGTCAGAATTTCTGCCGAAAGGAACAGCATGTATTCGGAAATCACCATAAGCGACAACGGATGCGGAATCAGCCCGAAGGATTTGCCCCACATTTTTGAGAGGTTCTATAAAGCACGAAATTCATCCCCGTCAAGCGTCGGCATAGGTCTGTCGCTTGCAAAATCAATCGTTGAAAAAACAGGCGGATATATTACCGCAGATTCCAAACTCGGCGTAGGCTCAACCTTTAAACTCAGATTTTTGAATGTAAGACTCAGATAAGATAAAAATTAAAAAGCGAAAATTGCGGTCGGAAATAAAGTTTTGTTAAGTACAAATCTTATTATTCCCGACCGTATTTATGTAATTTTCGGCAGGGGGGCAATTGAAACTGTCTTTATAAATAAAAACAGAAGAGCGACAAGGGTAATTTTGCATAAAATTCCAGTGTAAAGATTGTGTAACTTGCTATTTTTACAAAATAAAAGGATTATGTGTAGTTTTTGTGAGAGTTTTGTGATAAAATCAAATTGTCTAGGGATGTTTGACCCTACGTTTTAAAAGCTTTGAAAGGAGTAATCAAACAATGAAAAAAAGAAGTATGAAGAGAGCGCTCAGTGCCGTTTTGACACTTTGTATGGCTCTCCCCGGTGCTTCCGTAGCATTTGGTTCGGCAAGTGCTGCAACAGTTTCCGATGACAGCAGCACATCTGCATCATCAACTGCCGCAGGTTCACTTGTTGAAGATGACGGCTTTACATGGGATAATGCCAATGTGTATTTCCTGCTTACCGACCGTTTTAAGAACGGAAACACCGCAAATGACCATTCATACGGCAGAACACTTGACAAGGACGGCAAACCGCTTGAGGGCTGGGATACAAACCCCGGTACATTCCACGGCGGCGACTTTGCAGGTGTTACTCAGTCAATTGAAGAGGGTTATTTTGATAACCTCGGTGTAAACGCAATTTGGATCTCAGCTCCGTATGAGCAGACTCACGGCTATTGTGATTCAGGTAAGGGCTTTGCTCACTACTCATATCACGGCTACTATGTTCTTGACTATACCGAAACCGATGCAAACTTCGGTACAAAAGAGGAGTTCAAAACTCTTGTTGACACAGCGCATGAGCACGGTATCAGAGTTATCATGGATATCGTAATGAACCACACAGGCTACAACACCGTTGCAGATATGGAGCAGTTCGGCTTCGGTACTCTCCTTGACGGTGCGTTAGACTTCAAATACAAGCTCACAGATGTAGGTGAAGTAAACGACCACATTGACTATAAAACATCAGAAGAAGACTGGGGCAAATGGTGGAGCAATGACTGGATCCGCAGCGGTCTTCCCGGATATACAGAGGGTGCCGGCGGTGATCTTACAATGTCACTCAGCGGACTTCCCGACTTCAGAACAGAGCAGACAAAGGATGTTACAATTCCTCCGATCCTCAAAACAAAGTGGACTCAGGAAGGTACATATGCTCAGAAGCTCGCAAAATACGGTGACAAAAACACAGTAACAGGCTACCTTTCAACCTGGCTTTCAGAGTGGGTTAGGGAGTACGGTGTTGACGGTTTCCGTTGCGATACTGCAAAGCATGTTGATAAGGCTTCTTGGAACCAGCTCAAGCAGGCTTGTGTTTCTGCTCTCAGAGAGTGGAGATCCAACAACAAGGGCAAAGCAGGTGCTGACTGGAAAGAAGATTTCTGGATGACAGGCGAGCATTGGGATCACGGTGTAGGCTACGACACATACTATTCCGAGGGCGGCTTCGACTCAATGATTAACTTCGCAGTTACAGGCGGCGGTGCTCTTGCAAGCGGTAGTGTTGCAAACACATATCAGGGCTATGCAGACAAGATCAACACAAAGGAAGGCTTTAACGTTCTTTCATTTATGTCATCACACGATGAAACACTTACCCGTGGCGATGAGAACACAATGCTTTACAATGCGGCTGCATTCCTCCTTCTCCCGGGCGGAGTTCAGATTTTCTACGGTGACGAAACCAACCGTCCTCTCTATCCCGGCGTTGCATTTGACGGTTACGGCGGATCGGGTCACGCACTCAGAAGTGATATGAACTGGAACGACATGGACAAAACTCTTCTTGCTCAGTGGCAGAAGGTTGGTCAGTTCCGTAACAAGCACGTATCTATCGGTGCCGGCGCAAATGTTAAGCTCTCAGCTACAAGCGGTGTTGCTTTCGGCCGTACATACGATAAGAACGGCGTAACAGATCAGGCAGCTGCAGTAATCGGCTGTAACAAAAATTCAAGCGTAACTGTTGATGTTTCAACTCTTTGGGAAGACGGCAGCTATGTAATCAATACTTATGACAACTCATCTTCAGTTGTTACTGACGGTAAGGTAACTTTCAACAGCGGTGTAAACGGCACAATCCTTATGGAAAATGCTGACGGTCAGCCGCTTGTATCAATCACAGGCGAGCCGAAGTTCTACGGCACAGAGCAGGTTACTGTTTCTCTCAAGGAATGCGACAGCGCAAAGGTTTCTGTTGACGGCGGTAACAAGTTTGTTGTTAAGGACGGCGACACATTCACAATCGGTCAGACAGCTTACAAGAACGATACAATCGAAGTAACTGTTGAGGCTACAAACGACAAGGCAAGCTCAGAGGCTAAATTCACATTCCTCAAGCTCGGCGAAAACGACGAAAAGCCTACAACCAGCCCGACACAGAGCACAACTGTTCCCGGTTCGACAGCAAGTCAGACATCAAAGCTTACAATCAAGAGCACAGCAGGCGCTCCGAATGTTTACGCTTGGACAGGTGCAAGCACAGCACTCAACGGTGCATGGCCGGGTCAAAAGGCAGCAGCCGTTTCAGGTCAGGCAAACACATATGAACTCACACTTCCTGTTTCAGCTGACAAGTCATTCAGCGTTGTTCTCAACAACGGCAGCGGCTCACAGTCAGGCGATATCACAGGTCTTTATGACGGTGCTGTTCTCGAAATTCAGAACGGCAACTACGCATCGGTTAAGACAGTAACCAACGGTAATCAGCAGGGAGGCGGCGGCGAGCCAGAGCTGCAGAGGGTTCTGTTTCCGTAACAATCAAGCCTTACAGCCCATCTGCAAGCTACAAAATTTACGCTTGGAATGATACACAGAAGCTCACAGGCGCATGGCCGGGCGTTGCTCTTACAGAAAAAGATTCTGATGGCAACTATGTTGTTAAGTTCGATAATGTTGACGAAGTAAGCATTATTCTCAGCAGCGGTTCAGGTCAGACAGCAGATATCACAGGCGTTAGAGACGGCGCTACAATCGAAATTACAAACGAAGGTTGTACAACATACAAGCTTACATCAAAGCCAATCGTTGTTTCACCTTATGAATCACTCAAGAAAGAAGCAAGAAAGATTCTTGCTATGACAGCATCAGACTACACAGCAGAGAGCTGGGCAAATGCTCAGAAGGTTCTCAAGTCAGCCGAGGCTATGATTAAAGCAGGCGAAGACGCTACAACAGCTGAAGATATGAATGCTATGATTGCAGACCTCAAGTCAGCTCAGAAGGCACTTGTACTTGCTCCTGCAACACTCACATATGCAGTTGTAGGCAAGAGCGTTGTATCAGGTGTTACAGCCAGCGCTGCAAAGGTAACTGTTACAGTTGACGGTAAGACATATACTGCTACTGCAGACGATGTAACAGGTGCATTCACAGTTGCAACATCAGCTCTCAAGTCAACAAGCACAATCAAGGTTGACGCAACAAGAAACGGCGTAAACGGCACATATTCATATGCTATGAAGAACGGCGACATTGAAAGCGGATTTGTTCCAACATCTCCTACACTTCCGACACAGCCTACTACTTCAACTCAGCCGACTACAGCTACTCAGCCAACAACAGCTACTCAGCCGACTGCACCTACACAGCCTACAACAGCTACAGAGCCGACTACTGCTCCTGCTCAGAAGCTCACAGTAAACGCTACTTCAAATTACTTTGGTTCTGCATCAAAGACAGTAAGCACTGACGGCAAGAAGGTAACTGTTCTCTACAAGCTCAACTCAAACATGGGCGTTGTTGACGGACAGTGGGCTGTTAAGTATGATTCAAGCAAGCTCAAATTCAACATGGCTGATAACAAGGCAGACGGCAAGCAGACAATCATGCCTTCACAGTCAAACCTTATTCACAATGCTTACAGCAATGTAATTAAGGGTGTATTTACTAACCCACAGGTGCCTACTCAGTACAACGGAGATACATTTATCTCACTCACATTTGAGGTTATCGGTTCAGGTACTGCAAGCGTATATCTTGACACACAGTACCTTACATTAGGTTATGTAAAGGGCAACAAGCTTAATCAGGCATCTGTTGTAAATAACAGCAAGGTTTGCGATGTAACAGGCATTGCAGGCTTTGAAAAAGTATCAGTAAACGCATCAACGGTATTTGTCGGCGATGTAACCCTTGGTGATGTTAACATGGACGGCGACATCACAGTTGTAGATGCAACCGAAGTTCAGAGGTATGTTGCTCAGCTCGTTGCATTCACAAACGACCAGTTTACTGCTGCCGATGTTGACCATGACGGCACAATCACAGTTAAGGATGCTACTACTATTCAGAAGTTTGTTGTAGACCTCATCAGCAACTTTTAATAAGTTTTAAAGCAATTGACATATCGTTCCGTTTAGTCGATATAGTAAGGAATGCCCCTCACATTTTGTGAGGGGCATTTTTTGTACAGCTTTTTAAATAGAAAATGGCAGACAACCGTGTGATTGTCTGCCATTTTGTCATGATGAATTTAAAATTACCGATTATGCTTTTACAAGAACCTTTGTAATTTCGCTGATGTACATTTTATGGAAGTCGTTGTCATACCACTTGTCAACGCTTTCACGGTCGGCAATGCTTTCGGCATTAAGACTTTGAGCGTACATTTTTTTGCATTCAAGAACAAGCTTTGCCTCTTCAAAATATACAGAACCGTTTTCCGTGAACGCAGGAGTAAGACCTGTTTCCTTTACCTTGTCATAATCCTTGCCGCTCTTTGAACCGCAGAATTTGAGGGCATCTCTGTACTTTTCATCAAAAAAGCTCATTGTATAGCGGTCGCCGTTCTCCATAAACGCAAATGTATATCTCTGCGGACGAATAAAGGTGAATACAACGGGCTTACCCCACATAATGCCTACACCGCCCCAGCTTATCGTCATTGTGTTGAATCTTTCTCTGTCGCCTGCCGTAACAAGCGCCCAGTCGTCACCGATAAGCTTAAATGGACTTTCAACAATTTCTTTCGGATTTATCTCTTTGAATGCTGACATATAGATCTTCCTTTCAACAATTGTGTTTTATATAATATGCTTTCAAAATTCTATTTTGAATAGACTGCATCATTTTTTGCCAGAAGATAGACACAGTATTGATTCATACTTATGCCCTCTTTTTTTGAATGTTCGGCAAGTGAGCGGTGCAGACTTTTCGGGATTCTCAGCTTGAATTGTCCCGAATATTCTTCAAGGCTGTCGGTTCGTGAATTACAACTCCGCTTTCAAAGGCGGCTTCAAACCAGGCTTTTTTAGCGTTCTCTGCATTTGCAACAGCCGATTCAATCGTATCACCGTAGGCTATGCAACCCGGAAGCTCGGGAAATGATACAACAAAACCGCCCTCGTTCTTGTCCTCGACAATTTCCATACGATATGACATTGCAAGATAATCGTTAAGTGTTTTCATCATCTTTCGCCTCACTTTCAACAATTTGTCTTAATGTCTGTTTTCGTATTTCCGAATAATATTATAAATGGTATCACATACGGTGTCAACAGGTTTTTGAAGTGATTTCAGCCATTTTCACAAAATGAAAAATATGCAAAATGGGTGTATATGTATGTATGAATATGCATAAATGGATGAATAAAATGAATATTCATTTTTTGTGCATATATACATTTTTCAGAAATTTCGGGGAGAATGTGACATATCAACCGCCAAAAACACCGATAATACAGCGAAAACAAAGCAGATTTCGGTCAATTTGTACCCAAAAATGCAAATTTGAAAAAACATTGAATATTTATTCAAAAAACACTTGATTTTTTGAAAACAGAGTGTATAATGTAAGAGTAATAAAAATTAATTAAAGGAAACACCGACATAAAGTGTTTCCAAATTTCGGAGGAATCAAAAATGGCTGACAATAAGATTAAAAAGGTAGTTCTTGCATATTCAGGCGGTCTTGATACTTCAATCATCATTCCGTGGCTTAAAGAAAACTACGACAACTGCGAAGTTATCGCTGTTTCGGGTGATGTTGGTCAGGGTACAGAGCTTGACGGTCTTGAAGAAAAGGCTATCAAAACAGGCGCATCAAAACTTTACATTGAAGACCTCAACAAGGAATTTGTTGACGAATATATCATTCCCACAGTAAAAGCAGGTGCTGTTTACGAGGGCAAGTACCTCCTCGGCACATCTTTTGCTCGTCCTATCATTGCAAAAAGACTCGTTGAAATTGCAAAGGCCGAAGGTGCTGACGCAATTTGCCACGGCTGTACAGGCAAGGGTAACGATCAGGTTCGTTTTGAACTTGCTATCAAGCTTACGCTCCTGACATGAAGATTATCGCTCCTTGGAGAACATGGGAATTCAAGAGCCGTGAAGATGAGATTGAATATGCTGAAAAGCACAATATTCCGCTCAAGATTAACCGTGAAACAAACTACTCAAAGGATAAGAACCTCTGGCACTTGAGCACGAAGGTCTTGACCTTGAAAATCCTGCAAATGAGCCAATGTACAATAAGGAAGGCTTCCTTGAACTCGGTGTTTCACCTGAGCAGGCTCCCGATAAGGCAGAATATATAACTCTTACATTTGAAAAGGGTGTTCCCACAAAGCTTAACGGCGAGGCTATCGACAGCGTTGAACTCATTAAGGAACTCAACAAAATCGGCGGCAGAAACGGCGTCGGTATCACAGATATCGTTGAGAACCGTCTTGTTGGTATGAAGGCTCGTGGTGTTTATGAAACTCCCGGCGGTACAATCCTCTACGCTGCTCATGCAAAGCTTGAGGAAATCTGCCTTGACAAGGACACACTCCACTACAAGCAGAATGTTGCAAACGCTTTTGCAGAGCTCGTTTATGACGGCAAGTGGTACACACCTCTCCGTGAGGCTCTCTCAGCTTTCGTTGACAGCACTCAGGAGTATGTAACAGGTGATGTAAAACTTAAACTCTATAAGGGCAACATCATTGATGCAGGCGTAACAAGCCGTATTCACTCTATGACGAGGAAATTGCTACTTTTGACGAAGATCAGGTTTATGACCAGAACGACAGCGCAGGCTTCATCAACCTCTTTGGTCTTCCAATCAAGGTTCGTGCAAAGAAAGGCCTTATCAAATAATTAAATCTTTGATTTGCATACATAATCGGGGCAGGGAATTTCTCTGCCCCAATAAGTGTTTATTACACCTTTTTATTTTTTACGGTATTTGTCGGTTGAAAAAATGTTCTGCTATTACTTGCGGGCGTCTAATGAGCGCCCCTACAGGTTAATCCAACATTAATAACAGGGTGTAAATAAATATTTAAAACCAAAAGCAACAAAGTGCTTTACAACGGCTAAACATAATGTAAGGAGAAATAATAATGCAGCTTTGGAAAGGACGCTTCAAAAAGGAGCTTTCAAAAACCACTAACGATTTTAACAGCTCGATTTCATTCGACAGCAGAATGTATAAAGAAGACATCGAGGGCAGCATTGCCCACGCAACAATGCTTGGCAGATGCGGCATTATTAAAGAAGAAGAGGCAAACGATATCGTAAAAGGTCTTAAAGGCATTCTTGCTGATATTGAAAACGGCACTCTGCACATTGATATGGAGGCTGAGGACATTCACACCTTTATCGAGGGTGAGCTTACCAAAAGAATCGGCGACAACGGCAAAAGACTTCACACTTCAAGAAGCCGTAACGATCAGGTTGCAGTTGACATCAAGCTTTACCTCAAAAAAGAGGTTGTCAATGTAAAAAATCTCGTTGTAGGTCTTATCAAGGTTATTGCCGACAAGGCTGAAAAGTACAGCGAAACCGTTATGCCCGGTTATACTCACCTCCAGAGAGCACAGCCAATCACCTTCGGACATCATCTCCTTGCTTACGGTGAAATGCTTTTGAGAGATGTTTCAAGACTTGAAGACTGCCTTAAAAGAATGGACGAAATGCCACTCGGTTCATGTGCGCTTGCAGGCACAACATATCCGATTGACAGAACAATCACAGCCGAACTCCTAGGCTTTGACAGAATTACAAACAACTCTCTTGACGGTGTTTCCGACAGAGATTACTGCATCGAATTTGCATCGGTGCTTTCGATAATAATGGTTCACCTCTCAAGATTTTCAGAGGAAATCATTATGTGGTGCAGTTGGGAATTCAAGTTCATTGAGCTTGATGACGCTTTTTCAACAGGATCATCAATTATGCCGCAGAAAAAGAACCCCGATATCGCAGAGCTTGTTCGTGGTAAGAGCGGCAGGGTTTTCGGTGACAATATGACGCTCCTCACAATTATGAAGGGTACTGCACTTGCATACAACAAGGATATGCAGGAGGACAAGGAGGCTATCTTTGACGCACTCGACACGGTTAAAATGTGCCTCACAGCCTTTACTCCTATGCTCGACACAATGCGTGTCATTCCCGAAAATATGAGAAAAGCCGCAGCAGGCGGTTTCATTAACGCAACAGACTGTGCCGACTGGCTCACAAAGAACGGTGTTCCGTTCAGAGATGCCTACAAGGCAACAGGCGAACTCGTTGCAAGATGTATTGAACTCGGTACAGACCTCGAAAATCTTCCAATGGACGAATACAAAAAGGTTTGCGATGTATTCAACGATGATGTTTACAGCGCAATTTCACTTGAACGCTGTACAAACGAGCGTACAGTATTTGGCGGTCCTGCATCGGCAAATGTAAAGGCTCAGGCTAAGCGTGTTGCAGAAATCGCAGAAAAACTGTAATTGCAAATCCGTAGGGGCGGATATTATCCGCCCGACTTGATGAAATTTTATATTTATCAAAATGTTTTAAAGCGATAAAAAGCAATGTATATAAATATTTGAATGCTATGTGTTCAATCCGTATGCGATTGCATACGGGCGGGCGTCCGATGAACGCCCCTACAGATAACAGCAAATTTGTTCCGCTTAAATGGTTTGTTTTTATTATAAAATATCTGGCCATTACTTGCGGGCGGATGATATCCGCCCCTACGAATGGGAACATATGCTTTGTGCAAAAAGTAAACTGCCGTATTCAACACATACAGGCAAAGATTAATATAAATTTACAATAGATTAGGTGATAGCAATGAAAATAAAAGCAGGTATTGTCGGTGCAACCGGTTATGCAGGTGCAGAGCTTGTAAGACTTCTTACCGCTCATCCTGAGGCTGAAATTTCGGCAATCAGCTCTGTTTCCTTTGAGGGTGACAAGCTGAGCGATGTTTATCCGTCTTATACATTTTTGAACGATATGGTTTGTGAAAATCAGGACGCCGTTGTTGAAAAGAGCGATGTTATCTTTGCCGCTCTTCCACACGGTCTTTCACAGGAGCTTGCCGCAAAGTGCATTGATGCGGGCAAGGCATTCATCGACCTCGGCGCTGACTTCCGCCTTGAAAGCGAAGAAGAATACACCGAATGGTACGGCGGAACTTTTCTCGACAAAAAGCTTCACGAACAGGCAGTTTACGGACTTCCTGAATTTTTCAGAGATAAAATCAAGGGCAAAAAGCTTGTTGCAAATCCGGGTTGTTACACAACCTGTTCACCGCTCGCAATTGCTCCTGCAATTGTAAACGGACTTGTCAGCACAAAGGGCATCATTTGCGACTGCAAAAGCGGTGTTACAGGTGCCGGCAGAAAACCAAATCAGGGCAACCACTATCCCGAACTCAACGAGGGATTCCACGCTTATAAGGTTGCAAGCCACCGCCACACTCCCGAAATTGAGCAGACTCTTTCAAAGCTTTCGGGCGAAAAGGTTATTATCACCTTTGTTCCGCACCTTCTCCCGTAAACCGTGGCATTCTCGCAACTGTTTATGCCGACATCAAGGACGGTGTAACCTTTGAACAAATCAGAAAGGCTTATGAGGACTTTTACAAGGACGAATTTTTTGTAAGACTTCTTGATGACGGCAAATGTGCCGACATTCACAATATCAAATATTCTAACTTCTGTGATGTTTCAATTCATCACGATAAGAGAGCCAACAAGCTCGTTGCCTGTGCCGCAATCGACAACATGGTCAAGGGTGCCGCAGGTCAGGCTATTCAGAATATGAACATCATCTTCGGACTTGACGAAAAAACAGGTTTGGTAATCGTTCCGCCTGCATTTTAAGGGTGAATATCTGTGGAAATCAAGTATATTGAAAACGGCTCAGTCACTTCCGCAAAGGGCTTTACAGCCAACGGAATTTGTGCCGGAGTCAAAGCATCTAACACAACTAAAAAAGACCTTGCGCTCATTTACTGCGACAAGGTTTGCAACAGTGCGGCTATCTTTACAAAGAACCTTGTAAAGTCCGACACTATATATGTTACTAAAAAACACCTTGAAAACGGTACGGCTCAGGCTGTTGTCGTAAATTCAGGCAATGCAAATGCCTGTAACCCTGACGGCTATGAAAAGGCTGAAAAAATGTGCAGTCTTGCCGCAGACGCTCTCGGTGTTGACGAAAACGATGTAATCGTTGCATCAACAGGTGTTATCGGTCAGCCTCTCCCGATTGAACCCATTGCAAGCGGAATTGAAAAGCTCAAAGGCACGCTTTCAAAGGACGGCGGAACCTCTGCCGCAGAGGCAATTATGACAACCGACACCGTGAAAAAGCAGTGGGCTGTCGAAACGGTTCTTGACGGCAAAAAGGTTACAATCGGCGGTATTGCTAAGGGCAGCGGTATGATTCATATTAACATGGGTACAACCCTTTCCTTTGTAACAACCGATGCGGCAATTTCTTCCGAAATGCTCAAATCCGCACTTATCGAAGCCGCTGATGTCAGCTATAATATGGTAAGCGTTGACGGTGATACCTCAACAAACGATACCCTTGCAATTATGGCATCTGGTTATGCAGGCAACAAGAAAATCACAGAAAAGAACGATGATTACAAAACCTTTACAGCCGTTCTTACCGATGCATTCAAAAAGGTTGCAAAGAAGCTTGCAAAAGACGGTGAAGGTGCAACAAAGCTCCTTATCTGCAAGGTTGACGGTGCAAAAGACGATAAGAGCGCAAAGATTATTTCAAAGAGCATCATCTGTTCAAGTCTTGTAAAGGCGGCAATGTTCGGGGCTGACGCAAACTGCGGAAGAATCCTCTGCGCAATCGGCTACAGCGGTACCGAAACAGATGTTAAAAGGATTGATGTTTCATATAAATCCGCAAAGGGTGAAATCCTTGTTTGCAAGGACGGCAACGGTCTTGTGTTTGATGAGGACAAGGCTAAGGAAATTTTACTTGAGGATGAAATTGAAATTCTCGTGAAATTAGGTGACGGCAATGCATCTGCCGAGGCTTACGGTTGCGACCTTACCTATGATTATGTAAAAATCAACGGTGACTACCGCACATAATATGCGATTTGATTGTGTGAGCGGAAATCAACTACATAAAGGATTGAAGAAAATGGATGTTTCAAAGAGAGCCAAGGTACTTATACAGGCAATGCCCTATATCAAGAAATATTCGGGCGAAACAATTGTTGTAAAATACGGCGGAAACGCTATGATAAACGAAGAACTTAAAGCGGCAGTTATGAGCGACCTCGTTCTTATGCAGCTTGTCGGAGTCAATGTTGTGCTTGTTCACGGCGGCGGACCCGAAATCAATGCAATGCTCAAAGCCGTTGGCAAGGAAAGCAAGTTTATCAACGGTATGAGAGTGACCGACAAGGAAACTATCGACATTGTTCAGATGGTGCTTGCAGGCAAGGTCAACAAGAGCCTTGTTCAGCTTCTCGGCAGTCACGGCGGTAAGGCTATGGGACTTTGCGGTCTTGACGGCAGAATGCTCATGGCTGAAAAGCTTGTTACAGGCGCAGACCTCGGCTATGTGGGCGAAATTAAGGAGGTTAACCCCGAACCGCTCAACAATGCTCTTGCAAGCGGCTATATTCCGATTGTTTCAACAGTTGCAGGCGGTTATGACGGCAATGTATACAATATTAACGCAGACATTGCGGCATCGCAGATTGCCGCTAAAATCGGTGCAAAAAAGCTAATTCTTATGACAGATATCAGAGGACTTCTCCGTGATGTTCACGATGAGGATTCACTCATCCCGGTTGTCAATGTCAGCGAAGTTCCTATGCTCAAGCGTGACGGCATCATCAGCGGCGGTATGATTCCCAAGATTGATTGCTGTGTTGAGGCAGTCCGCAGCGGTGTAAACCGTGCCCATATCATTGACGGCAGAATCGAACATTCAATTCTGCTCGAGCTTTTCAGTGATGAAGGCATCGGTACAATGTTTTATTGATTAGCATTGCTGTTTTGCTGATTTGTAAAAACAGTAGAGGCGGTCATTGGTCGTTCGCTAAATAAAACTTTCTGTTTAACTTAAAATTTTTATTTGATAAAAGCAGTGTATTGTTTGTAGGGGAGCACCGTGTGCTCCCGTGGGCGAAAGCGGTTCGCCCCTACAGATTAAATTTGGAGGGTGCAATGATTATACGAGAAATGACAATTGATGACTATGACGAGGTTTATAGGATGTGGCAGATTACCACAAAGCGTGCGCTCTCTAAGGCTGATGAAAGAGATCAGATGGAGCGTTATCTCAAGCACAACGCCGGTATGAGTCAGGTTGCCGTGGTTGACGGAAAAATTGTCGGAACCGTGCTTGCAGGTCATGACGCAGACGGGGATTTATCCACCATATGGCTGTTCTGCCCGAATTCAGACGAAAGAAAATCGGTCACGCTCTTGCACAGACCGCTATCCAAAAAATCCGTGAACAAGGCATCGACAAAACTCACATTTTCTGTTATCAGAACAACGAAACAGGTCAAAGCTTCTGGCGTGATTTCGGCTTTGAAAAGCGTGAGGATGTTTTTGTTTACTCCTTCAGCAACGATAAAATATGAAAGGGTGTGGCTAACTTGACTACAAAAGAGAAAGATTTAAAATATATTATGCACACATACGGTCGCTACGATGTTGCTCTCAAAAGTGCAAAAGGCGTTACCGCATATGACGAAAACGGCAAAAAGTACATTGATGTTTCATCGGGTATCGGTGTAAACAGCCTTGGCTATTGCAATGACGGTTGGGTTGAGGCTGTTTCAAAGCAGGCAGGCACAATTCAGCATATGTCAAACTATTTTTACTGTTCACAGGCAAGTGACCTTGCCGAAAAGCTTTGCACACTTACAGGTCTTTCAAAGGTCTGCTTTGGCAACAGCGGTGCAGAGGCTAACGAATGTGCAATCAAAATTGCCCGTAAGTACAGCTTTGACAAGTACGGCGAGGGCAGAAATGAAATCGTAACGCTTAACAATTCCTTCCACGGCAGAACTGTTACAACTCTTGCCGCAACAGGTCAGGATGTTTTTCATAACTATTTCTTCCCGTTTACAGAGGCTTTAAGTATGCAGACGCAGACGATATGGACGCTCTGAAAGCAGTTGTTTCGGACAAAACCTGCGCAGTAATGCTTGAACTCATTCAGGGCGAGGGCGGTGTAAATATCCTCGATCCCGAATATGTAAAAGAACTTGTTAAGTATTGCAACGACAACGATATTCTCGTTATTGTCGATGAGGTTCAGACAGGCGTAGGCAGAACAGGCAAGCTGTTTGCTCATCAGAATTACGGTATCCTCCCCGACCTTATGACGGTTGCAAAGGGGCTCGGCGGCGGACTTCCTATCGGTGTTTGTATGTGCGGTGAAAAGCTCAAGGATGTTATGTCACCGTCAACTCACGGCACAACATTCGGCGCAAACCCTGTTGTTTGTGCAGGTGCAAACTATGTTCTTGACACAGTTGCAAATGACGAATTTCTCGCCGAGGTTGAGAAAAAAGGTCAGTATTTTGAAGACAAGCTCACAAAAATTGACGGCGTAAAGAGCGTTCGCAGAATGGGACTTATGATTGGTATTGAGCTTGAAAAGGGCGATGCACACGACATTGCAATCAAATGCGTTGAAAACGGCTTGCTTATTATCACGGCAAAAGATTTGCTCCGTATGCTCCCACCGCTTGTTATTGATTACAATGAAATTGACGAGGCGATTAATATACTCGAAAAAACAATAAAGGAGAACAACTAATGAAACACTTACTTAAACTTGAGGATTGGTCAACAGAAGAAATTATCAACACACTTAACCTTGCCGACCAGCTTAAATATGAGCAGAAACACGGCATTGAGCATAAAATTCTCAAGGGCAAGTCTCTTGGTATGATTTTTGAAAAGTCAAGCACCCGTACCCGTGTTTCATTTGAGGTTGGTATGACACAGCTCGGCGGTTATCCGCTTTTCCTCTCATCAAATGACCTTCAGATTGGCAGAGGCGAGCCTGTTGAGGACACAGCCCGTGTTCTTTCCCGTTTTCTTGACGGTATTATGATTCGTACCTTTGAGCAGAAAGAAGTTGAGGCTCTTGCAGAGTACGGTTCAATCCCGATTATCAACGGTCTTACAGACTATTGTCATCCATGTCAGGTTCTCGCAGACCTTATGACAATTCGTGAATTCAAGGGCAAGCTTGAAGGACTCAAGATGTGCTTTATCGGTGACGGTAACAACATGATGAACTCGCTCATCGTCGGCGCACTCAGCACAGGCATGAGCTTCTCTGCCGCCTGTCCAAAAGATTATATGCCGCCTAAGCATATTATCGAGTTCGGTGAAAAGTACGGTAACGGCAAGTTTGAAATCGTAACAAATCCGCTTGAGGCCGCTAAGAATGCCGATGTTGTTTATACAGATGTATGGGCATCAATGGGACAGGAAGAAGAAAAGAAAATCCGTGAGGCAGCATTCGCAGGCTATCAGGTTAACAAGGAGCTTATGGCTGTTACAAACAAGGATTGTATGGTTCTCCATTGTCTCCCTGCACACCGTGGCGAAGAGATTACTGCAGATGTATTTGAAGAACACGCAAACGAAATCTTTGAAGAGGCAGAAAACCGTCTTCACGCTCAGAAGGCTGTTCTTGTTGAATGTATGGCAGATGAAATGCCTGAAAAAGTTTGATGACAGTTTGATTCTTTAAAACTTCATAAAAAGCAAAAAAGTCACATTGTACAACAGTAAGATAGCTGTTTTGTGCAATGTGACTTAATTTTTATTGCAAAACGGAGTATAATTCCATTGGGGGATAATAGCAAAATCAGAATTGCAGGTGTATAATTATGTTAAGCAATTATGCGTTTTATGGCGAAAAAGGAAGTCTTTAAAATGACAAGAGAACAAAAACAGCATATTCTGCATTTTGCAGTCAGCTCTCTGGGCGGATTTATGGGCGGATATGCAATTTACAATCACTGTGATGTGTTCGGTAACGCACAGACAGCAAATATGATTCACCTTGTCAGCAAAATTTTTACGGGTGATTTTGAGGGCGTTGTGTTTATCGTCATCGCTCTCCTTACATATATTCTCGGCAATGTTTTCTTTGTAATTTCCGACCGTTTTATTAAGCTTGAAACCAAAACCGTCAGCCTTATTGCAAGTGCGGCTGCACTTTTGATTATCGGAATTTTCCCGAATATTTCAAACAACTACCTTGCAATTCTGCCGATTCTGTTCGTAACTCCTGTTTTGTGGAATTCATTCAGAACAGCCGGAAGTTATGTTACATCTCCGATTTTCTCGACAAACAACCTTCGTGTTGCAACGGTTTCAACATTCACGGGTATTATTGACAAGGACAAGGATATGAAGAAAAAGGCTAAATTCTATTGGCTTACGCTTGCAAGCTATCATATAGGTGTTGTCCTTGCCTGCGTTCCGAGCGTTTTTATCGGTGTGAACAGCATCTGGTTCGGCTTTGTAAGCATTGCCCTTTCAACAGCTTCATATATGTGGCTCTGCGGTGTGTTTGACAGAAAAGAATCCTTTGCAGCATCCGAAGGCTTAGCAGCACAATCGGAAATAATTTAAAATAAAAAATAATGTCGGCGGTACACCTCCGACATTATTTTTTTGTTTATAACTTTCAATTCGGAAAAGTCACATTATCAACATCAAAACACCCATAATAACAGGCTGGTGGGCAAGATAAATCCACAGGCTGTATTTGCCGATTTTGTCAAACAGCGGAATTTTGAATTCAAAATATTTTGCAAGATTTTTTTGTGCAATGAAATTCCAAAGATAAAAGCCTGCCGTAAAGAGGAAAATCCACGGAATAATCGGGAAATAGTCTGCCGACACAAAGTCGGACGAGGGGAATCCCAGAAATGCAAGGTACTTGCATGAATAGAGAAAATCGGGCAATTTTACGATATCCAGCCCGAAAAATCCGACACAGCCTTTTTGCAAATCATACGAAAACGCATACAACAAAAGTGAAATCAACGCTCCCGACAGGGGGCTTATTTTTTTGAGGTTATCCGAAAGAACGGAAACAATCATCATTGAACAGCCTATCAGATTCAGTACACCGAACCATACCGCCTGATTCGGTTCGGCTATCACGGTAACGCAGGTAACGGCAAAGCCGCAAGATTTAAAAGAACACCTCTTTTTATGCCGTTTCCCGAAAAGTTAAGGCACATTCCCGAAAGCAGTATGAACATTACGCAGATACTGCGTTCCCAGACCGCAGTCATGGGATAAAAGTACCAGCTTGTGTTAAGTCCGTACATCATAAAAATATCGTAGCATAAGTGAAACGCAACCATACTGACGGTTGAAATTCCACGCAGAGAGTCGAGAAGATAATATCTTTTGTTTTCTTTTAACAAGGCTTTACCGTTTGGATTCATCAATTATTTATTCCTTTTCATCATAACGGAAAAGACGACCACAGCCAGAACAAGCAACACAACCGCATATCCGCAGACGGGGATAAGTTCGGGCATAATGTCCGAATAGTTGCCCGAAATTGCTTCCCTTGCGGCGTTTACGGCATGGGCAAACGGAAGTGCGTTTGCAAGGTTTTTGAACCAACCGCCGACCATTGCGGTATCGAACCAAATGTTTGAAAACCATGCCGAAAGGTTTGTGAGCAATGCACCGCAGATTCCGCCGACAGCTTTTCATTCAGAAGTGTGCCAAGCAGAAGTCCGAGCGAGATAAACACAATTGCAACCGGAATGTTTACCGCAAGCATAAGCAAAATGTTCACGCTGACCTCAAGTCCGAGGAAGAACGCAACAACAACGCATACGGCACTCTGCAAAATTGCCATTGGCAAAAGCGGAAGTGTGTAGCCGATAATAAACTCGTGTGCTTTGAGCGGAGATGTGAATAATCTCATCATAAAGCTTGTGGTTCTGTCCTTTGCAATGAGCATTGACGAGAACAGCGAGATAAAGCTCATTCCGAAAACCGTAATACCGGGCGTCAGCTTGTCGATGTTGAACATTGTCATCTGAGCCTGCTCGGGGATTGCCGAATTATTGCCGACAACAAAAGAAGAAGTACAACGGGAAATCCGAGTCCGAAACAGAATGTCAGCGGATCACGGAGAATTTCCTTTGTATTTCGTGAAGCAAACGCAGTCAATCTCATTACAACGCACCTCCGTTTGTCAGCTTTACAAAAGCCGACTCAAAATCTTTTTCGCCCGAAAGGGCAACAAGCTCATCGGAAGTACCCTCAGACACAAATTTACCGTGAGCCATAATACCGATTCTGTCGCAGAGTGCAACAGCCTCTTCGAGATAGTGAGTTGTGAGAATAACGGTGATTTTACCTTGAGCTTTTCAATCTCAACCCAAAGGCTGTGTCTTGCAATTACATCAAGTCCGAGCGTGGGTTCGTCAAGAAAAAGTATTTTCGGCTCTGAGATAAGTGCCATTGCAATGCTCAGTCTTCTGACCTCACCGCCCGACAGCCTTTTAGCCTTGCGGTTTTCAAATTCCCGCATGGAAAAGCGTTCGATAAGCTCGCTTGCTTTGGCTTTTGCAACTTTCTTTGAAAAGCCGTAAACCTCTGCCATGAGTTCAAGATTTTCTCTTGCGGTAAGGTTCATTGCCGCCGCACTTTCCTGCGGTGAAATTCCGATAATCTGTTTTACCGCTGTTCTGTCGGTTTTTATGCTGTGACCGAGAAGCTCTGCCTCACCCGATGTCGGCATAATAAGCGTTGTGAGCATTTTCATTGTTGTTGTTTTTCCTGCACCGTTGACTCCGAGCAAACCGTACATTTCGCCCTCGTTGATTTTAAGGTCAAGGTTTGATACAGCCGTTTTTTCCTTATATTTTTTTGTAAGTTTTTCTGTTTTTATTGCGTACATATTTTCTCCTCAATTCAGGATAAAAGGGATTCAAGTCAAATTTTACTTCATTAACTTATCAAAGGGATTTTTTATTTTTGCAAGTGCCATACCTTTTTTCTCGTCACCGAGAACCAGAAGTCTGTCGCCTGCCTCAATTCCGAACACCTTTCTGGCGTGTTTAGGGAGTGTAATCTGTCCTCTTTCGCTGACCTTAACAATGCCGAAAATGTACTTTCCGTCACCGTCGGGAGTGAGTGCGTCAGATTCTTCCTCGTAAAAAGGACACACAAGAAGCATTTCTACCGTAGTTTCAAAAATCTGCGCCATCGTCACGCATTTTTCAACATCGGGAAGAGATTCCTCGTTTTCCCACTTTGCAACAGACTGTCTTGACACCTCAAGCCTCTCCGCAAGGTCCTCCTGTGAATATCCGTACTTTTTCCGAAGATACTTCAAATTCATACCAATCATACTTTTCATACCTCCTGAGTTAAGTATATTTCATATGTAACGCAATTTCTACCAACCTGATTTTACACTTTATGTAAAAATCGGTTGCATAATCCCTTTATGATTTATGATAAACTCCCTTACAAATTTTGTCAAACAAAAGGCGATTGCGTTTTTTACGCCTTGTTTATATTATTCTAATGTACATATCATTGTTTGTTCACAAAAACTGTCACATTTCAATGTTAAACTTAAACCAATATCGCATGTACGGAGGACATATTATGAAAAAACCTAACTAAAAGAGATACAATCAATCTGTTTTTCTCTGCATTTTCTAATCATCGCATTTATCGTTTGCGCACACTTCTTCTCACAGTACGCATCAGCCCTTTCACAGCCGCTCGGTTCAATTATTCCGATTCTTGTGTATGCTGTGTTCGGTCTTTTGGTGTTCTATGCAACCCGTGTCGGTGACGGCAAGGCGGTAAAGCGTTTTTCGCTCGTTACACTTATTGTAATGGTACTCCCGTCACTCTACATAATCGTCGCTTCCCTTGCTCCGGGACTTCCGCTTTATGATGTATTTTCAAATGCAAACGGCTCGGGATTGAGCGTTATCGTAACGCTTGCAAGTATCGCACTCGGTTACGGAATTCCTTACTCGTTCCTCAGCGGTTTTGAAGTTGCCGATGATGAGGCTGTTGAAGAAGAAACAGGCAACCCTGTTCAGGGAGGCATTGAGGCTGATCTTGCAGATGACGAAAACGCAGAAGATACTGCATTTGAAGAATCCGAAGATGTTGAAACAGAGGATGAAGGCGAATCAACAGACGAAACCGATAACGGTGAAGACGCTTGATTCACTGCTGATTTCCCTTAAATCGACGAGTACCTGCACGGCTTGTGCGGGTACTTTTTGTATATGGCAAAAAATTATGCTTTTAAACTTAACAGTGCTAATATTCAGTTGACAAATTGTCACGGCTGTTTTATTATTTTGGTACGGGGTGTGCAGAATAAATGCACCGTATTTTTCTGTTTCAAAATTTTTCTTTCAAAGGAGAATTACATAATGGACGATAACAATAAATATAATAGAAACAAGGATTATGAGCCTGACAACTTTGATGACGAGGTTGCGTTTCCTGCAAGGAGAAACAACGCCCCCGAAAGGTCTTCCGATATTCAGAAGGATTACGGCGATAACTTTGACAATGATGTAAAATTTGTCGGCGATTATGACGAAGACGCCGTTCAGATGCCGGAAATCGACTTTGAGGACGATATGGAAACTCCCGTAAAAATGCCGTCGGAAAGAGATGACCGCACACAGACCCCCGACTATGGCGACAATTTTGATTCTCAGACAGGGGAGCAGGTGTCAAAGGCTACAAAGGATTTTCAGTATGACCTTTCATCTGACGACATCGGTAACTACTACACAAAATCAACGATACACCCAAAGCGTAAAAAGGTTGTTAAAAAGAAAAAGAGAACGAGCCGTAATGTGGCGGTTATCTTAACAATTGCGGCGGTAATCTGCCTTATTGTTGCCGTTGTTTTTGCATTCACACAATGCAGCTCACAGAAAAATGATAAAAAGGCTTCCACTTCCACGGCACCGTCAACGGAACAGGTGACAACGGTACAGCCTACAACGGAATACGGCGATGACAACTATGTTCCCGTTTACACGGAAGAACCGACATATGAACCGCCGACTGAATATCAGCCTAAAACAGAAGCGCCTGTTCAAACTGAACCGCAGACAGAGCATCAGCCTGAAACAGAGCCGCAGCAGAGCAGTGATATCAGTGTTACCGAATCGTCACAGACTTCGGATGACCCTCAGCCGACACAGTCGTATGAGAGCGGCGGCGATGAACCGTATGTTGAAGAAAACTGATTGTTTTCTTTTGATAAAATGAATTTATGAAATTGGAGATGTTTTAAATGGGTTGCACCCACGATTGTTCAAGCTGTTCTTCGGATTGCAAAAGCAAGGAACAGAATTTGCACGAAGAACTCAATAAATACAGCAGTGTAAAAAAGGTAATCGGCGTTGTGTCGGGCAAGGGCGGAGTAGGCAAGAGTCTTGTAACCTCAATGCTCGCAGTAACATTTAACAGACTCGGTAAAAGCACGGCTATTCTTGACGCAGATATCACAGGTCCGTCAATTCCAAAGACATTCGGAGTACATGAGAGATGCAGAGGCAACGATGAGGGAATTTTCCCCGTTGTTACCGAAACGGGAATCAAGATGATTTCCATAAACCTTCTTCTTGAACATGAAACCGATCCCGTAGTGTGGCGTTCGCCGGTTATCACAGGCACGGTAAAGCAGTTTTGGAAAGATGTAATCTGGGAAAATGTTGACTATATGTTTGTTGATATGCCTCCCGGAACAGGCGATGTTCCGCTTACGGTATTTCAGAGCCTGGCGATTGACGGCATTGTTATTGTTGCATCACCGCAGGAGCTGGTTTCAATGATAGTTCAAAAGGCCGTTAAAATGGCAAGGATGATGAATGTGCCGATTTTAGGTCTTGTTGAAAATATGAGTTGGTTCATGTGTCCCGATTGCGGAAAGAAGCACAGCATCTTCGGCGACAGTCACATTGAAGAAGTTGCAAAGGAATATGACACACAGGTGCTTGCAAAGCTCCCGATTGACCCCGAGCTTGCAAAATGTGTTGACGAGGGAAAGATTGAACTTTTCGCAGGAAACTATCTTGACGAAGCGGCAGAAATAATCGAAAAAGAACTTAGTAAATAAGCATTTGCAGCATTTTGCTTTTAAGGTTAAAGTGGTTATCCCGAAAACCGTTACGGTTGTGGATTCGTTTGCATTTAGTTTCAATGACAATATATACGAGCTTGAAATTTCCGACGGTGTAAAGGTTCTTGAAAGTGATGCGTTCACATCTATGCCAAACCTTAAAAGTGTTACGGTTCCCGATTCCGTAAAGGAAATGGATAATTGCGGTCTTGGTATGGATGTTGGTGACAATTATGACAGTGTCCCGCTCAAGGGCTTTAAAATGTATTGCAAAAAAGGTTCAGCCGCCGAAGCATATGCAAAAGAAAACAATTTGTCATATGAGATAATCAAGTAAAAAGTTAATATAAATTAAAAACAGCTTTCCGAACTCAAAATCGGAAAGCTGTTTTGTTTTTGTAAATATTTGTACAAACAATCACTATGCTACGCTCGGGAATAATAATTTTCTCTATATCATACTATCTTCACGAACGGGGAACGGCGGCACGCCGTGCGGCAAAACAAGCCCATCCGTTGTCAAGATGTTCTTCGATGATGTCAAAATACTGACTTACGGATGCCTTGACTTCCTCGGCACGAGTGTCGATGATACCGCTCATAATGTAAACGGCATCGTCCTTCATAAAGTCCTTAATGCCCTTTGAGAGAAACATAATCGCATCGGCAACAATATTGGCAAGAACAATGTCATACTTGCCCTCAACCTTGTCGGTAAAGCTGCCACAGATAGCTGTAAAGCGGTCAGCAACACCGTTAATTTCTGCGTTTTCAGCCGCAGTTCTCACCGCAGTTTCGTCAATGTCAACACCGACGGCACGGTCTGCACCCAAAAGCAACGTTGCAATACCGAGAATACCGCTGCCGCAACCCACATCAAGAACAGAATCGCCCTCTTTAAGGTACTTTTCGCACATCTCAAGGCAAAGCCTTGTGGTTTCGTGACCGCCCGTGCCGAACGCAAGGCCCGGATCAATGTTGAGAACTTTGCGGTTGCCGGCATCGTAATCATCTCGCCAGCTCGGACGGATAAGAAGTTTTTCACCGACTTCAATCGGGTTAAAATATTTCTTCCAGTTGTTTCTCCAATCCTCTTCAAGGCAGTCAAGAAGTTCAATTGAATGCTTTATACCCTCTGCATTGTAGCGTTCCGAAAGGAATGCAACCGCCTCTGACGGCGAAACATCGGGTTCAAGATAAATGTGAACAAAAGCCTTGTTTCTGTCCTTTGCAAGCAAATCCTCGTCAATAAGGTCAATATGGCAATGTCCTCAACCTCTTGCTCAAGGTTTGTGTAATCTTCAATATAGATGCCGTAGGGAACTACGACATTTGCAATATCACTTGCTCTGTCAATATCCTTTGCGTCAACGGATATTTTTATTTCTGTCCAGGATTCCATTTTAACCTCTGATTCACGGGCATTTTATGCCGATATTTTTGTTTGTAATGTAGTGGCGGATAAATTGTTCAGACAATCACAATTGTACACTCGGGCATAATATGTTTTTTGCACAACAAATTATCTGCTCGAATTGGGAGCGGCGACACGCCGTATAAAAAATTTGTGGGGACAAATGCCCCACAAATCTTATTTATTCTGTGTTACTCGTTGAACATCTTTTTGATTTTATCAAAGAAGTTTCTGCGTTTTGCGTAGTTCTTGTCGCCTGTTGCGCCGTCAAGCTGTTTGATAAGCTCTTTCTGCTTGCCGTTAAGATTCTTCGGAACTTCAACGGTAACTCTTACATACTGGTCGCCTCTGCCTCTGCCGCCGAGTCGCTGAATACCCTTGCCCTTGAGTCTGAAAACATCACCCGGCTGTGTACCCTCACGAACCGTGTAGGAAACCTTGCGTCAAGAGTAGGAACAACAACATCTGCTCCGAGAGCCGCCTGTGTAAAGGTTATCGGAACTTCGCACCACACATCGTCACCTCTGCGTTCAAAAACAGGGTGTGGACGAACATTTATATAAACATGAAGGTCGCCTGCAGGGCCGCCGTTTGTACCTGAGTTACCTCTGCCGCTTACATTAAGAATCTGCTGATCCTTGATACCTGCCGGAATTGTTACATCAACGGTCTTGTTCCTGCGCTGTTTGCCCGAACCGCCGCACTTTTTGCACGGATTGTCAACAATCTTACCTCTGCCGTGACAGGCATCACAGGTACGCTGAGTCTGGACAACACCGAAAGGTGTTCTCTGGTTGATTGTTACCCTGCCCGAACCGCCGCATGACGAACAGGTCTTGGGGCTTGTGCCGGGCTGAGCGCCTGTTCCGTGACAGTCGTCACAGGTTGTTACGCATGAATAGTTGATTGTCTGCTTGCAACCCTTTGCCGCCTCTTCAAATGAAATGTAAACCGTAGTTTCAATATCACTGCCACGCATAGGAGCGTTTGCATTGTTGGAGCGTCTGCCACCGAATCCGCCGAAAAAGCTTGAGAAGATATCGTCAATATCAATACCCTGACCGAACGGACTTCCTGCTCCGCCTGCACCTGCGCCGTAGTTGGGATCAACGCCTGCGTGACCGAACTGGTCGTAACGAGCCTTTTTATCGGAGTCGGAAAGAACTTCATAAGCCTCGTTTACTTCCTTGAATTTTTCCTCGCATTCTTTATCGCCGGGATGCAAATCCGGGTGATATTTTTTGGCACAGGCTCTGTATGCCTTTTTTATTTCATCGTCGCTTGCGCCCTTTTGAACGCCAAGTACCTCGTAGTAGTCTCTTTTGTCTGCCATATTACTCTCACCTTTGTCAAAATACCGAAATCACGCAATATTGCAAGCCGGTTATCGTCTTATACAGCCAAAAGGAGCCGCCATATAACAGCTCCTTTGACTATATGTTATTCTAACATAAATTACTTGTTATCGTCAACATCGGTGAAATCAGCGTCATATACATTAGGATCTCCGCCGTTGTTGCCTGTAGGATTACCGCCGTTTGGCTGAGCACCGTTCATATCGGGAGCACCGCCCTGCGGAGCAGCCTGCTGATAAAGCTTAGCGGCAGCATCGTTAAGAGTCTTCTGGAGGTCTTCCTTAGCTGTGCCGATGAGTGCGGCATCGTCCTTTGAGATAGCCTCTTTAAGAGCTGCAACCTTTGTGTTGATTGCGTTCTTGTCAGCCTCGGGAATCTTGTCACCGCTTTCGCTGACGAGCTTTTCTGCCTGATAAACAATGTTTTCAGCTTCGTTCTTAGCGTCAACTGCCTCACGGCGCTTTTTGTCCTCTGCGGCAAACTGTTCAGCTTCCTTAACAGCCTTGTCGATATCTTCCTTGCTCATTGAAGTTGAGTTACTGATTGTAATCTTCTGCTCTTTGCCTGTACCGAGGTCTTTTGCAGATACATTAACGATACCGTTGGCATCAATATCAAATGTTACTTCAATCTGCGGAATACCACGCATTGCAGGAGCAATGCCTGTGAGAGCGAAAAGACCGAGCTGCTTGTTGTCACGGGCAAATTCACGCTCACCCTGAAGAACATTGATTTCAACCTGTGTCTGATTATCAGCGGCAGTTGAGAAAATCTGGCTCTTCTTTGTTGGGATTGTTGTGTTTCTGTCGATAATCTTTGTCATAACACCGCCCATTGTTTCAACACCGAGTGAAAGCGGAGTTACATCGAGGAGGAGAAGTCCTTCAACTTCACCGCCGAGTACGCCTGCCTGAATAGCTGCGCCGATAGCAACACATTCATCAGGGTTGATGCCCTTGAACGGCTCTTTTCCGATGAGCTTCTTAACAGCGTCCTGAACAGCAGGGATTCTGGAAGAACCGCCAACATAAGAACCTTGTCAATCTGACCAATCTGAAGACCTGAATCCTGAAGAGCCGATCTTACAGGACCATTGTAGCTTCTACGAGGTCTGATGTGAGTTCGTCAAACTTTGCTCTTGTAAGAGTAAGGTCAAGGTGCTTAGGACCTGTCTGGTCTGCTGTGATAAACGGGAGGTTGATGTTAGAAGTTGTAACACCTGAAAGTTCAATCTTTGACTTCTCGGCAGCCTCTTTTAATCTCTGCATTGCAACCTTATCCTGTGAAAGGTCAATGCCTGTTTCTGTCTTGAATGATGCAACCATCCAGTCGATGATTCTCTTATCGAAGTCATCACCGCCGAGACGGTTGTTACCTGCTGTTGCAAGTACTTCCTGAACACCGTCGCCCATTTCGATGATAGATACATCGAATGTACCGCCGCCGAGGTCATATACCATAACCTTCTGGTCTTTTTCCTTATCTACACCGTATGAAAGAGCGGCTGCTGTAGGCTCGTTGATGATTCTCTTAACATCAAGACCTGCAATCTTGCCGGCATCCTTTGTAGCCTGACGCTGTGCGTCTGTGAAGTATGCAGGAACTGTGATAACTGCCTGTGTAACTGTTTCACCGAGGTAAGCCTCTGCATCTGACTTGAGCTTCTGAAGAATCATTGCTGAAATCTCCTGTGGAGTGTAGCTCTTGCCGTCAATTGTTACCTTGTGAGCAGTACCCATCTCTCTCTTGATTGATGCAACTGTTCTGTCAGGGTTTGTGATAGCCTGACGCTTGGCAACCTGACCAACCATTCTTTCACCGTCTTTTGAAAAAGCAACAACAGACGGAGTTGTTCTTGCGCCTTCTGCGTTAGCGATAACTACAGGCTCGCCGCCTTCGATAACTGCTACGCATGAGTTTGTTGTACCTAAATCTATACCTATTGTCTTAGCCATGATAAATTCCTCCAATTGAATTTTTAATTGTTTTTGTTTGTGTGTTTTCTGCTGAATATTTATATATGAAATCAGTCACAGTTGGCAACCTGTACCATTGCGTGACGGATAATTTTGTCACCGATTTTGTAACCCGTCTGATAAACGGCTGCGATTGTGTCGGCACCGAGGTTTTCGTCCTCAATCTTTGAAACCGCATTGTGCAAGTTCGGATCGAATGCATCGCCTGCTTTGCCGTAGGACTCAATCTTTAGCTTTTCAAAGCTCTTTGCAAGCTGATTTGAAATAAGCTCAATACCCTTGATGATATCGGGATCGGCATCTTTCAAATTTGCAAGAGCAAGCGTTACGCTGTCTGCAACGGGAAGAAGCTCGATACAAGCCTTTGAAGTTGCATCGTCATAGATTGAAAGCTTTTCGTTTGCCGTTCTTTTACGGTAATTGTCGTACTCGGCGGCAAGTCGCATATACTTATCCTTCTGTGCCGAAAGCTCATCTTCAAGAGCCTTGATTTTATCCGCATTTTCATCCTTTGCAGGCTCTTCGGTATTTTCAGTCTCAGTTTCTTCTGCGACTGTTTTCTTCGGAAACCTTTTTTTCTTCGGTTTTCTCGGATTTTTTCTTAGTCATCTTTATCCTCCTTCAAGGATTTTTATTTATCATATTTCTATCAGCTCATCAATAAGAGTGCTAACGCTTTCGGACACACATTCAAGAATTGAAATTGCTCTTGCGTAGTCCGTTCTCACGGGTGCTATCACCGCAAGCACACCTGACGGATTGCCGTCAAGTCGGTATCGTGTGGAGATTACCGCACTCCCTGCAAGCTCTGTTCTGCTGTTTTCGCCGCCTATGCTGACGGAGGTGTCAAGCGGAAGATTTTCAAGCATTTCCGCAAGGTCGTGTCTGTTGTTCAAAAACTCCATAACATTTCGTGCGTTAAGAAAATTGACATCGGACATAAACAACGGCTTTGTCACACCGCTGAGATAAACGCTGACTTCCTTTGCCGTTTCACAAGCCTCCATAATTGCCACAAGCACTCCCGGGGTAAACATTGAAAGTTCACCGAGCCTTGCCGCCGCTGTCTGTATGAACGGTCGGTTGACCGATGAAAGCTTCATTCCCGAAAAGATTTCGTTAAACGCCTTGTCAAACACGGTCAAAAGTTCGGGATTCAAAAGGAAATCGCAACGAAACAGCTTTGTTTTTATGATTCCGTTTGAGGCAATCACAACAGCCATTGCCGTGTGCGAACCCGTCTGAACAAATCTTATTCTGTGGATTCTGCTTTCCTCACCCGAAGGTGTTGTTGTTACCGCCGTGCAGCCTGTCAGCCTTGAAATCACACCGCTTGCCTCTTTGAGAATACTCTCGGGGGAATCTGCACTTTTGTAAAGCTCGGATTCAACATATTCCCGCCCGCCTTGGGTTACGGGGGTAATTTTCATCAGATTGTCGATGTAGTATCTGTAGCCCTGCAGCGTTGGAATTCGTCCTGCCGAGGTGTGCGGCTGAACCAAGTAGCCTTTATTTGTAAGGTCTGCAAGGTCATTTCGCACCGTTGCCGATGAAACCTCAAGTCCCGTTTCGTCAATCAACGCTTTTGAACCAATCGGCTCGCCTGTGTTGATATAGCTTTCAATTACTGCCGATTAATATTTCTTTTTTCTTTCAGCCAGCTCCATACGTTCACCTCATTTCGTGTCGGTTTTTGCTGTTTAGCACTCTCGATAGGTGAGTGCTAATTGCTATACTCATAATATAATACCAAAGTCAGTAAAAGTCAAGCGTTTTTGAAAAAATTTTTCGTTTTCAGAAAATCTTCACATAACACGGTTTGACATTGTGCCGAGGATACTCTATAATCTACTTATCAGTAATGTTTAAGGGTGAATTTTATGGGCGAATTTCTTCAGAATATGTATGTATGGCTTTGGGCGGCTCTTGCAATATTAATGATTATCGTAGGAATCAAATACCGCCACGAACATCAGGGCTTGCTTGCAGTTTTAATGGCTGTGTTTTTTATCTTCATGACCGTATGGTACGGACTGCGAACCTTTGCAGGCTACCCAATGTTTGAGGGTACGCTTAATATCATCTTCCGTTGCACCCTCGGCGGTTTCCTCGTTGCACTTGGTTTGATATATTGGTTTATAAGAAAAAGAAAATAACTATATATATGTATGAAAAACAAATTGGACAGCAGATTTTATTTCTGCTGTCCATTATTTTTATGTTCATATTTTTTCGTTCGTGTAGATAGTTTGCAATGTTTAAAAACCAATTATGCCCGAGCGTAGCATTGTAACTGTTTGCACAATTTTCAATAAACATTTTCATTCGGGCATTTTACTCTTGCCCCTATCAAAACTATCTTCTCGGACTGGGAACGGCGGCTCGCCGTCAACTTTCAATTTTACTAAAGTTCGTCCGCTTTAAACGCTGTGTAGCCCTCATAATAATAGCTGTGGTCAATGCCTTTCATGTACATCTCACGGCTGTCAATTTCATCGGTCAATGCATCTTTCAGAACATATTTTATCTCGATATCCCGTATGGGACTGCGCTCCATTGCAAGCAGATAATCTTCCTTGTCAACCTTGCTCCAGTCGATAACCTTGCCGATTTCCGTTTTTAACATATGGTCAAGCCAGATTCGTGCACTGCGACCGTTGCCCTCTCTGAATGGGTGCGCAATGTTCATTTCGACATACTTTTCTATAATTTCATCAAAATTGCTCTGCGGCATTTCATCAATATTTTTCAAAGCTGATTCAATGTACATCAAAGGTGCAAATCTGAAATTGCCCTTTGCAATGTTTACGGTTCTCAACTTTCCCGCAAAATCGTAGATTTCGTCAAAAAGGTACTTGTGGATTGTCTGTAATGTTGAAAACTTTCCGCTTTTAAGGTTGTCAAGAATGTGATTTTCAAAAAGCATTGCCGCCTTTTTCTTACTGATTCGCTCCTCTTCACGAGCAAGCTCCGCAGAAGAAGTCAATCCGAGTTTGTTCTCAAGCATACAAGCACCTCACTTTACTATATATATTGTATCATAGTGCAGATGATAATTCAATTTTTTTAGTCTATGTTTATTTTCGTTCGTGTTTATTTTAGTTCGTGTAGATAGTTTGCAATATTAAAAACTATTATGCCGAGCGTGGCATTGCAATTGTTCGGTTCGTGTTTATTTTCGTTCGTGCAGATAGTTTGCAATATTTAAAAAACTATTATGCCCGAGCGTGACTTTGTAATTGTTCACCGCTGCAGTGTTGCAATTACTTTGTCCTTAAACGACGAAAGCACCGGGCTTGCGGCGACCCGGTGCTTTCTTATGTTCTTTAAAAAATGAGGGGTACAATTACGAGTCTTTGTTCAGACTCGCATTGAGGAGGGTAGAACAATTATACTCCGACGGATGCGGTTCCGTCTTTCTGAGTACGCTTATATTAAACAATGCAAATATGAAAACTGTGTGAACCCTTTTTGAAATCGGAATGAAAAGCATCTGTTTTTTATGTTAATCAATCAAAACTCAAATAATTTCTTTATTTATTCGACGAAATAAAAAAATTTTTTCAAAAATATAAAACAAATGTTTGATTTTTCCGAAAATATATGGTACAATCATACTGTAATTACAAACAAGGGGCGTTGCGATATGAAACCTTTAAGCAAAAGCAACAGAAAATTTTCGATTATCTAAAGGAATGTGCAGACGAGGGCAGAGTTCCGTCAGTTCGTGAAATCTGCGAAGAAACGGGACTGAGTTCAACATCAACCGTTCACCACCACCTCAAGGCACTTGAAGAAAAAGGTCTTATTTCACGAGAACACGGCGTGAACCGTTGTATTCAGATTAACGGCATGGAGAAAAACACCGATGTTCCCGTTTTGGGCAGAGTTGCGGCAGGTTATCCGATTCTTGCCGTTGAGAATATTGAATGTTATGTGCCTGTTCCCGACAGCTTAAAAAGGGGCAGAGAGCTTTTTGCTCTGCGTGTTCAGGGCGAAAGTATGATTAACGCAGGCATTTTCCCTGACGATATTTTAATTGTTCACCGCACACCTGTTGCGGAGAACGGCGAAATTGTTGTTGCTCTTGTCGGTGACGAGGCGACCGTAAAGCGTTTTTACAAGGAAAACGGTCACTTCAGACTTCAGCCTGAAAACGATAATTTTGAACCGATTATAGTTGACGAAGTCGCTTTGCTCGGCAAGGTGATCTCGCTTGTAAGATATTTTGATTAAAAGGATTAGCATACAGCTTTGAGAGGAAGTGATAAAATGCGTGACTATGTGATTTACGATATGTACACAGATGACAGAATGTTTCGTTACGAGGTCTATAAGCACCCGAACGGAATGTATGAAGTGTGCGTTCAGTCGAGAGAGGCGGAAGATTTTGCGTGAATGAGCAGTACCTCTACTGCGACATTCCCGAAGAAGTCACACATTTTACCGACACCCTCGAAAGAGCTATAGAAATCGGCGATTGCAAGCTGTGCAAAGTAAGTGCATAGGGGAAAACTCAATTTTTAATTAAGAGGTATAACCATGGCTAAAGGTGAAAATTTTAAAAGTACTATACATGCAAAAGATGTTGAAATATCAATTGTTACCTCAATAAATAACGAAGATTACATATCTCTCACGGATATAGCAAAATATAAAAATCCTGAATTTCCGGCTGATGTTATAAAGAACTGGTTGAGAGTACGCAGTACGATTGAATTTTTAGGTCTTTGGGAACAACTTCATAACCAAAATTTTAAACTGGTCGAATTCGACCAGTTTAAAATTGAGTCGGGTTCAAATTCATTTGTTTTATCACCTCAAAAATGGATTAAAACGACTAACGCTATAGGTATAGTTTCAAAGTCAGGTCGTTATGGTGGCACATACGCATACAAAGATATTGCTTTTGAATTTGCGTCCTGGGTATCTCCTGAATTCAAATTATACATTATACAGGATTACCAAAGATTAAAATCTGAAAAAAGTCACCAAGATACACTTGATTGGAATGTAAAAAGGTTGTTATCCAAAGCAAACTACAGGATACATACTGACGCAATAAAACAAAACTTAATACCTCCTGATGTAAGCAAAATCAATCAAAGTCGTATATACGCAAATGAGGCAGACCTATTAAATGTGGCTCTTTTCGGAAAAACAGCCTCTGAGTGGAGAAATGAAAACCCTGATAAAAAGAATGAAAACATAAGGGATTATGCAACAATAGGACAACTGCTTGTTCTGTCAAACCTCGAAAGTTTGAATGCGTTGCTAATTGAAAAGGGTGTATCACAAGACGAAAGATTAAAACAACTTAACTCCACTGCAATACAACAGCTTAAATCTTTAACAAACAACAAAAGCGTACATAAATTGGACAAGTTAAATAACGAAACTAAGTCTTTACCTAAAAAATAAATTAACGGGAAAACAAGGCAGTTTATTCTGCTCATTGTTTTCCCGTTTTTTATAACCCTTACCGATTTGAATTATAATTAAAAATTACGATTTTCTATACTTTGGCGGTTCGGTTTCGTAGACATTGTTGCCGTTGCTGTCGATTGCAACTATGCACGGGAAATCTTCAACCTCATATCTGCGAACAGCCTCTGTGCCTAAATCTTCGTAGCAAAGAATCTCCTCGCTCTTGATGCTCTTGGCGATAAGTGCCGCCGCACCGCCGATTGCGACAAGATACACGCCCTTGTTGCGAACAATCGCATCGACAACTTCTTTATTTCTTGCGCCTTTGCCTATCATTCCTTTGAGTCCGAGGTCAAGCAGTGACGGAGCATACTTATCCATACGATAGCTTGATGTCGGACCTGCAGGACCTACTGCATAACCTGGCTTTGCAGGAGCAGGACCAACATAATAGATAAGCTCGCCTTTGATGTCAACGGGAAGTTTTTCGCCCTTCTGAATCAATTCATAAAATCTTTTGTGTGCGGCATCTCTGCCTGTGATGATTGAACCGTGAGCAGAACGCTGTCGCCTGCTTTAAGATTTTTGATATCTTCATCCGTAATCGGAAGTGTAATTTTCTTTTCCACAGCTTTTCCTCCTCAGATCGTTGCGCTTGCGTGTCTTGCGGCATGGCAACAGATGTTGACCGCAACCGGCATTCCTGCAATGTGTGTGGGTGAAGTTTCGATATTCACGCCGATTGCGGTTGTGTTGCCGCCAAGTCCTGCAGGACCGAAGCCCATTTTATTGATTTCGGTAAGGAGCTCGTCCTCAAGCTGTGCATAGCGTTCATCTTCATTTTTAGAATCAATCGGACGGAAGGTTGCTTTTTTTGCAAGCTGGGCGGCTCTTTCAAAAGTACCGCCGATTCCGACACCGACAACCATAGGAGGGCAGGGATTTGGACCTGCCTGAAAAACAGTATCAAGAATAAACTGCTTAACGCCCTCAATGCCCTTTGACGGGGTGAGCATTTTTATCTGCGACATATTTTCACTGCCGAAGCCCTTGCCGCCGGCGGTAATTTTAATCTGATTTCCGCTGACAATTTTTGTGTGGATAATTGCAGGAGTGTTATCCTTTGTATTGATTCTGTCGAAAACAGGATCATTTACTACACTCTTGCGAAGGTAGCCGTCAATATAGGCTCTGCGAACACCCTCGTTGACTGCCTCATCAAACTGCCGTCCTCAATAACAACCCTGTCACCGTATTCAACAAAAAGGACAGCCATACCCGTATCCTGACAAAGCGCAACTTCTTCACGAGCCGCAATTTTATCGTTTTCGATAATCTGTGAAAGTACACTTTTGCCTACAGGCGAGCTTTCGTTATCCCTTGCGGTTTCAAGGGCGCACATAATGTCTTTGCCGATAAAATAGTTGCAGTCGGTAAACAGCTTTTTAACCGTATCGCATACCGTCTGCGCCTTGATTTTTCTTATTTCCATATCCGAACTCCTTAATATGAATTTAGCACCAAATTTTAACACTATACATTATAATTTATTTTCAACGGTATTTCAATAAGAAATGAAATGTGGTATAATCATTTTAACGGATTGTTATAACAGTTGTGATTTGAAGTGCAACGGCGAACCGTGTTCGCCGCTACAATATATAATTTAATTTGTGATTTTTATAAAATTAGAATTAACATAACATTTGTACCTTTACTTGCGGGCGTCCAATGAACGCCCCTACAGAATTGCACAAACAAAAAACTATACTATGCTCGGGCATAATATGTTTTTAATACTGCAAACTATCTACACGAATGGGGTACGGCGGCTCGCCGTGCGATACTTCACCAACAAAATTGAAAATTAACATAATTTTATCACATTCGGATGATAGAGTAACAGTCGGAATACACTGCGTCTTAACCGACGCTTATAATTTTAATAAAAGGGGCGTACAAAAATGAGCAGGATACTTGTTGTTGACGATGAGGCAAGAATCAGACAGATTATCAGAAAATATGCCGAATTTGAAGGCTTTGAGGTTGAAGAAGCCGTTGACGGTATGCAGGCAATTGAAATTTGCCGTAAAGAGGACTTTGACCTTATCATAATGGATGTTATGATGCCTGAGCTTGACGGCTTTTCCGCTTGCAGGGAAATCAGAAAATTCAAGAAAACACCTATCATTATGCTTTCGGCAAGAGGCGAGGAGTACGATAAAATTCACGGCTTTGAGCTTGGCAGTGACGACTATGTTGTTAAGCCGTTCTCGCCAAAGGAGCTTATGATGCGTGTTAATGCCGTAATCAAGCGTTCACAAGGCGCTCAGAACGAAGAGAATGTGAAGAAGGATGTATTTACATACGAAGGTCTTTCGGTTGATTTCTCAGCCAGAATTGTTACAATTGACGGCAAAAGAATTGAGATGACACCAAAGGAATACGAACTCTTTTTCTACATGGTAAAGAACAAAGGACTTGCACTCACCCGTGAAAAGCTTATAAGCGAGGTCTGGGGCTACGACTTCTTCGGTGACGAAAGAACGCTTGACACACACATTAAGCTTCTCAGAAAGAGCCTTGGCGAATACAGCAGATGCATTGTAACGCTTCGAGGGGTGGGTTACCGTTTTGAAACAATCTAACAAACGATTTGACCGCCATTATCTGCCGTTGAATTTTAAGCTGTTATGCTATTTTCTTCTGTTCGGATTTGCAATTGTGATCGTGTTGTGGGTGTTCCAGACCTTTTTTCTTGAATCGTTCTACACAGCTACAAAATCTTCACAGGTTGAAAAGAACGCACAGGTTATTTCAAAGTCGATTGAAGAAAACAAAAACGCTCTCGGAACGATTGAAAATGTTGCAAGCTACAATTCACTTTCGGTATATGTTTACGATTCAACTTCTCTTTTCACATTGAAGTATTGTTGCGAATATGACAACCCCGTTTCAAACCTGAATTTTCAGTATCACGATGTCTATTCATATTACAAGCTGGCAGAGGAAAATGACGGACATTATATGTTCATCACAAGCAACTACAAAGAGGACAGCATTAAAGGCAAGTTTGAGCGACAGTTTTTTGAGGAATATTCCTCATCCGACACAGCCGAGAGGAATACTGTTCGGTATGCTTCCGCTCCCGATAAAAATGTTCAAAATATGGTTTACACCGACATTATCAATCTGCAGGACGGCAGTGAATGCTTTTTGATTGTAACATCGTCAATCACACCGCTGACTAATACAGTTGAAATCGTCCGTGACCAGCTTGCAATCGTTTCGGTTGTGTTTGTGCTTCTTGCCGTTATAATTTCGCTTTACGCAAGCTACAGAATTGCAAAACCGATTTCTAAGACAAACACGGCGGCAAAGGAGCTTGCAAAGAAAAACTATGATGTTGACTTTAACGCAAGAGGATATCTTGAGGTTGAGGAACTCAACGAAACACTGAACTACGCAAAAACGGAGCTTGCCGCAACCGAAAAGCTGCAAAAAGAACTTATTGCCAACATCTCACACGATTTGAGAACACCGCTGACAATGATTACGGGCTACGGCGAGGTTATGCGTGACCTGCCCGGTGAAAACACTCCCGAAAATATTCAGATTATTATTGACGAGGCAACAAGACTTTCAACACTTGTCAACGATTTGCTTGACCTCTCAAAGATTCAATCGGGTTCAATTCAACCCGAAAAATCGGAGTTCTGTCTTACCGACAGCATCAAGAATATTTTCACAAGGTACGCAAAGCTAAAGGAACAGGACGGATACAACATTCTGTTTGAGAGTGACGAAGATGTTTACATTTTTGCCGATGAACTGAAAATTTCACAGGTAATCTATAATCTTGTGAACAATGCAGTCAATTATGTCGGTGAAGACAAAACTGTTATTGTAACGCAAAAGGTAAACGGCAAAAAGGTTCTCATTGAGGTAACGGATCACGGTGACGGCATTCCGCCCGAAAAGCTTGAATACATCTGGGATCGTTACTACAAGGTTGACAAGGAGCATAAGCGTGGCGTTATCGGCACGGGACTCGGCTTGTCAATAGTCAAGGGTATTCTTGACAGCCACAAAGCAAGATACGGCGTTCGCAGTACACTCGGCAAAGGCAGTACATTCTGGTTTGAACTCGACATTGTTTCCGTGAAAAAGCGAAACAAAAAGAATTCTGACGAAAATAAAGAATAAACAACAAATCCCGAACACGGTAAAATGTGTTCGGGATTTATTTATAAAATACCTATTAAATTGTCGGTTGAAAAAAGTGGATTGAAGATAAATTCATCTTCGAGGAGTTCGCCGTTTTCATAGGAATGTTCGACCTCTTTTGAATATCCCTGCAGAATTTTCGCAATTTCGGTTTGAGTCGGATTATTGGGCCTTTCAAGTTCATAGGCGGTCACTATGTATGCACAGACCATTCGCTTGATTGTGGATATGACATTAAAACTGTCGATTGCAGAAAGGTAATATCTGCGGACATAGTAGTCAAGATAGGCGGTAAGCGGTTTGTCAAAACGGTTTGACAGCGTATTATTTTTTGCAAAATCGGCGGTTGCTTCAAGCTCACATAGCCAATCCTTACTCATAATATCAAGGCTTTTGTGCAAATCAAAAATGAATGACGCATCTTTGCAGCTTTGCTTTTTATATTCATCTGTCGGCATAGCCGTGATATCAAAAATTTCATCGTCAAGCATATTCTGCACTCGCTCGTTAAAGGCAAGAAGTCTGCACAATCTTTCGGACAAGGACAGTTTGCAGTCTGAGAGAATTTCAAAAGTGCGTTTTCTTGCAGAGAGCAGAAAATTCATCTCGGTTGTGCTGTAATCGGTCTGTGAGTCCTGCGGAATATCGGTTGCAAAGCCTGTGTCAAAATCCGATTCAAGCATAAGCCTTGCCGCCTCGGGACAGGCAAACGAAAGCGTATGTTCACAAAAAACGGTGTAGTCCTGAGTGATTCTCGGAAATTCCTTACAGGTGTGACAAAGGTGATTTTCACCGAGGTTGATGTAAATGTCGCACAGCATATCGCTGTTACAGAACGGGCAATTTTCACCTTGCCTGATGAAAATTCTGTCGCCGTCCTCGTCAATTGTCATAAACGACCTGAGCCTGTCGCCAAACTCGCCTTTGACTGTATTATAAAAATCAAAGCTTGTATCATCGACAACAACATCCCAGTTCCTGCAACAGCTGTCGGGACAGAGGTTCGCAATGCATCTGAATTTTTCGCAGTATTTCGGGAAGTAGTGTTTCATAGTCATGTCCATTTCAATGTAAGAATAAATTGCTCGTAGGCATCGTCCCAGCCGTCAATTGCGTTCACTCCGCCGCCGTTCACACTGCGAAGCTTGGTGTCGCTTTCGTCAAGTCCGAGTGCAAAAAGTTCGCCTGCACTGATTTTGTACCCGTGCGACCGGCAGAGGGAACAGAAGTTATCAATCGGATTTTCGCTCTGTTCGGTTTTCAGAAGTTTTTCTTTGAGTTCTGCGTTGCTTTTGGCGTCACAGAGAAGTCGGTCAAGTTCTTCCCGTATCATAAAATCACCACAAAAAATAAAATGAAGTTTCATAAAAACGGACCGCCCAAAAAATGAACGGTCCGCATTCGGCTTTTAAGATTTACTCAATAATTACTCAATTGAGCTGTCGAGGTATTCCATAAGCTCCTCGTCATCTTTTTTCTGCTTATCCTTAACAATAAAGAACGCTGTGAGAGCAGCAGAAAGAGCTGCAACTGCAGAAATGATACCGATAATTAAAGCCCATCTGCACTTATGATTTTTCATATTCTGTCGCCTCCAAATTTTGTATGCTTGTATGGCAGTAGTATCTGCCGTATCTTTATTTATATTCTAACAGTTTTTACAAAAATGTCAACAGAACAAAATAAAAAAGCAGAGAATATTCTCTGCTTTTAAGCCTGTAAGATTTATTGCACTTATGCTGATGCGTTAAGTCTTTTAGCAAGTGATGATTTGCTTCTTGCTGCAGTGTTCTTGTGAAGAATACCCTTAGCTGCTGCCTGGTCAATTTTCTTAATAGCAAGACGAACTGCCTCTGTTTTGTTGTCAGCGTTAGTGTCAACTGCGTAATAAGCCTTCTTTACAGCTGTTCTGAGAGCAGATTTTGTAGCCTTGTTACGAGCAGTCTTTGTAGCAATAACTTTAACACGCTTTTTAGCAGATTTGATGTTTGGCATTGTCCCACCTCCTTAAAGTATCGGTCATATAGGAATTATGATAGCACAAGAATGTGCAAAAATCAAGTCTTTTTACAAAAAAGTTGGATTTTATGCGGATTTTATCGGTTTTCTCTGTTCCGCAACAACATCTTGTGTATTGATTTTTTCATTTATCTATATGCTGTAACAGAAAAATAACAGAAAATTTTCCTGTACGCATAAATTTTATTATTGTTTACGGTAATTTTAGTCAAAGCAATTTCTCCCACTTTTTCACGGAACACAAGATTTGCGTTCTTGTCCATTGGGGTGGGATCACGGTTGATAAGCACAAGATTATCGCCGCCGAAATAGCGAATAAACCCGGCCGCCGGATAGACCGTGAGGCTTGTGCCGGCAATAATCAGCGTGTCAGCCTTTGAAATTGCATTGACCGCACCCGTTACCGTGCTGTCGTCAAGTCCCTCTTCATAAAGCACAACATCGGGTTTTATGATACCTCCGCAAGTACATTTGGGAATATCGGCAGCGTTCTTGATAAACTCTGCGTCATAGAACCTGCCGCACTTTGTGCAGTAGTTGCGAAGAACACTTCCGTGCAGCTCATAAACACGCTTACTGCCCGCCGCCTGATGAAGTCCGTCAATGTTTTGGGTGACAACAGCCGAAAGCTTTCCTGCCTTTTCAAGCTCTGCAAGCTTATAGTGCGCCTTGTTCGGCTTTTTGTCAAGGCAGAGCATTTTGTCACGGTAAAAGCGGAAGAACTCGCTTGTTTTGTGAACAAAAAATGTGTGGCTGAGAATCTGCTCGGGCGGATAATCGTACTTTTGATTGTACAGACCGTCAACACTTCGGAAGTCGGGAATTCCGCTTTCTGTCGAAACTCCCGCACCGCCGAAAAATACTATTCTTTTGCTTTTGTCAATTACGCTTTGAAGTTCTTCGAGTGTACTCACGAAATCGCTTCCTTCATACTTTTAACATAGTCGCAAACAGGCTTAATGCAGTCTTTGCCGTACTTTGCAACAATTTTCACGATTGCAGAACCAACGATAACACCGTCTGCACTTTCGCTCATTTTCTTTGCCTGCTCCGGAGTTGAAATGCCGAAACCGATTGCACACGGAATATCCTTTACAGACTTAACAAGTCTTACCATTTCGCCAACATCGGTTGTGATTTCACTTCTTACGCCTGTAACGCCCATTGATGAAACGCAGTAAACAAAACCCTCTGCCTCTTTTGCAATCATCTTGATTCTCTCATGAGATGTAGGAGCGATGAGAGAAATTACATCAATGCCGTATTTTCCGCTGTAATCGGTAAGCTCGTGCTTTTCTTCATACGGTGTGTCGGGAACGATAACTGCGGAGATTCCGCACTCCTGACACTTTGCCATAAACCTTTCCGTACCATATACGAAAATAGGATTCATATAGGTCATAACGGCAAGAACGGCGTCAATCTGCGGACGGATACGCTTTACCATATCAAAGATTTTATCTGTTGTTGTGCCTGCCGAAAGAGAACGGAGGTCAGCTCCTGAATTACAACACCCTCGGCAATCGGGTCTGAAAATGGGATACCGATTTCGATGATATCGGCACCGTTTTTGCTCATTTCAATAAGAAGCTTTTCTGTTGTTTCAAGATCGGGATCACCCGCTGTTACAAACGGGATGAACGCCTTGCCGTTTTGGAATGCAGATTTAATATCAATCATGGAGATCCTCCCTCTGTATCTTGCGATAGCCGCAACATCCTTGTCGCCTCTGCCCGAAAGGTTGACTACGATAATCTTGTCTTTGTCCATTGTCGGGGCAATTTTTATACAATGTGCAACTGCGTGTGCGCTTTCAACTGCAGGGATGATACCCTCTGTTCTCGAAAGATATTCAAATGCGTTTACAGCCTCTTCGTCTGTAACGGGAACATAGCTTGCTCTGCCCGTGTCGGCAAGATTTGCGTGTTCGGGACCGATACCGGGGTAGTCAAGACCTGCCGAAATTGAATATACGGGAGCAATCTGACCGTATTCGTTCTGACAGAAGTAGGACTTCATACCGTGGAAGATGCCGAGTGTGCCTGTTGCGATTGTAGCGGCAGTTTTTGGAGTATCTGTGCCGAGGCCTGCTGCCTCACAACCGATAAGCTTTACATTTTCATCCTTGATAAACTCATAGAAAGCGCCCATTGCGTTGCTTCCGCCACCTACGCAAGCCATAACAACATCGGGAAGTCTGCCTTCCTTTTCAAGCATCTGTGACTTGATTTCCTTGCCGATTACGCTCTGAAAATCACGGACAACAGTCGGGAACGGGTGCGGTCCCATTACCGAGCCGAGAACATAGTGTGTGTCGGAAACCCTGTTTGTCCATTCACGCATTGCCTCGTTTACGGCATCTTTAAGAGTCATTGTGCCTGTTTCAACGGCATTGACCTTTGCACCGAGAAGTTTCATTCTGTAAACATTGAGAGCCTGACGGATTGTGTCCTCTTTGCCCATAAAGATTTCACATTCAAGTCCTAAAAGTGCGGCTACGGTTGCCGTTGCAACACCGTGCTGACCTGCGCCTGTTTCGGCAATAACTCTTGTTTTGCCCATTCTCTTTGCAAGAAGGCACTGACCGAGGCAGTTGTTGAGCTTGTGTGAACCTGTGTGGTTCAAGTCCTCACGCTTGAGATAAATCTTTGCACCGCCGAGGTCTTTTGTCATTTTTTCGGCATAATAGAGAAGTGACGGTCTGCCTGCGTATTCACGCATAAGTGTGTCGAGTTCTGCAACAAACTCGGGATCGTCCTTGTACCTGTTGTATGCCTCTTCAAATTCATTAATTGCATTCATCAGCGTTTCGGGAACGAACTGTCCGCCGTGAATACCGAATTTTCCTTTTGTCATCTTGATTCCCCTTAATTACTTTTATATCATTGGTGTGCTTTGCACACGGCTTATAAATCATATTTTTATTTTCTGCCCGACAATTCGTCAAGTGCGGCTTTTTTGTCGGGATTTCTCATAAGGGTTTCACCTATGAGAACTGCGTTTACTCCTGCGTTTTCAAGCACCTTGATGTCATCCCGTATTTTAATTCCGCTTTCGGCAACAAAAATAATGTTGTCTGGAACAAGCTTACGGAGCTTTGTACAGTTATTTATATCCACCGTGAAGTCACGAAGATTTCGGTTGTTTACACCGATAACTCTTGCTCCTGCGGCAATTGCGGAATACACCTCATCGGCTGTGTGAGCCTCAACAAGTGCCGAAAGTCCGAGAGAGTCACAAAGCTTAATCCATCTTCTGATTGTGTCCGTGTCAAGAAGCGAGCAGATAAGCAGTACGGCTGACGCACCGATTGTCTTTGCCTCATAAATCTGATATTCACAAACTGTGAAGTCTTTTCTCAAAAGCGGAATACTTACATTTTTCGAAATTTCTTCAAGAAAAGCATTTTCGCCCTTGAACCACTTCGGTTCTGTCAGAACGGAAATTGCGCTTGCGCCTGCATTTTCATAATCCTTGGCAATCTGAACATAGGGAAAATCCTCTGCGATAATTCTTTGACGGGGACGCTTTTTTGACCTCGCATATAAATGAAATGTCCTTGCCCGCAAGCGCCTTTTCAAACGGAAATTCATTGCCTGTTTCCATTGAAAGTGCTTTTTGCTTTATCACTTCAAGCGGAACTTGCTTTTCGATTTCTTCATATCTTACTCTGTTTGCGTCTGCAATTGTTTCAAGTATCATTGTGTCACCTTTATTCGTTGGAAGCCTTTGCAAATTCTTCAATCTTTGCATAAGCCTTGCCGCTGTCGATAATTTCGTTTGCAAGCTTTATGCCGTCCTGAATTGAATCTGCCTTGCCGCCTGTGCAAAGTCCGAGTGCGGCATTGAGAACAACGATATCACGCTTTGCGTCCTTAATTTCACCGCTGAGAATTTCTTTTGTGATTTCAGCATTTTCTTTGCCGTCACCGCCTGCAAGATCCTCGGGTGAACAAAGTTTAAGACCGTAATCTTCGGGATTGAGAATGAATGTGTTGAACTTGCCGTTGTCAATCTCACACACCTTTGTTGTTGTTGTGAGAGTAACCTCGTCCATGCCGTCCATGCCGTAGAAAACATAGCCTTTCTTAACACCGAGGTTTGAGAAAACCTGTGCAATCGGCTCAACAAGAGCCTCAGAATACACACCCGTTACCTGAAGGTCTGCGCCTGCAGGGTTTGTGAGAGGTCCGAGAACATTGAAAATGTTCCTGGTTCCGATTTCCTTGCGGACAGGACCTACATACTTCATTGATGAATGGTAGCCCTGTGCAAACATAAAGCAGATGCCTGCTTTGTTAAGAACCTCTTCGCTCTTTTCGGGAGTGATGTTGATGTTAATTCCGAGCTGTTCAAGACAGTCTGCCGAACCGCTTTTGCTTGACATTGAACGGTTGCCGTGCTTTGCAACGGGGATTCCTGCGGCGGCAATTATAAATGCCGCTGTTGTTGAAATATTGAATGTGCCTGTACCGTCGCCGCCTGTGCCGACGATATCGAGTACATCACGGTTAGGCTTGATGTGGAGTGCTTTTTCTCTCATAACCTGTGCGCTTGCGGTAATTTCGTCAATTGTTTCACCCTTGATTCTCAAGCTGTAAGATATGCCGCCATCTGCGACTGCGTTGCTGTGCCTGAGAACATTTCGTCCATAACCTGTGCCGCCTCATCAAAAGTGAGGTCATTGCCTGCAACCAACTTTTTTATTGCCTCTTTAATCATAAAACTTCAATCCTTTCCGTGTTATTTGCAAAGTGTAATAAAATTCTTTATCATTCCATACCGTGTGAGGTGAGAATTGATTCGGGGTGGAACTGCAATCCGTAAAGCTCAAAATCCTTGTGCTTTACTCCCATAACCTCGCCGTCACGGTCTTCTGCAATTACCTCGAGTGTGTCGGGAACCGTATCTCTTTTCGCAATCAACGAATGATACCTTGCACCCTCAACAACCTTTGGAAGTCCGTTAAAAATTTTCTTGTCCGTGTCAACAATGATATCGCTCTTTTTGCCGTGCATAAGCTTTATTGCGTGGGCGATTGTTGCACCGTAAACCTCGCATATTGCCTGATGACCGAGGCAGATACCGAGAATCGGAAACTGTCCTGCAAGCTCCTTTATAACCTCCTCGCATATTCCGGCATCTTTCGGATAACCGGGGCCCGGCGAAAGGATGATGTGGGAGGGAGCAAGCTTTTTGATTTCGTCAACTGTTATTTCATCGTTTCTTACAACCTTGATATCTGGATTTACGCTGCCGCAGAACTGCACAAGATTGTAGGTAAAGCTGTCGTAGTTATCAATAAAAAGTATCATAAAGCGTTTACCTCCCCTGCATTTTTAACTGCATTCATAACAGCAAGAGCCTTGTTGTAGGTTTCCTCGTATTCGCTTTCGGGAACGCTGTCGGCTACAATGCCTGCGCCTGCCTGAACATAAACCTTGTCATTTTTCTTGACCGCCATTCTGATAGCGATACAGGTGTCGAGGTTGCCGTTGAAATCAACATATCCGAGTGCCCCGCCGTATACACCTCGGGGAGTTCTTTCAAGCTCTTCAATGATTTCACAGGCTCTGATTTTCGGAGCACCCGAAAGTGTGCCGGCAGGGAGGAGGGATTCGATTGCATCAAAGGCGTCAAGTCCGTCCTTGAGCTTGCCCTCAACCTCACTGCAAATGTGCATTATCTTTGAATAGCGGAGAACCTCCTGATATTTTGTAACCTTAACCGAATTAAATTCGGAGATTTTTCCGATGTCGTTTCGTCCGAGGTCAACGAGCATATTATGCTCTGCAAGCTCCTTTTCATCGTGAATAAGCTCGTCTGCAAGGGCATTGTCCTCTGTATCTGTTTTACCTCTCGGACGAGAACCTGCAATCGGGAATGTGTTAAGCACTCCGTTCTGTAGCTTTACAAGTGTTTCGGGAGAGGTGCTTATAATCTCGTCACCGTCAATTGACATATAAACCATATAGGGTGACGGGTTTGTACTTCTCAGCACTCTGTATGCATTGATGAGGGAATTTTTGTAATCCGCCTCAAATCTTCTTGAAACAACACATTGGAAGATGTCGCCGTCAAAGATGTACTCCTTGGTTTTCTCAACCATTTTGCAGAATTCTTCTTTTGAATATGTGCTTGTAAATTCAACATTCCCGTCACTCTCAAGCTTTGGAAGGGGTTCGGGAGAGGTGATTGTCGAAATTATCTCTGCAATATCCTTTTTGGCAAGTTCATACTGCGCCTTGGTGTCGTTTGTTTTCATATTAACAATGATAATGAGTTTTTCTTTAAGATGATCGTAGGCTATAATCTTGTCGAAAAGCATCATATCAAAATCGTTTGTATCTCCTCTTTTGAGCTTTAAAACAGGCTCTGCAACAGAAATCATTGCGTAACCGAAATAGCCGACAAGACCGCCTGTGAACGGTGGAATGTCTTTGAAATGCGGAGTTTTGTAATCGGCAAGATACTCACGGAGAGCGTCATACGGCTTTGCTGTTTTAACAACTCTTGCACCCTCGCCCGTAACCGTGAGAGTTCCGTTTTTGTACGAAAGCCTTGCCTTGGGGTTGAATCCGATGAATGAATACCTTGCCCACTTTTCACCGCCCTCGATACTTTCAAGAAGAAAGAATTTGTCGGATTTTCCTGCAATTTTTCTGAGCAGGTTAATCGGGGTAAATGCGTCAGCGTAGATTTCCTTGTAAATCGGAATAACGCTGTAATTGTCCTTGAGGTTCAACACCTCATCGTAAGACGGTTTAATCATCGTACACCAACCTTTCTTTGGTAAAAGTTTTAAACATAAACAAAAAAGACCTTTGTCCCCACAAGGGACAAAAGTCTTGAAAAATCAACTTCTGCGGTACCACCCAAATTGACGATAAACGCCCGCTTTAACAGCATACTAACATATGCCTCTCACTTTAACGGTTGAGCTCCGTCGGAAACTACTTGCCAAAAGGCTTTCGGCCCGCCCTCACAAGTCCATTCGGCAAGTCCTCTGCTGTCAGCTTACACCAACCGCTGACTCTCTGAAAGCTTTGGAAAAACCTACTATTCTTGCTCACAGGTTTTTTCTTTATAGGACAATTATATGACTGTATTTTTGATTTGTCAACATTTTTTTGCGGTAAATCAAAATTCTGTTTGAGAAACTCAACAATGTTTTCAAACTGCATTGAATGTGATGCCTTAACAAGCACAACATCTCCGCTTTTGATTGTTTTAAGAATTTCGGGTTTTGCATCTTCGATTGTATCAAACGCTTTGCCGTCTGCACCTTTTGCAAGCTCCTTGGCAAGCTCGCCTACGGTTATGACCGTACCGATGCCCTTTGATTTTGCATAAACACCCGTGTCAAAGTGGAGCTTCAATTCCTCACTTCCGAGCTCCTTCATATCGCCGAGGATTGCAACCTTTCTGCCGTCAAGGTTGGAAAGTGTGTCAAGAGATGCTCTGACGGATGTCGGATTTGCGTTGTAGCAATCGTCAATGATTTTGATTTTGCCTGTATTGATAACATTGGCACGACTGCCTACTGTTTTGTACGAGGCGACACCGTTTGCAATTTCTTCATCGGTAAGTCCGAGAAGCTTGCCTGCGGCAGCAGCCGCAAGAGCATTTGTTACCATATATGTGCCGATTGCAGGAATTTCAACATCAATATTATTATTGTCAAAACAGAGTGTTGCAAGAACCTTGCCGTCACCACTGTTTTTTATATTCTTTGCGTAAAAATCGTTCTTTGCGTCAAGTCCGAAGAAAACAGGCTTTTTGCCGTTTACCGTCTTAACGGTTGAAAGCTTATCGTCATCGCCGTTGAGAATGAAATCTGCATTTTCACGGGCATTTTTGAACATTTCTGTTTTAGCCTTGAGAACACCGTCACGGTCGCCGAGATTTTCAAGATGACATTCACCGATGATTGTAAGCACGCAGATTGTGGCTGAACCATTTCGGAAAGTCTTGTCATTTCGCCAAAATCGGAAATACCCATTTCGATAACAGCCGCCTCGGTATCCTCGGGCATTGAAAGAAGCGTTAGCGGAACACCGAGCTCGTTATTGAGATTGCCTTGTGTTTTGTGGGTCTTGAACTTCTGTGAAAGAACGGCATAGAGCATTTCTTTTGTAGAGGTTTTTCCGACGCTGCCCGAAATTCCGATAACGGGAATGTCAAATTTTTCTCTGTAAGCCCTGCCGATTTTCTTAACGGCATCAAGGGTTGAGGGAACGACAATGCAAGGCTTTGTCGCATTTTCGGGAGCTTTCTCGCACAATGCACACACAGCACCCTGTGCAAAGCATTTTTCGATAAAATTGTGACCGTCAACACGCTCTCCCTTTATGGCAAGAAACAGACTTCCGTCCTTTACCTGTCGGCTGTCACGCTCAACAGAGGTTATTTTGGTGTTTTTAAGCGATTCATCGCCGACATATTCGCCGTTGCAAGCCTTTGCGATTTCGGCAAGAGTAAAGTCTTTCATACTAACTCTTATTAAAATCAGATTTTTCTTCGGGATATTTTGCAAGTGAAATTTCAATAATCTTTTCGCACAAATCGGGATAGCTTATACCTCAACAGCCGCCTCCTGAGGAAGAAGCTTGTGGGAGTCATGCCGGGGAGAGTGTTTGCCTCGAGGCAGTATGTAAAACCGCCCTTGTCAAGAAGGAAGTCGATTCGTGCATAGCTTTCAAGGTGAAGTGCCTCGTATGCCTCTGTTGCGGCATCACGGAGCTTTTTGTCGGTTTCTTCGTCAATGTCTGCCGGACAGGTTTCAACTGTTGCGCCTGCCTGATATTTTGCGGCATAATCGTACATTCCCGACTTAGGAGCAATCTCAATCGGCGGAAGTGCCCTGCCGCCGATAAGACCGACGGAAAATTCTCTGCCTGTTACGAACTGCTCAACAACAATTTCGTCCTCATATTTGAGAGCCTCTTTAACAGCCTTTTTATACTGATCTGCATTCTCAACCTTTGAAACACCCACGCTTGAACCGCCCGAGCATGGCTTAACGATGCACGGGAACATATTCCATGTAAGAGCGTCCTTTTCGTTCTTGTAAAGTTCACCTGACGGAGTGTTGATATTCTTCTGCATAAACACGCTCTTTGTAAGACCTTTGTTCATTGCAAGCGCAGAACCGAGATATCCCGAACCTGTGTACTTGATTCCGAACAAATCAAGCGTTGCCTGTAACTGACCGTTTTCACCCTCACCGCCGTGAAGTGCAAGGAAGGTGATGTCTGCCTCAGCGCAGATTTCAATTACATTTCTGCCGATATAGCGTGATGTTTTGTCAAGGCGATTTTCCTTTGCCTCTTTGATATTTGTGATTGTATTTTCAACATCGTCACCGATTGAATTTCCGTCGGTAAAGCTGTAGTTCTGCTTAAAAAGTGCGTCAATGTCACAGATGTTTTCCTCATAGCCCATAAATACATCAAGCAAAACAACCTCGTGTCCCTTGCTTCTGAGAGCCTCGGCAACAAGTGTGCCTGATGAAATTGAAACTTCACGCTCTGTGCTCAGTCCGCCTGCAAGAACAACTATTCTCATATATATTTCTCCCTCTGAAATGTTTTGTTTCTATTTTTATTTCTTTATTCTCTTTAACTCTGTCAGTCTGTTACCTTTTTGAAACAAGACTGTAACCTATATTATAATATTTTATTTATCCGATTGCAAGCAAAAAAGCAAATTTGTAGAACAGGGTATCATCATACTGTTTTGCCGTTTAAAAATTGTATAATATTCAGATTTACGGCTTTCAACTCCTTGAAACGATATGTGAATAAATGTGTTGAAAATGTTAATAATTTGCTCCTGTTATTCACAATATACCGATATACGGATAGTGTTATGCAAATTTGGATAGCTACATTCCGCGGATGAATAATTATAAATTTTAGTTCGTGTTTTTTCATAATGGGCGGTATTGTATAGAAAAGGGTTTGTGTTATACAATATTAATTGAAAAAGCAAACCAAAATACCGACTTAAATAAGGATGTAAAAAATGCAATTATACAAAAATTTCTGTAAAGAAACTACCGATGAAAACGGAAAACTGACAAGCTTTGAACTTGTGTTTCCCGAAAACTATAATTTTGGCTATGATGTTGTTGACAAAATGGCAGAACTTGTGCCGAATGACACGGCAGTTGTGTGGACAAATCCCGAAAAAGAGGAAAAGATTTTCACATACTCCGACATCAGCAGACTGAGCAACAAGGCTGCAAATGTTTTCAGAAATCACGGCATTAAAAAGGGCGACAAGGTTCTTGTTATTCTGAAACGAAACTACGAATACTGGTATGTTGCCCCTGCACTCCACAAGCTTGGTGCGGTTATTATTCCCGCAACAAATCTTCTGACTCAAAGCGACATTTCATATCGTGTTAACACGGCAGGAATAAAGGCAGCTGTCTGCACTCCCGATGAAACTACCGCCGAAGATATGCTTGCGGTTGCATCTCAGCCGAACACGCTTGAAACCGTTTTTGTTCCGAGAAAGCAGATTTTCGGTGCGGTTGATTTTACCGAAGAAGTTGAAAACGCTCCCGATACCCTTGAAAGAGTTGAAACAAAAGCAGAAGAGCCTATGGTAATTTACTTTACCTCAGGCACAACAGGCTATCCTAAGGCTGTTGAACACAATCATATCTACACACTCGGACACATTATCACGGCAAAATACTGGCAATGTGTAAAAGACGGCGGACTTCACCTCACTGTTGCCGAAACAGGCTGGGCAAAAGCGTCATGGGGCAAAATCTACGGTCAATGGCTCTGCGGTTCAGCTGTTATGGTCTATGACTTTGACAAATTCTCTCCGGGCAAGCTGTTGCGTATAATGGAAAAGTACAAGGTTACAACCTTCTGCGCACCGCCGACAGTTTACAGATACTTCATTAAAAGGGGTATGAACAAGTACGACCTTTCTGCACTTTCTCACCTTACGACAGCAGGCGAGGCACTCAACAATGAAGTTTTTGAAGAGGTGTTTAAGCAGACGGGAATTGAACTTTGCGAGGGCTTCGGTCAGACCGAGTCGGTTCTTATGCTTGCAAATCTCAAAGGGGACAAGGCGATTGCAGGCTCAATGGGCAAGCCTACTCCGCTTTATGATGTACGAATTGTTGACGATGAATGCAACGAGGTTAAGCAGGGTGAGGTCGGCGAAGTTGTTGTATTCCCCCCAAAGGACAGAAAACAGCACGGAATTTTCATCACATATTATAACAACGAAAATCTTTATGAAAAGGTGTGGCGACACGGTGTATATCACACGGGCGACACGGCATATAAGGACGAGAACGGATATTTCTGGTATGTCGGCAGAGCCGATGACCTTATCAAAACAAGAGGCTTCAGAGTAGGTCCGTTTGAAGTTGAAAATGTTCTTATGCAATATCCGAATGTGCTTGAATGTGCGGTTATAGGTGTTCCGGACAAAGACAGAGGTCAGGCAATTAAGGCGATTGTCAAAATGACAGACGGCACACCGCATGATAAGGAGCTTGAAAACAAAATCAAGACCTTCTGCAACAAGCGTATGGCAAGCTACAAGTGGATTCAGCACCTTGAAATTGTCGATGAATTCCCAAAAACAATCAGCGGAAAAATCAAGAGAACAGATTTAAGAGAAAATCACAAAGCATAAAATAAAGGCAATCTTACGGTAAAGTAGGATTGCCTTTATTAGAATAATATTGCAAATTTACAGATGCTATGTAATATACAATCAGCACTTGAACATAAACAATATATTTGATATAATCACTTTGTAAGGAAACGGCGGCGGCTGTTTCGACTCCCTTATGAAAGGGGGTGTTTGCGTGGAATACATAGCTGTGATAGTAATTTTCACATTTTTTATTGTGTTCACCATAAAGAAATAACCGCCCTGTGTTGCAGCACAAGACGGTTGTTGAAAAACAATTAAACTGTACTAGCGAAACAGCTCAAGCCGTTTCCCTACTTATATATTAACATCAATTTTTAATTATGTCAATCTGTTTCGGTGTGTGTTTGCATACCGAATTTTTATTTTACAAAACACAAACTTCCGTCTTGAAAACAAACAATATATTTGTTAAAATAACTCTGTAAGGAAATGGCGGCGGCTGTTTCGACTCCCTTATACGAAAGGGGGTGTTTGCGTGGAATACATAATCTGTTTTACTTTGTTAGTAACTATTATAGTTTATGCATAAAGAAATAACCGCCTGTACTGCAATACAGAGCGATTTTGAAATAATAAATCCCAATTGCGAAACAGCTCAAGCCGTTTCCTTACTTATATATTAACATCAATTTTTTAATATGTCAATCTGTTTCGGTGTGTATTTTTACATACCGAATTTTTATTTTATTCATCAAACATTTCAATTGAACGGTCGAGAATTCCACGCATATAGGCTATGGCGATTCCGTAGTTTGTGAACGGAACTCCGCTTTCAATCGAACGGTTCATTCGGCTGATTACCTCTCTTGAATTGAGCATACACGCACCGCAATGGATTGAAAGTGAAAATTCCGACAAATTATTCGGGAAGCCTTTGCCTGAGCTTGTCACGATTTCAAAATTTTTACCCGTGTAATTTTTCAGCGATCGGGGAAGTTTTACCGTGCCGATGTCATCGCATTGCCTGTGATGAGTGCAACCCTCGCTGATGAGAATTTTGTCACCGTCATTAAGCAACTCAATTGCCCTTGCACCGTTTACGGCAGTTTTCAGAAATCCCTTGTACCTCGCCATAAGAATTGAAAACGAGGTCAGTTTGATATCGTTCGGCACAATCTCTGAAACAGGCTTAAATACCTGACTGTCGGTTATGACGAGTTTTGGTTTTGTACCGAGATTTTTCAGAGTATCGGGAAGTTCGCTTTCACGCACACAAACAGGGATTGCTCCGCTGTCGAGCAAATCACGGATAACCTGCTGCTGCGGAAGAATTATTCTGCCCTTGGGGGCGGCGGAGTCAATCGGGATTACAAGCACAACAAAGTCATTTTTATTAACAAGGTCACCGCAAAGCCTTTTATCGGATTTTTGTGCGTTTATAACTTTTGCGATTTTATCCTTTAAAAGTTCGATATTCGTGTTGTTTTTTGCACTTACAAAGATTTTACCGTCAGTTGTATTATCAAGCAAATCGCATTTGTTGAACACAATAAGATACGGAATTTTCTTCTCCTCAAAAAGCGATACAAGTTCGTTTTCAACCGAGGTCATTCCGATTGTTCCGTCAACCACAAGCACGGCAATGTCAACACGGTTCAGCACGGCTTTTGTGCGTTCAACACGCATTGTGCCGAGTTCACCTCATCATCAAAACCTGCCGTGTCGATTATCACAACAGGACCGAGCGGAAGAAGCTCCATAGACTTTTCCACAGGATCGGTTGTTGTGCCTTTTTTGTCCGATACAAGCGACATATTTTGATTTGTGACCGCATTCACAACGCTTGATTTTCCTGCATTTCTCCTGCCGAAAAATCCGATGTGCAGTCGCTCCGACAACGGTGTATCATTCATTCCCATTACGCCCTCCGTCAAAATCTAAAATCACGCTTATTGTTGTTTCTTATGTCAAAGATATGTTCTTTTGCAATTGTGCGGACTTTTTCGTTAGGGATTTTTTCGAGTTCCTGTTCAATGAGTTTTTGACCGACATTCCTTGTATCATCGCTTGCATAATCAACAAGATATTCTTCAAGCGTCATAAGGGCGTTGGGGTGGCAACAGTTCTGAATTTGACCGCTCTTGCAAAGCGACATAAAGCGGTCGCCCGTTCTGCCCTCACGGTAACAGGCGGTGCAGAATGACGGAATATAGCCGAGATTCATAAGCCACCTTACAACCTCATCAAGACTGCGGTTGTCGGAAACATCAAACTGAGCCGAATTTTCTTCTTCCGATTCGGGTTCGTCATATCCTCCTACGCTTGTGCGTGAACCTCCGCTGATCTGAGAAATGCCGAGTTCAAGCACCTTTTTGCGAACGCTTTCGCTCTCTCGGGTTGAAATAATCATACCCGTGTAGGGAACTGCAATTCTGATAATTGCGACTATTTTGGCAAAGGTTTCATCGTCAATTCCGTTGTCAAAATCATCGGGATTTATATCATCTGCCGCCTTGATTCGGGGAACGCTGATTGTGTGCGGACCGACACCGTGAACAGCCTCAAGATGTTCTGCGTGCATAAGAAGTCCTGCAAGTTCATATCGGTAGAGCTCAAGCCCGAAAAGCACACCGATTCCCACATCATCAATACCGCCCTGCATGGCTCTGTCCATTGCCTCTGTGTGGTAATTGTAGTTGTGCTTGGGGCCTGTGGGATGGAGCTGTTCATAACTCTTTTTATTGTAGGTTTCCTGAAAAAGAATGTATGTGCCGATTCCGGCTTCCTTGAGCTTTTTATAATTTTCAACGGTTGTTGCGGCAATGTTCACATTAACCCGTCTGATTGCACCGTTCTTGTGATTGACCGAATAAATGGTCTTTATGCAGTCGAGAATGTACTCAATCGGGTTGTTTACGGGATCCTCGCCTGCCTCAATTGCAAGACGCTTGTGTCCCATATCCTGAAGTGCGATAACTTCTTTTCTGACCTCATCCTGTGTGAGCTTTTACGGCAGATGTGCTTGTTCTTTGCATGATACGGACAATAGACACAGCCGTTTACGCAGTAGTTTGAGAGATAGAGAGGGGCGAACATAACAATTCTGTCACCGTAAAAATCCTTCTTAATCTGACGGGCAAGGCTGTAGATTTCTTTGATTCTCTCTTTATCTTCACAAGCTAAAAGAACGCTTGCCTCACGGTGATTGATACCCTTCTTGAGCCTTGCCTTTTCGATTATTTTATCGACAAGTTCAAGGTTATTTTTATTTTCATCGGCAAATTTCAGGGAATCAAGAATCTCTCCGTCATTGATAAACTCCTCCGCTTTCAGCGAATTTTTATCGTATTTATTCATAATATTTCCTTTCGGATTAAATATCCGCTTTGTAATCTCCTCGGTCGGTCACGATTTCACAGCCGATTTTTTTCATTCTGTCTGCAAGACAGCCGATACATTGCGCCGTTTCATCTCCGGTGCAGATCTTGTTGTCGTAGAGCGAGTAATCTTTTCTGTGCTTAACAGGGGAAAGGTTGGGCATTACAACATTTGCGCCGTGAAGAATACCTTTTTCCCGACCAAGCGGATCGACCGTACCCAAGGCGGTTGTTGCCGGCAAAAGAATGTTCGGCTTTAAAAGCCTTATTATTGAAAGCAACATAAGCACAAGCTTACATCGCCATGATTTTCGTTTTTGAATTTGGTGTCTTTGTGCGGTACAAACGGACCTATTCCGCACATTTCGGGACTTAATTTTTCAATAAATTTTAAATCCTTGACAAGCGTTTCGGGAGTTTGGAACGGTGAGCCGACCATAAATCCTGCGCCTGTCTGATAACCGATTCTCTTTAAATTATACAGGCATTGCATTCGGTTTTCAAGTGACATTTCGGGCGGATGCAACATGGAATAGTGTTTTTTGTCGGCTGTTTCGTGACGGAGAAGATATCTGTCTGCGCCGCTGTCAAAAAGTCTTTGATAGCTTTCATACGACCTTTCGCCAAGCGATAGCGTTACGGCACAATCGGGAAATCTATTTTTTATTTCCGACACAATGTCGCACATCACATCATCTGTAAAAAATCCGTCCTCACCGCCCTGCAACACAAATGTGCGGAATCCGAGTTCGTATCCGTTTTGGCAACATGAGAGAATTTCATCCTTTGAAAGTCGGTAACGCACGGCATTGCCGTTTGAACGGCGAAGTCCGCAGTAAAAGCAATCATTTTTGCATATGCTTGAAAATTCAATCAAACCACGGATATAGATTTTGTTGCCGAAAATTCTGTTGGCAGTATCTCTTGCACATTTGCGAAGATATTCAAAATCTTTTTCGTCGTAAGTTGTAATCAGCTGTAAAAGTTCGCTTTCACAGGCTGTGTGCATGGTATTCAGTTTTTGAATAATTTCAATATTTCTCATAATTTTTCACATTAAAAGAGGACGGCATTTCTGCCGTCCCCAAACAGAGAATACAGCATTCTCCGTAAAATTCAAATAGTTTTCAGCATTAAAAGCTTCTGCTTCCGCCGCCCGATGAACCGCCGCCACCGGAGGAGCTGCTTGATGAACCACCCGAGCTGTCGGAATCACTCCGGATTCTCGTAACGGAAACATGCTTTGTCAGGAAGATATCCTTCTTGTCGGTAAGCATAGTCTTGCTGTTTTTCTTGAGGTCATAAGTTCCTGCTTTGCCGTTGTGCTTGTAACGATTTTTCACTACAATAACAACAATAACGGCAACAATAATTGAACCGCCTGCAATGACAATGCCGTAATGCTTTACGACATAGAGGAATTTGTTATCCTCTTTTTCCTGCAAATCAATATTTTCATTTGACTCGTCATCGTCAATACCCTCGTCATAGTAGTGGTCAACATAATAGAGGAATTGTTCGGCAGCACTGTAATAGTTGCCTTGCTTCATATCATACTGAACATTATCAAGAAGAGTATTAACACGGCCATCGCCGAAATAATACATCGCATCGCCTTTTGTTCTGAAGTCGATTGCTCTGCCTTTCATATCAATCGTGAGTATAACGCCCGCCGTAGTTTTGCCGTATTTGTCGGCATAATAACGGTTTGCAAACGGTTTGATATCGTCCTCGGTTTTGCCCTCTTTGTTAGTATAGATAACCGCAACCCAGCCGGTTTTTTGAGCAAAAGCGTCAAGTTCCGCCTGAAGCTGTGTTTCTTCCTCCGAGGTAAACAGTTCGGCATCATCACGGAGTTCTGTTTGTCCCGCCGCAAAAACAAAGAGCGGAGTACAGAAAACCATAATCATTGCCGCAAGCATTGCGGAAAGTCTTTTTGTCACATTCATCATAAGAACAACAGACCTCCCAACAAGCCGAGTGCCATAAGCGCTGCGGCAATAATTGCAGCGAAAGCAATAAGCTTTCCTACGGAGGTTGGAAGCTCACCGTAGGTTTTGCCCGTCTGACCGTTAACTGCAAACGGCAGAATTTTACCCCTGTATTTATAGGTTACAACCCAAACGGGCAAGAGGTATAGTTCCAATTTTCAAGGTCGATTTTATCGTTGTAGTTTTGAATCTGAACGGCACTGTATCCGCTTGCTGTGTCTTTCATAAGCTGTTGACAGTATCCGTTGATTCTTGTTTGAACTGCCTGTGCAACCTCATTTTGCTCAATATCACGCTTTTCTGCCTGAAAACCCGAAAGATAGGACATTGCAAACGGGTGAGCCTCGCCCAAATCGTAAGGGTGTACGCATTGGAGCATATCTCTGTCCTGACCTTTTAACGCTCTTTCAAAAACATTATTTACAATCAGATTGCCTGCTCTGTGAAGCTCAAAAACCTTTGTTTCCGTGTAACGGTCATCTCCCACAGTCCACGAACGAACCTTTTCGCCCTTTGCAACCATCTGTGCGCTACGCTGTTCGTCAACATACCAATACGGAAAATACACACCCGTGAGTTTGTCAAAATGCTTTTCGCTGACAAAATTCTTCGGCAAAAACCATTTCCTTTTGCACATTTCAAGAAACTTGTCAATTGCCTTCTGCTTTGAAAGCTTGAACGGAATCACACGGTCGGGTTTAAATTCACCCGAAAGTCTGCCGCCGAGAACAACAGGATTCTGACAATAGAAGCAGGTTGTTGCCGCAGTTGACGCTGTTGTAACAACCTGAGCACCACAGCTTGGGCAGTTGTAGATAACAGCCTCTTCTTCAGTTTTGTTTTCTGCCTGTGCGCTGTCATTGCTCTGCGCCTGCTTGGCGGCATTCTCTTTAGCCTTTTCCTGTTCCTTTTTCTCCTGCTTTTCTGCGCTGTTCTCTTTTTGCTCCTTCTTGGCAAAAAAATCCTGAACATACTTTTCCGTAAAATCGGACATACAGTATTCACAACTGAACATCTGCTTATCGGGATTGAATTTCAGCGGAGCGGCGCAGTTCGGACAGGTGTAGTTTACAGTTGCCATAACTTACCCCTTATAATTAAATTCTGAAACATCCCCCTCCGTTTGAGAAGAGGGATTGTTTGTACTTAAAATTCAGCTTATTCTGTCTTTGTACCGCACTCGGGACAGAACTTTGCATTTGCAGAAGCTCATATCCGCAGTTTGTGCAGAAACGCTTTTTGGGAGCCTCAGGCTTCTTTGAACCGCACTCCGAGCAGAACTTGCCTGTGTTTACCGCACCGCATGAGCAAGTCCATGAGTCTGCGGCTGCACCGCCTGCCTGCGGAGCGGGAGTCTGCTGCGGCTGAGCCTGTTGCTGTGGCTGAGTCGGCTGCTGCTGACGGTACTGCGGATTCTGCTGATAACCGCCCATGATATTTCCGCCGGCATTCATACCTATGCCCATGCCCATAAAGCCTGCCATTGCACCGTTTGCATTTGAGCCGGCATCTTTAAGGCCCTCTGAAATATTGGCTGCAACATAGCCCTGCTGAACTGCTGCGTCCGAGAGCATTGCACCCTTGTTGCGCATATTGATGAGCTCCTGACTGTCCTCTGTGTAGGAAACATCCATACCAACGGCAAAGACTTCCATACCACGAGCCTGTGTCCATTCCTCATCAAGCGTCTGTGCCATATACTGACCGATAAGACGCTGTTTTGACTTGATAAAGCTGATTCTCTCACCGTCAGCGGAATACTGGTTGATTGCAGAACCGAGAGCGCCAACGAACTCCTCGTTATACTGTGCTCTTACATCTGCGAAATCAACAGACTTGTTTTCCGTAACAGCCTCTCTCGGAATAACCTCCTGATAGAACTTGAACGGCTCAACAACCTTGATTGAATATGTACCGTGAGCACGGAGCATAAGCTCTGAATTGTAAAAATTGTCAAAGTAGTTTACGGGAGTTGATGTTCCGAAAGGAATACCCTTGATTTCCTGAAGATTTATATAGAAAACTCTCTGAGCTTGTGAGGGGATTCCGCCGTACTTAATACGGTTAAATGTTTCCTTGATCGAATCACCGAACTGACCGCAGAAAAGTGACGGCATTGAGCTGTTATTTACCTTAAAATAACCCGGCTCTGCAGTAAAGTCAACAATCTTACCGCCGTCAATAAGAATCATCATCTGGTTATCGTAAACATGAATTACAGAACCGTTTGATACGATGTTTTCAGAACCCTTTTTGTTCTGACTTTTGCCGTTCTGCGAAACAAGCTGACCGGGACAGATGAGGGTGTTGTCGCCCATAGGGGACGGTTCAATGACCTCGAGCCATGAATCCGCGAGTCCGCCTCCGACTGCATTTATCGCTGCTTTAATAATACCCATAATTTAACTCCTTAATTTTTGTAGCTTATAGCTGATTTTTCAGATATTGCTGTTACACTAATAATAATATGTTTGAAGAAAAATTTCAATACTATTATTAAAAAACAGGCTGAATGGCATATGTTTTTTTATTGTTCCAATGTTTTGCCATCATAAATAATGCAAAAAGACGGTCGGGAAGAGGGCATTTGGCTCTGACAACCCGACCGTCAAACTTTCAGAATTTTCTCTGTTGAAGTGTCTGTTCGTTTACGGAATTAAACTTCCACGAACGAATGTTAATCTCTTTTATTGCAGTTCCGCAGAACTGACAAAATTTTTCTCCCAGCGTTTTTACGGGAGCGCCGCAGTTGGGGCAATTCACTCCGAGAGCGGTTGCTCTGTTATGAAGCCGGTCAGCGTCCTGAACATACATCAACCCAACCTCATAGATTGTCTGCATTCTGTTCTCTCTGCTGCCGAAGGTCACCTCATTGTTCATATCGGTAACATACGAAAAGTAACCGACAGACGCCTCAAAAAGTATCGTTACCGTTGCACCGTTTTTTATATAGCGGGCAATCTGAACATCGTAAATATTGACATCCTCATAGTGCTGTGTATTTGCAACAGATGAAAGCTGGTCGATAATTCCCTGAACATAGTTTGTAAAATTCGGAGTGACCTCCTCCGCAATAACACCGAGCCTTTTTGACTCAACCGCCGAAAAGTAGTTTCGCAAAAGCGAACGGGTTTTGTTCATATACTGCTCAACATCAAGCTCGGGAAAATCCTTTTTTATCATTGGCATATAAACCGAGGTCATTCCGTGAAGCGAACGGGGAGTTTCACGCATTTGCTCCTGATCCTCTTTCACGCCCTGAATGCCCTCAATAAGGGAGCTTGTACCGAACAATGTTCTTGAAAGATGTCTTATCTTACTGACAATTACCGTAACTATAATTGCTATTGCAAGTACGACTATCGACACAGAGATGATTGTTGCAATTGTATCCGGACTCATATAATTGTACCCTTAATCAGTCTTCTTTGTTGACAACCTTGATTCCGAGAACCTCAAGGCTTTCGTCATCAACCTCTGCCGGACACGCAGACATAAGCTCGCTTGCATTCTGAACCTTCGGGAATGCTGTTACATCACGGAGGCTGTCAGCCTTGCACATAAGCATTGTAACACGGTCAAGACCGATACCCATACCACCGTGCGGCGGTGCGCCGTATTTGTAGGCTTCAACAAGGAATCCGAACTTTGCTTCGATTTCTTCATCAGTGAGTTTCAAAGCCTTGAACATCTTCTGCTGGAGTTCATAGTCTGTGATACGCATTGAACCGCTTGAAAGCTCAACACCGTTGAGTGTGAGGTCATAAGCCTTTGCAATAACCTTTGACGGATCTGTGTCAAGGTACTGTAAGCATTCCTCCTTAGGCATTGTGAACGGATGGTGCATTGCAAGCCATTCACCGCTTTCCTCGTCATATTCAAAGAACGGGAAGTCAACAATCCAGAGGAACTTGAATACATCGGGAATAATGTCAAGACGCTTTGCAACAACAAGACGGAGTGCGCCGAGTGTTGAAAGAACCGTGCTGTTCTTGTCGGCAACGATGAGGATAACATCGCCCTTTTCCGCACCGAGTCTTTCGTAGATTGCAGAAAGCTCTTCTTCACTCATAAACTTCTTGAATGATGCGTTAGGCTCGTCAACCCATCTTACATAAGCAAGACCCTTTGCGCCGATGCCCTTTGCATATTCTGTAAGCTTGTCAATTTCTTTTCTTGTGTAAACCGACGACGCATTCTTGGCAACAATTGCTCTTACAGAACCGCCGTTCCCAATTGCACTTGTAAATACGCTGAAACCGCAGTCCTTAACAAGGTCCGAAATGTCCTGAATCTTCATGTCAAAACGGATATCGGGCTTGTCCGAACCGTAGCTTTCCATAGCCTCTTTGTAGGTCATTCTCTGGAAATGCTCCTCAAGGTCAATGTTTAAAACCTCTTTGAAAAGCTTTTTGAAAAAGCCCTCGTTGATTTCGAGAATTTCATCAACATCAAACAAATGAAAGCTCCATATCAATCTGTGTAAATTCAGGCTGACGGTCTGCACGAAGATCCTCGTCACGGAAACATCTTGCAAGCTGAATGTAACGGTCAAAGCCCGAAAGCATAAGGAGCTGTTTGTAAATCTGCGGTGACTGAGGAAGAGCATAAAACTTGCCGTTGTGGATTCTTGACGGAACAAGGTAATCTCTTGCGCCCTCGGGAGTTGACTTGATCATCATAGGAGTTTCAATTTCAACAAAGCCGTTGTCGTGGAAATAATCTCTTGCAACCTTTGCAATCTTACTTCTCATCATAAGATTGTTGAGAAGAGGACGGCGGCGAAGGTCAAGATAACGATATTTAAGTCTTAACTCCTCGTTTGTGTTTGTATCGTCAACAATTTCAAAAGGCGGCGTCTGTGCCTTTGAAAGCACACGCATATCGCTTACAACAACCTCGATATCGCCTGTGGGGATTTCGCTGTTCTTTGAACTTCTTTCGCAAACAACACCCTTTGCGGCAAGAACAAATTCACTTCTGCATGAAAATGCCTTATCAAAAATTTCTTTGTCTGTTTTGTCATTGAATGCAAGCTGAACAATGCCTGTGCGGTCACGCAAGTCAATGAAAATGAGCTGACCGAGGTCACGGCAACGCTGTACCCAACCGCAGACAGTTACCTCTCTGCCGACATCACCGATACGCAAATCTCCGCAATAATCGGTACGCTTCATTCCTGTCATAAATTCTGCCATTGTATATGCTCCTTTATATGAATCGGTCGGCATTTTTAATGTGCCTGACCGACCGAAAATTTTCTTTTATTACTTATTTTTCTGTTCGTCGGAAAGCTGAATTTCGATGAACTTCTCCATGAAATGCCCGTCAAGAGTAACCTCGCGGTTTCGCCTGTTTCCATATTCTTGACCTTGGCTGTGTTCTGCTCGATTTCGTTGTCGCCCAAAACGATTGAATATCTTGCGTCAATCTTGTCGGCATACTTCATCTGAGCACGAAGTCCTCTGCCGATAACATCGGTTTCGGCAATCATTCCGCAGCTGCGAACCTGTTTGATAAGCTCAAAAGCCTTAACCTTTGCGGCATCGCCCATTGTTGCAATGTAGAGCATACACTCGTCATTGTCGGGAATTTCAATGCCCTGCTTATCCATTACCATGAGAAGTCTTTCCATACCCATTGCAAAACCGAGGGAGGGAAGGTGCTTACCGCCGAGCTCCTCGATAAGACCGTCATAACGACCGCCGCCGCAAACAGTACCCTGAGCACCTATACAATCGGTTACAAACTCAAATACTGTCTTTGTATAGTAATCAAGACCTCTTACAATTGTGGGATCAACCGTGTATTCAATGCCTGCGGCATCAAGATATTTCTGAACTGCGTCAAAGTGGTTTCTGCACTCATCACAAAGATAGTCTGTAATCTTAGGTGCATCCTTTGCAATCTCGGAACAGATAGGACTTTTGCAGTCGAGAATTCTCATCGGGTTTTTGTCAAGACGGGAAAGGCAGGTGTCGCACAGCTTGTCCTTATAACCCTCAAAATATGATTTCAAAGCCTTGTGATATTCCGCACGGCAGGTCGGACAGCCGATAGAATTAATCTGAAGATGAACGCTGTCAATCTGAAGTCTGTTGATTACGGAGCTTACAAGGCTGATAAGTTCTGCATCGGCAACAGGATCCTGTGTGCCGTACTCCTCAATACCGAACTGGTGGAACTCACGAAGTCTGCCTGCCTGTGGCTTTTCATATCGGTAGCATGAAACAAAGTAGCTTGCCTTGATCGGAAGTCCTTCATTTTCAAGAGCGTGTTCAAGAACGGCTCTTGCCGCACCGGCTGTACCTCGGGGCGAAGTGTTACGCTTTCACCGCCCTTTGTGTCGAATGTGTACATTTCTTTCTGAACAACATCGGTTGTCTGGCCAACGCCACGGGCAAAAAGCTCTGTGTGTTCAAACACGGGAGTTCTGATTTCTCTGAAACCGTAGGAGCGAGCCTCCTCACGCATAATCTTTTCAACAAACTGCCATTTGTAGCTTTCCTTCGGAAGAACATCTTCCGTACCCTTGATTTTCTTGGTTATAAGTGCCATTTTTTCCTCCGAAAATTACAATCTTTTATAGAAAAGGGAAACGAAAAAATTTCCCTAAAAAACACAACAATCGGGCAGTATTACACCACCCGATATGTAAAGCGAAAATAATTAAATTATTTGAGAATATTTCTCCAGTCAAGGTCGCCTCTTTCAAGACCGTGGATAAGCACCTCGGCAGTTGCAATGTTTGTTGCAACCGGAATGTTGTGCATATCGCAAAGACGGAGCATATTCATATCGTTAGGCTCGTTCGGCTTTGGATTGAGCGGATCTCTGAAAAAGAGAAGCATATCAATTTCATTGCACGCAATTCTTGCCGCAATCTGCTGACTTCCGCCCTGAGAGCCTGCAAGGAATTTCTGAATTGTAAGACCTGTTGCCTCTGACACCATTTTGCCTGTTGTGCCGGTGGCGCAAAGGTTGTTGCGGCTGAGAACACCGCAGTAAGCAATGCAGAACTGCACCATCAGTTCCTTTTTTTCATCATGAGCTATAAGGGCTATATTCATATATATTTCCTCCAGACATTTATTTCATATCAAATTAGTTTCAAAACTTTAACTCAAAATACCCCGCACAAACTACCCTTTGAACGCAAGGGGAATATGTTTTCCCTCAAGCCTCTGTGCAAGACAGTCAAAAACGGACGCCGCCGCACTCCAGTTAAGTCCGGCAACACCTCGCTGAACAATTACCGAAATACGGATGTCAAACGGCACAAGCGCAATAAGCTGTGTCTGTGTTGCGTCAATAACGCTGTCGAGGTCTTCATAAAAACCGAGCTGTGTAAAAAGCTTTCGGTCAAAGCGGTTGATAACAAGTCGGATATTTGTTTTTCCCATTGACTCAAGCTTTCTTCTCACCTTAACCGCACCACGCACACCCGTCGGCTCTGCATTGGTAACAATCAAGGCTCTGTCGGCAGGAGCCGCCGCAGTTTCAAAGCCCGAACCGATTCCGGCAGGGGAGTCGATAAGGACAAAATCGAAGCTGTCCTTTACTGAGTTGACAAGTTGAGTAAACACCGAGGGACTGAGTTCGTTTTCGGTGTCAAAGGGAGCCGCCATAAGGTAGAGGTTCTCATTGTTTTTGCTTTTGTAAACAGCCTCACCGAATGTACAGTTGCCGCATACGGCATCCGACGCATCAAAAATTATGTCCTGCTCCATATCGAGCATAATGTCAAGACCACGCATTCCGCAGTCACAATCAATAAGCAAGACTCTTTTGCCCTGCTTTACAAGAGCAACGGAAAGACAAATGCAGACGGTTGATTTACCCGTTCCGCCTTTTCCCGACGCTACAACTATAACATTATCCATAATAAATTCTACCTCTGCTATATTCTATCACAAAATCCGTTAAAGAGCAAGAAACGAACATTATTTTTATCAGCCAAAATTTTTGTTGATATTTTAGTGATAGTTAATAAAATTATTCTTCATTTTTAACGGTTTGCACAATAATTTCATTGATTTTTAATGCTAAAAGCAAAAAATAAGTTTTTATTGTTTAGGCAATCAGCCACATTATGCGGTCAAAAATTCTTGGTTTTGTTTTAACACAGTGTATTTACAACCGTAATTTCAATTTTTATTTAAAATATGCGTCCAGTAAATCCTTTGCAACCTGCATTGAATATCTGCCCTTTGCACCGTGTTCGATTACAACGGCAATTGCTACCTCGGGCTTTTCATACGGAGCATAGCAAATGAATGTTGTATGGTCTGAGCCCGAGTTTTCAGCCGTACCTGTTTTGGCGGCAACCTTAACTTTATAATCACCGAACATATAATTTGCCGTGCCGTTTTCGTCCTGAGTAACACCGAGCATCGCCTTGCGAACAATATCAAGATTCTTCTTTGAAATTCCGCAATCACCGTAGCTTTCAACATCTGTCGATTTTACGGTTTTCGTCCGCTCATAATTTGTAACTTTATCAACAATGTGTGTTTTGAGCCTCTCACCGTTGTTGGCGATTGTCGCAACATAGGTTGCAAGCTGAACGGGAGTAAATGCGTTGTCGGACTGACCGATTGCGGCTGAAACCGTGTTGCCAACCTGCCAATCTGTGCTGTCTCTGCCTGCAAGAGTTCCCTTTGATTCCTCAATTTCAACACCCGTGTATTCACCGAGCCCGAACTTCTGCGCATACAGATACATCGGTTCAATTCCGAGCCTTCTGCCGTGTCGGCAAAAAAGTAGTTGCACGATTGTTCAATTGCGCCCGTAACATCAAGACTGCCGTGATAGTGCATACATCTTACCACATTGGCGGGGTAAAAATCATAGTCCTGTTTACAGTAAATTTTCGTTTTGTCGGTTATGATTTTCTCCTCAAGAGCCGCACCCGCAACACACGGCTTGAACACCGAACCGCAGGCGAATGTTCCGACTGTTGCACGGTTGTACATCGGAGAATTTTTGTTTTCGGAAAGCTTGACATAGTACGAGCCGTATTCGCTGTACCTGTTCAAATCGTATGTAGGATAGCTTGCCGCCGCAAGTACCGAAAAATCCTTGACCGACAGCATTACAACTGCACCTGTTTCACAGTCCTCACCGTTATTTTTCTGTCCCGATTCCTTGCCTGCCTGTTTTGCCGCTTTGACATTTTCTTCAAGCGATTTTACAGCGGTTTTCTGCAATTTTGAATCAATTGTAAGGTAGACCGTGTTGCCCGGTTTTGCACTCTCGGTTTCAACACTTTCAACAAGAGTTCCGTCGGCATTTCGCTGAATAACCCTTGTTCCGCCCTTGCCTTTGAGGTCATCTTCACAGGCAAGTTCAATTCCGAATTTGCCTATCTTATCATCATAGGAATAGCTCTTGCCCTGTTTTTTCATGCTCATTGTATTCATCTTCCGACAACGAACCGAGTGCGCCGAGGATGTGCGGTGCAAGGTCCGGGTCCGAAGCACCTCGTGTGAGGTAGGTCTGAATTTCAACACCGCTCACGCCCTGAGTATTTTCGCTGACGGCATTCACGGCACTTCGGCTGATATTTTTGGCAAAAACATACGGGTTTGAATTTGAATAATTTTCAAGCTCCATATTGTAATGAATTGAAACGAGCGTTGTTTTTTGACTTAGGCTTAACCTGTCGGAAATTTTGTAGCGTTTTAAAAGTGCGTCAAAGCAATCATCGGCACTTGTATTCCTGTCCATATCAAGAAAATCCGATGACAGAAGTTTTTCCGTATCTTTTTCACGGCTTGTTTTATAAACGCAGCTGCCGTCCGAGCCGACCGAAATCGGCAATGAATCTGTTCTTGCATCTCCAGTTTTTGTGAGAATATCAGCAAGCTCAAGCAAAATTCCGTCAAGCCTGTCCTCCTCAATATAAAGCTTGTTGAGGACTATTTTATACTTTGTGGTGTTTACAACAAGACCTACACCGTTGCGGTCAACGATTTCGCCCCTTGTTGCGTCGGTTTTTTCGGTATATCCCGTTGATTTTGCG
>ENA-OQMZ01000002-OQMZ01000002.1-human-gut-metagenome-genome-assembly--contig:-NODE-2-length-83343-cov-7.149935_pt1 | contig 83343 bp, 97 predicted proteins | sample MGYA00242621_ERZ504862 | MGnify/ENA primary metagenome ERZ504862 (study PRJEB26092, sample SAMD00036393) | human gut metagenome | host: Homo sapiens | study: EMG produced TPA metagenomics assembly of the...
TAAGCAGCTCTTTTGATCAAAGCTCCTGCTGTTTCCTCGATCTGTTTCTTTTCCTGTATATCTCTTCCGGCAGCGTTCCACAACTGATAAATTCATTCAAGTTTGCCATCAATCTCACAAAGCGTTTCCCCATAGGATATTCGCTCCCTGTATCAATAGCAGGATAAAATACTTTTTCTTCCCTGCTTTCGTAGCTATATCCATAATGCAGGGCAGTCTCGTAGATATTCTTCAGTATCATCCCTGTAAATACTGGAATATCCGGCAGACCAATTCCCAGTACTCCCATCCCAATCCCGGATGCGCCGGATAGCAGTAAATTCTTTGTTCCTGTATCTCTCGCTTTTTTAGAAAAGGCTCGCAGGGATTTGGAATCCTGCTTTACATCCGCCGTATACTGTCGTACCTGATAGTCCTGCTCCAACTTCTCCCGTTGATACGTCTTTTCAATAATTCCGGTTCCTTTCTCAAAAATCAGAGCAAACGCTTTGGCAAAAGCGGCATCAAGTGTTCCCTGAAGTTTAGGCGGTATCTTCTCCTCCAGCTTTTGATTCAAGATACTTTCCTTTTTTTCCAACCGTTTCTGAAGGAATCTCTGCTCCTGTACTTCCAGCTTATCCCACTCTTTCTGAAGCGGCGTCCTTTTATCAAATAGTCGCATTTTAATACACCTCCTCGTTCATCTGACGTTTTACATGATCCAGCAAACATTGGTCCCTGACACCATTAAATTTTTATAACTAATAACCATAGCTAATGCACTTCCAAAAGTTATTCCTGATTTTACCATTTTCTTGACATTCGTTGATTTATTATCTTCCATTTTTGTTTTCTCCGTATATTCCTATTTTCTTAATTCTGCAAGCTAGAATTTTCGCATTATTTCTGTTGTGCCTTAACTAAAATGCTTTCTGTTACAAGGGCTATCGTTATAAGGGCTCCTACAAGGGAGTAATTGTTTAATCCATACATCAACGGCATAAGAGAAATAATTGCTGTAATAATCGAAAGAACAAACAAGGCGTTAAAAACGCTATCTTTCTTCAAAGAAATCAACGAAAGCAACAAGATAACAACAGTAAGTATGGCTGTAATAAGTGGAGTAAAATTTGCATATCCAAACGGTATAAGGCTAAAGTATGAAAATGTTTCTCTTACTCTTTCTGTTGGAGATGGAGCAAAAGTACAAACTGCTCCCAGTGGTAATGCTTCTAACACTATTGTTAAAGCCGGAAAAACCACTAAGCTGATTTTTTTCATGTTGTGTACCTCCGTCTACAAATCGTGGTTTGTTGATGCAAAACTATTAAGACTTATCTTCGTTATTATCGCTCTTAAATAAACCGATAATAACAACAATCAGACCTAAAACACCACCTCCAAACGCAATGATATTATCTATGGATAGAGCAATTGCCGCAAGAATGATTGCTATACCCAATAACATTATTTTTGTTCCCATTCATTCCGCCTCCTTCCTATTTGGTGCTTCATCTGCTCCAGACAAAACACCATTATGGCAAAAGTTAGCAATAAAAACATCATTCATAGTGCATCCCTCTAAATGCTCCTTCTTCAATACAACTCCCAGTTTCTTTCACTTCTTGATGAAGCCATTAACCTTGATGAAATTGTTCCTGTTTCTTTTGTTACTCATTTCCACGCTTCAACCGGAATACCTCGAAAGCACCAGCTTTATCCGATGCTCAAGGCACTTCTACTCCAGCGTATTTTTTTCAATCCCGACAGATACGCTCCTGCTTGCGTTCCTAGAGTACTCTCAGGAACTTCGTGATTTCTGCGACTTTGATGCTGTTCCAGATGGTTCCAAATTTACACGTTTTAAACAGGACTTCTTGTTGGATTTACGATCTTCGAAGACATTGGATTTCGTAATGCTTTTATTCCTCTCCGTGCCTATCCTGGCATAGAACGTGGCTCGAAATAATGGGAAGATACTTACAAGATCCGTGTAAATGTTGAAAATTCAATCAACCATTTCAAAGATAGTTGCAGCATTGCGAATCGTAAGACCCAGAATGAGAAAACGCTTCATGCTGATTTACTTCTTGCCGGAATCACCCAGCTTGTTACTGTAATTGTCGCTGATAAGATTCATCAGTACCAATACATTCGGAGTTTGAAGCCCTTGATTGCCTGATTATTAATATGCATATAATCTTTTCTTCGCAGTTTATCTGGGAAATCTTTTAGTCATGTCTAAATTTAGAAGCACCTACTTTTCATCTTTAAGAATCCTACGTTGCAGAATTCTTACCGCTTTTTAATCAGGAGTGCGCACTTGTTCTGCAATTACCTACTTGTTGTACTTTTTATTATCGTAACTATCCAGAACCACCACACACATTCACAAAACCGCACGATATTTGTACTTTATCTGCACTCTGTTTAGCATCGCTGCTACACAGCTAATTTCGCTCATATTTGCGGTATGGTTGCATGGTTAACCACTCAAGTAACTAACCTATGAACTTATAATAGATAATATAAATAATATTGTCAACTGTATTTTTCTCCATATAAAAAAGACCATACACTCAGTTGTTTTCTGAATGTATGATCCTTTAATTCATCTTATTCCCAACAGCACTATGGTAGTTCAAATGTCAGCCTCTCCCCTGTCGCAGGATGGTCAAAAACAATCTTGTATGAGCAAAGTGCAAGCTGCTCCCTCACACCGAAACCGGTGCGTCCTGATTTGCTTCCCGTTCCTGAGTTATTTGAGACAGTCTTCCCATACTTGGTATCTCCAATCAGAGGATAGCCGATATTTGCAAGCTGCAAACGTATCTGATGGTGCCTTCCTGTGAGAAGCTTTATGTCAAATTCTGTTTTATTGCATTCATTTGATATTATCCTGTACTGAAGCACTGCTTTTTTTGCCTGCCTGTCTTTTTCGCTTGTGATTTTAGATGTATTGGTACGCTTGTCGAAAGAGATATAATCTGTGAGAGTATGCCATGCCAGATCATGATTATCTTCTTTATTATCTTCTTCCTTATCTGCTCCTGACACTCCCTGCCCTCTGCTTGCCGCACGATAATATTTCTCGGTTGTATGCTCCTTTATCTGTCTGCTCAAAGAAGCCGCGGCTTTCTGATTCTTGGCAAATACCATCACTCCCTCTACCGGCTGGTCGAGCCTATGCACTATGCCAACATAGGGTGGCTCATTTTTAGCCGCCCTGTAATTTCTTATGAAGCTCTCCATATCCTGCTGCCCTATACGCCTGGTCTGTGTAGCAATTCCCGCCGGCTTATAGCAGACGATAATGTCGTTGTCTTCGTAAATAATATCTGGTTTTCCCATGTTGTAACTCCCACAAATTGTTATTGTAACTTTTAACTGTTCAGCACATTTACAGTTGCGATACGCAAGCATATAGCCAAGTGTCACCTCACATACAAACGAAGGCAGCATCGGTATAAAATAATAGTTACTTATTATATTTTATCAACTCAATGAGTTGTTAGCAATGGTATTAAAAAACTAATTCTGACAATTTAATATTCTTTTTGCACATTCTATCTGTTCCTTTGTAGGAGGCTCCACCCCTTCAAGCTGATATGGTATACCAAGCTCCTTCCACTTGAACACCCCAAGTGTGTGGTACGGCAGCACCTCAACCCTTTCCACCGTTTTAAGTGTGTCGATAAACTCTCTAAGCTGCTTTAAATATCTCTCATCCGTGGTGATTCCAGGCACAAGCACATGACGTATCCACATTTTTTTACCGTTTTTTGAGAGATATTGTGCCATATCAAGGATATTCTTATTTGTCTGTCCCGTAAGCTTTTTGTGCTCCTCGTCATCTATATGCTTGATGTCCAGCATGAAGAGATCTGTATATTTCATCAGCTCATTAAATTTGCCGAAAAACGGTTCTTCCACGGTAAACGGATTTCCTGATGTGTCAAGGCATGTGTTTACACCTTTTTCCTTTGCAAACTTAAATAGCTCTGTGACAAAGTCTATCTGCAAAAGTGCTTCACCTCCGCTTACTGTGATGCCACCTGTTTGCTTCCAGTACGCTTTATAGCGCATGGCGGTCTTTAGCACCTCCTGCGGTGTCATCAGCTTTGCACCGTCATTTTCGCCGCATTTGGCCCATGTGTCCGGGTTATGGCAGTATTTACAGCGCATATTGCAGCCCTTCAAAAATACTATATATCTCACTCCCGGGCCGTCGGCTGAGCCGAAGCTTTCTACCGAGTGTACTCTTCCTAGTGTTTCTCCCATGTTTTACCTGCCACTCAAAATGTGTTCAAATATACTCAAACACATCGAGAAATTAAAGTCCTTGCGGATACTTCTTACTGCTTCGATGTGTATGCTTTGGCGATTGTAAACAATACGCTACTCACAAGTTCGTGTACACTCCACAGTCGTAAATTCCTGCGATAGCCCGCAGTACATACTTACGTTTGCGTTTATTATGCAACTTCGTAAGTTAAAGCATCTCTTAGATTAAGAGCAGCATTGAAATCCCTATCCTCAACATAACCACAATCACAACGATATATTCTATCTGAAAGCTTCAAATCTTTCTTGATAGCACCACAGCAATGACATATTTTGGATGATGGATACCATCTGTCTACGACTCTTAATTCAATACCATTTTCATCACATTTTGCTTTAAGCTTGGTTCTAAATTCATAGAACTTCTGTGACGCAACAGCTTTTGAAAGATGTCTGTTCTTCATCATTCCTGATACATTCAAATTTTCAATAGTTATATAAGATGGCTTGGTTTTCACTATCTCAGCTATTGATTTATTGATATAATCAGTACGGATATTATCTATTTTATGATGAAGTCTTTGTACTTTGAGCTTTTGCTTTTGTATATTCTTTTGAGTGGACTCTCCTTTCTTTAAGTTCTCATATTTTCGTGAGAGACATCTTTGTTCTCTACGCAGTTTCTTTTCCAATTTTTTAATTCTTGTTGACTTATTGATATTTTTATAAGTTTTACCATTGGAAACAATCGCCAAGTCTTTTAAACCCAAGTCAATTCCTATACCACCATTGCTATTATTAGCAATCTTAACGTTGGGAATTTCTACAAGAACTGACACATAGTATCTGTCTGCTTTGACGGATACTGTACCGCTTTTGATTTTCCATCCGTCTTTAGTTGTTGGTATATAACCTTTTTCTTTAATGCGTACCCAACCTAAAGTGGGTATGTTCAGCCTATGTCTCTCACATCTACAGTCTTTAGTATTGTTCTTTACGAAATACATTTTTACATCAGATTTACCTTTCTTTTTGAAATTAGGAAAAGCGCTTTGATGTTTAAAAAATCTTGTAAATGCAGTACATCCATCTTCAATAGACTTTTTTACAGCTTTTGAATATGCTTCTTTAATCCATATTTTATCAGGATTATTAGGAATATACTCATTATTAAGCCATACGCTGAAACTCTTGCCAGTCATAAACTTTTCACCGTTATCATATAAAGTTTTGTTGTGACCGAGATAGAAGTTATAGACGTACCTACAAGTGCCAATAGTCTTGTTAATCTTGATTTTTTGCTCAATCGTCGGATTTATTTCCGTCTTGAAGCTCTTTAGCAATTTCCTCATCCCTTTCTATTTGTTTTTCATACTTACGAAGTCCATACAACCTGCAAGAGAATACATGAAGTATAGAAACAATATCCTGTACGAGTTCTTCCTGTGGTGATAGTTCTTCGTTGTTCACTACCACAATGCTTGTATTAAACTTCATACAGAATTTTTCAAACCAATCGTAACCAAATCTGATAAATCTATCTTTATGAGTTACTATTATGGTTTTTATTTTCTGTTCCATTACTTCATTTAATAATTCATTCCACTTTTTACGATTGTAATTAAGACCACTTCCATAATCCTCAATACACTGGTCTATAATAATACCTTTAGCATTACAAAACTGTCGCAAAAATGCAACTTGATTCTGTAAATCATCTTTTTGATTTCTTGTAGACACTCTGGCATAAATAACTACCTGACGTTTATCATTTTCAATATTTATGCCTTTGAATTGAAGGTACTGGTCATAGGTATAATAACGCCTATCAGTTGGAGTTCGATTTGCCTTTAAAGTTCCTTCTCTGTCCCAGCGTTGCAATGTCTTAACAGACACACCTAACAGTTCAGCAAAATCTTTTGGCTTATAATTTGTGATATTTGATGTATTCATAATAATTTACTCCTTTGAGTATATTTAAACACATTTAATCACATTTAACAATATATTCAATTACTTATTTTCTCCTCCTAGGTTGTTGCTACTACTTTTATTTTATGGTACGGAATTTTCGGCAACCCGCCAGCCGGGACTTTTCAATGCTCAGGTTCTTCGGGCTAAGAGGCTGTATGAATTATGATTTTGGTTTTCTATGCTTGACGCGACCGGCTTTTACACACCTTCCGAAAATTCCTTACGCTGTGGTGTTATTTAGAAAATCAGAATATGCAGGCACTTGGCCTGCACATTCTGGAATGTTGGATATTTTTTTATATTACATTCTCTCGTGGCATGTACGTGAGATTACATCGAGCTGCTGCTCTCTTGTGAGGTCGATGAACTTAACTGCGTATCCTGATACTCGGATTGTGAAGTTTGCGTACTCCTCCTTCTCAGGATGCTCCATTGCATCGATGAGCTTCTCTTTACCGAATACGTTTACATTGAGGTGATGTGCACCCTGATCGAAGTATCCGTCCATTACGTTTACAAGGTTGTCGATTCTCTCTCCCTCGTTGTTTCCGAGTGCTCCCGGATTGATGGTCTGTGTATTTGAGATTCCATCAAGCGCCCACTCATATGGAAGCTTTGTGAGTGAGTTTAAGGATGCGAGAAGTCCGTTCTGCTCTGCGCCGTATGATGGGTTTGCTCCCGGTGAGAGTGGCTCTCCGGCTTTACGTCCGTCAGGCATTGCTCCTGTAGCTTTTCCGTATACTACGTTTGATGTAATTGTAAGGATTGATGTTGTAGGCTCTGAATCACGGTATGTGTGATGCTTCTTTAACTTGTCCATGAATGTCTTAAGAAGCCATACACCGATTTCGTCCGCGCGGTCATCATCGTTTCCGTATTTAGGGAACTCTCCCTCGATTTCGAAATCCTTTGCCAGTCCGCTCTCGTCACGGACTACTTTAACCTTTGCATATTTGATTGCTGAAAGAGAATCGATTACGTGTGAGAATCCTGCGATTCCTGTTGCAAATGTTCTCTTTAAGTCTGTATCCATGAGTGCAAGCTCTGCTGCCTCATAGTAGTATTTGTCATGCATGTACTGGATAAGGTTTAATGTATTTACATAGATGTCTACTAACCAGTCCATCATCTTGTCGTATTTCGCCATTACCTCGTCATAGTCAAGGTACTCTGCTGTGATAGGTGCGTAGTTTGGTCCTACCTGCTCACCTGATTTTTCATCAACACCACCGTTGATAGCGTAAAGGAGACATTTTGCAAGGTTTGCACGTGCTCCGAAGAACTGCATCTCTTTACCTGTCTGTGTTGCAGATACACAGCAGCAGATTGCATAATCATCGCCCCATACAGGCTTCATTGCGTCATCGTTCTCATACTGGATTGAGCTTGTCTCAATTGAGATGCGGGCTGCATAATCCTTAAAGGTCTGAGGAAGCTTTGATGAGTAGAATACTGTGAGGTTTGGCTCCGGTGCAGGTCCCATGTTCTCTAATGTATGGAGGAAACGGAAGTCTGTCTTTGTAACCATTGAACGTCCGTCCACACCTGTTCCTGCCACGTCAAGTGTTGCCCATACAGGATCACCTGAGAATAACTGGTTGTATGAAGGAATACGTGCAAATTTAACCATACGAAGCTTCATTGTAAAATGGTCGATGAGCTCCTGTGCTTCCTGCTCTGTGAGGATGCCCTTGTCCATATCTCTCTTGATGTAAATGTCAAGGAATGTAGATACACGTCCTACTGACATTGCTGCACCATTCTGTGTCTTGATTGCTGCAAGGTATCCGAAGTATAACCACTGAACTGCCTCTTTTGCGTTTGTTGCAGGTCTTGAGATATCATATCCGTAAATCTCTGCAAGCTTCTTCATATCCTCAAGACATTTAATCTGCTCTGCGATTTCCTCTCTTAAACGGATAACATCATCTGTCATCTGTCCACAGCCACAGTTTGCCTTATCCTTCTTTTTCTCTTCGATGAGATAATCAAGTCCGTATAATGCTACACGACGGTAATCGCCTACGATACGTCCACGGCCGTATGTGTCAGGAAGACCTGTAAGGATCTTTGCATGACGAACCTTCATCATCTCAGGTGTGTATGCATCGAATACTGCTGTGTTGTGTGTCTTATGATATTTTGTGAAAATTTCCTTGAGCTTGTCGCTTACATTGTAACCATATGTCTCAGCAGCCTGTACTGCCATCTTGATTCCACCGTAAGGCATGAATGCTCTCTTTAACGGCTTATCTGTCTGAAGACCTACAATCTGCTCGAGGTCCTTTAATGACTCATCTATATATCCAGGGCCGTAAGCTGTAATTCCTGTTACAACCTCTGTCTCCATGTCAAGAACTCCGCCCTTGGCACGCTCCTCTTTCTGTAATTTCTGAAGCGCATCCCACAGCTTGTTTGTAGCATCTGTCGGATCAGCTAAAAAGCTCTCATCTCCGTCGTATGGAGTGTAGTTGTCCTGAATAAACTGACGGACGTTGATTTCCTCTTTCCAAAGACGTCCTTCAAATCCATCCCACTCTTTCATCTCTATCATTGTAATATCCTCCTTAAAATGTATGAATGTTACTTCGTTTGATTAGTTTTGTTTAACTGTGGTTAGTATATACTTACTACAGTATTTTTGTCAATATCCCTGTTGTTTCTTTTGAGATACATTCCCTGGTTATTTACACGACCATGGCTGATTTTATAATCAAAAAGAGCCAACTGTCCGGGTTTATCGCCCAGACGGTCGGCTCTTATTTGTTATATTTCATGTGGTTATTCCACTTATCCGTCAGTCATATAACACGTTCATAGTAGACTATTTTTCTCAATAAAGCAATAGTGTTTTAGAACTATTTTTATTCTTTTCTATTCCGCACGAACCGCCCAGCGCATCTTCGTGGACCTGGCACGTCCGTTCTGAGCACATTCCTGTGCTGATGGACGAATCACATCCTTGGAATAGTCGCTGTATATTCCTGCTTTATATCCTGCCTTGAGTGCCTTTTTGACCAGCTTGTCCTCTCCTGAATGGAAGGTAAGAATGGCAGCTCTTCCACCGGGCTTTAATGCTCCCGGGAGCTTTTCCATAAACTCATATAGCACTTCAAACTCATGGTTTACGTCTATGCGAAGCGCCTGGAATGTGCGCTGACAGGTCTTTTTGATTATGTCCTTCTTATCCTTTTCAGGCAGAAAATCGAGTGTCTGCTCTATAATGTGACGAAGCTTTGTGGTCGTATCTATGCGGTTGCCCTTCCTGATCTCGTCTGTGATTGCCTTTGCAAGCTCCTCGCAATACGGCTCATCTGAGTTCTCATAGAGCATACCCGAAAGCTCCTCACGGGATATATTGTCAAGCCGCTCTGCCGCACTGATACCGGAATTTGGATTAAGACGCAGATCCAACGGTCCATCCACCTTAAACGAAAATCCACGCTCAGGATTATCTATCTGCATTGATGAAACTCCCAGATCGGCAAGTATGAAATCAAAGCCTCCTACTTCCTTTGCAATCTCATCTATTGTGCAGAAGTTCTGAAGCTTTATGGTGAGAATATCCTCTCCAAAGCCTGCTTCAGCGAGACGCTTTTTTGTCTTTTCAGACTCGATTGGGTCAACATCTGTAGCAAACATATGTCCCTGTCCTTCAAGCTTTTCAAGCATTGCCCTTGTGTGGCCACCGTATCCGAGTGTGGCATCAAAGCCTGTCTGTCCCGGCTTTATGTCCAGAAAATCTATGATTTCTTTTACCATTATGGATATGTGCATGCCCGCAGGGGTATTTCCCTTGCTGATGACATGCTCAATTGTATCCCTGTATTTTTCCGGGTTTAATTCCTTGTATTTTTCCTCAAATTTTTTGGGATATTTTCCGCTATAGTGCACGCGGCGCTTGTGCTGTTTTTCTTCGCTCATTTTATGCTCCGTTTCATTCTGGGTTAGAACTGTTATGCTGACTTTTGCTACAGTATAACTTTTATTTTACTTTTCCGCAAGATAATGACTTACATTCCTATACCATCTGCACGAGCCACACGTCGCTTTTCACCATGAAGTATCCGATGACTACCTTTATCAGCTCTGTGGCCTGCACGAGGAAGTACACCGCTACTATGCCAAGTGCAGTGTATTTGGCGAGCACAAATGCCACCGGCACCACTATCACCCACGTAAATACGGAGTCAAACAGAAATGTGACCAGTGTCTTGCCGCCTGAGCGGAGTGTGAAATACGACGAATGTGTAAATGCACAAAACGGCATAATTATCGCTGATACCGCTATGAAGCTTGTTGCGAGCGACTTGATTTCATCTGTTGTGTTATATATCTGAGGGAAAAGTCCGCCTACCAGAAGCATGACCGCCGCCATTATAGAACAGCAGAACACACTGAACACTATCATCTTGTTATCCGCATCCTTTGCCTTTTCAAGCTCACCGGCTCCAAGATACTGCCCCACAACTATGCTGATGCATGCGCCAAGCTGTATAAACACTATATTGAAAAGGTTTGTTATCGTTGTCGCAATGTTTAAACCTGCGATTACCGAGAGTCCTCGTACTGAATAGCACTGTGTAACCGTTGTCATGCCTGCTGCCCAAAAAAGCTCATTGAGCATGAGTGGAAGTCCCTTGATGAATATAGTCTTAAACTCACCAAACGGCATTCCTATTCCTCTGTAAGCGCCCTCGAGATATCTGTTCTTATCCCTGTTTTTATGCGCCCACAGCACAACTATTATTGTCTCAATATATCGCGACATCACCGTGGCAATAGCTGCTCCCGCCACACCCAGCTTTGGTATCGGTCCTATTCCGAAGATGAGCAGAAAATCAAGCACCGCATTGCTTCCAACTGCTGCAAAGCTTGCAACCATCGGTACAAAAGTCTGTCCTGTTTCCTTTATGTTTGTCGCATAGGCCTGTGTCACCGCAAACGGTATGAGACCTATCATAACAATTTCCAAATATTCCTTTCCATATGCCAGTGCTACCTCCGTGGCACCGTTTCCTGCCGTATCTGTCAGATAAAGTGATATGAAACCTGTTCCGTTCGTGATAAACAGTGTCATCGCTATTGCTGTAACAAGCAGCGCTGCATACAGCTTGAATCTGAAGGAATACATATGCCCCTTATGATTTCCCTTGCCAAAATACTGTGCTCCGAATATACTTGCCGCTGACACCGCCCCAAATACAGCCAGATTGTACACAAATATGAGCTGGTTTACGATTGCTACTCCTGACATCTGCTCTGTACCAAGCTGTCCTACCATAATGTTGTCCAGAAAGCTTACCAGATTTGTGATTGCATTCTGGATTATCATTGGTATGGCCAGCATGAGATAGCGCTTATAAAATGCCTTGTCTCCTATATATTTTTGTCTGAATTTATGCATGTTTGTCCCCCTTTAGATTTCTCCATAGTTCTTTCGTGTAATGCTACTATTCTACTACGTCAGACTTTATTTTTCAAATATTTTATGTGTTTTTCCTTAACTTATTTTAGGATTCAGATTTTTGTATCATAATGGCCATGGGGCTACTATGACCTCGGTCTGCACAATGAAAACTTCGTAATTAAAGCTCCCGGCTGACAACACTGTTTGTGCTGTCACTCGGGAGCTCTTAATTTAATTTTTTATTATAGTTTTACTTTTTATGTCAATATCCTGTTTATTTGTTTACTGCCGGTTCATATCCTGTGTTTCCTGATACTTTCTGATTACGAAAAACATGGTAGTTCCATCACCCTCTTTGCTGGTAGCCCATATCTTGCCGCCGTGATCCTCTATAATCTTCTTTACGATGGAAAGTCCTATGCCGCTGCCTCCGGTAGCCGAATTTCTCGACGCATCCGCTCTGTAAAATCTGTCAAAAATATATGGCATATCTCTCTGGGCGATTCCTCGTCCATTGTCCTCGATTTCAACCTGTATGAAGTCACCAACATCATTTATCCTGATATCTATATAGCTTTGTGTCTTGTTCATATACTTCACCGAATTGCGACTATATTATTAATCACACGGCGAAGCTGCTCCGGATCAGCAATGATAAGCACGTTGCTATCCACATGATTCTCATATGAAAGCCTGATATTTTTCGCCTCAAGATCGAGTCCTATTTCCTCAACACAGTCGTTAAAATAATCTGTGACATTTATCTTCGCAAAATTGTATGGAATCCTGTTCGTATCAATCTTCGAGTAAAGTGTCAGCTCATTAATGAGCTTATCCATATCGTTTGCCTTATTGTAAATGGTCCTGACGTATTTATCGACCTTCTCAGGGGTGTTTGCCACTCCGTCAAGTATGCCCTCGGCGTAGCCCTTTACCGCAGTAATAGGAGTCTTTAAATCATGTGCGATATTGCTGATTAACACTCTGTTTTCAGACTCATTCGTCACCTTTTCCTCGGCATTTTTCTTGAGGCGCGCGCGCATCTGCTCAAACGCAGTACACAGCTCGCCAATCTCTCCGTCGCTCGGACTCGTCTCAAGCTCAAAGTCCAGATTACCATCCTTGATATTTTCAGCGGCAATACGCAGCCTCTCTATCGGTGTGATGATACTCCTGTATATCCACACTATAAGCATGGCAGCCGTAGTAAGAAGTATAAATACAAGCGCAAATGCTCCCTCTATCAAAACAGTCCTGACCTCAGGGATCACGCACGCGGTTGATGTCACTATGTAAAGACTCGCCTCGTCACCATCACTGTCACAAAAATTAAGCTGCTTTATGAGCACCTTGTCATCACTGTCCATATAGCTGCTCACATCAGAGCTGCTCTGCTTATTGGATATTCGCGGAAGCTTTCTCAAAATATCATCATTGTCAATTCCACCATTGAAAATGAGCTCTCCTTCACTTTTCACTATGAGATATGAATACTTCTTCTCCAGCTTCTTATTTATCTTAGTCAGATAATCACTATCAAGAAGCTTGGATGGTTCTATGAGCGATGTCTTCTCGAGCTCATCATATGTGCGCCCTGTCACCTTGTTCAGAAACTGCACCGTGTCAGTAAGCGCGAGCATGCCCGCATCCTCCATGCCATATGTCTTGTTTATGGCCTTTAGCTGAATCTTATTGAAACCCACAAGCACTATACTGGTGAGCACAACAGGCACAAAAATAATTATGCAGAATGATATAGCAAGTTTTGTTTTTATCTTCATAGTATTCTCCATTTGAATAAATTAATAAGCCAATTTATATATACAACAAGGACATATCCTTTTGAATTTGATATGTCCTATTAATACTACAATATCTACTATATTTTTTAAAAATCACTACAGCTTAAAACGGTATCCAACACCCCAAATAGTCTCAATATACTGTGGCTTTGCAGTGTTCATCTCGATTTTCTCACGAATCTTCTTGATATGTACAGTGACTGTCGCGATATCTCCGACCGAATCCATATTCCAGATTTCCTTGAAGAGCTCCTCCTTGGTAAATACATGGTTTGGATTCTCAGCAAGGAATGTGAGCAGATCAAATTCCTTTGTGGTAAACTGCTTTTCCTCTCCGTTTACCCAAACACGGCGGGCTGTTTTGTCAATCTTGATGCCACGAATCTCAACGATATCATTTTCATGTGTAGCGCTTCCGATCAGGCGCTCATATCTGGCCAGATGAGCCTTTACCCTGGCAACAAGCTCTGATGGAGAAAACGGCTTTGTGACATAATCATCTGCACCGAGTCCGAGTCCTCTTATCTTGTCGATATCATCCTTCTTGGCTGAAACCATGAGTATCGGTGTATTCTTTTTCTCACGAATCCGCTTACAAATCTCAAAGCCATCAATGCCCGGCAGCATAAGATCCAAAATAAACAGATCAAAATCCTCCGCCAAAGCCCTTGCGAGACCGCTTGTGCCATCATTCTCCACCTCTACCTCAAAGCCGCTCAGCTCCAGGTAATCCTTCTCAAGATCAGCAATTGCAACCTCGTCCTCTACTATCAAAATTCTGCTCATATCCGTTCCTCCTGAAAATTTATTCGTTATCGTCTGCCTATAGATATGTTTATAGTTACATTTAAAATTTTATTATTCGCGTATCACCTATACCTTCGATATGTTACCTAATAATCTCAGGTTATTATAAATCATTATAATCATCATTTGATTAATCTCTTACAACTAAACCATATATAAAAAAGCCATGGAAACCGACTCAATGTCAGTCCCATGACTTAATTATATCATATATCCGATAACTTCTGTCTAAATTTTCTCTAAATTCTTTCTAATATAATATAGGACTTTGTTTAGAGATACTTCTTGAGGTCATTAACCTTATCAAGTGCCTCCCAAGGCAGCTTGATATCTGTACGTCCGAAGTGTCCGTATGCTGCTGTCTGGCGGTAGATAGGTCTTCTGAGATCAAGCATCTTGATGATTCCGGCCGGACGAAGGTCGAAATTTTCCCTTACGATTTCAACGATTCTGTCATCTGCAAGCTTTCCTGTGCCGAATGTATCAACCATGATAGATGTTGGCTGTGCAACACCGATAGCATATGAAAGCTGAATCTCACACCTGTCAGCAAATCCTGCTGCTACAAGGTTCTTTGCTACGTAACGTGCTGCATAGGCTGCTGAACGGTCTACCTTTGTGCAGTCCTTTCCTGAGAAAGCTCCGCCGCCGTGACGTGCATATCCGCCGTAGGTATCTACGATAATCTTACGACCGGTGAGACCTGCATCTCCGTGTGGTCCACCTATTACGAAACGTCCTGTAGGATTGATGAAGAACTTTGTCTCAGCATCAATCATATCCTTTGGAAGGATTGGGTCAAATACATATTTCTTGATGTCCTCATGGATCTGCTCCTGGGTAACATCCTCGTCGTGCTGTGTTGAAAGTACAACTGCCTCAAGTCTTACCGGCTTTCCTGCCTCATCATACTCTACTGAAACCTGTGTCTTTCCGTCCGGACGAAGATATGTAAGTGTGCCGTCCTTTCTTACCTTTGTGAGCTGGAATGCAAGCTTATGAGCAAGCGCGATTGGGTATGGCATATACTCCTCAGTCTCGTTTGTAGCATATCCAAACATCATTCCCTGATCTCCGGCTCCGGTGTCAAGGTCGTCTGTAAGGTCGCCCTCTTTTGCCTCGAGTGCCTTGTCAACTCCCATGGCGATATCAGCAGACTGCTTGTCAATTGAAACCATTACTGCACATGAGTTTCCGTCGAGTCCCTTCTTTCCGTCATCATATCCGATCTCAAGTGCTGTTTTTCTGACAATTGCAGGGATATCAAGCTGTGCCTTTGTGGTAATCTCTCCTGTTACAAGGATGAAGCCTGTGCAGCTTGCTGTCTCACATGCGACACGGCTCATCGGGTCCTGTTCCATACATGCATCAAGGATGGCGTCTGATACTGCATCGCAGAGCTTATCCGGATGTCCCTCAGTTACTGATTCTGATGTAAATAATAATTTCTCCATTAGTTTTCGGTTACTCCTTTCCTGTTATGTCACCAATTTTCCAATAAAAAAACCACTTACTGCAAATAAGTGGATTAAAATTAAGATAATAAAAATCCTCTTATTGTTCGATTACTCGCTCAGGTTGGCACCTTCCTGTTTTCTAACGGGGTTGCCGTGATTTCATAGATCCTTTGTATCTCCATCACTCTGAATAAGAGAAGTTACAATATAGAATTTTTCAAATCTCTGTCAGCTATGTTACTACCACATGATATATATGTCAAGTATCATTTTCGATACAGATTTATCAATAATCCATTTTCGATACCCTATTCATTTTTATAATCAAAAGGATTACGGAGTAGTTACTCAAAAAAATTATAAAATAACCAAAAATAAGAACCGTACATCTACAGTAAGATGCTGCCGGTTCTTATTTTATATATACCTATCTATTACGATACCTTGAGTATGAACTTCTGAAGCTCCTTCTCATCCTCTACCCTGGCAATCTTTGCACCAATCTTTGTAAGCTTCTCCTCGAGTGCCTCATAGCCTCTCTGGATATAGTAGATATCATCAACCACTGTGATGCCATCTGCTGCAAGACCTGCTATAACCAGTGCAGCTCCTGCTCTTAGGTCAGGTGCATTCACTCTGGCACCTGTGTATCTTTTCACGCCGCTGATGATTGCTATATTGCTCTCTACCTTTATATCAGCTCCCATTCTGGTGAGCTCGTCAACATACTTGAAACGATTCTCAAATATGCTCTCTGTCACTGTACTGGTGCCCTCAGCGATACCCAAAAGCACTGCCATCTGTGGCTGCATATCTGTCGGGAAGCCCGGATATGGAAGTGTTGTGACCTGTGTATGCTTTAAATGTCCGTCTGATATTACTCTGACTGAGTCATCAAACTCCTCTACCTGGCAGCCTACCTCCAACAGCTTTGCTGTGGTGGCCTCAAGATGCTTTGGAATGACATCCTTTACCAGCACGTTGCCTCCTGTTGCCGCAACTGCAAACATGAATGTACCGGCCTCAATCTGATCCGGAATGACAGAATACTCTGTAGCATGTAATTTCTCCACACCTACAATTCTGATGACATCGGTTCCTGCGCCCCTGATATTTGCTCCCATGCTGTTTAAGAAGTTTGCCACGTCAACGACATGAGCTCCTTAGCCGCATTCTCGATAACAGTCTTGCCATCTGCCATGCTGCAGCCATCATAATATTGATTGTGGCACCTACAGAAACTTATCCATACTATATATGTGTGCCTTAAGCTCCTTTGCCCTGGCGATGACAAGGCCATGAGCTATGTCTATGTCTGCTCCCATGGAGCGGAAGCCCTTCATATGAAGGTCAATCGGCCTGCTTCCGATATCACAGCCTCCCGGAAGCGCAACCTCTGCATGCTTGTATTTTCCAAGTAATGCACCAATCAAATAATATGATGCCCTGATTCGTCTGATGAATTCATTATCGACATTTACGCCCCTGATAAATGAACCGTTTATCTTTACCTTGTGTATATCCACGCGCTCCACATGTGCGCCGATTTCTTCGATTGCCTGAAGTAAGACATTAATATCCCTTACATTTGGCAAATTATCTATTGTTACAGTCTCGTCTGTCATTATGGCAGCGGCCAAAATAGCAAGTGCAGCATTTTTAGCTCCACCAATTTCAACTTCACCGTATAAAGGATTTCCACCTTTGATTACGTACTGTTCCATATTCCACCTCTATGAATTCAGGAGTATACTTCCTCCTAATATACTATTCTCAATTTACACTATTGTTATACATCCAACTACAAATTTCATTTATGACGACGTATTTAAGCCGCCATTTGTGCCGGTGCTGCTTTTAATAAATGACGCAGCAGCTACTATTATCTAATCATATCACGATAAATAAGCACTATAATTCAAGTGCCTCCACCAGCTTCTCTACTGTCTGCTCCACATCAAGCCCCTCCTCGGAAACCTCGATGTCTGCATACTGCTCATACAATTTTGAGCGCTCTTCAAAAAGGGTCTCTAAAGTCTGCCCTTTCTTTAATACTACACCTCTACCCTTTATATCTGCAAGTCGTTTTTCCAAAATAGCATAAGAAACCTTGAGATACACAACTCTGCCTATCTCCTTAAGATGCTCCATGGCCTCTTTTCCGTATACCACCGAACCGCCTGTAGCTATAACGGCCCTATCAGCCTGATAGAGGCATTGACACGGTTCTCTACCTCTATAAAACCATCCGTGCCCTTTTCCTCAATTATCTCACGCAGAAGCTTTCCCTCCTGCTCCTGTATCAGTAAATCCGCGTCCAGGAAGCTGTATCCCAGCACCTTTGCAAGTATTACGCCTATGGTACTCTTTCCAACTCCCGGCATGCTATAAGTACGATATTAGTTTTCTGTTCCATCTACTGCCTCAGTATTCTCTGTATCTGTACTATTGGTGCTTTCTGACTGCTGTGTGCTCTCTGTAGCGCTTGTGTCTGCTGCCTTTTTGTCCTTCTTGGTAGTAGTAAAATAATTGTGAATCTTGATCTTGTCAAGCTGCTTCTGCTTTACAGACCATTTTTCATCGTCCTGCCATCCTGAAAGGATGCCATTGTAATATTTGTCCTCTTTATTGCCCTTTACAGTCTTCCTGTTTGACTCTGTTGCTTCCTCATCGGTCTTTTTGTCAAGCCTTACGATATAGTAAGTGCTGTCTGTAGTGATGAGGTCTGAGGTCTGTCCCTCCTCGAGGGAATTGAGTGCATCTACAACGCTCTGATCAAGATTGTTTGTAGTGTATACACTGTCCTTAGTCTTGCTGTTCGATGACTCTGAGCTCTCTTTAGACTCGATATCACTTACAGACTCGGTGGACTCTGTGTCATCTGATTTCTTATCTGAATCATCTGTCTTCTCCGCATCCGGATCAACGTATGTGGCGTATGTGCCTGTTGTGGCTGTAGTGCCTGCTGCCTTGGCTGCATCCTCTAAGGATGATCCTCCTGCAAGCGCCTCTACCACTGCATCTGCCTGTGCCTTTATCTGTGCTGACTGCTCATCTGTATATGTCTGATACTGGTAATTAGAGTCATATGCACCCTTGTAATCAAGCTTCACAATGGTGTATGCAGCCATATTGGCTTCCTCATCCGTCACGCTTGAATCAGCATTTTTGATGATTGCAGCATACATCTTACTCTTTATGAGGCGAAGCTCTAAATATTCCTCGACAATCTCCTCTGTAGCACTCATCTCGTCTATCACATCATCGGAATTTGCCTTCATAAACTTCTCTGCGGCCTTTTTGATTTCCTTTTTCTCATCATCAGAAACCTCTACATCGTAATCTGACTGATGCGCCTTTAATGTGTAGAGCTCATGAGCCTCCTCGATAGCATTTTTCTTCCATGTTTCAAGCACAGTATTATTGCCTGATACTGTCTTGTCCCAGTAGCCCTCGCCCATGTACTGTATATACATGTCATCATAACCGGCCTCCTGGTACCTTATCATAAAATTAACAAGCCCAAGCTTGATATCCTCTTTATCTAATGTCGCAACTGTTGCGGTTTTATTTATTGAACATCCTGTAAAAGCTGTAACTGAGAGTGTTGCAGCTAATAACATAGCTATTACTTTTTTCGCTTTCATTGTATCTATCCTCTTTAAAAATGGTATAGTATCGCTCGTATATTATAGAGCTTTTCAGGCCTGCTGGCAAGCATTTTCTAAACTTTGTAAATTATCGTCAATTTCGCGTAAAACATGTGGTGTTTCCTATGCTATATGCTACATGATTCCAAAATTCGGGTAACTATTCAGCCGTAATCAGTTCCTTACGCATTTGCGAAATCAGTTCCTCCACCACATCAAGCACATCCCGCTTCTTTGCCACGCTGCCATTTTTTAAATCAAATGTGAAATATGGGTTTTCTGCCATATTAAATTTGAGTGAGGATTTATACTGGGCAATAAGCTCCGGTATCTTCTCCGCATTTATCTTTGCCCGTTCAAACATGGTAAGCTTTATCAGTGAGCCGGTCTGCTTTATCTCAGTGATATATACGGCATGTGCCAATGCCTTAAGCCTTGCCACGCGAAGCAGGCTGAGCACAGATTTTGGTGGTTCACCAAACCTGTCTATGAGCTCCTCGAGCATCTCGTCCTTTTCTTCCTCTGTCTCTATGCCTGCAATACGCTTGTATATATCCAGCTTCTGGAATTCGTTTGCAATATAACCTGCCGGAATATAAGCATCGGTAACAATATCCACGGTCGTATCAAATTTGTCACTGATATCCTCGATGCCCTTAGCCTCTTTTACAGCCTCGCTCAACATCTTGCAGTACAAATCATAGCCCACTGCCTCCATATGGCCGCTCTGCTCCGCTCCGAGCAAATTGCCCGCACCACGGATTTCAAGGTCTCTCATGGCAATCTTAAAGCCGCTGCCAAGGTCTGAGTACTCCTTTATCGCTGCAAGACGCTTTTCTGCCACCTCTTTTAGCATCTTGTTGCGCCTGTACATGAGAAATGCATACGCAGTACGGTTAGATCTGCCGACTCGTCCGCGAAGCTGATAAAGCTGTGAAAGTCCCATGTTGTCCGCATCGTGGATAATCATTGTATTGACGTTTGAGATGTCAAGTCCGGTCTCAATAATGGTTGTGGATACAAGCACATCTATTTCACCATTTATGAAACGGTACATGATGCGCTCAAGCTCCGTCTCCTTCATCTGTCCGTGCGCAAATGCAACAGTCGCATCCGGCACCAGCTCCTGCAGCTTTGCCGTTATGTCTGCTATGTCGCGCACTTTATTGTATACGTAGTACACCTGTCCGTTTCTGGCAAGCTCCCTGTTTATTGCCTCTCTGACAAGCTCATCATTGTACTCCATGACATATGTCTGAATCGGCACACGGTCCATCGGCGGCTCCTCAAGCACACTCATATCCCTTATGCCGATTAAACTCATGTGAAGTGTCCTCGGAATCGGTGTAGCGGTCAGTGTGAGCACATCGACATTGACCTTCATCTGCTTAATCTTCTCCTTGTGAGTCACTCCGAAGCGCTGCTCCTCATCGATTACCAAAAGCCCCAGATCCTTAAACTGCACATCCTTTGAGAGTATGCGGTGTGTTCCGATAATAATATCGACCTCACCCTTTTTAAGCTTCTCTATCGTCTTTTTCTGCTCCGCTGCGCTTCTGAAACGGCACATCAAATCCACATTCACCGGAAAATCCTTCATCCTCTGCGAAAACGTATCATAAATCTGCTGTGCCAGAATGGTTGTCGGGGCAAGATATGCCACCTGCTTGCTGTCCTGCACTGCCTTGAAGCCGCACGGATTGCAACCTCCGTCTTGCCGTAGCCCACATCACCGCAAATCAGTCTATCCATTATTTTATGGCTCTGCATATCAGTCTTTGTGGCTTCAATTGCAAGAATCTGATCCTCAGTCTCATCAAAAGGAAAAAGCTCCTCAAACTCTCTCTGCCATACCGTATCCTCGCCGAAGGCATATCCGTTTTGCTGCTCACGCTGGGCGTACAGCTTCACCAGGTCTCCTGCAATCTGCTTTACCGCACCTCTGACACGATTCTTCGTCCTGGTCCATTCCTGACCGCCAAGCTTGTTGAGCTTTGGTTTCCTGGCATCCTTTCCGGCATATTTTTGTATCATATCAAGCTGAGTGGCAAGAATATAGAGATTGGAGCCACCCTGATACTCTATCTTGATGTAGTCCTTTACCTTTTTGTCCACCTCAAGCTTTTCAATGCCGCGGTAAATACCTAGTCCGTGGTTTTCATGCACTACATAGTCCCCAACCGACAAATCGGTAAAGCTCTGTATTTTCTCACCCTCATAGGTGCGGTGACGCTTCTTTTTCTTCTGCTGCGCCCCAAAAATATCTGACTCCGTAATCACGGCAAACTTTAGGATAGGATACTCAAAGCCTCTTCTCACCTTGCCGTAGCAGACCATAATCTGCCCCTCAAAAAGCTCATGGTCGTAGTTTTCAGTATAAAAGCATGTGATTCCCTGATCTGTGATATCCTCTGAAAGCCGCTTTGCCCTTGTCCTTGAACCGGATAAAAGAATGACTCTGTAGCCGTTTTTCTTATAGCGCTTTAAGTCCTTTATCAAAAGCTCAAAGCTGTTATTGTATGGGCTGACGCTCTGACAGTGAATACCATAGCTTCCCAGCTGGTGCAGTCCGTTTGCTTTATTATCGAGCGCAGCGAGTGCGATACATGAATACTTCTCGAGCTTTGCCACTATCTCCTTCTCTGTAAAAAGACCGTTCATCTGCCCCGGAAGTATATATCCCATCGCAAGTCTCTGCTTCATGCTCTCTGAAAACTCAGTCTCGGTAAGCTTTCCCTGCTCTGTACATCTGGTCAGCTCATCGAAAAATATAAGGCTGTCCGATGGATTAAAATAATCCAAAAGCCCGACTCTCTCGTCAAAAAAGTACGACAAAAAAGCATCCATGCCCGCATACATGGACAGCTCTCCCCACTCCTCGGTAAGCTCGTCTGCCATCACAGTCACTCTGTGTGCTTCCTCTGTCTTCATCTGCTTTCTAAGCTTGTCAGACACACGCTTTGCCTCTGCCTTAAGCTTGTCAATTCCCCCGGCCTTTTCCTCATCGCTAAGTACAAGCTCTGCCGCCGGATATATGCTCACCCGGTCAATATTTTCAATGGATTTCTGGCTCTCGCAGTCAAAATATCTGATGGTGTCTATCTCGTCTCCCCACAGCTCGATTCGGATAGGATTCTCCTCCGTCAGCGGAAAAACATCAAGAATACCGCCCCTGACAGAAAACTGTCCCATCGTCTGGACCTGATACTCTTTTTCATAGCCCATTCTGATAAGAGCAGCCTGAATTTCCTTCAAATCCAAAAGCTGTCCCTGCTCAAGTGTAAGCACGTTTTCCCACATCTTTTCTATCGGCGCCATTGTATTCATCAGCGCATCAAAGGTGGTCACAAGTGTCACTCTCTCCTGCTCGTGGATAGCCTTCAAAGCCCTGATACGCTCTGCTGTAAGGAGATTGCCCCTGATATCCGACTGGTAAAAAAGCACATCCTTTGATGGATAATACACCACCTCTTTGTCAAAAAAACTGTACTCATCGTACAGTTCCTTCGCTTTCTGCTCTCCAAAGGTCACAATAAGCTTGTTTTTCCTGTGACCTCCAAAGGCATATATCATCTGTGATTTTTGCGCATCTATACATCCCGTGACAGATATAAGTCCGGACGATTTTTCTGCCGTTTTTGTCATCTCCTCAAAGCCCGCAAGGGAAAGGAGTGGCTCTGTAAATGCTTTCACTTTCAATTCTCCATTTCTGTCTGTTCAAAATCACCTTGTCGATTTCCAGCTAGTTATATATGTTCATAGCCTTATCCGTCTCGCCCTGCATCATAAGAACTGCTGCATCCATCGCATGACCTATAGCTTCCTCTACCTTTGCCCTGTCCTCAGAACTGAAACGCCCGAGCACATGGTCAGCAAGATCCCAGCCCTGTGGCTTCTCTCCAACACCGACCTTGATACGGCTGAAGCCCTGTGTGCCGGTCATTGCAATGATGCTCTTAATCCCGTTGTGACCGCCGGCGCTGCCCTTTTTGCGGATACGGATACGCCCCGGTTCGAGCGAAATATCATCAAAAATAACGATCATTTCCTCATCCGGATCAAGCTTATAAAAATTCATTACCTCAGCAACAGACTCACCGCTTAGGTTCATGTATGTCTGCGGCTTTACGAGCAGCACCTTCATGCCCTCAATCACTCCGCTTCCACAGAGCGCCTTGTGCTTTTTGTCTGTCACACTTATATTATATTTATCCGCAAGCGCATCTATCACATCAAATCCGATATTGTGTCTTGTGTGCTCATATTTTTTGTCAGGATTTCCAAGTCCTACTATAACGTACATCTTTTATCCTTTCTCTTTCTCATATCATTTACAATTCAAAATAAAACAAATACTGCTGGATAATTCCCGCCACACCCTTGTAGCGCTCAAAATCAAAGCCGTCACTATAATATTTGTCCAAAAGCTGCTTTACATGCGTATCTATCGGAAACGCATCCACATGATGTAAACCGAAAAGACATATGCAGTTCGCCACCTTTTTGCCAATTCCTTTGCGAGAAAGCAGGCTTTCCATCGCCTCATCATAGCTCATTTTGCGCAGATTATCAAGCCAGTCAGGATTATTAGCGCCATACTCATATATTTCCTTCAGATACGGTGCCCTATAGCCAAAGCCCATGCTCCTGTCATCAAATACCTCATCCGGTACCTCAAGAGGCTTTGGAAATGTATACAGTTCTTCCCCCTCTGCACTGCCGTCTATTTTATGTCCGCACCGCCTGCAAAGTAAATCCACACTGTTTGTGATTCGCTTTATGTTATTATTCTGGGAAATCATAAAAGTAACAATCATCTCCCACAAATCCTGCCTTAAAATGCGCACACCACTGCCATATGCATACGCCTCCTTCAGATGCGCGTCATCTCCGTCTGCTATAAGCTTTGCAATCCCCGCATAATCCGTATCCATATCCAGATAACTTTTCCATATATTGTTCCAGTCAGCCTCATCACAGTCCAGCTCAAACTCATTCCCGTCCTGCTTAATCCGAAGTGCCCTGTCAAATGCCACTACCGTGTATTCGTTTTCTCCTGTGTTCTTCCATCTGAAGCACTGACCACTGTCAGCAATCTGTTTTAAATCCAGATTATCTATTTTCGTCTTGTACATATCTGTTTGTCCATCCTCTTTTATTGTAGCTATACTCGTAACTATTCAGAACATCCCACGCACATTCTAAAAAGCCGGTCTGTCTGTGGCTTATTGTACCACGGATAGACCGGTTTGTGTGAAATATATTTGGATTATTATACCAGCTCAGGTATTTTATATCCCGCCTTGCTCATCGCTTTTTCAAAGTTTATTATTTGATTTTATGCATTCTCAATCTCTGTCTTATACTTTTCAAGAATCATATTCTGGATCTTCTCGCGTGTGGCAGAGTTAATCGGATGGGCTATATCCCTGTACTCGCCATCGTTTGCCTTACGGCTTGGCATGGCGATGAAAAGTTCCTTTTCTCCTTCGATTACCTTGATGTCATGTACCACGAATTCATCATCGATTGTAATTGACACAACCGCCTTCATCTTGCCTTCCTTTTCTACCTTACGAATTCTGATGTCTGTAATCTGCATATTTTTGTCCCCCTGGTCTGTTTTTAAATTACATATCTTACATTTTTTTCTTTTACTATTCTGACTCCATCCTCACCACAGTAGTATGCGTTTGGACTGATAGTTCCGCGACTCTCTACGATGCAATTCTCAAGGTGCACATTGTCGTCTATGTAGACATCATTGAGTATCACGCAGTTCTTCACTGTGGTGTTTTTGCCCACAAATACCTGCTTGAAAAGCACCGAATCCTCCACTCTGCCGTTTATGATACAGCCACTTGATACGAGGCTGTTTGAAATGTCTGATCCCGGATTAAACTTGGCCGGTGGCAGGTCGTCCACCTTTGAACAGATTGTCGGCTCCTCCCTGAAGAAATAGCTTCTGACGTCAGGTCTTAAGAAATCCATATTGGTCTTGAAGTATGCATCAATATCGGCGATATTGTTCCAATACGAATTTATCTTGTAGCCATATATTTTCTTTACATTTTTGTAGCGCACGAGGATATCATTTACGAAATCGAATCTGTTTTCCTCAGCTGCTGCCTCCAAAAGCTCTATGAGCTGTCGTCTTCTGATGACATAGATACCTGTGGAAATGGTATTGGATGAAGCCTCGATCGGCTTTTCATCAAACTCTGTGATTCTTGACTCCTCATCCATGCGTACCACACCAAAACGGCTGACATCGTCGTTGTACATCATGTCCTTGCATACCACTGTAATGTCTGATTTTTTCTCGATGTGAAAATCAAGCACTCTGTTGAAATCCAGCTTGTATACACAGTCACCGCTGCTGATGATGACATATGCTCATGGCGTCTCTTGAGAAAATCAATATTCTGATACATCGCATCTGCCGTACCCCTGTACCAGTCACTGTTGTCCGCTGTGACTGTAGGTGTAAAGAGGAATAATCCTCCCTGCTTTCTGCCAAAATTCCACCATTTTGATGAGCTTAAATGCTCATTCAGTGAGCGTGCATTATATTGTGTCAATATCGCAACTGTCTGTATATGTGAGTTTGACATGCTGCTGAGTGAAAAATCTATAGCCCTGAAGCTGCCTGCTACCGGCAGGGCCGGTACTGCTCGTTTTGCTGTCAGTTCCTTCATCCTATTATTGTTGCCGCCGGCCAAAATTATTCCTATTGCCTTCATTTTCCGTCACCTGCCTTGATAATAACTTCTCCGCCCTCAAGCACACCATCTTTGTAATCCTCTTCGTATGTAACACCGGAGATTGCTGTATTTTTGCCTATCTTTACCCCGTCCGGTATCACAGAATCTTCTCCTATAGTGACAAGCCCAAATGAGTATATGCTCTCATTTAATACGTTCGGCTTCTCCTGTCCGAAGCCAATTGTCACATTGTCGCCCACCTTGCAATTTTCGGCAATGATGGACTTGTCTATCGTGACATTGGAGCCTATCTCCGTGTCACGCATGATGATGGAATCACGTATTACTGCGCCTCTTCCAATCTTGACGTTGGCACCTATAACAGAATGTTCCACATGACCATAGCATTCACAGCCCTCACCCATGATGCTTCGCTCCACATGACCCCCTTTGGCTATATAAAGTGGCTCGATTGCATCGTTCTTTGTGTAAATCTTCCAATACTCCTCGTACAGGTTGAACTCCGGAATGATGTCCACAAGCTCCATATTGGCCTCCCAGTATGAGCAGTGTACCTACGTCCTTCCAGTATCCGTTGAACTCGTATGCAAACATACGTCTGTCGTTTTCAAAGCAGTATGGTATGACATGCTTGCCAAAATCACAGTTTTCCTGATTCTTTAGTGCAAGTAAGGCTTCCTTTAGCACCGGCCATGAGAATATGTAAATGCCCATTGATGCGAGATTGCTACGCGGATGAACCGGCTTTTCCTCAAATGCATTGATGCGCTTATCATCATCGGCTATAACGATACCAAATCGGCTGGCCTCCTCGATAGGCACCGGCATTGTTGCTATGGTCACATCTGCATTGTTTTCCTTGTGAAAATCAAGCATCACCTCATAGTCCATCTTGTAAATATGGTCTCCTGACAGTATCAACACATAGTCCGGGTTGTAACTGTCTATATACCTCATATTCTGGTAGATTGCATTGGCTGTACCTGTGTACCACTCGCTGTTGCCGCTCTTCTCATAAGGAGGCAGTATTGCCACTCCTCCGTTATTCCTGTCGAGGTCCCACGGAATACCTATTCCTATGTGGCTGTTAAGTCTGAGTGGCTGATACTGTGTAAGTACCCCAACTGTATCAATGCCTGAATTGATGCAGTTGCTAAGCGGAAAATCTATGATTCTGTACTTTCCACCAAACGAAACTGCCGGTTTTGCTACGTCCGCTGTCAGAACACCAAGTCTGCTGCCTTGACCGCCTGCTAAAAGCATGGCTATCATTTCTTTCTTAATCACGTTATCACTCCTCGTCTGTCCTAATTTTTGTTGTGCCCATCCGGTCCCCACCACTAGTTTCTGTAATAACCGTATCTGTAATGCTTCTATAATAAATCACAATTGTTTCCATATAAATTATAGTTGCCGCTGCATAAATTGCAGTTACTGCCATATACTTTAAACCCATCAAATTCATATGGTCCGGATGAATTATTTTTATAAAAAAAAATTATACCACAGCCGCATTATCACTTCAACATTTTTTCACAAAATCAAATTAATTATTTTTCTTTTTTTTCGACATTTTGCACAAAGTGGCATTTATCGTATATCTGTTTAACCTGCAAGGGTTCTTATCATTTGAAAGTCATGCCTGCTTTCACCTTATTTTTCCTTTGCAAATACTGTATTTAGTTGTATAATTAATATAAAGTAACTATTCAGAACAAGAAAATCTGTCGCTTACATGCAATCATGACGCATCGGCTTTTTGTTCTCAGCAGTTCTTAATAGTTACAATTATAATAAATCAGGCAGGTAAAATAAATGTATAAAATAGATTTCAGCAAACCAATACACATCCATTTCATAGGCATCGGCGGTATCAGCATGAGCGGTCTCGCAGAGATTCTGCATGAGGAGGGCTTTACCATTTCCGGCTCCGATTCAAAGGAATCAGACCTCACAAAAACTCTTGCTGCCAAGGGCATAAAAGTCATATATGGTCAGAGCGCAGACAATATCACCTCCGATATCGACCTGGTGGTTTACACTGCTGCTATCCACGAAAGCAATCCTGAGTTTGCCGCAGCAAAAGCAGCCGGTATTCCAATGCTTACCAGAGCCGAGCTTCTCGGACAGATTATGGACAATTACGATTATTCTATCGCTGTAGCCGGCACACACGGCAAGACTACCACCACATCCATGATCAGTGAGATTCTTCTCGCCGCTCAGACAGATCCTACCATTTCCGTAGGAGGTATTTTGTCATCTATCCACGGCAATCTGCGTGTGGGCGATTCAGAGTACTTCATCTCTGAGGCGTGTGAGTACACAAACAGCTTTTTGAATTTCAGACCACGCTACAGTATTATTTTAAATATTGAGGCTGAGCATCTGGATTTCTTCAAGGATATCAACGACATCAGGCATTCCTTCCGCGAGTATGCATCAAACACTCTCGCAGGCGGTGCTACCATCATCAACGGTGAGATTGACCGCTATGAAGAGATTGTCGCAGGTCTTCCTCAGAAGATTATCACCTATGGCTTTGATTCAAAATATGATTTCTATCCGGAAAATATAACCTATGACGATAAAGCTTGTGCATCTTTTACAGCTATGAGACAGGGTAGTCCACTTTTCGACGTAAAACTCTCTGTTCCGGGCGCTCACAATGTAAGCAATGCGCTCGCAGCCATAGCTTTATCCACCACACTCGGTCTTGATGAGGAGTCTATCCTCACAGGCCTCGACAAATTTGGCGGTGCTGACAGACGTTTCCAGTACAAGGGCAAGGTAAACGGCGTCACAATCATTGATGACTACGCTCACCATCCAACAGAGATCCGTGCAACACTGACAGCTGCACAAAAATATCCACATGACAGGCTTGTCCTTTGCTTCCAGCCACATACCTATTCCAGAACCAAGGCATTCTTAAATGATTTTGCCGATGTTCTTTCAATGGCAGATGTTGTGGTGCTAGCTGATATCTATGCTGCTCGTGAGCAGAACACCTATGGCATTTCATCTAAGGACATCCTTGATTTATTGCTCGAAAAAGGTGTGAATGCGCACTATTTCCCATCATTTGAGGAAATCGAGAAATTTTTATCAGAAAATTGTGTAAACGGCGACCTGTTGATAACAATGGGTGCCGGAAATGTAGTAGAAATCGGCGAAGACCTGCTTAAGAAATAAGTTATCCACGTTATCCACATACAAAATGTTAACAACTCTCATTTTGTGTGTGGATTTTTTAAATAATTTTCAACAGCTTATATACCCTGTGATACATTGATTTTTCAATTATTTTACATAGTTATCCACATTATCCACATTTTTTTGTGGATTCAGAAAGCCCGAGTTTACAAGGCTTGTAGCACTTTTACCATCTTCACACGGTTAAAATATTGTGCTATAATTGCTCACAGGTTAAGCGAAAGAGAGTTTTTATATGACAGCGATAAACATTAGCAGTGACATAGCAACATCATTCACTACTGTGTCAGATATTTTTATAGATCAATACATGCCAAAGGCAAACGGTGAGTTTGTCAAGGTATACCTTTATCTGCTCCGTGCGACAGGCTCCGGGGCAGGCATAGCAACTATTTCAGAGATTGCCGATCATTTCAGCAATACTGAGGCCGACATCATACGTGCTCTCAATTACTGGGCTTCTGAGGGCATTTTACAGCTGCAATCCGGCGCTGATGGCCAGATTATGGGAATCAACCTCTGCAGTCTTTCTGTATCCGGTATGCAGGCTGCTCAGAGTAATATACAAAGCGCTGTGGCTGATAATGCCGCGCAGAATAATTTGCAAAACAGCGTGGTTAATAATGCTGCACAGAATATTTCTACCGCGAATATTCGGATGCAGGATTCTGTTGTGGAAAAGCTTAAGAGCCAGACTACTGACAAAGCTGCTTCTTCACAGAAGGAATACACACTTGATGAGATTAAGGAATTTAGAAAGAATCCTGACATTTCAGAGCTTTTCTTTATTATAGAGACATATCTGAAGCATACGCTTTCATCCACAGACACCAATATGGTGCTCTACTGGCTGGACGAGCTTCATTTTTCTACAGACCTGGTGGAGTATCTCGTGGAGTACTGCATTACCAAAGGACATTCAAGCCTTCGGTACATGAACAAGGTTGCTCTCGGCTGGGCCGATGCCGGCATAAAGACCGTAGATCAGGCAAAGGACGATGCAGCCGCTCACTCACAGATTTACTATTCTGTAATGAAGGCTCTAGGCATCACAGGCCGCAATCTGGTTGACTCTGAGGTGTCACTCATCAACAAATGGGTCGGCGAATACGGTTTCGATATAGAGCTTGTAAAAGCCGCCTGCAATAAAACTATTTCAGCTATCCAGAAGCCAAGCTTCGAGTACACAGACTCGATACTCGCAAACTGGAGGAAAAAGGATGTACATACATTAAAGGATGTTGAAGTGCTTGATGCCAACTTTGCCAAGGCCAATAAGGCCTCTGCTACCGGCTCATCACAGAGTACAAATGCTACAAACGGTTCCTCAAAACCAAAAAGCAATAATTCAAGTTCCAAGAATAAATTTAACAACTTCAATCAGCGCAACAATGATTACGACAAGCTGGAGAAGCTGTTTCTCAATTCTACGGTATGATTTAAGCTACATGATTTCAATTATATGATTTAAACTGTATGATTTCTGTTGCGTGATTTCAATTATATAATTTAACCTGTATGATTTCTGTTGCGCAATTTCGTTGTATGATTTTTCAAGTTAGATTTACACATCCCAAGGAGGGTATATGGCACTTACCAATGCTCAATATGATGAGATAATGCGAGGCTACGATAAACGCCAGCTTCAGAACAAATACATACATGACAAGCGTATTGAGGAAGCCTATCGCAAGGCGCCCCGCCTCAGGGAGATTGACTCAGAGATTGCATCCGCATCTGTCAGGCAGGCGTACAGGCTTATGGACGGCGATGAGAATGCTCTTGCCGCTTTACGCCTTGCAATCGATGACTATAAGGAGGAGCGTGCTGCACTGCTATCAACACTCGGATATCCGCTTGATTATTTTGAGCCTATTTACACCTGTCCAGATTGCCACGATACAGGATACATAAACGGTCAGAAATGTCATTGTTTCAAGCAGGCTATTATCAATACCGTTTATTCACAGTCCAATATCAGGGAGATTTTGTCTCGTGAGAATTTTTCCGCGCTCTCATTTGATTATTACTCAGATGAGCAGAAAAATCCTGCGACAGGGCTGTCTGCTCTCGCCACAGCAAAGCTTGCCGTGACGAACTGTCATGATTTTATAGATAATTTTGAAAACAAACCTAAAAACATATTTTTCTACGGTAATACCGGTGTCGGAAAGACTTTTTTATCTAATTGCATTGCAAAAGAGCTTTTAGATGCAGGTTACTCCGTAATTTACTTTACAGCATTCCAATTATTTGATATATTAAGCAAAGGTGTGTTTGAAAAGGATGCAGATGCCATCGCAGCGCACCAGAATATATTCGACTGTGATTTACTTATCATAGACGATCTCGGAACCGAGCTTTCCAACTCATTTACCACATCACAACTTTTCCTTTGTGTAAATGAGCGTATACTGCGCCGGAAATCTACTATTATTTCCACTAATCTGAATCTGGAGCAGATAGCAGAGATTTACTCCGAGAGAACACTTTCAAGAATTTCAAGCAATTATAGTTTTATCAAGCTCTTTGGAGATGACATACGAATTAAAAAGCGTCTTTCCAAATAACGCTTTTTATATTATATATTTAGTTTATTTATTATATGGTTATATGGAGGAATAACAATGCCAAACGATGAGAGAATTTTGGAGACTATGCCAACCGGTACACTTGGACTTGTTGCAACCGACAGTTGTATAGGTCTTGCCCAGAAGGTAGATGCATACTTACAGGGCTGGAGAGAGCACAGAGAGCACCAGCATGCTAACGAGAGTGCTTTCAAGGACTACTACAAAAACAGCTACATTATCAAGCCTTCTACACCTAGATTCGGTTCCGGCGAGGCTAAATGTGTTATCAACCAGTCTGTTCGTGGTTATGATCTGTACATCATGGTAGATGTAACTAACTACAGTCTTACCTACACAGTATGCGGTCAGACAAACCACATGTCACCTGATGACCACTATGCTGACTTAAAGCGTGTTATCGCTGCAGCCGGCGGAAAAGCAAGAAGAATAACAGTTATCATGCCTTTCCTTTATGAGAGCCGTCAGCACAGACGTACAGGCCGTGAGTCTCTTGACTGTCCATTGGCTCTTCAGGAACTTATCAACATGGGTGTAGACAATATCATCACCTTCGATGCTCATGACCCTCGTGTGGTAAATGCTATTCCTCTGAATGGTTTTGAGAATGTAATGCCTTCTTACCAGTTCATCAAGGGTATCTTAAAGAACGTAAAGGATATCACTATTGATGCTGACCATCTTATGATTATCTCTCCTGATGAGGGCGCTACGAACCGTGCTATCTACCTTGCAAACGTACTCGGAGTAGACATGGGTATGTTCTACAAACGTCGTGATTACAGCCGCATCGTTGACGGACGTAACCCTATCGTAGCTCATGAGTTCCTCGGAACAAATGTGGAGGTAAGGATGTTCTTATCATCGATGATATGATTTCTTCCGGCGAGAGTATGATAGATACAGCAAGAGAGCTCAAGAAGCGTAAAGCTAACAGAATCTTTGTTGTTTCTACATTCGGTCTCTTTACAAACGGCTTTGCTTCATTTGACAAGGCTTACGAGGAGGGTCTCATCTACAGAGTAGTTACAACAAACCTTATCTACCAGTCACCTGAGCTTCTCTCTAAGGAGTACTATATCAGCTGTGACATGAGCAAATACATCGCATACCTCATTGATACATTAAACCACGACTGTTCTATCAGTGATCTTCTCTCACCATATGACAGAATCAAGAAGTGTGTTCAGAAGTACAATGACGAGCAGGCTGCAGCAAAGAATAAATAATTAATCGTATTTAAAAAAGCCGTGTGAAATTAATATGTACCCCTTTTACTGGATATCCAGTGAAAGGGGTATTTTTATGCGTTACAGTTACGAATTCAAACCAAGGCAGTCGAACTATACATGCAAATAAAGACGCATCAGTTTTTCTCAATAGATTAGAATAATTACCCTAGAAATAAAAAACCAGAGAAGTGAGTGTCATCCACTCAAATCTCTGGTTTTATTTAGTCTAAGATTTATACCGATTAAATATTAAACTAACTCAAGAAGAACCTCTAAAGCTCCGTCACCTTTACGCTGTCCAATCTTAACGATTCTTGTGTAACCACCGTTACGATCAGCATACTTAGGAGCGATCTCATCGAATAACTTGTTTGTTACATCGATAGTTTTTGTTCCCTTCTTTGTGCCGTCAGACTCTTTAGCTGTGTAAAGAACCTTGAGCATCTGTCTTCTGGCATGAAGACGTGAAGCAGAATCCTTCTTGATCTTCTTCTCTACTTCGTCATAAACAGTAACTTTCTTTCCGTCTACAACCTCTTTTACTCTCTTGCCATCTTTGTCCTTGCGGGCAACCTTAGCTGTTACAGTAACCTCTTCGAAGTTGTCTTTCTCTTTTACTGCTAATGCGATAAGACCCTCAGCGATCTTACGAACCTCTTTAGCCTTAGCCTCTGTAGTTACGATCTTTCCGTTAACAAGAAGCTGTGTAACCTGACCTCTGAGTAAAGCCTTTCTCTGGCTTGATGTTCTGCTTAACTTACGATATTTTGCCATTTTAATTTCCTCCATTTGTGGGACATCCGGTCACGCTCATCGGTCTTACTGCCAGACATCGTATCTTGTTGTGATAAAGCATTGCCTTATTTCAAAAAGCAAATGCTCAAATCAGTTGCCACTCATGTATCAGACACGGTCACGCTCTTTGGTCTTACTGGCCCTGCCGCTATGAGTTTTGTCACACATAAACATAAATATGATATTTAAAATTTATATATGACCAATTTATTTAGAAGAATCAGTGCAAGGATTATTCGAATGAATTATTCCTCAGTCTGATTTAACTCTAAACCTAATTCTTTTAATTTTGCTAAAACTTCCTCTAAAGACTTGCGACCAAGGTTACGAACCTTCATCATGTCCTCAGGTGTTCTATTGATAAGCTCTGCAACAGTGTTGATTCCTGCACGCTTTAAGCAGTTGTATGAACGAACTGAAAGCTCAAGCTCATCGATGTTCATCTCAAGAACCTTCTCCTGAGCATCGTTTTCCTTCTCGACCATAACGTCAACCTGCTGTGCTGCCTCTGAAAGATCGATGAACAGATTTAAGTGCTCACTTAATACCTTAGCTGCAAGACTAACTGCCTCGTCAGGCTCCAATGCACCATTTGTAAATACATCTAATGTAAGCTTATCATAATCTGTAACCTGACCTACACGGGTATTCTCTACAGTAAGGTTAACACGCTCAACAGGAGTGTAGATTGAATCTACAGCAAGAACTCCGATTGGTGTATCCTCGTTCTTGTTCTTCTCTGCTCCGACATAACCTCTGCCGTTTGTGATTGTAAGCTCCATGTAAAGCTTAGAATCTGCACCACCATTCAAGTGTGCAATCTCTAACTCAGGATTCAAAATCTCGATATCTGAATCAACCTGAATATCGCTGCTGTAACAACGCCTTCACCTTCGAATTCGATATATGCAACCTTTGGTTCATTTGTAGAACTATTATTGCGAATTGCAAGGTTCTTGATATTCATGATGATTTCTGTAACATCTTCCTTAACACCAGGAATAGAGCTGAATTCATGTAAAACACCATCAATCTTGACCTGGCTTACTGCAGCGCCCGGTAAAGAAGAAAGCATGATACGTCTTAAAGAGTTTCCAAGTGTTGTACCGTAACCTCTCTCTAATGGCTCTACAACAAATCTGCCATATGTCTTGTCTTCTGAAATTTCTGCGATTTCAATTTTTGGTTTTTCAAAATCGAACACTTCAAATTCCCTCCTTCTCGGGTATCGTTGTTATATGTTATCAAAGAGTGGATAAGCCGGGAAATAAATCCCCGGCAAATCAACCTAATTTTACTTAGAATATAACTCGACGATGAGCATCTCATCTACAGGAACATCAATCTGCTCACGTGTAGGTAAGTCTTTTACAGTTCCCTGTAATTTCTCAGCATCTACGTCTAACCACTCAGGAACGATTCTTCCGCCAGCTACCTCGACGATATCTTTCATTCTCTGAGTATTCTTTTTGCTCTCTTTAATTTCGATAACATCGCCAGCCTTTACAAGGTATGAAGGGATGTTAACAACTTTTCCGTTTACTGTAACGAACTTGTGATCAACGATCTGTCTAGCTTCTTTTCTTGTTCTTGCGAAACCAAGACGGAAGATTACGTTGTCAAGTCTTGACTCAAGGATTGTCATAAGGTTGAGACCTGTTAATCCTTTCATCTGATCTGCTTTCTTGTAGTAGTTACGGAAAGGCTTCTCTAAAACACCATAGATGAATTTAGCTTTCTGCTTTTCTCTTAACTGAAGTCCGTACTCAGACACCTTTCTGTTTGCTCTTGTAAGGTTTCTTCTAGACTTCTTATCATATCCTAAATAACTTGGCTCTAAACCAAGTGATCTGCATCTCTTAAGTACAGGTACTTTATTAACTGCCATTTTAATCTATACCTCCTGATTAGACTCTTCTACGTTTTGGTGGACGACATCCATTGTGAGGTACCGGAGTAACGTCTCTGATTGATGTAACCTCAAGACCACATGCTGAAAGGGCACGGATAGCTGCCTCTCTTCCTGAACCTGGTCCCTTAACGAATACGTCAACTGTCTTTAATCCATGGATTAAAGCTGCCTTTGTAGCTGTTTCTGCTGCCATCTGTGCAGCATATGGAGTAGATTTCTTTGAACCTCTAAATCCAAGACCACCGGCACTTGCCCATGATAAAGCATTTCCTTCAGCATCTGTTAAAGTAACGATTGTGTTATTGAAAGATGCCTGAATATGTGCCTGTCCGCGTTCAACGTTTTTCTTTACACGCTTTTTAGTTGTTTTCTTTGCAACATTCTTAGCCATATTTAAACTAACCTACTTTCTACTTTCTAAACTTTATTTAAGTTATAATGAAGCTCTGCTTCTTCGTCCGCAGAACCAAACGCGCACTACGTTCAAGTGGCGTTTTCACTTATTATCTAAGTGATTATTTCTTCTTGTTTGCTACTGTTCTCTTAGGACCCTTGCGAGTTCTTGCGTTAGTCTTTGTCTTCTGACCACGAACCGGAAGTCCCTTTCTATGACGGATACCACGATAGCATCCAATTTCCTGAAGTCTCTTAATATTTAAAGCGATTTCTCTTCTTAAATCACCTTCAACTGTCATTGTCTCGTCGATAACAGCGCTGATTCTCTTAACCTCGTCATCTGTAAGATCTCTAACACGAGTGCTTGGATCAACATTAGCTGCTTCAAGGATACGGTCTGCACTTACTCTTCCGATTCCGTAGATGTAAGTTAAGCCGATTTCTACACGTTTTTCTCTTGGTAAATCTACACCTGCAATACGAGCCATGTGTGTTTACACCTCCATAATTTTTAGTTATTTACTATAGTAACGATACATCTGCAACTTGATGTATGCTCTCCGAAACACATATGCATCTACAGCTACGGTTGCACGTCCTGAAATGTGTGTAGCCATATGCGCTCCCATATTTGCATTTTGTTCCATATCACTCGGTATTATAATATGAAACCAGAATGCCTCTGTTTATTATGAACAGCGATGATAAATATCTCGCTGCAGCCGCACATAATGATGTGAAAAAAGGTTTAATAAACCAAACGCACAAATAACAGGGTCAAATATTTGTACTAATTAACCCTGTCTCTGCTTATGCTTTGGATTCTCACAGATAATTCTGATGCTTCCTTTTCTCTTGATAACTTTGCACTTTTCGCAAATAGGTTTACTGATGATCTTACCTTCACAGCAAATCCTCCTTTCTCTATAAAAGTCCTTTTCAGGTACTTTTCCAAAAGTGTCCAGATAGCATTATACACGGACACTTAAGGGAAGTCAATATTTTTTTTAAAAAATTATCTGTAAAAATTACTTATCTCTCCAGATAATTCTGCCCTTTGTAAGGTCGTATGGTGACATCTCAATTGTTACCTTATCTCCCGGTAAAATTCTGATGAAATTCATACGAAGCTTTCCACTGATTGTAGCTAAAATCTGGTGTCCGTTCTCAAGCTCTACCTTAAAAAACGCATTTGGTAACTTCTCAACTACAACACCTTCAACTTCGATAACGTCTGCTTTTGACATTTTGATTCCTCCTGTAAATAAATCCTTGGGTTTCGTTATGATTATTATTAGATTAGCTCCAGAAATCCGGCTGCTTTTTCATCCTCTGTCAGAGAAAGTATCTCCGGCTTTCCTTTTGTAATAAGTATGGTATTTTCATAGTGTGCCGACAACGATAAATCCTCAGTAACCACTGTCCATTCGTCATCCATCCACACAACATGCGGTGAACCTGCATTAATCATTGGCTCAACCGCCAGTGTCATGCCCGGCTTAAGTCTGAGCCCTTTTCTAAAGCCCTGTGGTCTGAAGTTCGGCACCTCAGGATCCTCATGTAAATGGCTTCCTATGCCATGACCAACAAGGTCATATACAACTCCGTATCCAAACGACTCGGCAAGCTGCTGTATGGCTCCTGAAATATCATACAGTCTGTTTCCCGCAACTGCATTCTTTATTCCTGCAAAAAAACTGAGACGTGTTCTTTCTATAAGAAGTCTTGCTTCCTCTGAGATCTCTCCTACGCCTACTGTTCTGGCTGCGTCTGAGTGGTATCCTTTGTAGATAACACCAGCATCAAGGCTCACGATATCGCCCTCCTGTAAGATACGCTCATCAGTCGGGATACCATGCACAACCTCCTCATTTACTGAAACACATATGGAGGCCGGATATCCGCAATATCCTAAGAAAGACGGCTCGCATCCATAACTACGAATCATTTCTTCTCCCAGCCGGTCCACATCCTTAGTGGACATTCCCGGTTTGATTTCTTTACCGAGCTGCTGATGAACGGCCGCCAGAATCCTGCCGGCCTCCCTCATCAGCTCTATCTCATGCTCTGATTTGATAGTTACAGACATTATTATTCACCTAAAATACCTACAATGGCTGAAAAAACTTCATCCATAGGCTTTGTTCCGTCTACAGACTTTAAAATGCCCTGCTTGTCATAATACTCGATAAGCGGCTGTGTCTGCTCATGATATACAGCTAAGCGCTTCTGAACTGTCTCAGGCTTATCGTCATCTCTGAGTACTGTGTCAGCGCCACATGCATCACATTTGCCCTCAACCTTTGTTGGATTGAAAACGATATGATATGTTGCACCACAATTGAGGCAGGCTCTTCTTCCACCCATACGGTTAACAATGTTCTCATCAGGAACATCTACATCGATGGCATAATCCATCTTCTCCCCAATCTTTGTGAGAGCATCATCAAGTGCCTTTGCCTGTGGAATTGTTCTTGGGAAACCGTCTAATACAAATCCGTTTTTGCAATCATCCTGCTGTATTCTATCCATAACAAGGTCACAGGTAAGCTCATCCGGAACAAGTGCTCCCTGATCCATATAAGTCTTTGCCTTCTTACCAAGCTCTGTTCCGTTCTTGATGTTTGCACGGAATATATCTCCTGTAGAGATATGTGGTATAGAATATTTTGCAGCTATCTGTTTTGCCTGTGTACCTTTACCGGCACCAGGTGCCCCTAACATGATGATCTTCATAAAAATTTTCTCCTTTTATACAAAACTTGTTGATAGCACGAATGGAGATACTGAATTCAGTATCTCCAATGTACAATTAATCATCTAAAAATCCTTTATAGTATCGAACTCTCATCTGTGATTCAATTTGCTTCAATGTCTCAATAACAACTCCGACAATGATGATGATTGAAGTTCCACCAAAGGACACATCTGCGTTGAATACTCCATTGAAAAATATCGGAACAAATGCGATAAACGCAAGTCCTATAGCTCCAATAAATACAATGTAGTTTAATATCTGATTTAAGTAATCGCTGGTTGGCTTTCCTGGTCTGATACCGGGTATAAAGCCACCTGAACGCTTCATATTGTTTGCAATCTCAAGCGGATTGAATGTAATGTTTGTGTAGAAGTAAGCAAATGCTATGATCAACACAATGTAAACAATAAGTCCGATTGAATATACCGGCTCCTTTGGATCACACCAGTTAGACTGTGATAATCCTTTTAATATCTTAGAGCCTATTCCATTTCCATTGCCTTTTCCAAGGAAGCTGGCAATGATAACAGGTGTCTGCATAAGAGACTGCGCAAAGATTACCGGGATAACTCCACTGGTATTTACCTTTAGTGGAATGCATGTCTGCTGACCGCCCATCTGCTTGTTGCCTCTTATTTTGCTTGAGTACTGTACAGGAATCTTGCGCTGTGCATCCTGAAGTAATACTACAAATACTACCATTGCAGCAATTATTGCTACTACGATAAGGCCTGCAACAATCGCCTTTGGAACGTTCGCTGCTGAAGCAATGAACTGTGACCAAAGTGTACTTAAATCCTCTGGAATACGTGAAATAATATTGATTGTCAATACTATTGATATTCCGTTTCCTACACCCTTTTCTGTAATACGCTCTCCAATCCACATAAGTACAGCTGAACCTGCTGTAAGTGAAGTAACGACCATAATAACAGTCAATGGTGTCTTTTCTGTAAGGTAATTCTGTCTATAAAAACCAATTACCATCATGACTGACTCAAGAAGCCTAATCCAATTGTAAGATAACGTGTTATCTCAACAATTTTCTTTCTGCCATCCTCGCCATCGCGTTGCATCTCTTCAAGCTTAGGTATAGCAATTGTAAGCAACTGCATAATGATTGAAGATGTAATGTATGGTGTAATATTCAGCGCAAATACTGACATCTGTGAGAATGATCCACCTGTTATAGCATCAACAAAGCCTAAACCATCTGTTGATTTACTGTTTAACCAACTCTGAAATACGGAGCCCTTGACACCAGGAATCGGAAGCTCGCTTCCGATTCTGATGACAATAAGCATCATGAATGTAAAAAGGATTCTATTACGGACATCCTTTATTTTAAACGCATTACGGAGTGTTTTAAGCATTAGATCACCTCTGCTTTTCCACCAAGAGCTTCGATTTTCTCTTTTGCACTAGCACTGAAAGCGTTAGCCTGAACTGTAAGCTTCTTAGTAAGTTCTCCATTTCCAAGAATCTTTACGCCATCTCTAGGATTCTTAACGATTCCAGCCTCGATTAATGTCTCAACTGAAACTACTGCATCGTTATCGAATCTCTCAAGAGCTGAAAGATTTATAGGTACGATTGTAAGAGTGTTTCTATTCTTGAAACCTCTCTTAGGCAATCTTCTATATAATGGCATCTGTCCACCTTCGAAACCAGGTCTTGGAGCTCCTGAACGAGCCTTCTGTCCCTTGTGTCCCTTACCAGCAGTCTTACCGTTTCCTGAGCCGTGTCCACGACCTCTTCTGAAATTATCACTATGAACTGAACCCTCAGCCGCTTTTAAATTAGATAAATCCATCACGGTACCTCCTTATTTTATTCTTAAACTTCTTCTACTTTTACGTATGGTGCTACTTTGCGAACAGCTCCCTGTGTAGCTGCATTGTTTGGTAACTCTACAGTTTTGCCTAACTTAGTAAGACCAAGAGCCTCAATAGTCTTCTTGTTCTTAGGAACAGCACCGATTGTAGATTTGATTAATGTAACTTTAACTCTATCTGCCATTTTAGCGTTCCTCCTAACCTAAGATTTCTTCTACAGATTTACCACGAAGCTTTGCAACATCCTCAGGCTTCTTAACTGCTTAAGAGCCTCGATGGTAGCAAGTACTACGTTCTGCTTGTTGTTTGATCCTAAAGACTTTGTACGGATATTCTGGATACCAGCGATCTCGCATACTGAACGTGCAGGACCACCAGCGATGATACCAGTACCTTCAGGAGACTTCTTTAATAATACGGAAGCACCTGTATATTTTCCTGTTACATCATGTGTAATAGAGTTGTTCTCGTCTAACTTAACATTTACCATGCTCTTGATGGCGTCCTCTTTACCCTTGCGGATAGCTTCAGGAATTTCTGCTGCTTTTCCAAGACCTGCACCTACATGGCCGTTCTTGTCACCAACAACAACGAGAGCTGTGAATCGCATGTTACGTCCACCCTTAACAACCTTTGTTACACGCTTGATGTCAACTACCTGGTCAACTAATTCTAATTGACTAGCGTCAATGATTTCACGTTTCATGTTTGTCTCCTCCTAAAAATCTAAGCCAGCTTCTCTTGCTGCTTCAGCTAATGCTTTAACTTTTCCTGCGTAAATAAAACCGCCTCTATCGAAGACAACAGTTGAAATACCTTTATCTAATGCTTTCTTTGCGATTACAGTACCAAGCTTTGCTGCTGCATCTACGTTATTAGTCTTCTCGAGCTCTGCCTTGATATCCTTGTCAAGTGTTGATGCAGAAACGAGTGTATTTCCAACTGTATCATCAATAATCTGAGCATACATATGGTTATTACTTCTGAATACAGCTAAACGAGGACGCTGTGCTGTACCAGCAAGATGATTACGCATTCTGTTATGTTTCTTTACACGAACTTCTGTTCTTGATTTCTTACTAACCATTACTTGTCCACTCCTTTAATTATTTTTTACCAGTCTTACCAACTTTACGTCTAATAACCTCATCAGCGTATTTGATTCCCTTGCCCTTATATGGCTCAGGTCTTCTCTTATCTCTGATCTCAGCTGCGTACTGGCCAACTTTTTCTTTATCGATACCCTTAATGATGATCTTGTTATCCTGAACCTCTGACTCAAGTCCTTCCGGATCCTCCATCTCAACCGGATGAGAATATCCTAAGTTAAGAGTAAGTTTCTTTCCAGCCTTAGAAGCTCTGTAACCAACACCGTTAACCTCAAGAGTCTTTGTATAACCCTCAGTTACACCAACAACCATGTTGTGGATAAGTGTTCTTGTTAATCCATGTAAGGATTTCATTTTCTTCAAATCATTAGGTCTTGTAACTACTACTTCTTCACCCTCTAATTTGATATCCATCTCTGATGGAAGAGTTCTCTCAAGAGTACCCTTTGGACCTTTTACAGTCACATGATTATTTTCTGCAATTTCAACTGTTACTCCAGCAGGAACTGCGATTGGCATTCTTCCTATACGTGACATGCCCGTACCTCCTATATTTTGATATTAGGTTAATAGTTATTTAGTATTTCTGACCTTGTGGTCAGGTTATACTTTAAGATGTTACTTGCTGTATCCCTACTATACATCATGGATGCATCGAATATGGATACTTAATAAATTATACTTAATATAAATTAAGATCTTTAGGGGTATGTTCTCTTCGCTAAGTTCAAACCACCTACAATATTATGTCATAAGGTAGTTCTTTTCGCTTCACTCAAAGAACAACTTTCACACTAAATTCATGCTACACTTACGCTTGCATTCATTAAGTGTTCAATGTTTACCAAACGAATGCTAAAACTTCGCCACCAACCTGAAGCTTTCTAGCCTCTTTATCAGTTACGATACCCTGGTTAGTTGAAAGAATAGCGATTCCAAGTCCACCAAGTACTGAAGGAATCTCATCCTTGCCTGCGTATACACGAAGACCTGGCTTAGAAATTCTCTTGATGCCTGTAATAACCTTCTCGTTCTTATCAGCACCATATTTTAATGTAACATGGATTGTCTTGATTTTTCCATCCTCAACGATGTCGTATTTCTCGATGAATCCCTCATCTACAAGGATTCCAGCGATTGCTACTTTAATCTTAGAAGCTGGGATGTCTACTGTATCATGTTTTGCAGTATTTGCGTTACGAATTCTTGTAAGCATATCTGCGATTGGATCACTTGTCATCATCATAATGAACGATATCCTCCTTAAATATGTTTGTTAATATAGTTATTTATAAAAACAGCTGTTGCTGAAAGGAAGTTCTCTTCGCTAAGCTCAGAGAACGCCCTCGCACTAAGCTCACACAGCGCATATGCGCTTGTGTTCACTAAGTTGCTTTCAGGCTTACCAACTAGCTTTTTTAACGCCTGGGATCTGTCCCTTGTATGCTAACTCACGGAAGCATACTCTGCAGATTCCGTATTTCTTTAAAACTGAATGTGGACGTCCACAAATTCTACAACGTGTATAAGCTCTTGTAGAGAACTTTGGTGCACGCTGCTGTTTGATTTTCATACTTGTCTTAGCCATTAGAATTCCTCCGATTATTTAGCGAATGGCATATTGAACTGTGCCAGTAACTCACGTGCCTCTTCGTCTGTCTTAGCAGTAGTAACGAAGATAATGTCCATACCACGAACCTTATCTACCTTATCATACTCGATCTCAGGAAGATGATCTGCTCTTTAATTCCAAGGGCATAGTTTCCACGGCCATCAAATGCGTTAGGGTTAACACCTCTGAAGTCACGTACACGAGGTAATGCTAAGTTGATGAGACGATCTGCAAACTCGTACATCTTCTCACCACGTAATGTAACCTTACATCCGATTGGCATTCCTTCTCTGATTTTAAAGTTAGCTATAGCATTCTTTGCTTTAGTTGTAACTGCTTTCTGTCCTGTGATGGCTTCCATATCCTTAACGGCTGCCTCAAGAACCTTAGCGTTTTCCTTAGCTTCACCAACACCCATGTTAACTACGATCTTGTCAAGCTTTGGAATTTCCATTGCGTTTTTGTATCCGAACTTTTTGATCATTGCGTCCTTGATCTCATTTTCGTACTGTTCTCTAAGTCTACTCAATGTCTTAATCCTCCTCTCTCCAATTAGTCGATAACTTTGCCTGTTGATTTAGCAAAGCGAACTTTCTTGTCTCCATCCATCTTGAATCCTACACGAGTAGGCTTTCCGTCATGGATGAGCATTACGTTGGAAGCATCAATTGGAGCCTCCTGATGAACGATACCGCCCTGCTGATTTGACATACTTGGTTTTGTATGCTTAGTAACCATGTTGATTCCCTCAACAAGAAGTGTATTGTTCTTTGCGTTTACGGCAATTACCTTGCCTCATTGTTGATATCTTTTCCAGCGATAACCTTAACAAGGTCGCCTTTTTTGATTTTCATAGTTGCCATTGACGTTCCTCCTATAATACTTCCGGAGCCAGAGAAACAATCTTCATGAACTGTTTCTCACGAAGCTCACGAGCTACTGGTCCAAATATACGTGTTCCTTTTGGAGTTTTGTCATCTTTGATGATTACTGCTGCGTTCTCATCAAACTTTATATAAGATCCGTCTTTACGACGAGCACCTTTTACTGAACGAACTACTACGGCTTTAACTACATCGCCTTTTTTAACAACACCGCCTGGTGTTGCATCTTTAACAGTAGCAACGATTACATCACCGATGTTCGCATATCTTCTGGTAGATCCACCCATAACGCGGATAACAAGTAACTCTTTAGCGCCAGTGTTATCAGCAACCTTGAGTCTGCTTTCCTGCTGTACCATGCTTGTAGCCTCCTTTTATTATTTTGCTCTTTCCATGATTTCTACAAGTCTCCATCTCTTATCTTTAGATAAAGGTCTTGTTTCCATAACTCTGACTGTATCACCGATCTTTGCATCGTTTTTCTCGTCATGAGCTTTTAATTTATAAGTCTTCTTAACGATCTTGTTGTAAAGAGGATGTCTTACGTTATCTCTTACAGCTACAACGATTGTCTTATCCATCTTATCGCTTTACAACAACACCAACACGTGTTTTTCTAAGATTTCTTTCTTCCACGGTCTAAAATCTCCTTTCTGATAGGATAAACTATTCTGCAGCCTTTGCAGTGATAACAGTCTGAATTCTAGCGATGTTCTTACGAACCTCTTTGATTCTTGCTGTGTTATCTAACTGGTTAGTTGCATTCTGGAATCTTAAATTGAAAAGTTCTTTTTTAGCATCAACGAGCTGTGCCTGTAACTGCTCTACGCTCTGTGCCTGTAACTCTTTAACGTATGCACTAGTTTTCATTTGACTCACCGCCTTCTAAATCTGCACGAGAAACTACTTTACACTTGCAAGGTAATTTGTGTGTAGCAAGACGTAAAGCTTCTTTAGCTACGTCTTCCGGTACTCCGGAGATTTCAAATAATACTCTACCTGGTTTTACTACAGCTACCCAATACTCAAGGGCACCCTTTCCTTTACCCATTCGAACACCCATAGGCTTATGTGTTACAGGTTTCTCTGGGAAAATCTTTATCCAAACTTTACCACCACGCTTGATGTAACGAGTCATAGCTACACGGGCAGCCTCAATCTGATTTGCTTTGATCCAGCATGGCTCAAGTGCTACAATACCGTACTCACCATTTGTGATCTTGTTTCCTCTTGTAGCTTTTCCTGCCATGGAACCACGGAACTGTTTACGATGTTTTACTCTCTTAGGCATTAACATAATTACTTAGCTCCTCCTTCCTTGTTTGCTTTTGTAGGAAGTACCTCGCCTTTGTAGATCCAAACCTTAACGCCAACCTTGCCGTAAGTTGTATCTGCCTCAGCGAATCCATAATCGATATCTGCTCTGATTGTCTGGAGTGGAGTAGTTCCATCATTGTATGTCTCTGTACGAGCCATATCTGCTCCGCCAAGACGACCTGAACATGTTGTCTTAATTCCTTTAACGCCGGCCTTCATAGCTCTTCCCATGCAAGACTTCATTGCTCTACGGAATGAAACACGGTTCTCAAGCTGTAAAGCGATGTTCTCAGCAACAAGCTGTGCATCCTTGTCCGGTCTCTTTACTTCTTTGATATCAACAACTAATTTCTTGTCTGTAAGCTTCTGAACCTCAGCCTTGATCTTCTCGATCTCAGCTCCGCCCTTACCGATTACAACACCTGGCTTAGCTGTATAAATGATAACCTTAACGCGGTCTGAAGCTCTCTCGATCTCAATCTTTGAAACACCAGCTGCGTATAATTTTTTCTTTTAAAAATGTTCTGATATTATAATCTTCTACTAAGTAATCAGCGAAATCACCCTCTGCATACCATTTGGAATCCCAGTCCTTGATAACGCCAACTCTTAAGCCATGAGGATTAACCTTCTGTCCCATGATTGCCTCCTATCTTTCATCAAGCACGATTGTAATGTGGCTCATTCTCTTCTCGATTCTGTAAGCTCTACCCTGTGCTCTAGGATGAATTCTCTTCATTGTTGGTCCTTTATTTGCAAAACACTCTGCAACGTAAAGGTTCTCTGCCTTATAGTTCTTTTCCGGATAATTATTTTCTGCGTTAGCGATTGCTGACTCTAATAATTTCTTTACTAAGCTTGAAGCATATCTAGGATTGTATGTTACGATTGCAAGTGCTTCGTTAACACTCTTTCCACGAATAGCATCTAAAACGAAACAAGCTTTCTGTACAGACACTCTAGCATAAGATAACTTTGCTGAAGGTCTTGTATCTCTAACTTCATTTCTCTCTCTCTTGATTTTGGATCTATGTCCCTTTGCCATGGATGAAACCTCCTTTCAATAAATCTTATCTTACGCCTGATTTCTTCTCGTCTTTTCCATGTCCTCTGTAAGTTCTTGTTGCAACGAACTCACCAAGTTTATGTCCAACCATATCCTCTGTAACATATACAGGAACATGCTTTCTTCCATCATGAACAGCGATTGTGTGTCCAACGAATGAAGGGAAGATTGTTGAACGACGTGACCATGTCTTGATTACAGACTTGTCACCAGAAGCGTTCATAGCATCTACTTTTTTAAGTAAGCTTTCATCAGCAAATGGTCCTTTTTTTAATGAACGTGCCATTTATTCAACCTCCTAATTATTTGATTGCACGACCGTCTCTTCTACGAACGATCATCTTGTTAGACTGTTTGTTCTTCTTTCTGTCTTTAAGCCAAGTGCAGGTTTGCCCCATGGAGTACATGGTCCTGGACGTCCTACAGGTGCCTTACCTTCTCCACCACCGTGTGGATGGTCGTTAGGGTTCATAACAGATCCACGAACTGTTGGACGAACACCCATGTGACGCTTACGTCCGGCTTTACCAATATTTACGAGGTTGTGATCTCCGTTTCCAATTACACCGATTGTAGCACGGCACTGAATTGGAACCATTCTCATCTCTCCTGAAGGAAGACGAAGTGTTGCATATTTGCCTTCTTTAGCCATAAGCTGTGCGCTAAGTCCTGCTGAACGAACAAGCTGTCCGCCCTTTCCAGGAAGAAGCTCGATGTTGTGAATCTGTGTACCAACTGGGATATTCTCAAGTGGTAAGCAGTTTCCAACTCTGACCTCAGCCTGAGCACCGCTCATAACCTTCATTCCGTCTGTAAGTCCTGCTGGAGCAAGAATATATGATTTCTCACCATCTGCATAGCAGATAAGTGCGATGTTTGCTGTTCTGTTTGGATCGTACTCGATACCAATTACAGTTGCTGGAATACCATCTTTCTTATTTCTCTTGAAATCGATAAGTCTGTATTTTCTTCTATTTCCACCGCCCTGGTGTCTAACTGTGATTTTACCCTGATTGTTACGACCAGCGTTCTTCTTTAAAGAAGTAACAAGTGACTTCTCAGGAGTTGTCTTTGTAATCTCTGAGAAATCTGAACCAGTCATATTTCTTCTGGAAGGTGTATATGGGTTATATGTCTTAATTCCCATTTTGTTTCTCCTTTCGATATGTTTTCATTATCGCGTCTTTTCTGACGCATATCATTTTGAAGTTGCTTTCGACCTCGGTCTACAGTCCTGCGAAGATCTCGATATCTTTGCTGTCTGCTGTAAGCTGTACGATAGCCTTCTTTGTCTTAGCAGTCTTTCCTGTTACCATTCCGCGACGCTTGTTCTTGCCTTCGCAGTTCATTGTGTTAACTTTGGCAACCTTTGTTCCTTCGAACATTCTCTCTACTGCTTCTTTGATCATAGTCTTGTTTGCATCCGGGTGAACAAGGAATGTGTATTTCTTCTCAGCCATTGCATTCATACTCTTCTCAGTTACTACTGGTTTGAGGATTACATCATAGTACTGTACGTTTGCCATTATGCATATACCTCCTCGATTGTTGCTACAGCAGCCTTTGTAACTACTACTGTGTCATATTTTAATACATCGAATACGTTAAGCTCATTTGTCTGAGTTGTCTTAACTGTCGGGATGTTTGCTGCAGAAGCGATAACCTTCTCGTCCATATCATTTAATACAACGAGTGCCTTCTCAACATTGAGGTTCTTTAATACTTCTACGAATTTCTTTGTCTTAATCTCATCAAGCTTAAGCTCATCTACTACAACGAACTTGTTCTCAACAACTCTTGATGTAAGTGCAGACTTAAGAGCTGCTCTCTTCTCTTTCTTGTTGAGTTTGAATGAGTAATCTCTAGGAGTAGGAGCGAATACAACTCCACCACCTGTCCACTGTGGAGATCTTGTAGAACCCTGACGTGCATGTCCTGTTCCCTTCTGTCTCCATGGTTTTCTTCCGCCACCGCGAACTTCAGAACGTGTCTTAGCTTTCTGAGTTCCCTGACGTTTATTTGCAAGCTGCTGAAGAACAGCCATATGAACTAAATGCTCATTAATTTCTACGCCGAAAATGGAATCATTTAACTCGATCTTGTCGACTTCTTTGCCTTCCATGTTATATACAGCTACGTTAGCCATCGTAAAGTTCCTCCTTTCTTACTTTGCACTATTTACCAGATTTTGTAGTCTCTTTTACTGTAATGAGAGCTTTCTTAGCTCCTGGAACTGCGCCCTTGATTAACAGTAAGTTCTTGTCTGCGTCAACTCTTACAACCTCAAGATTCTGAGTTGTAACCTTTACGCTACCCATGTGTCCAGGCATTCCTTTTCCCTTGAATACCTTACTTGGTGAAGAACAAGCACCGTTAGAACCCTGATGACGATGGAATTTAGAACCATGAGCCATTGGTCCTCTGTGCTGACCTAATCTCTTGATAGCACCCTGGAAACCTTTACCTTTTGAAATAGCAGTTACATCAACCTTGTCACCCTCTGCGAAGATGTCAGCCTTGATCTCATCTGCTAAATTGTACTCATCTGCGTTTTCGAATTTGAACTCGCGAACGAATCTCTTTCCTGAAACACCTGCTTTTTTGAAGTGTCCCATCTGAGCCTTGTTAACACCATGTCTGTGTGCTACGCTCTTTTTACCGTTGGCATCCTTCTCAACGACTTTCTCTTTCTTGTCGCCGAAGCCAACCTGAACTGCGCTGTAACCGTCATTCTCAACAGTTTTAATCTGTGTTACAACACATGGACCAGCCTCTAATACAGTTACAGGTACTAATACACCATCTGCATTGAAGATCTGTGTCATACCGATTTTTGTTGCTAAAATCGCTTTCTTCATTTCTTTACCTCCTGTTTTCTACAGCGGAACGCCTCTTGCCTGTCAACCCAGCCCGCGAAGAATTAGCCGGAACAAGTAGCGGAACCGTTCATCCTAGAGCAGCCTACTAGATCGTTATGCTTTCGCACTGTATCTTCTATATAAACCATTCGGGGATATACTAATTAATTGTTGAAGCTTATTTCTGCTTCATTTTGATATCAATGTAAACACCAGCTGGCATTTCAATCCTTGATAAAGACTCTGTTGTCTTCTGTGTTGGATTGATGATATCGATAAGTCTCTTATGAGTTCTCTGCTCGAACTGTTCACGAGAATCCTTGTACTTGTGAGTAGCTCTAAGAATTGTAACTACTTCCTTCTTTGTTGGAAGAGGTACCGGTCCGCTCACCTGTGATCCATTCTTCTTTACAGTCTCGATGATTTTCTTTGCGCTTGAATCTACTAACTCGTGATCATACGCCTTGAGAGTAATTCTCATTACTTGACTTGCCATAAAAAAAGTCGCCTCCTTTTCGCACTTTTAACTTCAGTACGACAAGCGGTGACTGTACACATCTCCGTGTGTGTCCTATGGACTTTCACACGTTGTTTCTACATTTTGTAGACCATATCTGTTCTGTACAGTGACTTGCCGTCAGTTTCCTAACTTGACATTCGCTCCGCCGAATTCTCTGTCTCATGGACAGTAACTTCAAACTTCATAGCTATCATGCCACAGCAAGTGATATTATACATGACGTTTCCAATAATTGCAATACTTTTTTCAAAAAAAATTTATTTTTTTATTTCGGGTAATATTCCATTGAAAAATTACACTTTTGCACGTATATTATTATAGAAGAAACACGATTAAATGCAAGCAACGTGTAGTTTATTTTTTACACGCAGATAAGAAAGGAATATAAACATATGTGGTTAGCAGATAGATGGAAAGATTACGAGGTTATTGACTGCTCATGCGGTGAAAAGCTTGAGCGTTGGTCTAAATATATTTTGCTGCGTCCCGATCCTCAGGTAATTTGGGACACTCCAAAGACTAATAAGAACTGGAAAAAGCTTAACGGTCACTATCATAGAAGCAAGAAAGGCGGTGGTGAATGGGAGTTTTTTGATCTGCCGCAGGAGTGGACCATAAACTACTCTCTTCCTATTAATAAGGAGCTCACATTCCACTTAAAACCATTCAGCTTCAAGCACACCGGTCTGTTTCCTGAGCAGGCTACCAATTGGGACTGGTTTTCAAAGAAGATTTATGATGCCAAAAAAAGCGGTCGTGATGTAAAGGTATTAAATCTCTTTGCATACACCGGAGGTGCCACTCTTGCTGCCGCTGCCGCAGGCGCCGCTGTCACACATGTGGATGCTTCAAAGGGCATGGTCACATGGGCTAAGGAAAACGCTGTAAGCAGCGGTCTTGGTGACGCACCTATCAGATGGCTTGTGGATGACTGTGTGAAGTTTGTTGAGCGTGAAATCCGCCGTGGCAATCATTACGATGCCATCATAATGGATCCGCCGTCATACGGCAGAGGTCCTAAGGGTGAAATTTGGAAAATTGAGGAAAGCGTATATCCGCTTGTGCAGCTTTGTGCAAAGCTCCTTACCGACAAGCCGCTTTTCTTCCTTATTAATTCCTATACGACAGGCTTGCAGCCTGCAGTGCTCACCTATATGATAAGCACTGCGCTTAAAAAGTTTGATGGTAAAGTAACCGCAAGCGAAATTGGTCTTCCGGTTTCTTCAAACGGACTCGTGCTGCCTTGTGGTGCAAGTGGACGCTTTGAAAGTATCTGCTAATCAGTTCTAAAATAAAATCAGCCGCAGTATTTCATTATTTTCTATGAAATACTGCGGCCTTTTAATGAATACGCAATATATTACAATATTCTCTTTTTCTTCAGTAAAATCAGTATCAGCACACATATGACAACCATAACACCTATTATAATCATAAATCCATGTGCTGTCGTCGCAAGCGGTACCCACTTTGAGCTGACATTCATACCATAGATTCCTGAGATAACCGTCGGGATAGCCATGATAAGTGTAATGATTGTGAGCGACTTCATGACATTGTTAAGTCTGTTGTCAATGACCGTGCTCATAAGCTCTCTGGTACCATTTATGATGTCCCTGTAAATTCCCGTCATCTCAATAGCCTGCTTATTTTCGACAATCACGTCTCCGAGAAGCTCCTTGTCCTCCGGATACTGCTCAAGGCGCTTGTATCTGGTCAGTCTCTCTAACACAACTCCATTGGCACGAAGCGATGTGGCAAAGTATACGAGTGTGGATTCCAGCTCGTGAAGCGCGATCAAATCGTCCTCCTCTGTATCCTCTCCGACTCTCTCCTCAATCTCTGTACGCATCTTGTCTATGATGCGCAGATCGTTCTGATACAGTACAGATATCCTGTAAAGAATCTGGTATACAAAGCGCATCTTTTTCTTGGTGGAAAATTCCTTTACACGGTTATTTAAAAATACCTGAAGCACCGGTGTATCCTCTGTACAGACTGTCACTATCTCATCATCTGTAAGTATGATGCCAAGTGGGATTGTGGTATATGACTCCTTGTCATGCCTAGTCTCTATCGAAGGTATATCCACAAGAATCAACGTATACCCATCCTGCAGCTCTATACGGGAGCTCTCCTCCTCATCGAGTGCTGCAAGTACGTCCTCAATATCAACATTCAGTTCATCCGCTACCATCTGTCCCTCTGCTACAGAAGGGTTGACCATCTGTATCCAGGTACCTCCCTGCAGCGTATCAAGCTCATGTATTAATTTGTCATCTGTCCTGTAAAACTTGACCATGGTGCCTCCCCGTGGCTTTTATGACACACATAATGCCACAAAATATTTTGACATCACTAACGTATTGTCTTTGAAATAAAAGATATTACTTCTCAGCGTATTTCTGACTCTGGCTCTTTATAAGCTCTGCATCCTCAAAGTAATTTATCCTCATGGCGCGCTTGACCTCTGCCATTGTCTGTGCTGCAGTCTCTCTTGCTGTCTCGCTGCCCTTCCTTAGTATCTCATATACAGCCGGAATATCCTTCTCATACTCTGCTCTTCTTGCGCGGATAGGTGAAAGTTCCTCCTGCATGATGTTGTTGAGGAATTTCTTAATCTTCACATCGCCAAGACCGCCCCTTGTATAGTGTCCTTAAGCTCCTGAAGGTTAGCATACTCCGGCAGATACTCCTCAAAATGCCCCGGCTTAGAGAAAGCATCAAGATATGTGAATACTGTATTGCCCTCCACATGTCCCGGATCTGAAATCTGGATATGTGTCGGATCTGTATACATGCTCATGATTTTCTTCTTTACATCTGCCTCTGTATCTGCCAGATAGATACAGTTGCCTAATGATTTGCTCATCTTCTGTCCACCGTCTGTACCCGGAAGTCTGCAGCATGCCTCGTTCTCAGGTAAAAGCACATCCGGCTCAACGAGCACCTCATCATAGATAGAATTAAACTTTCTGACAATCTCCCTGGTCTGCTCTATCATTGGGAGCTGATCCTCTCCAACCGGAACAGTTGTAGCCTTGAAGGCAGTGATATCTGCTGCCTGGCTGATTGGATAATTGAAGAAGCCAACCGGTATACTTGCCTCGAAATTTCTTAGCTTAATCTCATTCTTTACTGTAGGGTTTCTCTGAAGTCTCGATACTGTAACGAGATTTGAGTAGAAAAATGTAAGCTCAGTAAGCTCCGGTATCTGTGACTGCACAAACAGTGTAGACTTGGCCGGGTCGAGTCCCGCTGAGAGGTAATCAAGTGCTACCTCTATGATATTCTGTCTGATTTTCTCAGGGTTGTCAAAATTGTCTGTGAGTGCCTGTGCATCGGCAATCATGATAAATATTTTGTCATACTCTCCTGAATTCTGAAGCTCAACTCTTCTGCGAAGTGAGCCCACGTAATGTCCTATATGGAGCCTTCCTGTTGTCTGTCTCCTGTTAAAATAATTTTTTCCATCTCTATTATTCCTCTGCTTTAGTTCTATTATTACGATTGCAATGTAGGTTTATTCGCCAAACCGTCTGTCTTAGCAATCGCCAGCTTTATTTATTATAACACACTGACGTGTAAAAGCCTAGGAAAAAGAACTCTCATTTTAATTATTTTATAATATCTGCATACTCTGCCTTTGCAGCCCTGCACAAATCATCCGGTGACAGCGTAATCTGAAGCCCAAGCCTGCCTCCGCTGACCGTGATTTTGTCCTGCTCCTTAGCTGCCTCATGGATAAATGTAGGATACTGTTTTTTCATTCCGATTGATGTACAGCCGCCCCTTATATAGCCTGTAACCTTTGTCAAATCCTTGAGATGCAGCATCTCTATGGACTTCTCACCTGCTGCCTTTGCGGCTTTTTTGAAATCAATTTCGTCATCTATCGGTACCACAAACACATAGTATCCACCGCTTTTGCCAACTGTCGTGATAGTCTTGTACATGCCTGCGTGGTCAAGACCAAGCTTGTCTGCTATCTGAGCTGCATCCACAAAGTCATCGCACTCGTATGTGCGTGCCTCATATGGAATCTTCATTGTTTCCAGTATTCTTATTGCATTTGTCTTTGCTTCTTTTTTTCCCATTATACTATCTTTCCTCCAATAAGCTTAAGATATATTCCATATCCAAGCCTCAACTCTTTTATATTTTTTTATTCGACAACTATAGCTATTCACAAACGCCTGCAATTAGAGAAACTAATATGTCATATCTTTATGCAATTGCCTTATTTTACTGATTGTCCGCACTCTTATCGACATTTTTGTATGCTTCCTCAAAGAACTGCTCCTGCGAATCTATCGGTGTGCTGTTTATCTTTCTGTCCACATACTCACCATCAGCGCAAAGCTCCTTGCCCTTCTCGTCATCTGTCATGATTGTATCGAAGATATGGCGGATCTTGTCCTTAGCATGTGCATCGTATACCGGTGTTGCAACCTCCACACGTCTTACGGTATTTCTGGTCATAAAATCTGCTGACGCAATGTAAATCTTCTCATCATCGCCCACACCAAATCTGTATATACGTGAATGCTCAAGATATCTTCCTACAACACTTATTACAGTGATATTTTCTGTGGCGCCCTCAACCTGCGGCTTCACACAGCAGATTCCTCTGACAATAAGCTCTACCTTCACGCCTGCCTGTGATGCATCGATAAGCTTGTCTATAAGCACCTTGTCAGTGAGAGAGTTAATCTTAACTCCGATGTATGCCGGTTTTCCTGCATTCTTATTGGCAATCTGCTCATCAATCATGTCAACAATCTTATTCTGCAGGCATTTTGGGGCAACAAGCAGATGTTTTACATCTCCGTCCGAAACAGTCTCACCTCTCTGAAGCGCCATAAACACCCTTGATGCATCTGCTCCAATCTCCTGATTTGCAGTGATAAGGGATAAATCTGTATAAAGACGCGAGGTCTTCTCGTTGTAGTTTCCTGTACCAATCTGAGTGATGTACTCAAAGCCATCGCCCTTTTTCTTTGTGATGAGGCAGAGCTTTGAGTGGACCTTGTAATCACCGAGTCCGTAAAGTATCTGACAGCCTGCATCCTCAAGGCGGTGTGACATCTCTATGTTGTTAGCCTCATCAAACCTAGCTCTGAGCTCGACAAGCACGATAACTTCCTTGCCATTTTCTGCAGCCTCTATAAGTGCATCGATAATCTGGCTCTTGTCTGCCACTCTGTATAGTGTCATCTTGATGGACACCACATCTGGGTCCTCTGCTGCATCGTTAAGCATCTTGATAAACGGCTTCATGCTCTCAAACGGATATGAAAGAAGCACATCCTTTTTCTCAACCTGACCGAGTATACTCTCCTTAAGCGAAAGCTCAGGTGTGTCACGCGGTGTACGCTTCTCAAAGAAAAGCTCCTGCTTGTCTCGCAGATAGTGCTGAAGCTGGAATACGAATGACATATCAAGCGGTGTTTTTACACTGATAAAATGCTTTTTGCCAATCTCAAGGAAGCTTGAAAGTTCATCAATCGCCTTGCGATTGATTTTTCTTGAAAGCTCAACTCTTACAGGATCAAGACGCACTCTCTTCTTGATGAGCTCCTCCATCATATTACGGTAATCCATATCCTCATCATACATGCTCTGCGCATCGATATCCGCATTACGTGTCACACGCATGATTGATTTCTCACGGATTACATACTTTGGATAGAGCTTGGATACAAAGTGTAAAATAAGCTCCTCTGACAGCATAAATGTGCCCGGTCTTGTAGGTATCTCGATAAGACGCTTGAATACGCTGTTTGAGCATGGCACGATACCTGTCTTTTTCTTCCCCTTCTGTGTAGTTAAAAGCACTACCGCATAGAGCTGTTTATTGGCAAGGAATGGGAACGGCTGCTGCTTTCCTATAATCATCGGAGAGAGGAAAGGTGCAATGTGTGCATCAAAATATGCCTCCAGCAAATCTCCCTCATCCTTTGACAGCTTGTTGAAATTGATTATGCGCACACCCTTTGGCTCGAGCTCACCCATGAGCTGCTCGTATATCCTTGCTTTCTTCTTCTCAAGCTCACATACTCTGTCAAGTATTGCCGATACCTGCTCCTCACTCGACATCTTTGTCTTGTTCTCGAAAATCTTTTCCTTTGAATTCATCTGCATCATGAGTGATCCGACTCTTACCATGAAAAACTCATCCAGATTTGTCTGGTAGATTGATGCAAAGGTCAGTCTCTCCGCAAGCGGTACTCTTGGATTGCCCGCCTCATTTAATACTCGCTCGTTGAACTGTAACCATGACAGCTCCCTGTTTGTGTAAACTTCTTCCAGTTTTTTCATCTGCATATATGCTCCTATTCTATATGATATTGTTTCATTCGCGTTCGCGTCTTTTGGGTCTGTTTTATTTTGTGCCCGCTGTATTTCAAGCTGTCTTGCACGCTCTATCAGCTTGTCCTCCCGGCGCCTTCTTCTGTCTACCAGATGAAGCTTATTTTCCACCGCAACCAGCATCCCCGCAAGTTCCTTCAAAACTCTTTCCCTATGCAATACGTACCTCTCCGTTGTCATCATCATCTATGAAAAATGACTGCATGGTCACATTATCATTGGCGACCTCCACGAGATTCACACAGCTGTTTCCGATTCGTTCTATATTGTGAAGCATCTCGTTGTACTGAGCTGTAAGCTTTGAATCACATTTGCCCTTTCCGACACGGGTGATATGGTTTTTACGCAGCCTCTCATCAAGCGCCATAACCTCATCCTTCTGTTTCTGAAGGGCCTCAATATCCATGCTTCCATCACCTGAAATGGCTCTTATTGAAGCAGTATATATCTCATGAATCTGTGCCATCGCCTTTCTCAGCTCTTTTAATGCATCCTTTGAATATTTGTGCTTGCTCTTATTTTCCACAGATATGGTATTGACTATTTCGTTTAATAATATTCCAATTCTATCTATATCGCACAGTACATAAAGCACTCCCGCACTCTGTGATGCCTGTTCCTCTGTCAGTACACCCTCTGAGTACATGGAAGCCAGATAGTCGTTTATTGACACATAAAGCTTCTGTAATGTCTGTGCACTCTCTTCAAGTTCATTTTCGATATTTTTGCCGTTTTTGTCAATACATTCATGCAAATTTACAAACATTTCTTCAACAATATCAGCACATCTGAGCGTTTCCTTTGCAACAAGCTGCATTGCGGCCACCGGCTGGCTGATGAGCTTGGTATCGAGGTACATTGGCTGACCCATTGCAATCTCTGTAACGCTGGTTTTTTCCGGCACAAGCTTCATAACTATCTTTACCATTACAGGGATAAGCGGTATCCAGATAAGCGTCATTGTCAGGTTAAAGCCTGTATGTGCATTTGCAATCTGTCTTGAGATGACATCCACCTCATTTCCCTTTGGTGAAATAAACTGTATCAGGGCAGCATATGGTTTCACAAGAAAAAGGAATAAAATTGCTCCGGATATATTGAATACACAGTGTGCAAAGGCTGTTCTTCTGGCATCCTTTGACTGTCCGATTGACGCAAGCACTGCCGTAATTGTAGTTCCGATATTGTCACCGAGGAGAATCGGGATAGCTCCTGCCAGTCCTATGATGCTTGTCACTCCGTCAGGTCCTGCCTGAGATGCAAAGTTCTGCAATACTGCGATTGTTGCACTTGAACTCTGCACCACAAGTGTCATGAGTGCTCCAACTGCAACACCCAGTACAGGAATATGTGCTACCTTTCCAATCATATCTACAAAAAATGGGCTTGAAGCAAGCGGCTTCATAACACTTCCCATAGTCTCAATTCCCAGGAATAAAAGACCGAATGCAAATATTGTCTGTCCGATATTTTTTACTTTTTCCTTTTTACATACAAAGCTTAATATGAAGCCTGCAAATATTATCAGATAAATATAGTCAGATATCTTAAATGCGATAATCTGTGCTGTCATCGTCGTACCGATGTTAGCACCTAAAATAATTGAAATTGCCTGCGGTAAGCTCATAAGTCCCGCGCTGACAAAGCCGATTACCATGACTGTTGTAGCACTGCTGCTTTGAAGCACTGCTGTAGTAAGCGCTCCTGCAAGCACTCCAAGCACCGGGTTTTTGGTGAGCATCGCAAGAATTGCCTTCATCTTCTCTCCTGCTGCCTTCTGCAGGCATTCGCTCATCATGTTCATGCCGTATATAAATACTGCCAGGCCTCCCAACAGGCCAAATATAATTTTTACCGTTTCATTCATCTACTTATCCTCCGCTTTGCCGTTTAGCTGTGCCCATTCGGTTAACTTTCCTGTGTAAATCTCTCCAAGCTGCTCTATCGAAATCCTCTCAATCGGATTTTCCTTATTTACAATCACATGTACCTCATCCTTCGCAATCTCAACCTTCGTGAGAAGCTCATTCTCATATGATTTAAGCTCACGCGATGACATTCCGATGTCATATGTTCCCTCCATCGCTCCTGTCAGTCCGTTGCCTGAATCAGTCTCTGTAACTGTAATTTTAGCATTTGGATTTATCTCCATATATTTGTCGGCCAGTTCCTTTACAAGTGGTGTCGCTGATGTAGAACCGCCAATCTTAATCTCTCCGCCGGCCTTGTCTGACAGAAATGAGCCCGGCTTCGCAACTGCAGTATACTTCTCACTGACCACTTCCTGTCCCTGCGTTGATATGTAACGCACAAAGTCATCCTCAACATCGTTTAGCTCTCCCTTGTAAGCCAAATAAAATGACCTTGTAAGATCGTTGCCATATATGGTGACTGTCTTTACCTTGTTATCATCAAGCTCCACACCCGATGACACATATGCGATAGCATTTTTGTCCTCTGCGGTCTTTTCATATGCTGTTTCATTGCTATCTGCTACAATGCTTTGGTCTGTAGCCTTATCCTTTCCGGTTGTCTCATCCAAAATCCCTGTCTTTTCTGCAAAGGCATTTCTCGTTCCGGATTCCTCTTCTCGCGAAACAACCTCAATTTTTCCCAACGAATTAAGGCCATCCACATGGGTAGTTTGTACCTCTTGTGAACAGCCTGTTATCATTGTTGCCATCATTCCTATGACGGCCGCTTTCTTTAGTAATTTCTTTTTCAACATGATTTCTCCATTAGCATGATAAATGATTAAAATTAATCAATAACTATTCAACAAGTTAATAATATCAAGCTAATGTAAAGTCCAAAACGCAGTTATGTAAAATTAAGGTAAAAACTTTACAATTCTTTACTCAACTTTACATAAAATAGATTCCTGTGCATTTTTATATATCTTCTAGGCATTTTTTACTATTTCTACGGCAATATCCGGATAATTTGTGATAATTGCATCTGCTTCTGCCTTGACAAGTGCCTTCATCTCATGCTTTTCGTTTACAGTCCATACATGAGCTCTAAGTCCTCTTCCGTGCGCCTTGTCAATGTAGTTTTCATCCTGCATATGGTAGGTTGCCGGATGAAGCGCATCCACATGAAGCTCGCTTGCATACTCTGCCGGATTTACTATAATGTCAGAAAAAAGCAGACCGCACCTCATATCAGGGCAAAGCTTTTTCATGCGCACAATCGACTCGTGATTAAATGATGAGCACCAGATTCTGTCAAGCATATCATACTCTTCCACGAGCGCCAGTACCTTTTTCTCCAGATTTTTGTACTGTACGATACCGTTTTTGAGCTCGATATTTATGGTCATCTCTGTGTTTTTGAGCAGGTCAAACACCTCATCGAGTGTTGGAATACGAGTCTTCTTGTCATAGGACGGCATGTGCTTTGACACATTGAGCCGCTTCAGTTCCTTTAATGTATAGTCCTTTACAAAGCCTTTCTCTCCACTCACTCTGTCCACGGTCTCATCGTGTATGACCACAAGCTCTCCATCCTTTGTGAGCTGCACATCAAGCTCCACGCCGTCAGCCTTCATCTTTTCTGCCTTCTTGAATGCCTCAAGTGTGTTCTCCGGTGCATATCCGGATGCTCCTCTGTGTGCCCAGACCTTTGTTCCCTCTGTGTTTATCATGCTTTAAGCCTTCTTTCGTTACTTTTTATTTTAGTTATTTTCACGCCTCGGTGCATCATATCTGTCTGCAAGCCTTAAAAATACAAATCCCACTGCAAAGAATATTGCCATAGTTGCAACCGCCACATTTATCGTGCCGCCCGCAAGCTTTACTGCCGCTATGACAAGCGAGCCTAAAAACGAAGCTCCCTTTGCAAAAATATCATAGATTCCGAAATACTCTCCCGAGTTCTCAGGAGGAATAATCTTTGAAAAATATGAACGTGACAGCGCCTGCAATGAGCCCTGGAAGCATCCCACACCAAATGCCATGATTCCAAAGCCAATCAGATCATGCAGTGTAAGTGCATATAGACAAACTGCAAAATATCCCGCAATGCATACATACAAAAGCGTTGTAGTTTTGTATGTCTGTGACAGTCTTCCAAAGACAAGTGAACCGATGCATGCCACTATCTGTGTAAAAAGTAAAAACACTACCTGTCCCACTGAATCAAGCTTTAAATCAGTTCCTATGTTTATACAATTATCTATTATAGTTCCTACACCATCTATGTAAAGAAAAAAAGCAACCAAAAACAGTCCTACTTTTTTATCTTTTGTAGCTATTTTTTTGATTGTTCCAAAAATCTGTGCAAATGCGTCAGCTATAAGTCTTAGGACTCCCGGATTTTTGTTTGTTTTGCTTTTCTCTTTGATATTGTCCCTTATAAATACATCATTTTCAAAATTCTTATGAATATCTTTGTCTGCTGCATCCGATACATAATTCACTTGTTTATAGCTCTTAAACAATGGAATTGTAACAACAAACCACCAAATTCCTGTAACCGCAAAGCCTATTATCATCGATAGGCGGTTTGATATGTATCCAAGCATATCCGGTCCACAGATGTACGCTGCAAGCGAAACAAGAAACGGCACACACGAGCCCAGATATCCCCAGGCATAGCCGTAGGAAGACACCTCGTCCATTCTATCCTTTGTCGTCACATCGACAAGCATCGAGTCATAAAACACCAGAGATGCATTGTAAAATATCTTTGTAAGCACATAGATAACAAGAAACAGCACCCATGTAGGTGTAAAACCGTTAAGTATGCATGCCGACACTCCAACAACTACGGTCGTTGAAAAATAGCCTTTTTGATGCGCATATGGTCTGCTATCGCGCCACAAACAGGCCCGATAAGTGCTGATACAACTGTCATCACAGCTATTGCCACCGCATAATACGCGGTTGCCCTGTCAGATGAAATCTGCCCTGCACCATCTCCAACGGCAAGGCTTTTGTACCATATCGGTATGAGCGCACACGCAAGCAGTGTGTATGCGGAATTTCCCACATCATATAATACCCATGAGAGCTCCTTTGATGAGAGCTTTTTGGTTTTCTTTTGTGTATTGTTTTCTTTTGCTTTCATAAATTTTATACCTTCCCTGTTTTGTATGTCCCAGATTACGATTTTATTTTTTTTATGTAAAATCCGCTACCACCCATTTGCAAAGTTTATGTAAATAATCTGCCCAATATTAAATCAGCGACTCCCTCGCAATCTCCACATAATGCATGGCATTGCGATGATTCTCCTCTATCTCATCAGCGGTCAGTGCCCTGACTACCTTTGCCGGAGAACCAAATGCAAGGCTTCCGTCAGGAATATCGGTGCCCTGGTGACAAGAGCACCCGCACCTATTATGCAGTTTTTACCAATCCTTGCTCCATTTAACACGATGGCACCCATGCCGATGAGTGTATTATCACCTATAGTACACCCATGAACAATTGCGCTGTGTCCTATTGTCACATTGTCACCGATTATGACACTGTGGCTTAAGTCCACATGTACCACCGCATTGTCCTGTATATTCGAATTTCTGCCGATTTCTATCGGTTCTGAATCGCCTCTTACTGTTGCATTATACCATACGCTTGCTCCGTCAGCCATTGTCACCTGACCCTTAACAATGGCACCTTCTGCTATATAATATGCCATATCTATCCCTCCATCAATTTCAGATAATCGCCCTTGTCTATATGCATCATAGAAATCTGATTATTATGCCGCCTGAAGCCATAGACACAGTCCACATTTCGGATAAGCGACTGCAGACGTTCATCCGGTACACAGACAATCAGCTGCAAATCCATCTTCCTTGCATACTTGAGACATACCGCACTTCGCTCCTGATCCATCTTGGAAAATGCCTCATCCAAAAGCACCAGCTTAATCTTTGAATCACGATTGCTCTGCTGCATATAAAGCATCGCAAAGCCCGCAAGAAGCGCAACATACTTAGTTCTGTCCCTCGCCGCCCGAATCACGTCCTGCCATGTCATCTACAAAGTTTTCCCTGATGACACGGCCGTTTTCGTCTGTAACCTGCTCATACATGCTGAATGACAGATAATTGCGGTAATCCGCATACTGCTCCATTTCCTTGCGCTTCTGCATTCGCAGATGCTCATCCTCATCCCTTGGAGGCATGAACTTGTCTGTCAAAAGTTTAATTTTCTGCTCATATTTCTTATAAAAATCATCCTCACCAAAGCTTATCTGTCCAACTATTCCGCCATTATCCGGATTTTTACTGTCCAGTTCTTCCGCCATAAGCATATCATAGAACTGACCGTTTTCGTTCTTTGCCGGCTCTATCTTAATCTGATAGGTACTGTCTGAGAAATTAGTCTCCCTGAGAAGCCTGTTTATCTCATAGGCATGGCGCTTTGCAGCCTTGATATCACCGTGGATTGTACCGATGACATTCTCTCTGAGACTTTTGTAGATCACCTTGCACTGCTCCTCAAACTCACTCTCATATTCCGGCTCATAATCCTTCTCGTACTTCTCCAGCAGCTCCTCATATGCCTTATTTGACTTCTCGGCTCCGCTGAACTGACCTGACGGAAACTCCTTTATATACCTGTAGCGGGCAGTCTGCAACGTCTCCACACACGACTGCTGCCTGCCACCATTTCCGTCTGCGCCTTGCAGCTCAATAAGCTTCTCACGCTGTTTGCTCTTGACCGATGCTCCTGAGCTATGCTGCAGCATATCCTGCACCTGCTTCTCAAGCTCCTCCCTGGCAACATAGCCTGTAACATATCTTCCAGCTGTGCTCTTCGCTGTTCGTTTGCACCTATGATTTTCTCATGCTGGCTTATCTTTTCATTTATCTGCTGCTGATTCAGTGAAAAAGCACTCTTAAGTGCATCGATGTTTTTCTCAAGAAGCCTCTTTTTCTCCTTTAGCTCCTTGTACTGCCCATTCTCCATTGTCCTAATAATCTCTTCGAGCTCATTTTTCTGCGAATTAACTGCTTTAAGCTCATCTGACGCCTCAGAAAGGCCCACAAAATACTCCGGCTCCCCCTTTAAGCACTCAAAATCTCTCTGTGCCTTGAGACTTGAAATAATACCATAAGCTGTATCTGGTCCTTCTCAAGCCTCTCCACATCTGCCTCATACTCAGCAAGTCTTGCCTTGGATACCCTGCCTCCGATGCATGCATTTGTAGTATAATCGCGCTTCTTCAGATGTCTGAAAATAAAGTTGCTGTATGAGTAGCAGTCCGGTGTAACTCCATCTCGTACCTGCTCAAGCTCGTCAACACTCCTGCACTTTATAATATGTCCCAGATATCTTTTCAGGCAGACATCTACATACTTTTCCTTTGTATCCACTGCTTCATAAAGCGAACCATCCATGGCCTTTGGTTCACTGTCCATGATAGCCTTGGAATTGATGAGGTCGACATCCTCAAACTGCTTCATGTCCCTGAAAATAACAGCAGCAGTATGCGCATAACGCGGCTCTGTGATAAGTGAGAACTTGAGCCTGCCCATACGTCCTTCTATGGCATTCTTCCATTCCTCGTCCTGTACATCAAACATATCCGCAAATACCTGTACCTTCACAGCTCGCCAAATCTATCACTTAAGTCTCTCTGCAGCGCAGCTCGTGCCGAACGCAGGCTCTCACTGTACGACTTGCGGTTGTTCTTCATATCATCGACCAGACGTTTTTTCTCTTTAAGCTCTTTTGTTATATCATTTTTCTGCGAAGTATTGTCCTCGAGCTCATCCTCGATATCCTTCTTTATAGACTCAAGCTTTAGATGAAGCTCCTGACATTTTGCCTCTGTGACATCGCCATCCACAATCTCTTCAATGAGGTTTAAAACTGCATTGCTCACATAATCTGTGATGACCTCATCCTCATCCCAGGCCTTTAGTCCGTTTGTGATTTTAATCCACTGACGGCTGTTGTCGGTAAGCATGAGACTTCTCTTCTCAAGCTCCCTAAGCTGATCCTTTTTGCTTCCTAAGTCGCTCGATTTCAAATCTGCACATACCTGGATATACTCCTGCTGCAGATCTGCCTGCTGCCCGGCTATATCCTCTGCCTTTTCTGAAAGCCTGTCCTGTTCTTCTTCGATACGCTTTTTATCATCCTCAGCTGCCTGAATCTTTGCACGCATATCCTCGATATCTATGCACCTGATCATTGTCTCTGCCATGACAATATCGCTTTGAATATTTACCAGTTCCTGCCCTGACTCCTTTATTTCCTTAAGAAGCTCAATACGCTTGCGCATATCCTCTATTTTTTCCCTGATTTGTCTGTATGCATCAAGCTGCTCACTGATAGTCTCTATCGTGCCCGAGTCACTCTTTGGAAACATATAATCACGTATAAACTGGCCTGTTCCATTTGTCATTCTGAGTGCAATAGCACTTTTTTCCATTGTGATAAAACGATTCGGGTCAATATATCCTAAAATCACATCATATAATGTGCCAAGGTATGCCTCCTTCGATGCGTAAATACGGTTTACATCCCCTCTGGCGCGTCTGTCAGCTGACTGTGAGCGAGTATTTACAAGCTTTTTAATATCATTATTTGAATAGCAAAAGCCGTCCGCTGTCACATATGACGGCTCCGGCATCCTGCCCGAATGACTGAAGTACACAAATCTCTTAATTTCAGAATCGTTTTTTCGTACCTCAAATGCTATTCCTATACATGTAAACGTATGACTGCCTGTATCCTCTATCTCAAGCGCTATGACCGAACAAAAATCACAGTCTCCACGATTTGCGGAACCATCCTTCTGCTCACCCCTCAAATAGCTCAGAACACTTCTCCTGTTTTTTGCATCATCTGCAGCCTTGTTCAAGAAGGTGGGGCTGAAGCTGCCGTAGAGAATTACCTGAATCGCATCCATGACGGTTGATTTTCCCGAGCCACTCTTACCACTGAACAAATTGACATACTCATTAAATTGCAAAACCTTGTGATTTATTCCGCCCCAGTTGTTTAGACACATTCTGGTAAATATCTTCTTAGACTGACTCAATTGGTAACTCCTCCATTTCACTGTTCTTGGCAAATTCATGGGTATGTTTTACAGAACTGCCTTCTGTATTCAATCCGGCAGCTTCAAGTGTTGCAGCCGACTCGTTATCATACTTAATCAGCTCCACCTCATCACTGTACATGCGCACAAGCTCATTTATATCCATGGCTGAGCAGAATATATTTACTGTGCCATAAATATAAATTGGTGTGTTGTCCTCCAGATTTGCAATAGCCCCCGGCAGTTCAATCATCTGATGTGTTTTCATAAGCAAAAGAGCGTCTGACCATTCCTGATTATTGAGCTTTCTGGTAATCAGATTGGTATTTCTGCCATACTCACGAATCTCTGCCAGATTCGTTGTTGTCGCATTAAGCCCCTCGCCCATGATTTTATCCCTGTATATCATCTTCATTATAATGACAATCCTTGCAGTAAGAAGAGTCATCTTCTCAAGCATGACACCTTCACCCTGTATCCTGAAAAGATGCTCCTGCTGGTCATGAACCAGCTCACAGTCAAGCACAGCCAGATAATCAGAGATAAACTCTCTGTTTCTAAGACACACCTGATACCTTGGATTGTCTCTTTGAATCAATGTAACGGGGTCACACTTCATTTGCAAAATACAGGTCTGCCTCAACAGATCCTGAATAGTTTTTCTAATATTTTCTGCCTCATTTGGCGAAACATTCTCCATATATTCAAACATACATTGCTCTCTTTTCTATGCTTCTCGTTTAGAGTCCGATTTGGATATTACAAGCCTTGAGTAGCTTACACCATCACTCTTTGTTATCTCTCCATCCAGACTCACCGTATCCTCACCCATGCGCTCATTGGTCTCCTCCTGCCATAAAAACAGAAGCTTTTCCAGATCCTCCATGGATTCTACAGTCTGTTCATCTGTCACAAACATGCCATCACGCATATTTTTATCTCTGAAGCTTTGAAGCTCCTTTTTGGTATACAATGGCTTTGGCACAAAATCTGCCATATCATCTTCGCCTGCCGAAGCATCGTCAATAACAAACGGAACAAACTCACTTCTTCCTCTCTCTCTTCTTCCCGGAAAACTGTCGTCCGTTACATTATAAAACTGTCTGGTGAACTTCATTCTGTTTCGAAGAGCCCCAAGTATCTCATCTGTTTTATCACTCTTATCTATCAGGTTAATGAGCTTTACTATATTATCCTCGTCATCTGCGCCTTCCTGCAGGATATAATGTATCCTTGCAAGCGCCCTCTTTGCAAAAATCGTCTTCTGCTCAATAAGCTTGTTGTACTTTCTCTCAATCAGGTCAAACTCATGCTCCACCTTATAAACAAGCTCACCTGCCTTATCACAGTACTCCACGCTGTACTCATAGCGTTTTCTCTCAAACGTACCGGGTGTAGTCTGCGAAAGAATTCCCTCAAGCTCAGCCCTTTTGTCATCGTTCTGATTAAGGATTTTGCTTATAAGCTCCTTTACAGCCTCCTTGTAACGATAAAAGCTATCCGTGGTTGTAAGGATGGCATAACGTCTGCTATCACTGTTATTAATTTCCTTAATCAGTACCTTCTGTATACCTATAAAATCCTTCATACGTGACAGCTCATCAAAATATGCCCTCATACCATCCTGCATATTTGATAAAAGCTGACCAAGATTTTTTGACGTATACAACGCATTTTTCAGAATATCATTATTTTTTTCCGGATCTGAAAAGTATGTAAAAAGCGCACTGTAAACAGCCAAAATGCTCTCGCGCTCCCTGCTGTCATCATCCACAAGCAGCTTTTTAAACAGCTCAGCATACATCTGGCTGTACTGAGGAAATGCAATCACATATGTGTTGAGCTTTTCATCAAAATCACTCCTGATCCAGCCCCAGTTTATAAGCCTGCCCAATATAGCTGATGGTGTCAGGGTGTATGCGAAAGTGGCCTGGTCATATATAACATCAATTTCGGAATCAGGATTATAATCATCATGATTATCCATGCTGCCACTATCTTTATCACTCTCATCTTCATTATAATCATTCTGCCATACAATGCCTGTTTTTGATATGGTATCCGCTATGATTATCTGACACTCCTCACGTGTCAGTCCCAGTGATGCATAGACCTCGTTATTCTCCTCATATAACGCAACAACTATCTGCATGTATGCATCCATATTTTTCGTGCGGAATAAGCTATAAAATTCTTTTGGTATTCTATCTTTTAATGTCATACTCATATAATAACATATCCCCACGTTTTTCGCCATATACATGGAAATAAACGTGGGGATATTAATATTGCTGCTTCACACCTCAGCCTTAACAGTAACATCCGGTTACCGTCAAATCACTGCTGATTGTGACCATCAATAATTCTATTCAATATAATATGCTTACTGCTCAGCGACTCTCAGATGACGTATAAACTCATCTGTTATAGTCTTGGATTTCAATGATAATTTGACAATATTCGTCATTTTTGACATATCGCCTGATTTTAAAAACGATTTATAGTCAAATACACTAATTTGCCACTTACTACACCTCAAAATCCATACATGCCCTATTTGAAGTAAACGGTCTCACCTTAGTATCTGCCACTGCAACATGCTTAGGATTCTTTGCGTATGCTGCAAGTGCATCAGCATCTTCAAATGTAGTATCAAGCATCACATCTACAGTGGAAGTCGGAAGATAATCTGTACGTACAGAAATATCAAGCATGCCCGGAATCTGTCCCTTAAGTCCCTCTAAGCCTTCCTTTATGCCGGCACGTATTTCCGCCTTCTGTGCCTCTGTGTACTCATCCTTGAGTGTCCATAAAATAATGTGTTTAACCATTGTGTGCCTCCTGAGTTTATCCAAGTTTAAATTTGATAGTAACTATAGGTCTCACCCGCTTTTTTGTTCTCTGAGGTTCTGAATAGTTACGTTTTTAATAAAATATTAGTTCTAATTGTAATTTACATATTTAGGTTAAGTATAGCATTAATATAAAGAAATGTCACTTCATATTTGATTGATTGAAAATTCATTCGACCTTCGTTGATTAGTAGCTAGGGGGCGAACGAGAAAGGAGGGATAGATGGACATGAAACAAACTGTATCTCCTTAATATATTTCACTTACCCTCCTTGTTTTTCAATTAATTTCTTCTTCCCATGAAGTGTAACCCTCCCTCAAAATTATTTCTATCATTTCATTTAGGTCACTATTGTTATTTGACAACTTCTGATTGAAACCGTGTGGACAATTCGCACACAATGGATTAATCTCCGCCGCCCGATGAAATCCTCCACCATTATTTAATATTTCCTTGATAATAACACCATTTTTAATTTCAAAATGTAGCGATGTTTCATCTGCATAACCAGTTTCTGGAATGAACCTTTCTGTAAATGCAAAATACTTTAAAATATGTCCTTTCCTATACTCATCTAAATAATCTTTTCTTATAAAGACCGTGCCACCAATAGGATCTGTGTAGTACGAATTTTTATTGTTATTACAGAATATTACAACTTCACCAGCCGAATTAATCCACGACATATTAGCATAAACTGGAGTCAGTTGAAAATAACATATCAGTTCTGCTGGCGGAAGCACTAAGGAAGTATTGTCAAATATTTCTGAATGATAATTTATATTTTTTACCTCTTTACATAACCACGGTTTTGAATCACACTTCTTATAATCACCTAAATTTCCAGCATAATCTTCCAATTCTATCGTAAGATACCTTGCCCCACCATTTTCATGTATAGTTTCTTTTTCCGATGTACAGCACCATATATCATATGTATCTTTCCACCTTGTCTCATTTTTAGAGTCTTCATGCAAAGAAACTCTTCCCGCGAGTAAAACCCACTCAACACCTTTAATCTCAACCGCTTCAAAAAGTGATACTAAATTTCTACGAGTATTTGACACATCCCTTGCCCACTCCAAGTCTTTCTTTTCCGGTAAATCGATTCGATTAATAACCATATCCCCCAACTTTTCAATATAATCTTGATATGTCGGCACTGGAGTTGCTATATACACATCCTCGCCATATTCAATAGGATCATATACTTCATACCCAATACTGTTTTGATAATTATTATATGTTGCAAACTCATTTGTAAAGTAGTTACACATAAGACTCCCATAGTAAATACCGGTAGCAACATCAACACACTTCATAAATATTGAGTTTTGAAACTCCTCTTCTCCTCCAATTCGTTCAATTTCATCATATGGTTCTTGAAATAGAGAGAATATTTCTTTAATAACCGATTCAAAGGAAGCAAAAAACGCATTATTATCCAACACTTGTTTTCGCAAATCAATATTATACTCAGATTTAATATGATTCTCAAAAGACATCAAGCCATTACACTCTCCTGTTTTTACACACAGGAACTTTTCCTCAAAAAAATGATTTATCTTAAAAATATCCTGCTTGTCTACCTGCAAAAAACGTGTATGCATATCAATATGTTCCTTCGACCAATACCGGAATGGTAAAAAATCTTTATTCATAAGATCTACGCTAAAGAAAATATCATTTAACGAATCTGATATAGGCACAACATTATTCAAATCATACAAATTTTCTCTATCCCACTTTATATAACCATAATCATCATGTAAATAAACCGCTATTCTTTTAATACTTCTTGCTAATAAATATGTTTCACCTATTATTAAATTCTTAAAGAAGCTCGAAATTTCTTCGTCATCTTGTAGATAATTTACTAAAACATAAATTATTGACTCCTTTATGTGTGGGTCTACAATACTTTCATACATATCAATCAGAACACTTTTATATTCCGTATTCTGTCTTACTACTTCATATAATAATTTCATTGCAAGACAACGTACATCTTTGTTTGGTGCTGCGCAACACCACAATGCATAATAAAATGCTTCCTCCACTCTTCTATCCTTGCCATTATTAAGTGTAAGAAAATATATAATGTTTTTAAGTCTTCCCTTCACTCGTCCCAGAAAGTGTGTCCCGGATAAGGCTAAAGATAACTCTCTTAACTGATTTTTTTCTACTGTATAGTATGAGTTTAAATAATTCACACAATTGAATGGCTTATCTGTATAACCTCCAAATATAGTAATCAAGCTATTTTTCTCGATGGGTTCAAATGCTTTAATAAATTCAACAATATTTTCTTTGCTAAAGTTGATTTTAACAAGCGTTTCATATTGCAATGAATCCATTAATTTTGTTTCTTTTAACAATTCTGCAATATACTCATAATCTGGTGCCAGATTATCAAATATAGCCAAAATCACAGCTTCCTCCATATTATAGAGCTTGCCGGTCTTTTGTGATATAATTCTCACCTGCTCATCAAATGCTTTTCCCGTAATATCTTCAAATAACGAACGTGCAATCAAAAAATCAGTTAACGAATCAATGGCAAAGAAATAATAATGTCTATCGTCATAATCGTACTCACCTATAATCCCTGCTTGTCTTAAAATACGTATAAAGACATCGCCCGATTTAATAACTATAAGCAAATTTTCTATATCAATTTCTTTAACATCTTGTTCATACATCCATTTAGCTACTCTTTTAATATCTTTCCAAATTTCAATAGGATCTGTGGATGAAATCTGCCCCTTAAAGGTTTTCTTTATAGAATTTTTTATATAATATTCTAAAATAAAGGTAATTGAGCTACGCTATTTACCTTTTCCTCTATTAGTTTTTCATCACTGAGTGCTCTGCAAAGCATATTCAATAATAATGCATTATTCGAAAATAGAATATCTTCATATTTGTAAACATCTGGAACTGACATCTTTAAGAGTTCATTCAATGCAGATTCAAAAGAAACCCCAGGGAAAGCATACTCAGCATTTGCCATTTCCTTATATTCCTCAAGGATCTGATTATCCATAGCATTTGTTCTGTATGTCAATATAATTCTTATTTTAGAAAGATGAACTAAATTCCGAAGTACATTCAATAGCTCTAATTGCCCCTTTTCGGACATTTCATTTATTGCATCTACAATAAATACAAAACCTTTTTCACCAGCTTCGGCAACTTCGTTGACATCAACATTCTGCAAATTCTTTTCAAATTTTCCATAGATACACAAATGTGGAATACCATTACGTTCAAATTCTTCTTCAAGACATTTAATAAAATAACTTTTTCCTATTCCGCCTTCTCCAGAAATCAAACAAAACTCCTGCTGCCGAATGCATTCTTCTACTCTATATAAATCAAGACCGTACCAATTCTCATTTTTATTATGTATAACATTAATTAATACTTTTATTTCTTGAATAAATTTAGCTCTATCAGTTGCGAAAAAATCAAATTGAGAATAATACTTGTTTAATTCGGCAAGTTCCGTTTTAATATTTTCCTCATTTCGGTCGTGATGTATGGGAGGAAGTTTTCCAATAAGTGCATCAAGGAAAACAGGATTTTCCCATTCCATCGAAAAATCATTTTTACTTATCTGTAACATTCTTTTTCTTTGGTTCTCATTTAATGCTTTATAATCCATTACCCTTGCCTGCCTTTCTTCATATTGTGCAAACCGATTTGAATATATTAACAGATGGTACTTTCTGAAATTAAAGTACCATCTATAGCATATACTATTCTTTCCGCTGCTCTAACTGTTCCTTTGCATTAGCAATTGCCAACGACAACTTTTTCTCCAAGAACTCTTTAGGTAGCATTTTCGTCAAATACTGCCCCACCTGTATACTTCCATGATCTAATTTCATTAATTCAATCGTTTCTTGTGATTTTTCTGCACATAAAATTAATGCTACCGGGCTTTCTTCTCCTTCGGCTTTCTCATATTTTTCAAGCTAACGAGGATATAACTCTGTCTGCCCCTTATCTTGAGGTTCAAACTCGCCAAGTTTTAATTCTATCAATACCAATCTCCCAATCATCAAGATTAAAACCTTTTTGCCACAATTCTTCTTCTGTCAGTCCTGTCAACTCACAGAGTTCTTCTTCTGTTTCAAATACCACTAAATTCAGCATAATATCCCTCCCACAATTCAAGCACGACTTGCAGACTCTTTCGACGTTGAATCTATTATTATCAACTCCAAAACTTTCTTGCCTTGTCTTATATTTTGCTCATGCAGTTCTTTCAATTTTTTTACCTTTAACGGGTTTCCTACATCTACCAGAACATAAACTAATTTATCTGTATTTTCAGCTTTTCCATACTCTTCAACTTTCACTTCATAACCATGCAAATACTGAGAATTAGAAGACAACTTCACTTCAATTAAAGTTTTATCTTGTCCTCTGCTTACTTTAAAGTCCGCAGGGCCTCTTCCCTCATCAGGTTCACAACTCATATCAAGATTATTCTTTTCTATGTAACATAAACCAGATAAATGAATAATTCTCTGAAGAATTTTTTCTCTATTACGACTACTTGCATCTTGAATTACTTCCCAGCCTTTATTGTTCTCAACCCACTGTTTAAAATATTCCATTATTTCTAATGCTGCCGCCTTACTATCAATAGCCTCAATCTGCAATTTTGTCTTCCATGACATATCCAATTTTGCAATTCTCTGCCAAATCTTTTCTAACAGGTACTCAATTCTATCTTCTGGGTTATATAAGTCTAATTCTTCTTTCTTATATTCATCTACTACATACTGACATGTATTACTATCCGTAAATACTTTTTCACGCAAATACTGTTTTTTCAATGAAGCTGAATATTTTGACCACTCTTCTGCAACCTGCTGATTCATTACTGAACGAATAATATTATTTTCTGTCACAACCGAATCAATTTCTTCCCACGATTTCGCTATTGGAAGTTTATGTAAAATTTCTATTGGAAGCAATAAAATCTCATGTTTTCTATAAGGATTGAGCATATATGATCCTACAAATTTTTTATCCGGATACTTCACCTCATCTATTCCACATTCCATGTAAACTCTTTTTGTATAGGCTTCTATATCCGGAAGAATAATTGTTGCAATCATGTCACTCAATCTATCAGGTCCTACGTCATTTTGAAACAAAGGTAACAATTGAAAAAATTCAGGATCAGTAATTCCAGCTTTAACAATATCATATGCTGTCTCAATTACTCTTTTTGACAATTGCGGTCCAAATCCTGAACCAGGTGCTTTTTCTGAGAATCCAAGACCTATACCATTCACTTCAGAGAAATCAAACAATGTCAATGCTTGTCTAAAAAATATATCTGATATATTCTTTTTCTCAGCACGGTCAAGCAACTTTATTATTTTTCGAAACAAATCATTAATCCTTTGATAAGACTCTTGGAACTCATGTGTTTTTGCTGTTTTCAATCTTAAGATGTTGATAAAAAAGCCGTTATCATTATCCAACACCGGGTCAAACACACCATTATCCTCAAAATATTTTCCTACATCAATATAATCCGACAAAAGCATTAACCATCCACCTCTCTTTCATAAAAGAACTCTTACTCAGTGTATAAGAAAATTCTCCAACCAAATCTTACTCAATTTTCACGAATCGCTAATTTGCCAGTTTCCTTAAAACCAAATTTCTTCCAAAATATTTTACCATCCTCTGCAGGTTCCAACATATAGGTCTTATCATCTTGCAATATTTTGGTTACGACTTTTGTGCCTATCCCTTTGTGTCTAAATGTCACCGACATTCTCATATCATTAATAAAAACCCCTTATATTTTTTCGGTACTCCCAATAGACTTACCATTTTCTTTTCATTATTACTTAACCGTTCACAATCTATCATCGAAATAAAACCAATATTGTTACTTATTATTCTCCAAAAACGCTTATAAACAAGAATCACTTCAATTCCCGGATTCCATATTTTTTTAATCGCAAAATAGTTAGCTTCTTGAGATCATTCACATACTTCGGTAAAGGCTTCAATATCCTCATATTGAAACACTTGCAGAAATATCTTTTTGTCAATTTCAATGTACTCCATTTTTCACCTTCTTAATTATTTATTCTCTAATGTATCTAATCTCTGTTATTGTTTCTTTGAGTGTTGGAAATACAAGCTCAGCTTCTTCACCACCGAACTATCTTTTTAGGATTTAAAGACTTAACCCCTTTAGACTGAACATCCCACAATCTATTCACATCACGATTCGCACCAGATACATCATTAAAACAATCTATAATAAAAACATCCATATCCCTGCTATCCTGACGACATCCAAAAAGATATAACATTGCTTTTGTTTCATATTCACTAGCCTTTTCATTGTTTCGTTCCGTCGTCGTAAACTGGTACATCTTATCATCCCCTTCTCACATCCTTTGTTCTTTTCTATTTGTAATAGCATTATCCCTCATAAGGACAATAATGCTCTGCCTTCGACTGAAACTCCTTCAAATCACAAATCTTCATATCATCATCAAACTCGGCTATGGTCACTCCATCAAAACCATCCACATTGCCTCGTAATCACATTTAAAATACCATTCCACAACAACTGTATTCCCGGTAACAATCACACGCTTTATTTCCCACTGCAAAACAGTACCTTTCCGGTTCCAATCTTCAAACCATCTGATTATCTGTCCATTGCCTTTATACACCGGACCATAACACTCGCTGTAAATAATATCGTCGCTGAAAATCTCCTTTACAGCAGCAACATCTTTATCCAGCCAACATCGAAAGTATTTTCTAATAACTTCTTCCATTCTGTACTCCCCTTCATCCTCTCAATCGTTTCCGCCACAGAAATACACTCCGTATATCTGCCCTCCCACATAAACTCATTATAATACTTGTAACTCTGCTCTCCTGTCATAAAAGCATTATCAAATGTAGAATTTGCACTCTCATGCACAATCATTTTAAAACCATGCTCAAAACCACATTTGATTGTTGAATCAATACGGTAAACGGTTTGCAATCCAACAACTGCTACTGTGCGGACATTCTTTTCCACCAAATACTCCAACCCCCCGTCCCCTTAAAAGAACTATTTACTGTCTTATCATAAATCTGCTTTCTCGGCCTCTCAGTTCTTTATATTTTTCTGAACTATATACCAAATCTACAATAGCATCTAATAAATCATTTATAAAATCTTCTCGCAGTTCTTGAATATCTTGGAATGCGATACTTACACCATAATGTTCTTTATCTTCATCCAATATATCAAATTTTGTTTTATTATGTGGACGTCTCTAAATAGGGTATCATTTTTCAATAACCTTTCTTTAATGTCCGGTTCCTTCAGATTATTCATATTTCAATCCTTTTGTTACACTCAATCGCTTTATGTCTGCAATGCTATTGCAATCTTTTTACATATTCATAAATTCGTTTCAACATTCCGTCTTTATCTACTCCTAATTCTCCACGGATTTTGTCATCAAATCCCATATACGTATTAAATCCAAGCATATATACAGCCATTGCCATGGATAGCTCGCCATTTTCATCACCATACAATGCTGCTACTTTTCTCAATTCATCGATAACAGTATCATGCGGCACTTCGACCCCGCCTTCTTCATTTACGACAGAATTAATTACCTCTGGCAATACCATACACATCTTATAAAATGCATCTTCTTCACCAGTGAGAATTGCATAAAACTGATCCATACTCACACGCCGAATCAATCTATGCTGTACATTTTTTCCATCAACTTTTGTTGACCATTTTATATTCTGTGATTTCTTTGCAATTGCTTCAACCAACAGACACGCACAATCATCGTCTTCCAAAATCTGTCCTTGCATTTTTATATATGTTTTTGCTGATGATGCAGAATTCATAGTATTGTGTTTATTCTTCATTTCTACATATATTGTATGCACAATATCTCCATCCGGCATTTGTATGCTTCTGGATTTTTGTAAATAACATCCCAGCCTGCCTGTGTACTTCGCAGCCTTTGAAATAAGAAAAAATATTCTGATGAAAATATCCTATATCATTATTATTAGACTTATCTCTCTGCCTGAAAATTTCATTATTTACAATTTCTTCCCAGCTTGTACGATACACCGATTTATCAAAAATCAGTTTGATTGGATCAATCAAATTACTATTGAATCGCTTTAAATCATACGATTCAAGCTTTTCCCCATATTTCATAATTGTTGCTCGTACATGCTTCTTAAAATCTTCTTCTGATATAAAATCCAGATTCCACGCCATTTATTTTACCTCCTCTAATGATTTATGTATCTCCAACCCAATTTCATATGCTAAGTTGACAGGAACAGCATTACCAACCTGTTTATACTGAGATTGAACACTTCCACAAAACTGCCATTCATCTGGAAATGTTTGACATCTTGCATTCTCTCGTACTGTAAACGGTCTTGCTTCCAATGGATGACATCTTTCTGTTTGCTTCTGGGATGGTGAAGTCAACACCGTCAATGATGGTTCGTCCAAACTCATTCTCCTAAGAATTCCTGTTCTTCCACCTTCCATATCCCAGCAACTTTTCATATACGCTTTTGCAATCTCTGGATCGATATCCTTCCAATAGCCCCCAGGCGGTACCAATTCAAATATTTTCCTTTTATTCTCTCCGTATGGCACTCCTGGTCCTTTTGGACAATCCAACAAGACATCTCTCAAAACCGGCTTATAATCATGTTCTTTTGGAAATGAGAATGAAATCTTCTCCACTAAATCGTTTCTAATCCCAACAGTGATTAGTCTCTCTCTCTTCTGTGGCACACCAAAATCCCACGCATTTAAAACTCTTTTCTGAATGGTGTATCCTGCCTGTTCAAAAATATTTGTTATCGTTGCATATGTTCTTCCCTTATCATGTGTCAACAATCCTCTCACATTTTCAAATAAAAACATCTTTGGTTGCAATTTCTGCAAAAAAGTTGCATAGTGATAAAAAAGCGTACCTCTTGCATCTTCAAGCCCTAATCTTTTTCCAGCATAAGAAAAAGCCTGACATGGTGCCCCTCCCGAAAGTAGATCCAGTTCTCCTTTTTTTATGTCAAAATAATCTTCCAAATCCAAACAAGAAATATTAGCTATATCATCATGAATAACTCTCCAGTTCGGCCTATTTTTCTTCAAAGATTCTGCTGCATCTTTATCAAACTCTATTAGTCCTAATGATTCAAAACCAGCTTTTTCTATACCTAAAGCCAAACCTCCAGCTCCAGCAAACAGTTCTATGGTTTTAAATGCATCACTATCGATTTGCAGTGGTTCTTCTTTTTGTATCTCTACAACCTCTTCTATCTTACAATTTAATGTAAAACATATTTTTTCTATTGATTCAAATGAAACCGGCTCATTCTTTCCTAATCGAGCTAACACATTAAAACTTATTCCTGACGCTTCCTTTAATTCTGTGCGGTTCATTTTTTTATCTATTAGTAATTTCCATAATTTGTCATAACAAATCGACATCTGAATTCCTCCAAAATCAAAAATAACTCTAATCACATTTTATCATATACTAGATGCAGCAACAAGCAGTTTTCTCACTATATAGTGAGATTCCCTCTTTCCTATTTCTTCTCCTTCATTCTTCCTCTCCTTTCCGTCAATCTAGAAAAATAAGAGCTTTGTAAACTTCTCAATTTCATCATTCTCTTTTTGATATTTCCAGGCAACAGAAAAACCCGTAGAACCGAAGTTCTACGGGTTTTTTATGTTTAAACACACCATTATCTTACGATAACAAATCCATATTCAGATTGTATTACTCGATAACTGTAGCAACACGTCCAGATCCTACTGTACGTCCACCCTCACGATACTTTAATATCATTTTACCTCATATTTTTTATGGTTTTCTCTCCAAAATACAGTGAAAAACGACTGATTTGTACTATTTATTTTTATTTGCCTGATTTCTTGGCACCGTTTTGGCACCGGAAGCCTCAGTCAAAAAGCTTCTCTTCTGCTGTTTATACTCTTCTCTATCAGCTTTAATTTATAGCCAAAAAGCAGCCAGTTTTTCATATAAATAATTTCTAATAACTTTTATCGCCCTTCTTCAAAGGAGAAAACGTAATCTTATTTGCCAAAAGAAAAAGAATTATTATTACAATACCAAATCCCACAAAAAGTGAACTTGTATCAACAACAGTAACTTTGTATATAATACTAATCACAAAAGATACCACTGGCGCGCATGCGTATGTAAGTGAAAATCGAATTGCAGAAACACGTCCTATATATTCTTTAGTAACTTCTTTTACAAATTTCACTTGTACATAAGTAATCATTAATCCCAATGCTGCACCAATTATTATCGAACCGATTAGCAACAGTAATTTTTGAGTTATAGGATTTGCAATATATTTTGAAACAAATGCAATAAAAACATAGTATACACCTAAAACAATTCCACAAAATGTAACAAGTGTATTATTTTTTTTCTCCTCTTTCATTTTTGCAAAAGTCAATGATCCCAAAATAGTACCAATAGTTACGCTTACACTTAGTAATGAAACAATTTTGGCATCTCCACTAAACATTTCTCTTGCAATCGGGGCGAGCAGTGCATCAAATGGAACCACTGCTGAATTAATTAGAATACATAAAAAACATAGTTTTAATAGCTTCTTATGGTCAAATACATAACTAAATCCATCTCTAAGCGAAATTAAATATTCTCTGCCAATTATTCGGTTTGTCTTCTTTTCTTCTTGAACAGAAAATTCTATTTTTACTATAAGCAACGCTGATATTAAAAATATCAAAGCATCTATCGCTAAAGAAATACCTATTCCAAATGAACTAATCACTATGCCTGACAAGCCAGTTCCAACTAATACTGCTATTTTGGTACAAGACACATTGACACTTACACCTTTATCATAATGTTCATTAGGAAGTACATGCTGAATAACTGCTACCCCTGCTGGCATATGAAATGCTTCTATTAATGAAATGGATATTGTCATAAAAACCAATATTAATGGTGAAAGCATGTTTTGTGTATATACATATAATATATACAAAACTAACAGAACTCGAGCTATATCTGAAAGTACTAACACTTTCTTTTTATTCATATTCTCGACTAATGGACCTATAAATGGTTGAATAATTACAGAAGTAGCTTGATTAATACCAAAAATAATCGCAGACCACCCTGCACTATTTGTAAGTAAATATACCAACCATGTAAAAAGTATTGTATCTAATGAATCACCACAGCGGTTAATAATATTAGAAGTCAGCAGATAAACATAATTGTGGTTATGATATAACTCATGTTTATTCATATTTGTTACCTCTCTAATCATAATTTAGATTGTTTAATTTCGCAAGCTATCTTATAAAGATCCTGATGTTTTAAAGCCGCTGCTTTTTCTATAACATTATCAATTTCTGATATATCATTAAGTGATTCCAAATATTTTTTCCATTTTTTCATTTCAACATTATATGCACAGTATCTATTTTCACTTTCAAATGAGCCGTTAATGCAATAACGACTATTACTACATCCTCCTAAGCATCGTTCTGTATAACGACATTCTCTGCAAAATCCTTTTAACTTACTACTATCAAAATTTCTATTCCACTTAAAAGAGTCCGGACTTTCCCAAATCGACTTTAAAGATTTTTCACGAATATTTCCCGCTACTAATGTTTTATCTCTAATAGAAGTACAAGCAACAATATCTCCATTATGCAGAATACCAATTACATGCTTTCCTGCTCCACAACCTGTCCAAGACCAATTATCATTAAGAAAATTCTCATTTACTTTTATATCTTTATTGCTATAATAACCTATGCAATCTGCCAAAACAATTAACAACTTACCTCCAATTTTATTATATGCAAAATCAATAATAGAAAGAATATCTTGAGGTTCTATAAGCCATTCTGGGCGTTTTGCAAAATTCCCCATTGGTAATGCAATCTGTAACTGCCAACTATTAACTCCCAAATCACTTAATAATTGATATAGTTCTTCCAATTCACATATATTTTCTTTATTTATTGAAGTTATTACTGATGTCGAAATATTATTTTTTCTTAATTCTTTCAATGCTTTAATACTTTTATTGAATGATCCCGATCTCCGTATAAAATCGTGAGTTTTTTCAAGACCATCAATACTTAAACAGACACTTCTAATTCCTGATGTTATCGCATTATGAATAAAGTTTTCATCAATCAACCAACCATTTGTAATAATACTTGTTATTATGCCATTATCTACTAATCTTTTCGCAATAATATGCCAGTCACTACGTGTCGTAGGTTCCCCTCCAGATAATGTAATAACTTTTAATCCCAAATCTTTTAATTGGTCACACACCTCAAGAGCTTCTGATGTATTCAACTCATCGGGTAGCGCTTCTGCACAACTTGAACCGCAATGTTTACAACGCATATTACAACCCATTGTTATTTCCCATACAGCTGTAGTTAATTTATTCATATATTCTCTCCTATAATCCTTTTTAAATAAAAAAGACCTACTCTATATTTCTTTTTACATAGAGCAAGTCTTTTCTACAAACTACATTCTCACACCTGTTCCGTACATAACTGGTCCAAATAAGTTCTTAGAGGTTTTTAATTCAGAAATCTCTACAAACTCCAAGCTCAATTCTTCAAGATTAAACATTTTTATCCACCTCCCGTTTATTGAATTTATCTTAAGAATACATCTCTTATTTTCAAATGTCAAGTTATTTTCATTATTTTTCCCAAATTTCGAGTTCAAATTCTCGTTTTATTTGTAACATATTTTCCATTTTCTACGCATACATCAGATCTCTTAACCACTTATAAATGTCCGTAAAATTGCAAAAGCAACTGGAATCAGTGCTACAACCTTATATTCAATCATTCAAAAAGATTCCAATATTCGATTTGATTTTGCTTTAAGACTTGCAAACGAATTGCAAATTGATGTGAATGAGATATGTTCTGCCAGTCCATTTTCTGACACAATTAAGGAAGAAGAGATTTATCCTACACTTCCAGACGGTTTGAACGGAGCCTTAGACGCAAGTCGTGTAAAGACTTACTTAAAAAATTCTATGTATCCGTTGATGTATCTTTTTGGCAAAAATAGTATGCCTGATGTAGATAATCTACTTACATCATTCTATCAGCTTGATGATGAAGCCAGACAGGAAGTTGTAGAAACAATCCGTCTGAAACTGCAATATCATCGAGATCCGAAACGTGCTGAACAGATCAAGCAGATTAAAGGTTGGTAAAAAATCACTCCTGTGAATGGCAAACATTCGCAGGAGTTTCTTTTTGGGCACCGTTTTGGCACCACTGGTCTTATTTTTCAATTTTAAATTTATCTGTATTTTATCTTGCTGATAAATATTTCGCTATTTCTCTACTTATAATTTTTCAAATCATTCTCTCTTTAAGATACAGAAAAACCCGTAGAACCGAAGTTCTACGGGTATCTTACGTTTAGACACAACGTTATCTTACGATAACAAATCCATATTAAGATTGTATTACTCGATAACTGTAGCAACACGTCCAGATCCTACTGTACGTCCACCCTCACGGATAGCGAATGTAAGACCCTGCTCCATAGCTACTGGATGGATGAGCTCGATTGTCATCTCTACGTTATCACCAGGCATGCACATCTCTGTTCCTGCTGGAAGCTCGCAAACACCTGTTACGTCTGTTGTTCTGAAGTAGAACTGTGGACGATAGTTGTTGAAGAATGGAGTATGACGTCCACCCTCGTCCTTTGTAAGAACGTAAACCTGAGCTGTGAACTTATGGTGACATGTTACTGTACCAGGCTTAGCAAGAACCTGTCCACGAACGATCTGGTCACGGTTAATACCACGGAGAAGTGCTCCGATGTTATCACCAGCCTGAGCCTCGTCTAACTGCTTACGGAACATCTCGATTCCAGTAACAACAGTCTTCTGAACGTCCTCTTTAACACCAAGGATCTCTAACTCGTCGTTGAGGTGAAGTGTACCACGCTCTACTCTACCAGTTGCAACAGTACCACGACCTGTGATTGTGAATACGTCCTCTACTGGCATAAGGAATGGCTTATCTGTATCACGCTGTGGATCTGGGATATAAGAATCAACAGTATCCATAAGCTCCATGATCTTGTCTCCCAAGGTCCCATTGGATCCTCAAGAGCCTTAAGAGCTGATCCCTGGATGATTGGGCAATCATTGAATCCGTACTCCTCAAGCTGCTCTGTAACTTCCATCTCTACGAGCTCGATAAGCTCTGGGTCGTCAACCATATCACACTTGTTAAGGAATACGATGATGTAAGGAACACCTACCTGACGAGAAAGGAGGATGTGCTCCTTTGTCTGAGCCATAACACCATCAGTAGCAGCAACAACGAGGATAGCACCATCCATCTGAGCTGCACCAGTGATCATGTTCTTTACGTAGTCAGCATGTCCAGGACAGTCAACGTGTGCGTAATGTCTCTTTTCTGTCTCATACTCAACGTGAGCTGTAGAAATTGTGATTCCACGCTCTCTCTCCTCTGGAGCCTTATCAATGTTAGCGAAATCTGTAGCTGTGTTACCAGCGACACGAGCTGCTAATACTGCTGTAATAGCTGCTGTTAAAGTTGTTTTACCATGATCTACGTGACCGATGGTACCAATATTACAATGTGGTTTTGTTCTTTCAAATTTAGCCTTTGCCATTTTGAAAACGTCCTCCTTAAACTTTTATGCCCCATGGGCTTTTTTTATAATCTACCGACTGCTTTGATTATACGAAATAATCAAAGTTTTTTCAAGTAAATTTTATGGCAAATCCCCCTTTTTCAAGGGGAAATGCTTTATTTTTG
>ENA-OQMZ01000003-OQMZ01000003.1-human-gut-metagenome-genome-assembly--contig:-NODE-3-length-77955-cov-2.801434_pt1 | contig 77955 bp, 97 predicted proteins | sample MGYA00242621_ERZ504862 | MGnify/ENA primary metagenome ERZ504862 (study PRJEB26092, sample SAMD00036393) | human gut metagenome | host: Homo sapiens | study: EMG produced TPA metagenomics assembly of the...
ACCTCCCTATTTCTATATGATAATTATTTTATACCGTTTTTCTTCATCTGCACATTATAAGAAATTCTTGTGAGAAGTTTTTCGGGTGCAAAATGTCTGAAAAACGACACTGCTTTCATTTCAAAGCCGGGTGTGATAATCATTTTGCCCTTCATGGTCATGTCAACGGCATACCTTGCGACAAACTTCGGGTCAAGTCCTCTTATGCAGAATTTTACATCCGCAACATTATTGAAGTTGGTTTTTACGGGACCCGGGCAAAGTACGGAAACCTTGACATTTTTATTATCCCTACGCATTTCTTCATGAATTGCCTGAGTAAGACGGACAACATAATTCTTTGACGCATAGTAGCTTGCAAATGTCGGTCCTGCAAGAAATCCTGCGGCTGAACCTACATTGAGAATATATCCGCTGTTTCTCTCCGCCATATCTTTAAGAAAAAGCTTTGTGAGAATGTGAACCGTTGAAACATTTGTGTGAATGAGTTCAAGCTCTCTTTCAAGCGGAACATCCAAAAATTTTCCGTATGCTCCAAAGCCTGCGTTGTTGACAAGAAAATCAATCTGTTCATTTTCATTCTTAATATGCTCATACAAATCCATGCTGTCACTTTCTCGTGAAAAATCAAGCGTAATTACCCTGACATTCACATTTGAAAGTTCCTCTTTCAGCTTGTTAAGCTTATCGGTTGAGCGTGATACAAGAATAAGGTCATAACCGAGTTCTGCAAGATATCGGGCGATTTCTTTTCCTATGCCCGAACTTGCGCCTGTAATCAAAGCCTTCATTAGTTTTCATCATCCTTCGGTTTTTGTGCTGTGGCACAAAGCCATGTTGTACCTTCCTTAGTGTATGTGTTTATATTTTCAAAGCCTGCCGATTCAAGTACGGATCTGATTTCCTGCGGAGTTACCGACTTGATATTCAGCATATTTTCAACCTTTTCCCACTTGAACGGATCATCGTCTGTTCTGAGCATTTCAAAAAGCAGCATAACCGTTCCGCCCTGTTTGAGAACACGGAAAACTTCTTTTACATCATTTTCCTTATCAGGCCAGAAGTAGTAAGTTTCAACTGCCGTGATATTGTCAAATGTATTGTTATCAAAAGGCATATCGGATACTGATGCCTGAAGAATTTTCGCTTTGTTGCAGAGTATATTTTTTGAATTGAGTTTTTCGGAGGATTTTACCGAGAGTTCGGAATAGTCGATTCCGTAAACCTTGCCGTTGGCAACAATTGAGCAAAGTCGGTCAACGGTTTTTCCGCCGCCACAACCTATGTCAAGTACAGTTGCGGTGCGTTCAATATTCATATGTTCAAGTCCCCATGAGGTAAGGCTTGAATGTCCTTTATTCATAGCCTTAATCATCATTTTGCCCCAAAAGCCGTTTGGCTTTTTAGCATTCTCCACCAACTTGCGGTATTTCATAAAAATCACTCCAATCTGAAATTTTCATCTTTTTACTGTCTTATTATCTATTATTTTCTTTTTCTTCCTGTTGAATTAAGTTTTTGAAGTAAGAGTGCAAGGAAAAATGCACCGCCTACTATAACGATAAACCAAACAAATGACATATACAACGGTTGATTCATCACACGCAAAAACGGATATGGACCGTCAACTGCACCGACTATATTAAGTATAATAAGCAGAATCGCATATATTAATGTAGGGATTGTAGCCGTGAAAGCTGATTTTGTGTTAAGGTGAGGTTCTTTTTCAAAAAGCACAAACGATAAAATTGTAAGAATCGGGCACAAAGTATGTAAAAAGGTGAAGTCTTTGTTAAAAAGCATATAGAGCCAACCGTTTATGCCATCTCCACGCATCGGGGAAAGTACAGCAAGAACTACGATAAATGTTACCGAAAGCACAGCCGCCGCCATATATTTGAACATTTGAACCGAGTGCGGAATTTCTTTTCCGCTTTTGAGATATCGCACCTGAAAGCCTGCCATAACCGCACAGGCAACAAGTGCAAACAGGTTGCTGTCCTCAGTGTAATATACAAGCGGATAGCAGCCTAATTTGAAAAACACGATAATTATTGCGGCAATCTCACAAGCGATAATCGCAAGATTAAATGCCAAAGCTGTTTTTGTTCGTTTAATTTTAAGAATATTTTGCATTTTTAATCCTTTTCTATTGTTAGTTTCTTTCAATCAATGCCACGCTTTCCACATGGCTCATCTGAATACGATGAATTTCTTGGCTGATTTTGGGTTCAAGGGAATACATCCATAGCCTTTTTCGTGGTTCTGCCGTTTGTGGGGATATGTCCGTGAAACTGAAGTTTTCGCATTATCTATTTCAATGTAAATAATGCTTTTTCATAATCCTTAACATAATACTTGATATTAGTTTTTCCTTTTTGCACTACAGTATGTCCCTCAGTTTCAAGCATTTTCTTTTGTGCCTCAATTCCTCCGGGATACTTTGCATTTAATTCTCCATTTGCTTTTAATGTTCTCCAATAAGGGGTTTTATCCTCTGTGCGCTGATAACTCGCCCATGCAACTATTGAAACAAAAATTCCGGCTGTGATAGGCTCTGTAAAATCGGCACTGCTTAACTCTGCAAAGTATTCTCGTATTTTTCCGACAGTAATCACTTTACCATACGGAATTTTTTTTCATTACTTTGTCATAGTCGATTGGCGGTGCAAAATACATTTTATCTCCACCATATTTTTTAATACTCTTTTCATCTGTGATTATTTGAAATTTAGGCATATCCTTGCTATCCATAAGCATAGCATTAAAATCTTTTTTATCTTCATTTGCCATAATGCATCACCTCCAAGCCAATCATATCTCAATAAACAGACTCATGTAATGAGACGCTTTTATAATTCTCGCAAAACATTAAAATTTTCATTTACTCTTCTTTCATCTTTTCTTCCAGTTCAAGTAAATATCTGTCATAGTCAGACATAAACAATCTGTCCTGAATGATGCGATATTTCTCAAATTCCGTTTCTGCGTGAAGTTTTGCCTGCTCTGCACTTATCTTTCCTGCTCCTGTGAGAATTTCAGTACCGTTAAATTCGAGGAAACCGTCAAGTCTTTTCGCCCAATCCTCCATGCTCATAGGAATATGACGTTCGGCCTGCAACTCTGCATAATCGAGATACAGCGATACAATACGTTCCAAAAAAGACAATTCTTTTTCAGTAAGATAGTTTTTTGCTACAGATACATCGCTTTTCACTATTTTACCATCAGGAGCATTCTCCCAAGAGGTTAGCCCCATATGTTCCTTTTCCGCATCCGCTCGTTCAAAAATCAGTTCCGCAGCAGTATGTCTGTGCGTAGCATAGTGCATTTTGTTCTGCACAGTTTTGAAAAAGAGTCTTGTGGTTTTTGCATCTTTATCATAGTCGAAAGCTGTTGCATAAAGGTCTGTAACCTTTTGGTAGAATTTTCGCTCAGACAGGCGAATTTCACGAATGTATTCTAACTGACGGTCAAAATATTCATCTGTGAACATCGTGCCCTTCTTCAGACGTTCTACATCCATTGTCCAACCCTGAATGGTATAATCTTTTACAATCTGACCTGCCCATTTACGGAATCGAACTGCTCGTTCATTATTAACTTTAAATCCAACTGCAATAATTGCCTGAAGATTATAATGTTTTGTTTGATAATTCTTCCCTCGTCGGCAGTTGTTAAGTATTTCTTAATAACTGAATCCTCGACTAATTCGCCGTCTTCAAAGATTTTTTTCAGATGTTGATTGATCGCAGGCACAGAAACATCATACAGCGTTGCCATCATTTTCTGTGTGAGCCATATATTTTCGTCCTCATAACGCATTTCAAAACTATCTGCCTGATTTCCCACAGAAGCAACATATGTGAGATATTCCGCAGCACTTGAGCGAATACTTATTTCATTTTTCTTCTTTGCCATTTTGGGCACCTCCATCAAAAAGCGTCACCATCGGTGTCACTTTTTCTTTTTAAATAAGTCAATTCAATATCGTACCCCAAACATATTTCATTTTATTTGTTGCACTACTCAATAATCATAATAAATATGTTACTTTTGACTTTCATTAATTACAGAACCTTCATCATATACCTTGGTTCATATTCTATATATCCGTGTTTCGGATAAAAAACATAAGATTCAAACCACTGCTCTTTTGGTGTCCCCAAATGTACTTTTGAAACAGCAATACCGTTTTCACGCATCCATAACTCTGCCGTATTAAGTAACTTTGAGCCGATTCCCTTTCGTTTTAATGACGGTTTTATATAAAGCCTATGCAAAAATGCCTGATCTGTATCAGTAATTCTTGAACATCCAATACATCCGACTACCCTGTTATTTTCATCTATTGCAAGCCAAAACATATCATTGCAATCAAGATAGTTTGCCTTAATATCAAGAAGGTCAGGATTTATAGTAGGTTTTCTACCCAAAGCATCTTTTGCCTGTAAAACCGTAAAAATCATATCATCACGATAGATTTCTTCAAATTTAATAATTTTCACACTTTTACTCCTGTACTTTAGTCAACAGAGCCACGCTCTCCACATGGGAGGTTCCGGAGAACATATCGCAGGGGGTGATTTCTTTGGGGGTGTAGCCGTTTTCTGTGAAGAATTTTAAATCTCTTGCGAGGGTTGCGGGGTCACAGGATACATAGACTACACGGCTCGGCGACATTCTTGAAATTGTCTTTACAAGCTCTTCGCCACAACCTTTTCTCGGTGGGTCAAGAATTACGCAGTCGGGTTTTAAACCCTCTTTTTCAAGCTGAAATGCGGCATCTGAGGCATCTCCGCAGATGAATCGTGCATTTTCAATGCTGTTTGCTTTTGCATTTTCATTTGCATCTTTCACGGCATCTTCAACAATCTCCGCACCGATAAGCTGTTTACAGGAATCCGCCATTGTAAGACCTATTGTACCCGTTCCGCAGTATAAATCAAGCAGAATTTCGTCAGATTTAAGATTTGCATATTCTTTGGCTTTGCCGTAAAGCTTTTCAGCCTGTTTTCTGTTGATCTGCCAGAACGAAAACGGTGAAATCTTAAACTGCAATCCGCAAAGTGTGTCGGTAATATGGTCACTTCCGTAGATTGTTCTGTTTTTTCTGCCGAGAACAACATTGGTTTTTTCTCTGTTAGAATTAATAATCACACTTTTTAACTGCGGAAGTTCGGATTTGAGCATTTTCACGAGTAAATCTTCCTGTTTAAGACCGTTTGCGTTGACAACATAGCATACCATAAGCTCGCCCGAAACCTCGCCGATTCTGATATAAATGTGGCGAAGTCTGCCCTTGCCTGTTGTTTCATCATAAATTTCCGTGTTAGTTTTTGCGATAAAATCTTTTGTGATTTCAATTACCCTTGCAAAAATTTCGGGCTGTAAAATACAGTCGGTGCAATTGATTATGCGGTGGCTGTGAAATGAATAAAAGCCCGTCACAACATTTCCGTCACGGTCAAGACCGACAGGATACTGCGCCTTGTTGCGGTATCTTGTGATATTATCCGACGAAATAATCGGCTTGAAAACAACATTATCAAGACCGCCGATGCGTGTTACGGCATCCTCAACTCTCTGCTGTTTTATTTTGCATTCTTCTTCATAAGAAATATGTCGCCATGTGCAACCGCCGCACTTCATAAAGTTTTCGCAGTCGGGAGTAATTCTCGCCTTGGACGGAACGAGAATTTCTTCGATTTTGCCGAAAGCGTAGGTTTTCTTAACCTTTAATATACGCACCTTGAGTTCGTCACCGATTGCAGAACCCTGTACAAAAACGGCAATGCGTCATCTGTTCTTCCGACTCCGCTTCCCTCGGCAGTTGCCGAAATTATTGTAAGGTTTACAATATCGTTCTTTTTAAAGTCATTTTATCACTCTGCCATTTTATGTGTATTTTTATTTATAATTCTATTCCTCTTTATTTTAGCATTTACTCTACAATTTGGCAACAATTAAAACACAGTATCCGTACAATACACAAAAATTGCACAAATATCAAATTAGGTATTTATTTTTTTGTCCATTCGTCTTATAATATGAGTATTGCAGTTCTGTCACGGCATTGCTCTTTGAATGCAAATCGACTTGTGTTCCGACTTAAATACAGGCAAAGCGGAATGATTTTTCCGACAGACAAATATACTTATCAGGAATGGAGTGGACTATTGTGAATTACGACAGTCTTATGGATAACATAAAAAGAATACATTTTATCGGTATAGGCGGCAGCGGAATGTGCCCGCTGGCTGAGATTCTTCACCACGAGGGCTATGAGCTTTCGGGTTCGGATATGAACGAGGGTGAAACTCTTGACAGAATTAAGGGTTACGGCATTCCCGTATTTATGGGACACGCCGCAGAAAATATTAAGGGCGCAGAGCTTGTTGTTTACTCAGCGGCTATTAAGGAAACTAACCCCGAAAGACAGGCAGCAAAGGAACTCGGTATTCCGTGCATTGAAAGAAGCGTAATGCTCGGTATTGTTACAAGAAGATACAGAAGAAGTATTGCGGTTTCGGGTACACACGGCAAAACAACCACAACAGCTATGCTTTCACAGGTGCTTATCGGCAGCGGTTTTGATCCGTCAGCTATTATCGGAGGAAAACTTCCGTTCATCGGCGGTAACAGCTATGTCGGTCACAGCGATATAATCGTTTGTGAGGCTTGTGAGTATGTTGACACATTCTTACAGCTCAATCCGTTTATTTCGATTATTCTTAATATTGACGCAGATCATCTTGACTACTTCAAGAATCTTGACAACATTAAGAAGTCATTCAACAAATTTGCTCATCAGACAACAGGCTTGCTTGTTATCAACGGTGACGACGAAAACACTCTTGATGCCGTAAAGGATGTTGAGATTGAGAAAATCACCTACGGTTTTGGCGAAAACTGCGATTACAGAGCTGAAAACATCAGCGCAGACAAGGGTGTTCACGAGCAGTTTGACCTCTACTATAAGGGTGAGAAGCTCACACAGATTAAGCTTATCGTTCCCGGAAAGCACAACATTTATAATGCACTTGCCGCTGCGGCTACTGCACATTATCTTGGCGCTACTCCGAAGGAAATTTCCGAGAATCTTCACAAGTTCGGCGGTGTTCACAGAAGATTTGAAATTCTCGGCACACCTGACGGAATTACCGTTGCCGATGACTTTGCTCATCATCCCACAGAACTTACCGCAACACTCAATGCCGCAATGAAAATGGGCTTTAACAAGGTTTGGGCAATATTCCAGCCACATACATTTTCAAGAACAGCCATGCTCCTTGACGATTTTGCGGAGGCTCTTAAAATTCCGGATCAGGCAATTATTTCGGCTATTCTACCTGTTCGTGAAACAAACACCTATAACATCTATTCTACTGACCTCGGTGCAAAGGTCCGGGTTCTGTATGTCTTGACACATTTGAAGAAATTACCGACTATGTTTGCAAGAATGCAAAAGAGGGCGACCTCATTCTCACAATGGGCGGCGGTAATGTGTATATGTGTGCCAATATGATTTACAAACAGCTTAAATATATGGAAGAAAATAAATAAGATTTTTAAACAAACAGAAGAACCGTGCCATAAAAGCACGGTTCTTTTTTCTTTTATTGAATATTAAGCAAAAAATGAACAAAGCTCCGTGCGGTTACGGAGCTTTGTTCGTTAAGAGAGAGTTTTTTGTCTACAGCTTTGGCTGTATGAATATTTATATAAAAAGCTAAAAAGCTTGTTGGCTGTTATTGACCGAACATATAGTTCCAGATTGAGTCGCTGTCACTATTATCGGAACTTTTGCCCTGTGATTGTGACGACTTATTCTGTGTTTTTGAATTGCCTGTTGAAGAACTGCCACTCGGTGAATATTCTGCAAGAGTGAGCTTGAGATTTGCGGTCTTACCGCTTCTTGTAACGGTAAAAGTCACTGTGTCTCCTACCTTTGAATCCTTGAGGGCTGTTTCAATGTCTGATTTTGAAGAAACACTTGTACCGTTTACTGCGGTAATCATATCGCCTCTCATAAATCCTGCTTTTTCTGCATTAGAACCGCTTGTTACGGAAAGAACATAACAGCCTGTGTTGCTGAGTCCGTAGTAGAATGCGGAATCATCGGATGTGATATCTGTAAGCTCCATACCGAGGTCAACCTTGCCCTTTACATAACCGTATGTTTTGAGATCGTCAATTATATCAAGAACATTGTTAATCGGAATAGCAAATGCAATACCTTCAACCTCTGTTGCACTGTCCTTTGCGTTTACAATACCGATAAGCTCACCGTTTGAGTTAAAGAGTCCGCCGCCTGAGTTACCGGGGCTGATCTGAGCGTTGTGCTGGAGAAGCGTCATACTCTTACCCTCAACCGTCACCTGACGGGCAAGTGCGCTGATAATACCGTCTGTTACTGTACCGCCGAGCTGTCCGAGCGGATTACCGATTGCAACAACATAGTCGCCTACTGCAAGATCTGAGCTGTTGCCCATTGTTGCGGCTGAAAGACCTGTTGCATCTATTTTAAGAAGTGCGATATCGTTGTCCTCATCACTGCCGATTAACTTAGCCTTGTATGAAGTTGCACCGTCACGGAGTGTTACCGTGATATTCTCCGCACCTTCGATTACATGGTAGTTTGTGATGATGTAACCGTCCTCGGAAATGATAACGCCTGAACCTGCACCCTGCTGAACATACTGCTGAGCAAATCCGCCTGTTACAACGCTTTCGGTAGCAATTTCAACTACGCTGTCGGCTGTTTTCTTAACAATTTCGGAAGTTGTTCCGCTGAGAGCGGCATTGCTTGTGGTTGATGTGCTGTTTGCGGATGCCTGTTTGATGTTTACACTCGAAGATGAGTTGTTGTTAAGTGATGATGCAAGCATACTGCCGCCGAATCCTGCACCGCCACCAAGAATGATTGCAGCTACAAGCATTGCGGCTACAAAACCCTTTGATGCGGGTTTCTTCGGCTTTTTAGGCTTTTTAACTTTTACTTTCTTAGCCTTTGGTGCGGAATACTGTTGATTTGCATACGGTGAACCCGACTGTGAGGCATATGGATTCTGTGACGGATTGCCATATGAATAGTTGTTAGTCTGCTGTGAAGAATATGGGTTTGAAGAATACTGCGAACCGTATGAATCCGATGAGTAGTTCTGTGAAGATGTACCCGATGCTGCGTTTGAAGAATAAGCACTTTCATAACGGTTAGGGTTGTGTGACGCATTCTCGTTGTTACCGTTTATATACGAATGGCGGTACTCACCCGAATTTACACTTGATGTTGAATTTGTGTTCCATTCATAAGAGCTTTCTGTGTTTTCTGCAGTTGATGCGGACTGTGAATCTGATGATGAATGAATATCATGATAGCTGTTGTCAGCAGTATTATTATCTGACGAATAACCGTCATAACCGTTTTTATTGTTTTCAAAGTTATCGTTCATAACTGTGCCTCCGATTAAAAGTTATATTTTCAAAAGACTTCATCGAATGTCGGTGTTGTTTTTTGATGTTGTAGATATAATAAAGCCCCAAAGTGAAAAGTATATGAAATACGGCTGAATTAATGTTGAAAGCAAGAAAATAGTATGTGAAAATTCGGTGTGCGTTGTGAGGAGTACGACACAATCATCTGTATTCACGAAAAAAGGGCAGAACAAAACGCTCTGCCCTATATAATGTTTAAGATAATAACAATTTTAAATCTTAGTTATCCTTAATCTGATATTTACTAAATAATCCGTCAACAATACTCTTCATATTATTGAAGAACATATTAGTAAGTTGTATGAACACACAAAAGAATATAATCACAAAGCCTACACCTTTAAAACGAGGATTAAGCGTTCCTGTCGAAATAAGATTACAACCGATAAAGAAGAGAAACGAAAAGATTATGAAAGCAACAACAATCATCGGACTTGGAAACATTCTGATTGTTAAATCAGAATATCCACAATCTTCCTCTATCTTACCTGAAAAAATCGGACTCAGGCTAAAAATTCCACCGTAATTTTTAGCTGGTACAAATTTCATTTTAAAGCCCTTATCCGTAAATTTTACATCATAGGAGTAATCCTCTCTCTTAATGTCAGCACCATACTTAGAATTACTTTTAATTATATCATTTATATGTTCTTCGGATAAAGAAAGTTTATAATGAAGTTTATCAAAGAATTTTATAATCATAGAAATAACTCCATATACAAAAGGCACTCAGTTTGCCAAAACGGTGTTGACCTGTTCTTTTGTTTCAGGCTTCTTTTCAACCTTCTTTTCGTTAAGCTTTTTCTTTACCGAAACTTCGTCAAACTTCTTTTTGAAGGATACTCTGCCGTTGAACTTCTTTCTGCAATATTTGCATGAAAATTCGGCGGTAAAGCTTTTGTTGTGAAGTCGCCACTTTGAAAGCTGAACAAGCGGTTTTCCGCAATCTTCACAATCGAAAAACATAACGCTTTTGTCAACATCGGGACTGTTGATATCTGTAACAAAATGATTTTTGAACAGCAGTCTGTCATAAAATTCGTCACAAACAGCATCCTTAATGTACGGCTTTAACGGATACCTACCGTAAAAAGCTTCATACATTCCAATGTTAGGTACACATCGGCAAGCGCCTATGCTGATCATCTTCCGAAAAATCAACACCTGCCATTTCGGCACAGGCACCGAGTCCCAGCTGACAGGATGAATCATGCAAATCAAGACAATCTTCACAATAGCTTTGCAGATTGCAATAGCGTGAGAGAAACGGAAGTCTGGTTCTGCCCGTGTAGTAGCTGTAGTTTTCGATAAGAGCATGAAGGTCGGAGTCGCTCCATGTCATAAGCACACCGTCACCCAGAAAATCCGAGAACAGGCTGATTGCTTTGATAAAGCTGATGCCTCGTCCTTCAACTCTTCATTTGTTATTTTAGTAAGCTGTTTTACCTTACTGCATAGCTTTTTGCCGATTTTTGGAGCAACAAGCATTGTAAAGGTGTCGCATACATTCAGTTCATCATCAAGCTTAACCGCACCGATTTCAATTATTTCATTGACAAATTTGTGCAGAACCTTACTGTATGAACCGTTCCATTCAAGGTCAAGAATTACATAACTCATTATTTTAATTATTTCTTACGGAATGCCTGTTTCATACGCTGTTCTTTTGAAAGAATACGCTTACGCATACGGATATTTTCGGGAGTAACCTCAACAAGCTCATCATCAGCAATGAATTCAAGGCACTGTTCAAGCGACATAATTGTCGGAGGTGTAAGCTTGAGGGCATCATCAGAACCCGATGCACGGGTGTTTGTGATGTGCTTTTTCTTGCAGACATTAACTGTGATATCCTCAGACTTAGGACTTGCGCCTACAATCATACCCTCGTAAACAGGAACACCGGGTCCGATAAAGAGTCTGCCTCTTTCCTGAGCGGCATAAAGACCGTAGGTTACAGTTTCGCCTGTTTCAAAAGCGATAAGTGAACCTGATGGCGGGTTACGATTTCACCCTTGTATGGCTCATAACCGTCAAATACATGGTTCATAATACCGTTACCGTTTGTATCTGTAAGAAATTCGGGGCGATAACCCATAAGACCTCTTGACGGGATTCTGAATTCTATGTGAGTAACACCGCCCTCACGAGTACCCATATTGATAAGCTCACCTTTTCTTGAACCGAGCTTTTCCATTACAGGACCGACATATGTGTCGGGAACTTCGATGATAAGAAACTCCATAGGCTCATGAAGCTTGCCGTCAATCATCTTTGTAATAACCTGCGGACGGGAAACCTGAAATTCATAATTCTGACGGCGCATTGTTTCAATAAGAATTGAAAGGTGGAGTTCACCTCTGCCCGATACCTTGAATGTATCGGCGCTGTCTGTTTCTTCAACACGGAGTGCAACATTTGTTTCAATTTCCTTGAAAAGTCTGTCACGAAGGTTACGGGAGGTTACATACTTACCCTCTCTGCCTGCAAACGGTGAGTTGTTTACGATAAAGTTCATTGAAACCGTAGGCTCGTCAATCTTTACGAACGGAAGCGGCTCAACACAATCATTTGAACAGATTGTTTCACCGATATTGATATCCTGAACACCGCTTACGCAAACGATGTCACCAAGTGTTGCAGTGTCACATTCAACTCTTTTAAGTCCTTCAACTGATAGAGCTTTGCAATTCTTACATTCTGAGTTGTACCGTCTGTGTGACAGAGAACGGCAGCCTGTCCGTTCTTTGCAGTACCTCTTTCAACACGGCCTACACCGATTCTGCGACAAACTTATCGGAGTCAATGTTTGAAATAAGGAGCTGGAGTCCACCGTTCATATCACCCTGAGGAGCAGGGATTTCTTTTACGATTGCGTCAAAGAGAGGTTTCATATCCGTACCGGGTTCATGATAATCCTCTGATGCATAGCCGTCACGGGCAGACGCATAAATTACAGGGAACTCAAGCTGATCTTCGTCGGCACCGAGTTCGATAAAGAGGTCGAGAACCTCGTCAACAACCTCCTCGGGTCTTGCACCGGGACGGTCGATTTTGTTAAGAACAACAAGCGGCTTTTTGCCGAGGCCGAGTGCCTTTTTAAGAACAAATCTTGTCTGCGGCATACAACCCTCAAATGCGTCAACAAGCAATACAACACCGTCAACCATCTGGAGAATACGCTCAACCTCACCGCCGAAATCGGCATGACCTGGGGTGTCAACAATGTTAATTTTGATGCCGTTGTACATTACGGCTGTCGGCTTTGAAAGGATTGTGATACCTCTTTCACGCTCAAGGTCATTAGAGTCCATTACTCTTTCTTCTACATTTTCATTTGCTCTGAAAACACCGCTCTGCTTCAAAAGCTGGTCAACCAGAGTAGTTTTGCCGTGGTCAACATGGGCGATAATTGCAATATTTCTTAAATTCTCTCTTACATCCATAAAAATACCTCGTTTTGCTAAAATCACTTAAATCTTATTGCATACATCAAGCATTATAACACTATGAAAGCTAAAATTCAATTTATATTTTTCATCACCTTTTATCCTAATATCCGACACTTTTTGAACATTTTTCCGATAGAAAACCGCAAAAAAATATTTTTTAGTGAAAAAATAACGATTTTTGCTCATTTCGTGTGATTTTTTCTTTACAATATCTCAAGATTGTTATATAATTAACATAGTGTTTTGCATTTTTTTGCATGACCTGAATTATGATAGGCATTAATTTTTAGGAGGTAATATTATGGGCTACACGATTGCGCAGAAAATCATCAAGAATCATCTTGTCTGCGGAGAAATGACCGTTGGCAGTGATATCGGTCTTAAAATCGACCAGACTCTTACTCAGGATGCAACAGGCACTATGGCTTATATCGAATATGAGGCTATGGGCATTCCGAGAGTAAAACAGAAAAAAGCGTTGCTTACATTGACCACAACACACTTCAGACAGGTTTTGAGAACGCCGATGACCACAGATTTATTCAATCTGTTTGTAAAAAACACGGTATCTATTTTTCAAGACCCGGCAACGGCATTTGTCACCAGGTTCACCTTGAAAGATTCGGTAAACCGGGAAAGACTTTAATCGGTTCTGACAGCCACACTCCGACGGGTGGCGGTATCGGTATGCTCGCAATCGGTGCAGGCGGTCTTGATGTTGCTGTTGCAATGGGCGGCGGCGCATACTATATTACTATGCCGAAAATGGTAAGAGTTAATCTTACGGGCAAACACAGTCCGTGGGTTTCTGCAAAAGATATTATCCTCGCAGTTCTTCGTGTTATGAGCGTTAAGGGCGGCGTTGGCAAGATTGTTGAGTACGGTGGAGAAGGTGTTGCCACACTTACAGTTCCCGAAAGAGCAACAATCACAAATATGGGTGCAGAGCTTGGTGCTACAACCTCTGTATTCCCGTCTGATGAAACAACAAGAAAGTTCCTCAAGGCTCAGGGTCGTGAGGAAGATTATACAGAGCTCAAAGCTGATGACGATGCAGTTTATGACGAGGTTATCGAAATTAACCTTTCAGAGCTTGAACCGCTTGCAGCATGTCCGCATTCACCCGACAATGTTAAGCCAATCAAAGAGCTTGAGGGCAAGAAGATTGATCAGGTTTGTATCGGTTCATGTACAAACTCAAGCTACCTTGACCTTATGAGAGTTGCTCACATTCTCAAGGGCAAAAAGGTTGCTGACAATGTATCTCTCGCAATTGCTCCGGGTTCAAAGCAGGTATTCAATATGCTCGCTCTCAACGGTGCTCTCGGTGATATGATTGCGGCAGGTGCAAGAATCCTTGAAAGTGCCTGCGGTCCGTGTATCGGTATGGGACAGTCACCTAACAGCGGCGGTATCTCACTCAGAACATTCAACCGTAACTTTGAGGGCAGAAGCGGAACGGCAGACGGTCAGATTTATCTTGTATCTCCCGAAACTGCAGCAGTTTCAGCAATCAACGGCGTATTTACAGACCCGAGATGTCTTGGTGCGGCTGCTGAGATTGAAATGCCCGAAAAATTCCTCATCAATGACAATATGGTTATTGATCCCGCTCCTGTTGAAGAAATGGACAGCGTAGAAATTCTCCGTGGTCCTAACATCAAGAGCTATCCCGAAACTCATCCGCTCACAGATTCTATCGAAGCATCGTGTTCACTCAAGGTCGGCGACAACATTACAACCGACCATATTATGCCTGCAGGCGCAAAGATTCTTCCGCTCCGTTCAAATATTCCGAAAATTTCAGAGCATTGCTTTACAGTATGCGACAAGGAATTCCCAACCCGTGCAAAGACACTCGGCAAGAGCATTATTGTCGGCGGTGAAAACTACGGTCAGTTCATCCCGTGAGCATGCGGCTCTCGCTCCCCTTTTCCTCGGTGTTAAGGCTGTACTCGTAAAGAGCTTTGCAAGAATTCACAAGAGCAACCTTATCAATGCAGGAATTCTTCCGCTTACATTTGTAAACGCAGAAGATTATGATAAAATCAAGCTTGGCGATATGCTTGAACTCCCGAATGTTAAGGACGAAATTGCAAACGGCAAGCAGGTTACTGTTGTAAACAAGACAACAGGCGACACAATTGTTGCTGACTGTGAGCTTTCAGACAGAACAAGAAACATTATCATTGCAGGCGGTCTGCTTGACTACACAAAGGAGAACAGCTGATATGGAAAAAATTAAAATGGTCACTCCTCTCGTTGAGATGGACGGCGACGAGATGACAAGAGTCATCTGGAAACAGATTAAAGACATTCTCATCACACCTTATGTTGACCTCAAAACAGAATATTATGACCTCGGTCTTGAGCACAGAAACGAAACAGACGATCAGGTTACAGTTGACAGCGCCAACGCAACAAAGAAATACGGTGTTGCCGTTAAGTGTGCTACAATCACACCTAATGCCGCAAGAATGACAGAGTACAACCTCAAGAGTATGTGGAAATCACCTAACGGTACGATTCGTGCTATCCTTGACGGTACGGTATTCAGAAGCCCGATTCTTGTTAAGGGTATTGTTCCCTACATTCCTACATGGAAAAAGCCAATCTGCATTGCCCGTCACGCATACGGTGATGTTTATAAGAACACAGAGATGAAGGTTGAGGCAGGAAGCAAGGCAGAGCTTTGCGTTACAAAGCCTGACGGTACCGAGGAAAGAAGCACAATCTTTGACTTCAAGACTGACGGTATTATTCAGGGTATGCACAACATTGACAAGAGTATCTCATCATTTGCCCGTTCATGCTTTAACTATGCACTTGATCAGAAGCTTGATGTTTGGTTTGCCACAAAGGATACAATCAGCAAGATTTATGACCACAGATTCAAGGACATTTTCAACGAAATCTTTGAGAATGAGTACAAAGAGAAGTTTGAGAACGCAGGTATTACATACTTCTACACACTTATTGATGACGCTGTTGCAAGAGTTATCAGAAGTGAGGGCGGCTATATGTGGGCTTGCAAGAACTATGACGGCGATGTTATGAGCGATATGATTGCAACTGCATTCGGTTCGCTCGCAATGATGACAAGCGTGCTTGTTTCTCCCGATGGCATCTATGAATACGAGGCTGCTCACGGCACAGTTCAGCGCCACTACTACAAGTATCTCAAGGGTGAAGAAACTTCCACAAACTCTGTTGCAACATTGTTTGCATGGACAGGCGCTCTCCGCAAAAGAGGCGAGCTTGACGGTCTTGACGATCTTATGAAGTTTGCAGACAAGCTTGAGGCAGCAACAATCAAGACAATTGAGGACGGCGTTATGACAGGTGATCTCTACGCTATCTCGACACTTGAGAACAAAAAGAAAGTAAACACAGAAGAATTTCTCAAGGCTATTGACGAGCGTCTTGCAGCATCTCTCTGATTTTAAAGTTAAAGGAGCATAGTGAGTAATGTCTAAGAATGACAGTATTTCAATGTCGGTTATCAGGCGTTTGCCAAGATATTACCGCTTTTTATCAGAACTGAACGACCAGAACATTGACAAAATTTCTTCAACTAAGCTTGCACAAATTATGAATGTGACCGCTCACAGGTAAGACAGGATCTTAACTGCTTCGGCGGATTCGGTCAGCAGGGCTACGGCTACAGCGTAAGTCAGCTGAAAGAGGAAATCAAGAACATTCTCGGTCTTAACAACGATTACAAGGCAATCCTTATTGGTGCGGGTAATCTTGGCAAAGCCGTTGCGATGCATATGAATTTTGAAAAACTCGGTTTTGAGCTTATCGCCTGTTTCGACAACAACGAACAGAAAGTCGGTTCAAAGCTCAACGGAATTACAGTTAAAAACGAAAGTGAACTCGACGATTTTTGTAATAAAAATCATATTGACACAGCGTTTTTGTGTATTCCCCGTGTTTGTGTTGAAAATGTTCTCGATAAGCTTTATTCACACGGAATCAAGAATTACTGGAATTTCAGCCACTATGATATAAATGCTCGTTATAATGATACTATGGTAGAGAATGTTCATCTCAGCGACAGCCTTATGACTCTCTGCTACAGAATGAACAACAACTGATAAACCAATGACTCCCCGACAATTTTATAAGCTGTCGGGGAGTTTTCCGTTACAGAGCAATAATAACAACCTTTTTTAGCGATTAAAAGGGCTGACCGTTTAAGGTCAGCCCTCTTTTGCAATTTGTGTTTGTGATTTCAGATTAACCGAGTGTAACCTGCTCAGCGATTGGAGCGTTGGGGTTAGTGTCAGGGTTATCTGTGTAGAATGTAAGGTATGTACTGCCCATAACAGCAGAGTCATCAATTACAATCCACATTTCGTTATCTACAAAGCCCTTGTAGTCAATTGTTTGGTTAGTAGCGTTATCGGATACAATTACATTGTATGTACCTGCTCCCTTATATGTGAAGCCGTAATCAAACCAACCGTTTTCACCTTTAGTCATAGGATCACCCGGCCACTCTGACATAAAGTTGCCTGAGTCTTTGCCCTTGAGGTCTGAACCCCATATCCAGAGATATGGCGTCCATGTAAGTGAACCGTTGTGCTTTACGTGAAGTGTGATGTCAAGGCTTGAAGCGATGTAGTAGTAGTTTACCTCAGCCTCACCGTAAGGAATTAAGCCAGACTGATTTTCCGGCATTCTGTCCGGATCAACAGCGTAGCCAACAACCTTGAATGCAGTTGACTTATATGTGCTGCCTGCTCTGCCTGCAAATACGATTGAATCAGTGAGCTTCTGCTGTTTTCCGTCAGCGTCTGTGTAGTAGTAGTTTACTGTTACTTTACCGGAAGATACAGGAATTCCAGCAACATACTTCATTATCATTGTTGAATCTTCAATGTTGAAAGTACCGTCATAGTTTAGGTCAAGAACTGATTCATCAACTGTAGGAGTTTCAAGCTTTGCAATATACTTTTGAAGAAGTGTAGCGTCAATTACATTAATTTCACCGTCACCGTTGAAGTCAGCGTTCTTGAGTGATTCAGGAATGTAGTCTGTGTAGTAGTATGTAACCTCCTGCATATCGGAAGTATATTTGCCTTCTGCATTTCCGCCAATACGACTTACGATGTATGTATCGGGAATAACTGCACTCGGAACTGTTACATAACCTGAGCCTACAGGACCCTGAAGGATTACAGAATCTTCAAGCTTTTCGCCTGTTGCTTCGTAAACATAGTTAACCTTAACCTTACCGTTTGAAGATTTGATGCCTGCCGACTCATAGCCTGCCTTGTCAACAGCTACGATAGCCGAACGAGCAGGAACTGTGAATGTTGAGCCTGTCACCTCGCCGAGTGAGTCAAGACCTGCTGTTTCACCGTTAGCGATAACAACCCAATCTGTTACGGATGTATCCGAAAGGGTTACATCTGCAGCTGTGGTTGCATTGTTATAAATAACAGCCATCTTGTTCCATTCACCCTCAACATCGTTCTGAATTGTGAATGAAATCTGATTTGTTGAAGCAGAAACCTTTTTTGTGAATGTGTATTTGTCAGCATATGAATTATCCATAGCTGTGAGAGGCGAGAATGCTGACTTAATCTGCATCATACCCTTGTAGTAAGAAACTACATCGGCATAGTCAACAACATTCTGCCATTTAATCATATTAAGGTCGGCTGCCGACTTGTAGCTGTTTGTGTCACCGTCTTTTGAACGAGCCATTTCTTCACCGGCAAGTGTGAATGAAATACCCTGTGATGTGTAGATAATTGCACTTGCAAGCCTGTTCATCTTAACAGCCTCGGAATTTCTCTCTCCGTAGTCTGCCAGACCTGTTGACGCAATAATCTGATCGTAAAGTGTTGCGTTATCGTGACACGCATCATAGGTTACGCACTGTGAAGGAGCCTGAGCCTTCCACTTGTATGTACCTGAGCTGTTGGCACGAACACCGTAGCTTACACCCTTTGCGGATGACTTTGAGCCCTGTATAAAACCAACATCGTTGATTTCCATTGCACTTCCCTTTATACCGTCACGGATGCCGTCATTGAAAATAGCGATTCTGTCGCTGAGTCTTGACGCATTAGCCTGTGTTGCAGGATAGAATTTTGTGCCTGAGCAAGTGTTAGTCGGGTGGTAGGAGTCACCGCCTGCCCAGCCTTCACCCCACATTGTGATTCGTGGGTCAATTTGGTCAAGCGCTTCTCTTGCCATATTCATTGTTTCAACATCCATAAGACCCATAAGGTCGAAACGGAAGCCGTCAACATGATATTCGTTTACCCAATACTTGAGTGAATCAATAACATACTGTCTGTACATTGCACGCTCTGTTGCACCTTCGTTGCCGCAACCCGAACCGTCTGAGAATTTACCTGTTGTTTTCATTCTGTAGTAGTAGTTAGGAACTGTGTACTGGAAGCATGAATCAGTTGAATAAGTATGGTTGTAAACAACATCCATTACAACAGAAATGCCGGCATCATGGAGAGCCTTGATCATTTCCTTGCACTCTTTGATTCTTACTTTACCGTCATACGGATTTGAAGAATACGAGCCCTCCGGAACATTGTAGTTCTGTGGGTCATAACCCCAGTTAAACTGAGAATCATCGCCTGCCTCATTTACTGACTGGAAGTCATAGAACGGGTTAAGCTGTACTGTTGTTATACCGAGCTCTTTAAGGTAATCAATACAGGTTGAAACCTTGCCCTCGCCGTTAAGAGTTGTACCTGATTCTGTGAAAGCAAGGTACTTGCCTCTGTTAGTCTCACTTACGCCCGAGGCCTTGTCATAAGAAAAGTCTTTGATATGGAGTTCCCATACTGATGACTTTGTTGATTTGTCAAGAAGAACATGGCTGTCGTTTGACCAGCCTCAGGATCTGTCTCGTCAAGATCAACAATCATTGAGCGCTTGCCGTTTACGCCTGTTGCCGTTGAGTATACATCCTGTGTTTCATAAGTCTTTGTTGCATCTGAACCGATGTGTGTTGTGTCTGTTGTTGTGACTGAGTATGTGTAATAATAATCCTTCCATTCGCCGACGAGTGTAATCGTCCAAACACCGTTCCACTCACCGTCAACGAGCATTTTTTCAAGTGTGTAGCTGGCAACTTTAGATGCACCCTGCTCGTCATCCGAACCTTTTGTAAAGATATTGAGCTTAACACCGATTGCTGTCGGTGACCAAACCTTGAATGTTGTAGCATCTTTTGTGTAAGTAACACCAAGATCATTGCCGGAATAAGCATACTGAGCGTCAATATCTTCAGCAGCCTTTGTGTAAGAATTGTCTCTTGCGTAGTCGCTTGAACTGCCGAACTGTCATCGGCTGTTGCGGCAAAGCTTGATACAACCGCTGTTGAGGCAAGCATGCACGCTGCAAGAACTGCAGAAACAATTTTCTTCGTAGTTCTCATAGATAATATTCCTCCTTATTAATTCTTATAATCTATTCCGTTAGCATACGGAAATAACTACCTTTAATTAATCTTCTTCAATGTCAAGCTCTGCCATAATGCGTTTTTTACGCTTGTTTGAAGAATAAACAACCGATGCCGCACATAGAGCAATTATAAGACCGGTGCCGACATACACAAACGGAAGCATCTGCTTGAGCGGATCGGGGTTTGACGAGTAGCTGAACACTACATTGATTTCGCCCGATTTAAATGTTCCGTTTGCCTTTTCGGGAACGCTTACAAGATCTTTTTCCTCATATGTATTTTGAGAAAGTGAATAAGCCTGTCCTTCAACACCTGTGATTGTCTTTGTATCAAGAATTTTACCTGAATCGTCCATATAAATGGCATTGACTCTGCAAACAGTCTTATCCTCATCATCAGTTACACGGGTATATTTGTATGTAACGGTCTTGCTTGCGGAATCAAGCTTGCCTGCACCGTTTGTCGGGAGGTCGTCAAGAACAAGCTTGTAATTTTTAATTGACGGAAGGTCGGGAGTATAATACTGCTCGCCCTTTCTGTTTTTCACGAGAAAAGAATCTTCAATTTCCGTATTATTTGTTTCGTCAACAAACTTTACGGTAACTGTTGATATCTCACCGTCATATTCTTCAACATAAACCTTTGCATGACCTACCTGATCCGTGAACACACCTTTGATTTCACCGTCGGTTTTCTTAACATCATAATTAAGAGTTGACGCAAGATTTGTCAAATCATAGCTTGTGCCGAGTTCGCCTGTGAGCGTCTGTGACTTGATGAGTTTTTCGGTTTTGTTGTCATAATAATCAATGACAACAGCGCCCTCATCATCCATAATTCCCGCAGAATCATAGCTCTTTGTGTCAACCATAATAACGGCTGAATGAGCCTCAACCTTTACGCTGTTTGTAACATTCTTTATGTTGCGAAGTCCGGCTGTCTTGTTATCTGCAAGAACAACCCAGTCGCCTTTTGCGGTAACATTCTGTGCAGAATCGGAGCCGTTGAAGATTACGCACATCTGACTCCATTTTCCGCTCTCGGTGTTATTTATTGTGTAGCCCATAACACCCTTTGGAACATCGGAAAGATATGTAAGGCTGTTGGCTGTTGCAGCAGTAGAATCCGAGAATGCCGCAAAAGCGTCACGGATTTTATAAAGACCCCTGTAATATTCAATTACATCTGAATAGAGATCGACATTTTCCCAGTCAAGCATATTTTCTTTTCTGCTTGACGCATAGCTGTTTTCATCACCGTCTTTACTGCGACAAAACTCCTCACCGCCGAGTGAGAACGGAATACCCTGTGAAGTAATAACAATTGCCGCAGAAAGCTTGTTCATTGCAACAAGATCTTCATATCTTTTGCGATATTTACCGTCGGCACCGTAAACCGAGCCGACAAGCTTATCGTAAAGACAAAGGTTATCGTGACATGATGCATATGTTACGCATTGTGACGGAACATTTGCCCAGCCTGTTGTTGTGTCACTCTGACCTGCTATACCTGTTTTCAGGTTGGCTCTGCGTGAACCTTCCTGAACAAAAGCACCGTCGTACGCCTGTACTGCCCTTGATTGCATCACGGATTGTATCATCAAACGCACCGATGCGGTCGCTCAACTGCTTGAGATTTTTCTGACTTGCCAATACTGTGCCTTCGTCACAATTGGTTGCCATATCCCACGCCTCACCGTACATAAGAATCTGGCTGCCGCTGCCGTCTGCATAAAGATTGTCAAGTGCGGTACGAATTGAATTCATAGTTGTTACATCATGAAGTCCCATAAGGTCAAAGCGGAAACCGTCAATGTGATATTCACTTGCCCAATATGTAACGGAATCAATCATATACTTTCTGAACATAAGATGTTCGCTTGCTGTATCGTTTGAACAGCCCGAACCGTTTGAGAAAGTTCCGTCATTGTTCATTCTGTAGTAATAATTCGGAACTGTTCTCTGAAGCCAAGAATCAGAGGTGTAGGTGTGGTTATAGACAACATCCATAATTACACCGATTCCGGCATTATGAAGTGCCTGAATCATCTGCTTACATTCCTTGATTCTCACTTCACCCTTTTTAGGATTTGTTGAATAAGAACCTCGGGGCAGTTGTAGTTGACGGGATCGTAGCCCCAGTTGTACTGGTCCATAATGTTCTTGCTCTCGTCAACAGAACCGAAATCATAGAACGGCATAATCTGCACATACTTAACGCCGAGCTTTTTCAGATAGTCAACGCAGGTTGATGATGCACCCTGAACACCGTTGACTGTTGTACCTTCTTCGGTAAAAGCAAGGTACTTGCCACGGTTAGCCTCACTCACGCCGCTTGATTCGGATGATGAAAAGTCTGCTACAGAGATTTCCCAGACCGACGCATCAGTCTGATTCTGTACAAGCACATGCTTATCATTTTCCCAACCATCAGGATTGGTTGTGCTTAAATCGACAACCATTGAGCGTTGACCGTTCACACCGCACGCCTTTGCATAGACATCGGCTGTTTCCTTGGTAGTTTTTCCGTGTGTTACCGAGTAGGTATAATATTTGTTAAGCAGGTCACCGTTAATTGTAACAGACCACACGCCCGTTGTTTTGTCAAGCGACATGGCTCTTGACATTATAGAACCTGCATCCCCCTCATTATCACTGCCGTGTTCAAAAATATTCACACGAACAGACGCCGCATTAGGCGACCATACCTTGAAGGTAGTTGCCTTTTTTGAGTAAGAAGCCCCCAAATCATTACCTGAATATGCCGACTTATCCAGATTTGCAGCATATGCCTGATAATCTGTTACAGTTTTCTTTTCCGCTGCCGAAACATCAGCCGCACACATTCCTGTAATCATCATAGCTGTCATTACTCCTGCCAATAATCTTTTTAGAAACAATCAAAAATGCCTCCTGACTTATTCGGATATAAGCAAAACAAAGGTTACAATCAGCACTGTTTTACAATAGTCCATACGAATTCCAATGTTAGCATTTCATTAGTTAATTTTATCATATAAGGCAATATATTTTAATTCCGATTAAGAATATAGCAATTGATAAAGGCTTTATTGTTGTAGAATTTTCTTTGACAAATATGTGCAGTATGCTGAATTTCTAAAAGTTTATTTTTAAATTTATATTAAGCAAAGAAAAATCTGTCAAAAAAATACAATTTGGCAATTAAATTTACATAATAATAAAATTTTGTTCTTAAAATACAAACACCCCAACCTCGGTCGGGGTGAAATCTGTTATATTCCGTAGGTTGAAGTGTTGACAATTGCACTCTCAATCCGAAGAAGTCTGTTATATTTTGCAACTCTGTCGGTTCTGCACGGAGCACCTGTTTTTATCTGTCCCGAATTAACCGCAACGGCAATATCCGCAATGGTTGTGTCCTCCGTTTCACCGCTTCTGTGTGAAATAATCGTGCGATAACCTGCCTTGTGAGCTGTGTCAATTGCATCAAGCGTTTCCGTCAGCGTTCCTATCTGATTAATTTTAATCAAAATTGCGTTGCCTGCTCCAAGTGCTATGCCTTTTTTAAGTCTTTTTGTGTTTGTAACAAACAAATCATCGCCGACAAGCTGAACTTTGTTACCGATTTTTGAAGTAATATTCTGCCAACCGTCCCAGTCGTGTTCGGAAAGCGGATCTTCAAGCGATATAATCGGATAATCAGAACAGAGCTTGTCAAAATAATTAATAAGTTCGTCGCTTGAAAGCGAATCGCCTCTCTTTGGAAGAATATATTTTCCGTCGGAATACCATTCGGAAGATGCGGCATCGAGCGCAATTTTAATTTCATCGGTAGTATAACCTGTTTTTTCAATCGCTTTAATTATATACTCAATTGCATCCTCATCACTTTTCAGGCTCGGTGCATAACCGCCTCATCACCTACACCTGTTGACATATTATTCTCTTTTAGAATTTTACCGAGTGTATGGTAGATTTCACAGCACTGCATCATCCCCTCGGAAAAACACCTTGCGCCCACAGGCATAATCATAAATTCCTGAATGTCGATATTGTTTGACGCATGAGCGCCGCCGTTGAGAATATTCATCATTGGAACAGGCATTCTGACCGCATATGTTCCGCCGATATAACGGAATAACGGCAGTCTGAGATTCTTTGCCGCCGCCTTTGCACAGGCAAGCGATACGGCAAGAATAGCATTTGCACCGAGCAATTCCTTATTTTCCGTGCCGTCAAGTTCAATCATTTTGCTGTCGATTGCACACTGGTCAAAAGGTGAGTCGCAACAAAGATTAGGCGAAATTATGCTGTTGATATTTTCAACGGCTCTCTGCACACCTTTGCCGAGATAGCGTTTTTCACCGTCACGAAGTTCAACCGCCTCAAATTCTCCCGTTGACGCACCCGAAGGGACAGATGCTTTTGCAAAGGTTCCGTCGGAAAGTCCGACCTCCGCCTCAACCGTAGGATTTCCTCTTGAATCAATTATTTCTCTGCCGATTATCGTATCTATTTTTATTTCCATTTATATGCCCTCTCGTATTGAAATTTTATAACATAAACCGTTTTCAGATATTTTTAATCTGAGCAACGCTGTGTTTTGTCTGCATTGTTATTTTTCCGTGCATGGTTTATTTTATGCAGGAGTAACGCATTTTTGTCACAGGCATATATTGTTACTATGAAAAGCAAGGAGGACAGATATGGAAATGGTTCAGTACACCGTTCGTCCCGGCAATACGCTTTTTGGCATTGCGCAGTTCTTTCAGACAACGGTGAATGACATATTAAAATACAACAACATTCAAACTCCTGACGCTATTTTTGTAGGTCAGGTTCTTACGGTTCCCGCCGGTAGTGCGGAAACGCAGTATCATGTTGCCGTCCGGGCGATTCGCTGTGGGTAATTGCACAAATGCACGGAACAACCGTTGACAATCTCACACGGCTTAACGGACTTTCAAATCCGAATGTAATTTATCCGGGGCAGATTATAAAGGTAAGATAACAAAGGAGGACAGCTTTCTGTTTGGGAAAGCTGTCCTCTTAAAATTTCATTTGATTATTTCCTTGTGTTTTCTAAGATAATCGTCAATCTGATTTCTGTCAAAAATTCCGAGATCATCGCAACCTGCAAGATATTCGTTATGATGGCGAACCTCGTGATGAAGTATTTCAACGAGCTTTTTTCGGTATTCCTCATTATCAAGTGAGCCGTAAACCCTGTTGATTGAACCGTAGTAAAACACAATTGCATTGCCGAGAGAATTGCGTATGTACTCACCCAAAATGAACAAATCATTGTTTAGTGCTTTTGGATGAACCTTTAACTGCGGAAGAAGTGAAATCCCTCCGTTTAAATCTCTGTATAATTCATAAGGCATGGAATCTGCAATTTCGTCAAGCATTGCGCCGCATTCATCAAAGTAATCATAAAGTCTGATTAATAGTCAAGATAGTCCTTGAGCTTTCTGCTTCTTGAAGGATGACGGAGCTTACGGAGAGCCTTTGCCTCAATCTGACGGATACGCTCACGGGTTACATTAAACTCCTTGCCGACTTCCTCAAGGGTTCTGCTTCTGCCGTCCTCAAGACCGAAACGGAGTTTGAGAACCTTGGCTTCACGGGGAGTGAGGGTTGAAAGAACATCCGAAAGCTGTTCACGGAGCATTGTGTGTGATGCGGCATCGGCAGGTGCGGGAGCATCGTTATCTGGGATAAAGTCACCGAGATGGCTGTCTTCCTCCTCGCCTATAGGAGTTTCAAGTGAAACAGGCTCCTGAGCAACACGCATAATTTCACGAACCTTGTCAACAGGCATATCAATTTCTGCGGCAATTTCATCGGCAGACGGCTCATGACCGTTCTGGTGAAGGAGCTGACTCTGAACCTTTTTTACCTTGTTGATAGTTTCAACCATATGAACAGGGATACGATTGTACGAGCCTGATCGGCAATGCACGGGTAATGGCCTGTCTGATCCACCATGTTGCATATGTTGAAAATTTAAAGCCCTTTGTATAGTCAAACTTTTCTACAGCCTTGATAAGGCCGAGATTGCTTCCTGAATAAGGTCAAGAAACTGCATACCTCTGCCGAGATAACGCTTTGCAATTGAAACAACAAGACGAAGGTTTGCCTCGGAAAGACGCTGTTTTGCGGCAACATCACCGTCAGCGATTCTGATTGCGAGGTTGATTTCTTCTTCGGAAGAAAGTAGCGGAACCCGTCCGATTTCTTTAAGATATACCTTTACGGGATCGTCAACCGAAACGCTGCCTGTTTCTGCAATCTGAGCGTGTGAGTCACCGTCTTTGCCTTCATCAAAGCCAAGGTCGATATCGTCAATTTTAATATCGCCCGAATCCTCTACGATTTCAATGCCAAGCTGTGCAAGTGAATCATAAAGCTTTTCAAGCTGTTCGGGGTCAAAGTCAATTTCACCGATTGCATCAAGAATGTCCTGGTTTGTAAGCTGACCTTTCTGCTTACCGAGTTCCATAAGTTCTCTTACGACTGTTTTCTTATCGGGTGTAGCTGCCATACTCATTTTCCTTTCCTGCGTTTACTGTTTCTTTTTCCTTATTTTATCAAGATATGCCATAAGCTCCTCATTTGAAACATCGGCTAAATCGCCGGAATTGAGCTTTGAGCTTTCCTCGTTGATAACATTTATGTATTCATTCATCGCCTCAGCGGTTGACGCCCCCGGAATTGCCTGTGACATCAGCTGATAAAGCTTTGAATTTTCATCCTGTGTAAAATCTGCCGCCGTATTCGTAAGAGGATCTTCTCCCTCTCAATGCGAGCGCTGAAATATTCAAAAAACCTCCGCATCAGAGTATTCTGAAATTGTTCGGGCTTTACCCTTGCAGAAATCTCCTCATATGCATCGGGATTGTTTAAAAGATAAACCAAAAGAGCTTCTTCGGCACTTGAACTGCGTGGCTTTTGGAAATGTTCGGGATTGATTTTGTCATTTCTTCGGCTGAGTTCAAGCTGAATTTGACGAGCCTGTTTCTTTTCTTCTGCCCTTTCACCTCTGCGTGATACCCTTGACACCTGCTGTTTGAATGCATTTTTGTCAACTCCGAGTTCGGATGCAACCTTTGAAGAATAGACATCCCGTTCAATCGGACTGCTGATTGTTGCAATCAGCTTTGCCGCCTCCTCAAGAAAAGCAACCTTGCCCTCCGTCAGCTGAATATTGTGTGCATTTTTTAGCTTTTGCAGTCGGTATTCAACATCGTTACCGCATTTGTCAAGCAACGCTTTGAATGCGGCAGGACCGTCATTACCCTTTGATTTGATAAATTCATCGGGATCCTTACCGCTTGGAATTGTAAGAACCTTAACATTAAGTCCCGAATTTCTGAGTATAGGAATTGCCCTTGCGGTAGCCTTTTGACCTGCCTCATCGGCATCGTAACAGATAATCACCTCATCAGCATACCGTTTCATCAAACAGCCTGTTCACCTGTAAGAGCCGTTCCCAGGGTTGCAACGGCATTTGTAAAACCTGCCTGATTCACAGCGATGACATCCATATAGCCCTCGCAAAGAATCAGTGTTCTCTTGCCCGAATTTTTTGCGTTGTTGAGTGAAAACAGGTTTGCACTCTTTTTAAATACGGGGGTATCGGAGGTGTTGAGATATTTAGGCTTTGCATCGGACATAATTCTTCCGCCGAATGCAATAACATTCCCTCTCAGGTCAATAATCGGAAACATAACACGGTCTGTAAATCTGTCATAGATTCCGTTGCCGTTTCTGTGCCGAACCGCAAGATTTGCGGCAACAAGTTCGCTGTCATTAAAGCCTTTTGATTTGAGATGCTTACATAGTGACGACCAGTTATCATCAGCATAACCGAGTCCGAAATGACGGATTGTTCTGTCGGATAAGGCTCTTGAATGAAAATAATCAAGACCTTTTCTGCCTTGCGGAGAACACAAAGCGGCATAATAAAACCTTGCCGCCTCACGGTTAGCTTCAAACACTCTGTTTCTAAGACGGCTCATGCTGTCATCATAGCTGTTTTCGGGCATTTCAAGTCCTGCCCGCTGTGCAAGATACTTCACGGCATCGACATAGTCAAGATTTTCAATTTTCATAATAAAAGAGATGACATCTCCGCCTACTCCGCAACCAAAACAATAGAACGAACCGTTTTCGGTATATACATTAAAAGAGGGAGTTTTTTCGCCGTGGAACGGACAAAGACCGACCATATTTCTTCCCCGTCTTTTGAGATTGACATAACCCGAAACAACATCCGTGATATCGTTTCGCATTTTTAAATCCTGCAAGAAACTTTCAGGGAAAGCCATAAAACTCCTCCTCTCGCTTACCTATTAGCTTTTTACGAAATTTTTTTGAATATTCCTTTAAATATTTGAAATTATTTTGAAAAGTATTTCACTTTTTAGCTTTTGAGGTCGAAAGCATAAAAAGTTTTGTCATAAAGAAAACTTTATAACTCAACGGCATAATATTTTTCCTCATCAAAAACCGCCTGAACCTCACCCGCAGTTGCATCTGCAAGCTTTTTGTTAAGCTGTGGCAGTAAATCGGGTTTAATATGAAATTTAATCAGCACATCGCCTTCATAGACAGTATCGTCAACAGCACCGCCGTTATCAGTTACAAGTGCCGAAACCTTGCCGTACCGGTTGTATGTACAACGAGCAGAACAGACAAGACAGTTCTGCATCATAACGATTTTTGCGGCATCAAGGGCAATTTTTGCACCGTGAGAATATGCTCTCACAAGTCCGCCCGTGCCAAGCAAAACACCGCCGAAGTAGCGGGTAACAACAACACATACATCATAAATTTCATTTTTTACAATTACATCAAGGCAAGGCATACCGGCTGTACCCGACGGTTCACCGTCATCGCTGTAACGCTTTATGTTGCCCTCACGCAGAGAATAGGCATAGACATTGTGAGTTGCGTTCCAGTGTTCACTGCGTTTTTCGTTGATAAAATCAACAGCCTCCTGCTCACAGGTTACAGGCTTGCAATAGCCGATAAAGCGTGAACGCTTTTCAACAAATTCGTCTTTTGCGTTACTTAAAACGGTTTTGTAATCCTTTGCCATAATAATACCTCAATTGTACAGACACTCTGCACACGATTATGCAAAGTTTCCGTAAAGTAAACAAGGCGGCACAATGTGCCGCCTAAACAATTACATAATAAATTATTTATCCATACCGAAACGCTTCTTGAATCTGTCAACGCGTCCGCCGGTATCAACTAATTTCTGCTTTCCTGTAAAGAATGGGTGGCATTTTGAACAAATTTCAACACGGATGTCCTTCTTTGTTGAACCTGTTTCAATAACATTACCGCAAGCACAAGTAATTGTTGTTTTCTCATACTTAGGATGGATATTCTCTTTCATTGTTTTCACCTACCTGACATTACACAATTAACGGATTAATTATACAACATAATATTGCAAAAATGCAAGCGTTTTTAAAAAAATATTTATTTTATTTTGGGATTGCCTGTTTTTTGAAGGTAGCTTTTGTACTCTTCAAGGCACATTCCGTAGGAACGCATACGCTTTGCGTTTTCAATCCCCACATATCTGTACAACGAGTCTGACGGATTCATTCGTGTTACTGAGGTTTTGCTTTCGGTATATCTCTGAACAAATCCGTATTCAACGCAGTTTCGCTCAAGAAATGCCTTTGACCCCGAATTTGAAAAATCAAATTCAACAAGCAATCCCGTCTGTGACTCCGACTGTCCGCCGTGAGGCGTGGTTTTAAGACCTCCGCCTCTGCTCTGACAGTTGTATATTTGATGATTGCAACATCTTTTGAAGTTCGGACTGGAACCTTTCTTCCTGTTCATCATAACTCACATATGCAGTTTTGATTTTAAGCTCGGTGCCGTTTTCTTTTGACGCTTTCAAAAGATTCTCAAGCGGTTTCAGTGCGTCCCTGTTCACTTTGAATCCGTTCACGGTTTCAAGATCGGGCACATAATCCTTATCAAGCGGATTTGCGCTGTCAACAACCGTCAGCAGCATTTCGCTTTCTGCCTGAATCTGTTCGGGAGTTTCGGGATTACTTTTCTGATTACTTTTAAGTATTGAAAAATTCCGAACGCAATAGCTGCGACAAGAATCACACCGATACAAGCTAATGCAATGTACCTTCGCCGAGGATTTGACACGGGAAGAATTCTTCCCGTTCTCTCCTCAATAAGCGCCTGTTTTCGTCTGCGTTTTGATTCTCTGTAGCTGTTTTTATCAAACGGAGTGAATCCTCCGGACATCAGCATCCCTCCGAAAAAATTTCAGAATTATTTTTCTTTTGTATCTACTTCGTTCTTAACAAGAGCAACAAATTCGTCAACAGACATATTCGGGATTTCTCCTCTTTTTCTTGAACGAACCGTAACTGTTGATGAATTCATCTCGTTGTCGCCGATTACAAGGATATACGGAATTCTTTCAAGTCTCGCAGCTTTAATCTTTGGACCGATGTTTTCATCTCTGCTGTCAACAGTAACTCTCATGCCGAGTGAAGTAAGTCTGTCTGCAATACCCTGTGCATACTCAACATTACCCTCTTTTATCGGAAGAAGTCTGATCTGCTCGGGAGCAAGCCAAAGCGGCATTACACCGGCAAATCTCTCAATCATATATGCAAGAGTTCTTTCAAAGCAACCGAGTGAAGTTCTGTGAATAATATACGGAAGCTTCTTCTGACCGTCCTTGTCGATGTAGTACATACCGAATCTTTCGGCAAGGAGCATATCAATCTGGATTGTAACAATTGTGTCTTCCTTACCGAATACATTCTTGTACTGAATATCAAGCTTCGGACCGTAGAATGCGCCTCGTCAATACCAACCTCATAGTCAACATCAAGGTCATCGAGAATAGTTTTCATAACAGCCTGTGACTCTTCCCACTGTTCCTTTGTGCCCTCATACTTATTATTCTTGTTTTCAGGATCCCACTGTGAGAATCTGAAAGTACAGTTCTCAAGAAGTCCTACCGTGTCAAGAAAATATTTAGCAAGCTCAAGACAACCCTTGAATTCCTGTTCAAGCTGATCGGGACGGAGAATGTAGTGTCCTTCTGAAATTGTGAACTGACGAACACGGATAAGACCGTGCATCTCACCGCTTGCCTCGTTACGGAAAAGTGTTGATGTTTCCGTAAGACGCATCGGAAGGTCACGATATGAACGCTGTTTGTTAAGATAAACCTGATACTGGAATGGGCAAGTCATAGGACGAAGTGCGAAACATTCCTTTTCTTCATCATGCGGATCGCCGAGTACAAACATACCGTCAAGATAATGATCCCAGTGACCTGAAATCTTATAAAGATCTCTCTTTGCAAGAAGAGGAGTTTTTGTAAGAAGGCAGCCCTTTGACTGCTCAACATCTTCAACCCATCTCTGTAAAAGCTGAACAACTCTTGCACCCTTTGGAAGAAGAATAGGAAGTCCCTGACCGACATAGTCAACAGTTGTAAAGTATTCAAGTTCACGACCAAGCTTGTTGTGGTCACGAAGCTTTGCTTCTTCAAGCTTTTTGAGGTGTTCTTCAAGCATTGACGCCTTAGGGAACGCTACACCGTAAACACGGCAAAGCTGTGCGTTGTTTGCGTCGCCTCTCCAGTAAGCGCCTGTGCAGGCAGTGAGTTCAATAGCCTTGATCGGTGCAACACTCATGAGGTGAGGACCTGCGCAGAGGTCGATAAACTCACCCTGTTTGTAAAATGTGATATGCTCGCCCTTGTCGGAATGTTCCTTAACAAGTTCAACCTTGTAAGGCTCGTTCATCTCTTCAAGTTTCTTTTCAGCCTCCTCCGGAGAAAGCTCAACTCTTTCAAGCTCAAGACCTGATTTTACGATTTTCTTCATCTCAGCCTTGATTTTTTCAAGGTCTTCGGGTGAGAAAGGCTTTTCAACATCAAAATCATAGTAAAAACCATTGTCAACGGCAGGACCGATTGCACACTTTGCATTCGGATAAGTCTTTTTACTGCCTGAGCAAGAACATGGGAGGCTGTGTGCCAGAAAGTTTTCTGACCGTCAACATTATCGAATGTGAGAAGTTCAACCTTGCAATCTTTTTCAAGCGGTGTTCTGAGGTCACAAAGGTCGCCGTCAACCTTTGCACAGCAAACAGACTTGTACAAGCCTGCACCGATTGATTTTGCAATTTCGGCAGGAGTTGTACCGTTTTCAAATTCCTTGACTGCTCCGCCTTTTAATTCAACATTAATCATAACCATTCTCCTTTTTAATATGTGATGAAAACAAAAAATCCCAAATATTCCAAAACGGAATATTGGGACGAATAAATCGTGGTTCCACCCAAGTTCGGCTTAAAGCCTCTTGACGGTTTTAACGCAACCAAACGCCGTGCCATTTCCTGCACAGTCTTAAAGGTGGTAACTTGCAATGCTTTTTGCGAAATATCACAGCAAATAATTTCGCTCTCTGGAAAAAGCAGGACTGCAAATCGTGTCCTCATCAAAAATCAATTTTCTTTTCATTTGTATAGTACCACTCTAAAACCTGAATGTCAACACCTAATTCGATGTTCTTAATTATTTTTTATCTTCAAGTTCCTTGAGAAGTTTGTCGATTTCGCTCATTCTGTCGTCTGAAACCTCTGTGTCTTCAACAGGGGCTTTAACAGGAGCTTCTGCCTTAACAGGCTCGGTTTTTTCCTCTGCAACATCAAGACGCTTTGCATGCACGGGTTCTTTGGGAATTTCAGGCTCTGCAGGAGTTTCTGCAACAGGCTCTGCAGTTTTCTCTTTTAAAGGTTCAGCGGCAATTTCTTGTGCAAACTGAGTCTGATTTTCATCGCCGTAGCCGAGAACAAGACCGTCATCTATATTTTCGTTTTTGATTGTTGCATCGTCATATTTTTCCTCATCATAGCCCATCACAAAATCGGAAAGTCCCTGTGCAACTGTCGCGTAGCTGTCATCACTTGCAGGAACATCATCTTCCTTTTTATCGGAAACAACAAGCTCGTCGTAACCGCCTGAGCTGATATAGCTGTTTTCGTATGTATCCTCATCTTCGGGAAGCTGTCGATAATCTCAACCTCCGCCTTTGTAAGGCAGCCTGCAAACATCTCAACAGAAAACGAAACAATATAAATGCCGAGAAGAATAAACATAACTCCGTTCACAAGAGCGCTGATGCCTGTGTTTTCAACAGATGATGTCAAAACAGCACCGACACCGTATGAAAGCGAAACAGCGGCGGCGGGCATACCGTAAATAAAGCAAGCCTTAACAGGGTTTCTGCCCTTTACCCTTGAAACAACCATTGAACTTGAGAAAAGGTAAAGTGTGATGAAAATGTAGCAGAAGAGCGGTGTCATATCGCTTGCGGAGATTGAAACCTTTGTTGCGGCGAGAAATTCCGTAACGAGCTCACTGCATCCCCAGAGTGCAGGAAAAACAAAGAACATCGACGCATTTGATACGATTGATTTGCCTGAAAAATGCACCTTGCCGATCATAATCATAGCAATAGCCGCAGGAATTGAGAACAGAGCCGCAATGATGCTCAAAAGATAATTATCCGTGTTACCCGGAGTTGCGTTAATCAAAGCCAAAAATGACGAACCGACAATTGCAATACCCGAAAGAACTGCAAACGCACCCGAAACAAAATTCTTTTTAACTGGATATACGGGAGCCGTCTTTTTGTCAAAAAGGTTAATTAAAACACAAACCGCAAAAAGCCCGAGTATGATTTCAATTATGAAATAGTTAATGCCCGACTTGTTCATGCCGAACAACAATCCGTTGCCGTCAACTGCGAACATACTCATAATTTTAAGACCTATAGCAGCTATTACAGCCGGGATAAATGGTATAACTGAATATTTGGTTTTCATAAAAATCTCCGTTTCTGTACCGTAACAAGACAATTTTAAAAACGACTTTGTTACACGCTTATTGATATGCCGCCGAAAAATCAAACAGCAAAAACAAATACAAAATGAATTGTAAGTAATTATTATTTCGAATCAATCATATATTATTTTAAGCCAACATAACCGTTATGTCAAGAAAAAATAAGTCACAAAATACAATAGTATTATTTATTTTTTTGTGTGAAATAAAGGAGCATGGTAATGAAGGAAAAATTAATTGCAGTTGTCCTTCTGCTGATTCTCACGGCAAGCCTCCCCATTGCAGTTTCAAAATGTTCTGAACGGTCTTTTGCAAAACCGACAGTTTCAACATCCGACACCCCCGAAAAGCCAAAAGATTCGGGCGAAATTCTCTGTGCATTGACGGCAGGATTGTATAAAGACAGCTACTCTGCCGAAACACTAAAGGCGATTGCAATTCTTATGAACACAAATTACAAAGCTAATCCCGATTCTTTCAAGGCAAACGATTTTCTGTATGAAGAAAACGCATCGGGAAGTATAAAGGATGTTTACGGTGAAATAAAAAAAGCCGCTGAGAGTGCAAAAAACAAAACGCTCCGCAAAAGCAGCGAAGCGTTGTTTGTTCCCTATTCCGAAACTTCAAACGGTACTACATACAAAAACGGAAATTACAAGTATATTCACAGCGTTGCATCTCCGTGGGATTGTTACCAAACCGATTTTGACGCAAATGCCGAATGTGTCGGAGTGAGTCTTTCGGGAATTGATTACCTTTGCAAAAACGGCTACAGTGCCGAAGAAGCATTGCTGTGGTATCTTCCCGATTTTGAAATTGCTGACGATTAATTTACATAATAAGACGCAATATGTCTGAGTTTATCCCTTGCCTTCATAATGTGACGGGAAACCGTTGACGAGTTGACTCCCAGCTCTTTTGCAATCTCCTTTTCCTTTTTGCCGTTGAGATAGTAATCTACAATACAGATTCTCTGTCTTTCTGTAAGCTCGTTCAGAACAGCCATTGAAAGAATTTTCTTCATCTTATCACGGAGTTTTTATTTGTACTGCCGTGCCAAAATCCCGAATCCGACATTAATCTGTGTTTGTTGTTATCTGTAATATGTATAAATTCTCTTTTCATTTTATCATGCTCCGTAATATCTATCCATAAGATGATTTGAAATGTGAATACATTCATTATAATAAATCTTGTATTTTGCAATTTTTAAATCAAGTTCTTTTTTGTTGATTTCCGATTTGCCTCTTTTTTCTGCTTTGAGTCTGTCGATAACATCCTGAATGCTGTCGGCAGTATTTTTATATTCCATTGACCATTCAAAATAATTAACCATACCGATATCCTTTCCTTGATTTTATTCATTTAGAAGGTCGGCGGGGCTTTCAACCTTCCAATTCCATTATACAGAACATATCGAACAAATTCAAGAACATTTGTTCGATATTATAAGTGACATACATTCACTGTCCCTTTGTACGGACTATGCTCTGTTTTTTCAAAATTTCTTTGTTTATGACATATAATTCGGATAATTAACAAAAAGATTTTGCGTTTTTACCAAAATTTTGGTGTGTAAATCAATTACAAAAGCATAATAAAAAGTGTATAATAAGAGTAATCGTGTAGCATTGAATGGCATAAGTCCGGATTTTCAATGCTGCACATTTTTTGTGTCAAAAACATCGGAGGTTATATAATGGAAAAAACGCAAAAAATGAATAAAATGGGAACTGAAAAAATAAGCAGGCTTTTGCTTACTATGGGTGTTCCGATGATAATTTCAATGGTTGTACAGGCTGTGTACAATATCGTTGACAGCTACTTTGTAAGCTGTATGAAAGATCCGAATATACCCGCACTCGGTGATTATGCGGTAAATGCACTCACACTGGCATTTCCTGTTCAGATGCTTATGGTTGCGGTCGGAGTCGGTACGGGAGTCGGCATCAACTCGATTTTGTCAAGGAGTCTTGGTGAGGGCAACAAAGAAAAGTGCAGTAAAATTTCGGGCAACTCAATTTTTCTTGCACTTTGCACCTGTGTTGTATTTGTACTTTTCGGAATTTTCGGAGTTGACGCATACATAGCCTCACAAACAAGCGATCCGATTATCACATCAATGGCTGTTTCGTATCTGAAAATCTGCACCTACAGTTCACTGGGCGTTAGTATGTACATGATTTTTGAAAAGCTGTTACAGGCAACGGGATATACAATGCAGACAACAGTTGCACAGATTGTCGGTGCGGTTGTGAACATGATACTCGATCCGATTATGATTTTCGTTGGTGCGGTTGCCCGAAGCTCGGTATTGACGGTGCTGCTATTGCAACGGTTATAGGTCAGTTCATTTCATTCTTTATTGACGCATATTTCTATTTCAGATGCAATTCAAAGCATTTCAACACATCATTAAAGTATATGAAACCCGAAGGCAGGATTATCAGACAGATTTATCAGGTTGGTATCCCCGCTATTATTATGCAGGCGCTTATGTCGATTTTGACATACAGCATTAATGTTATTTTTGTAAGAGTTTCAACGGATGCGGTTACGGCTTACGGTATTTACTACAAAATTCAGCAGTTTGTATTTTTTGCCGCATTCGGCATGAACAATGCGATGATTCCGATTATAGCGTTCAACTACGGCAAACAGGATAAAAAGCGAGTAAACGACAGCATTAAATACGGACTTATTTACACGGTATCAATTCTTTGTGCAGGAATTATAATTCTTCAAATTTTTGCAAAACAGATACTCGGAATATTCTCGCTTACAGAATCGACAACCGAACTTGCAATGCTTGCAATTAGAATTATCACACCCGGATTTATATTTGTCGGTGCTAACATTGCGTATCAGGGAATTTTTCAGGCACTCGGCAACGGTGTGCATTCGCTGATACTTTCGCTTGTACGACTTATTGTTGTTCCTCTGCCCCTTGCATACATTTTTTCATGCTTTGATTTTGCATCTTCAATAATCTGGATTGCATTCCCGATCGGCGAAGCTGTAGCTTTATCGTTGCACTTATTTTTATGGCAAATATCCGCAGAAAAAAGATTAATCCAATTAAAAATGGCGTTTAACAGTAAAAACAATATTTCTTATTGATTTACTTTTTGTTTATTTTGTATAGAGCCAATTATTAAAATCATCGTTTTTCTCGGGTAATTTAAGATTCTAAAAAAATACTGCACAAACATCTTCTTGATTTTTTGTACAGTTTGTCTTTTTGACTGTATGAATATTAGAATTGCACCCTCTCACCTTGAATTTACCCCTAAAAATCGGTATAATATAAGACAATGAACAAAGATAAAGTTCAAAACTTTAATCTTACCTGTTCATTAAATATTCGGCAAAAATGTTTGCTTCTTTATTGAAACATTCATTTTCATAAAACACACAATCGCGAAAAGGATCGTCATTTGACGGTCTTTTTTGCGTTTTGAAAAAATTCATAATTACATAATTTCTGCATAAAAATCGGAGCCGTGAAAAATCACGACTCCTTTTTTTGCTTTATCTTATTTTTTCGGTATAATCAAGTGCTATCCATCCGGCACCGCTTTTGAGTTTGCCCCACTTGGCTGCACCTGCACCCGACTTTTCATCGACTATCGTGTACGCTCCGCCCTTTGGAACAGCACCGTTCACATCGTAATTTGTACCCGGACCTTTACGGATATTCACGCCGTTTGACGAGGTTATTCTCACGATATAACGCCTGAAAGCTTTATCAGAACCAGATTTTGAACTGTCTGAGCCTGCAGAGTCAGTTTTGTATTTCACATCAAAATAATTGCACATACCCTTGCAGATTGCCTCTCCGATTGCAACTGTATTCTTGCGTATCCAATCCGAGCCTGTCACGGTGTCGTGAAACTCACACTCAACATACACGGTTAATGCTCTGGCACATTGATTTCGTAGAGGTCGGTTTTGTAGCTGACTGAATCGTCCTTGCCGGGCGAGATTGCTCCGAGGGCAGACTTACCGCCTCGGCAGCCTTTCTGCCGTTTGAGTTCAGGCAAAACACTCTTGTACCGCCAGTATATTTGCCGTTAAACGCATTAGTGTGGATCGGCATATGAATGTCTGCTCCAAACTTATCCGACTCGGGACAGCGTGTCTGCATAAGCGTACCCGACTTTGCGACCATAACATCGAATCCGCAACGCCTGAGTGCTTTGGCTGCTGCGGCGGCAATTTTGTCGCACTGAGCCATTTCATTCGTACCGCCCGTTGCATAGGTGTTGCCGTTTTGGTTTGATTGGACTGAGATATATTTTTTTACTTCATCGTCTTTATCTTCTCCCTCTTTTAAATTCATTACTGCCGATGCACCTGCCGCAACAGCCGCAACAGCAAGACCGATGAGAGCGTTCTTTACAACATCACCGTCATTAAAATCAAGACCGCCCAAAGCGAGCGTTACATTGGTGATAACATAACCGAGAGCAGTCTGAATAAATGTTCTGAACGCTCTTTTTAAACACGGTTTTTTTAAGCATATTTTTATTTTACTCATTATATTATATTTTCCTTTCCTTGTTTTGTTCGTTTTCCAAATCCGCTATTCTGTGTTCCGCTGTTTTGATTTTGTTGTCATTAACTGCCTCGTGCTGCTCAATAAGATATACACGCTCAACAAGATTATTATGCTTGTCAACCTTTTTTTTCGAGCTGTTCAATGCGATAATTTGATAATCTTGACGCTGTAAAAATGCCTGCAAGTGAGCCGGCAAGAGTTCCTGCAAATGAAATCAACGCTATAAGAATTTGGTCTGTCAAAAAAATCACCTCCCACTTACAGGCTAAAAAAAGGAGAAATTGCACTAAACAATGCAATTTCTCCGAAATTTCTTTATATTTATTTTTTAAAACGATTATTTTTTCTCTATAAGAATTATAACAACGGCTTAAGATACTGTCCCGTAAATGATTTTTCAACCTTTGCAACCTGTTCGGGAGTGCCTTTGGCAACGATTGTACCGCCGCCGTCACCGCCCTCGGGACCGAGGTCGATAAGATAATCGGCTGTCTTGATAAGGTCAAGGTTGTGTTCGATTACAACAACCGTGTTTCCGCCGTCAACAAGAAGCTGAAGAACATCAACAAGTCTGTGTACATCGGCAATGTGCAAGCCCGTTGTCGGCTCGTCAAGAATATAAATTGTCTTGCCCGTACTGCGTTTTGAAAGCTCTGTTGCAAGCTTTACACGCTGAGCCTCACCGCCCGAAAGCGTTGTTGCAGGCTGACCGAGCTTTATATAACCAAGACCTACTTCATACAGGGTTTTCAGCTTTCTGTAAATCTTCGGGATATTTGAGAAGAACTCCATTCCCTCCTCAACGGACATTTCAAGAACATCATTGATTGACTTGCCCTTGTACTTTACTTCGAGGGTTTCACGGTTATATCTCTTGCCCTTGCAGACCTCACACGGAACATAGACATCTGACAAAAAGTGCATTTCAATCTTGATAATACCGTCACCCTGACAAGCCTCACATCTGCCGCCCTTTACATTGAATGAAAATCTGCTTGGTGTAAAGCCACGCATTTTCGCATCGGTTGTAGCGGCATAAAGCATTCTGATATCCGTAAACACACCTGTGTATGTTGCAGGATTGAACGGGGAGTTCTGCCGATAGGACTTTGGTCAATGGCAATTACCTTGTCAAGATTTTCCATACCCTTGATTTCCTTGTGCTTACCGGGAATTGTCTTTGCTCGATTAAGGTCACGGGCAAGGGCTTTGTAAAGAATTTCGTTTACAAGTGAGCTTTTGCCCGAACCCGAAACACCTGTTACGCAGACAAATTCACCGAGCGGAATTTTAACATTGATATTTTTAAGGTTATTTTCAGCCGCTCCTCTGACTTCAAGGAAAAGTCCGTTGCCTTTTCTGCGCTTTTCAGGAACGGGAACTTTGCGTTCGCCCGAAAGATACTTGCCTGTGATTGAATTCGGACATTGCTTAATCTTTTCAACATCACCGACACAGACAATTTCACCGCCGTGAATACCTGCCCCGGGGCCTACATCCACAATGCAATCTGCGGCATACATAGTGTCCTCATCGTGTTCAACAACGATAACAGTATTTCCGAGGTCACGAAGTCGCTTTAAGGTTGCAAGAAGTTTTTCATTGTCACGCTGATGAAGTCCGATACTCGGCTCGTCAAGAATATACAGCACACCCATAAGCGAACTGCCGATTTGCGTTGCAAGGCGGATTCGCTGACTTTCACCGCCGCTGAGTGTTCCCGAGCTTCTTGAAAGAGTAAGGTAGCCGAGTCCTACGCTCTTGAGGAAGTTAAGTCTTTCGTTAATTTCTTTTATAATTTCAGCACCGATAATCTGCTCTTTTTCTGTAAGCTTGAGCTGACCTACAAAGTCGAGTGCGTCAATAACCGACATTTTGCAGAAATCGGCAATGTTAAGTCCGCCGACTGTTACTGCAAGGCTTTCGGCTGAAAGTCTGTCGCCGTGACAGAGATCGCACGGAATTTCTGCCATATACGAACGGATTTCATCCTTAATCCAGTTACTGCTTGTGTCATGATAACGGCGTTCAAGGTTGTTGATTATACCCTCAAATTTATGCTGATAAGTACCTCCGCCGTAAACCGATTTTTTATTGATTGTCAGCTCATCATCACCTGTGCCGTAGAGGATTTTGTCGATAGTTTCCTTCGGGAGATTTTCAAAGCGGTTCATCAAGCGAAAAAATTGTACTTTTTCGCTAAAGCCTCCATATACATTGCGGCAATTGTACTGCCTTCCATTGCCCAACCGCTGCCCTTGATACCGCCGTCACGGATACTTTTTGACATATCGGGAATAATTTTGTTCTCATCAATTTTGAGGAACACGCCGAGTCCCGTACACTTTGGGCACGCACCGAACGGATTGTTGAATGAAAACATTCTCGGTGAAAGCTCGTCAATGCTCACACCGTGTTCGGGGCAGGCATATTTTTGTGAAAAGTCACATCCTCATCGCCGTTGAAGTTCACCGTAACAAGACCGCCGCCAAGCTTTGACGCTGTTTCGATGCTGTCTGAAAGCCTTGAAGCTATTTCAGGCTTGATCACAAGACGGTCAACAATGATTTCAATATTATGCTTTTTATTTTTCTCTATCGGAATTTTCTCCGACAAATCATAGATGATTCCGTCAACTCTTGCACGAACATAACCCGATTTTCCCGCACTGTCAAGAACCTTTGCGTGTTCGCCCTTTCTGCCCCTTACAACGGGAGCCATAACCTGAATTTTCGTACCCGTTTCATAGGTCATAATCTTATCGACAATCTGGTCAACTGTCTGCTGACGGATTTCCCTTCCGCAAACCGTACAATGCGGAACACCTATTCTTGCGTACAAAAGGCGGAGATAATCGTAAATTTCCGTAACCGTACCGACCGTTGAACGGGGATTCTTTGAAGTAGTTTTCTGATCGATTGATATTGCAGGCGAAAGTCCCTCTATGCTTTCAACATTAGGCTTGTCCATCTGACCGAGAAACATTCTTGCATAGGAAGAAAGGCTTTCAACATATCTTCTCTGTCCCTCGGCATATATGGTGTCAAATGCAAGCGAGCTTTTGCCAGAACCCGAAAGTCCTGTAATTACGACAAGCTTGTTACGGGGAATTTCAACATTTACATTTTTGAGGTTATGCTCTTTTGCACCTCTCACAATAATTTTATCCTGTGCCATTTCATCTACCCTTTACTGTGTCAAACACCTGACACAACTTCATACATTCGTTTAAATATTGATTCATATACACGCATAGCCTCTCATTGCGAGAGGCTATGTTTATTTGATATTAACCTTCCGTGGACTCGTCAACCTTTGTTTCGGCTGAGGGTTCTTTGTCGGCAGTTTCCTGCTCAACTTCTTCGGGTTCTTTATATGTGCCGTTCATTACGGCAGTAAAGTCCTCACTGCCCATCTTCTCATGCTTGATAAGATATTTTGCAATGTCGTGGAGCTTATCCATATTATCGCTGAGAATCTTAGTAGCATCGCCATATGCCTTGTTGACCATATCAAGAACAAGCTGATCAATTTTAGCGGCGGTAGCCTCGGAATAATCCTGAGTTCTGCTGCCCATATCTCTGCCGAGGAATACGGAGTTGTTGTCTGTGCCGTAGCATACACAACCGAGTTCCTTAGTCATACCGTACTTTGTAACCATTGCACGGGCTGTCTTTGTAGCCTTCTCAATATCGTTTGACGCACCTGTTGAGATGTCATCCATAATAAGTTCTTCGGCAACTCGACCGCCAAGACTTACAACGATATCCTCATACATGCCTCTGCGTGAGTTGTATGACTTGTCCTCACTCGGGAGCGGCATTGTGTAACCGCCTGCCATACCTGTCGGAATAATTGAAATCTCGTGAACAGGATCCTGAGTTTCGAGCTTATCAAAGAGAATTGCGTGACCAGCTCATGATAGGCTGTGAGCTTTTTCTCTTTTCTCACTCATTACTTTGCTCTTTTTCTCTGCACCGACAACAACCTTGACTGTTGCCTCCTTGATTTCGTCCATAGTAATGGCTTTTTTATCTTTTCTTGCGGCAAGAAGTGCGGCCTCATTAAGAAGATTTTCAAGGTCTGCACCTGTAAATCCGGCTGTTGTTTTAGCAATAGTCTTGAGATTTACATCGGGCGCAAGCGGTTTCTTCCTTGCATGAACCTGAGGATAGCCTCACGGCCGTTTACATCGGGATAGCTTACAACAACCTGACGGTCAAATCTGCCCGGACGCATAAGAGCCGGATCGAGAACATCGGGTCTGTTAGTTGCGGCAATAAGGATTACACCTTCATTTGCACCGAAACCGTCCATTTCAACAAGCAACTGGTTAAGAGTCTGCTCACGCTCATCGTTGCCACCGCCAAGACCTGCGCCTCTCTGGCGACCTACGGCGTCAATCTCATCAATAAAGATGATACAAGGTGAGTTTTTCTTTGCCTGATCAAAGAGGTCACGAACACGGGACGCACCGACACCGACAAACATCTCAACAAAGTCTGAACCTGAAATTGAGAAGAACGGCACACCTGCCTCACCTGCAACAGCTCTTGCAAGCAATGTTTTACCTGTACCGGGAGGGCCTACAAGGAGAACGCCCTTTGGTATTCTTGCGCCGAGTTTGTTATACTTTTCAGGAGCCTTGAGGAACTCAACAACCTCTGCAAGCTCTTCCTTTTCTTCGTCGGCACCTGCAACATCATCAAATGTTGTCTTGCGCTTTTCATCGTTTGTATTCTTAATCTTGCTTTGCCAAAGCTCATTTCCTTGCCGCCAAGACCACCGCCGCCCATTTTCTTCATAATGAGCACCCAGGCAACGATGAGAATAATCATAATGATTAGTGTCGGAATCATTTCCATAAGTATGGAATTATCCGTTGCACGGGTAAGGTTATGCGGAATTTCATCAGTTGACGCCGGATTGTAGTACGGCTTGATGTCATCAAGGAAACGCTGAATATCGGCAAGCTGTCCTTTTACAACAATCTTTGATTTTTTGCTGTTTGACTGGGTTTTCTGCTGTTCGGTTGCGGGCTGAGTAGCAGTTGTTGCAGATTGAGAGTCGGAATCGGTTGATTTGATAGGACTCATACCCTCTTTAAGGGTAATTTCAATCTGACCTGAACCGTAGTCAATGTTAAAGCTGTCAACCATATCCTGAACAAAATACTGCTCAAGCTCCGAGGTTTTCGGTGAAGTTGACTTATTTGTGCTCAGCACAGCCGCTGTTATAATGATTATCAGAATGGGAATTCCGAGATAAAGCAGCAGATTGCGCACTTTCTTTTTATTGTCCAATGCTGTCACTCCTCTGTATAGTATTATTTTTCCGAGGTGGAAATATGTAATGCCACGAAAATTTGCGGCTTATTTTCGCATTAAAATCACGAATAAACTGACGCTTTAATACGCCTACATAAGGAAGATTTCTGTACTTTTCGTCATAGTCAAGACCGTAGCCGACGATAAATTCATCCGGAATTACCGCACCTGCGTAGTCAATATGGATATCGGCAACCCGTCTGTCCGGCTTGTTAAAAAGTGTACAGAGCTTTACTGATTTTGCCTTCTTGGCTTTGAGATATTTTGTGATAAAGTCAAGAGTATTGCCTGAGTCGATAATATCCTCAACAATGAGAATATCCTTGCCCTCAACAGACTGGGAAATATCCTTCTGAATATTAACTCTGCCTGAGCTTACAGTACCACTGCCGTAGCTTGAAGCAACGATAAAGTCGATTGAAAAATCAAGATTAACCTTTCTCATAAGGTCAACCATAAAGCAACGCTGCCCTTGAGCAGACCGACCATTATAAAATCTTTGTCATTATAATCTTTTTCAATCTGTTTTGCAATAGTGTTCACAATATTTTCAATATCTTTTTCCGAATACAGAATTTTTTCAATATCCTTATGCATAATTAACCCTCTTTGTCTATATTTATGAGTAATTTTTCGGTTTTTTCGGTGTCATCTGCCTTTCCCTGCAATGAAACACCAAGCTTTTCACACCACAAAACGGTGTCGGATACCGCAAGCAATAACAGCCTGTCCCTCATTTCGGACGGGATTTTCTGTTCGTTAAAAACCTTGCGGAGCGGTTTTGTGACCATGCGGTCCGGATATGTAAAACTGTCGCCTGCTCTGCGTGTGCGAAAAACAGGATTTTCGCCAAGTCGCTTTTTGGAAACGAGGTTATTTTGATTTGTTACTTTTTCGGTAATTTCATTTACCGTGTATATTTTTCCGTCATAAGAAAATGTCATATCATTCTTTAACGGAATTTCATTAAAATCGGGGATGTTTTTAGAACATACAAAGCGGAATATTCCCTGTTTTGAAACGGCTGTACATTGTTTTGACAGTTCAACGCTTCCTCCGTTTCCGATTATTCCACACAATAGTAAAATTGTTTTTCTTTCGGGAGAAATGTTGCAATTATTCTTTAACAGAATAAACAACATTTCCTTCAGAACGGCAGAATCAAGCTCAACAGCTTTTTGCAGTCGTAGCCAAAATCAGCTTTGCAGTCATTCACGGCTTTTTCGGCACATTTCTTAATGAAATCGGCCGACTCTCCGGCATTTTCACTCAAGCCTAAAGCCGTCCGTTCAAAAGAAGGATTCAGCTTTTTAAGACACGGAATAATGTTATGCCTAATGTAATTTCGTGTGTAATCATCGGCAAGATTCGTACTGTCGGTAACATATTCAAGGTTGTTTTCCTCGCAATAGTCTTCAATGTCACCTCTCGAAAGTTCAATCAGCGGTCTGATTATGTTCCCCCGATTTGGAGGAATTGCCGACAAACCTGTCAAAGACGCACCCCTTGCAATATTGAATATCAGCGTTTCGGCATTGTCGGATGCCGTGTGAGCGGTTGCAATCTTTGCACAAAGTTTTTGCGAAAGCTCTTCAAAGAAAGCGTAGCGGACATTTCTTCCACAAAGCTCTTCGCTGATTTTCTGCTGTTTGGCAAGTGTGGGAACATCAACGCTTTTTATGAAAAGTTCCGTGTTAAATTTCTTACAAAGAATTTTGCAGAAATTTTCATCACGCTTTGCCTCATCACCACGGATATTGTGGTTGATATGAGCGGCATAAATCGAAAGATTGTATTTTTCTTTCAGAGAAACAAAAACGCTTAACAAAGCCGTGGAATCAGCTCCGCCCGAAAGTGCAACGATTACGCTGTCACCTTTTTCAAGCAAGCCGTATTTTTCAACGGTTGCTATAACACGGTTAAGCATCTCGGTTGTCCGTTCCCGTAAAGCGCATAAACTCGCCCTGCCAATGCAGTTTTACAATATTAGTTTCACCGTGACGGTTCTTTGCTACGATACACTCGCCCGAATTCATATCGGCTGTAGGTGCGGCAGAATCCTCTCCGCCCTCTTTGTCATAGTAGCCCTCACGATAAAGGAACAGTACGATATCGGCATCCTGCTCGATAGAACCCGAATCTCTCAGGTCGGCAATCTGCGGTCTGTGGTCATCACGCTTTTCTGCGGCACGGGAAAGCTGTGACAGGGTGATTACGGGAACATTCATTTCCTTTGCAAGAATTTTCAGATTTCGTGTAATTTCCGAAATTTCATTTACACGGCTGTCAATCTTTCTGCCGCTCGACATAAGCTGAAGATAGTCGATTACAACGAGGTCAAGGTTGTGAAGTCGGCGAAGTCTTGACTTCATCTCAGGAATTGTAATACCCGGAGTATCGTCAAGATAGAGGTCGGTTTTGCTGAGAATATCGCTTGCGGGGATAAGTCTTGACCACTCCTCCTCGGTAAGCTGACCTGTTCTCAGTTTTGTACCGCCGATAAGCGCCTCACTTGAAAGCAGACGGCTTGCAAGCTGTTCCTTTGACATTTCAAGCGAGAAAAACGCAACAGTCTTTTTGGACTTACACGCAACATTTCGTGCAATATTGAGTGCGAAACTCGTTTTACCCATACCCGGTCGGGCGGCAAGAATGATAAGGTCGGAACGGTTAAGTCCCGTAATCATTCGGTCAAGGTCGCCTATGCCCGTTGGGATAGGTTTCATACTGTTGTCGGTTTCGCTGTTGAGTGCGTCAAGTCGGTCAAAAGTCTGTAAAATTACCGAGTTGATACGCTCAAGACCGTGCTTTTCATTGCCCTGTCTGATGTCAAAAATCTTCTGTTCTGCCGAATCAATCAGAACCGAGGGATCATCGTTGCCTGCAGTTGCGTCATCAATAATTTCTCGGGACGCCGTAATAAGTCTGCGAACATTGTACTTTTCCGCAATAATCTTCGCATACTCCTCGGCATTGGAAATTGACGGACAATTGTTGACAAGATCCATAAGGTAGGTTTTTCCCGTTGTCTCGTCAAAAGCTTTATTCTGTTTTAATTTTTCAAGCAGAGTGACAAAGTCGATGCTAAGCCGAGTCCGATCATCTCCTGCATCTGTGCAAAAATCAGCTTGTGCAAAGAAACATAGAAATAATCGGGGCTTTTCAGGGTATCAACAACCTTGTCGAAGGTGTCGCTTTCAAGAATGATTGCACCTAAAACCGCTTGTTCCGCTTCGGGGCTGTACGGCAGATGAAGTCCGTCATAACTGCCCGCAAAATTTAAATCAGCCATTTTTACTCCTGTTTATTATGCCTCGGATACCTGAACATCAATCTTTGCAGAAACGCCTGTAAAGAGCTTTACCTCTGCGTGATATGTACCGAATTCCTTAATGTCGCAGTCAAGAACAACCTTGCGCTTGTCAACATCAATATTGTACTGCTTTTTGATTTCTTCGGCAACCTGCTTTGAAGTTACGCTGCCGAAAAGTCTGCCACCCTGTCCTGCTTTTGCAGTCATCTTAAAGGTTTTGCCCTCAAGAGTCTTTTTGTCATGTTCTGCCTGAGCCTTTTGGGTTGCAATTTTATAATTTTTGGAATTCTCGGCATTCTTATATTCATTCATAGCCTGAGCGTTTGCCTCTTTTGCAAGCTTTCTCGGAAGGAGAAAGTTTCTTGCATAACCGTCGGACGCTTCAACAAGCTCGCCTTTTTTGCCGAGTGATTTTACATCCTGCATTAAAATTACTTTCATAACCAATCAACCTTTCTTACGAGTTTTCCTCATCATCAAGTGTGTTGTCAATTTCAGACAGCAACTGTTGATAAGCAAGCTCTTTTGTAGTGTTTTTAAGCTGTGTCGCCGCCATGGTCTGATGACCGCCGCCGCCAAGCTTTTCCATTATAATCTGAACATTAACATTACCGTAGCTTCTTGCTGAAATGTTAATTTGACTGTTGTCTTCAAAAAGAACGAAGGATGCGTCAACGCCTTTGAGATTGAGCATTTCATCAGCCGCCTGAGCCGACGCAAGCCTTATATCGCCGTCACCGCTCGGCGCAATCGAAATTGCACAACCACGGTAAACATGAGCCTTGCACACAATGTCAACCTTTTCACGGTAGGTTTCGATATTATCGGAGAACATACCCTTTACGGTGAGCGTGTTTGCGCCTCTTTTTCTCAGATAAGCCGCCGCCTCAAATGTGCGCACGCCTGTTTTAACGGCAAAATTCTTTGTGTCAAGTGTAATGCCTGCAAGCATTGCGTCTGCCTGAACATATGTGAGCGGAGAATCATCAAGACAGCTGATTATTTCACTGCACATTTCACAGGTTGAAGACGCCGAGGGCTCATGACAGAACACAAGAGCGTTGTTTATGTAATCAACCGCCTTTCTGTGGTGGTCAATAATGATAACTTTTTTACATTTTTCGTAGAGCTCCGTACTTTCAAGAGAACGCTTTAGGTGCGTATCAACTATGATAAGAAGCGACTTCTGGGTAAGTCCCGAAAGAGCGGCCTCCGGAGAAATGAATATATCGGTGTCGAGTTTTTCATCAGTATATTCAATGAGCTGTTTTGCCATTGAGGTTTCTCGGTTAATGACAACCTTTGAATAACGCTTGAAAGTTTCTCCATTATGCATTGAAGTCCGATTGCCGCACCTACACAGTCAAGGTCGGAAAACTTGTGTCCCATAATAAAGATCTTGTCGCAGTCAGCAACAACACGGCTGATTGCGTTTGCAATAACTCTCATACGCACCTTGCTTGCTTTTTCCGCTGCGGCAACCTTTCCGCCGAAGAACTCGTATGTATTGTCTTTTTTAATGACAGCAACCTGATCGCCGCCTCTGCCCAGTGCCATTTCAAGGGCTTTCCTTGCGTTGAGCTCGCTCTCTTTGATGTTATTATAACCTCGGCAAAGACCTACCGAGATTGACGCACTGTGGTTGTTTATCGTAATTCCTCGGATAGTTTTAAGAATCGGAAACTTATCGGCTGCCATTTTTTCAACATCGGCATCTCTGAAAATTATCATATAACGGTTGTTGCCGATTTTTTTGTAAAGAGCCGAATACTGCTCAGCCCACTTTTGCAGGCAAACTTCAATATCGAGCATTGCCTCGGAAAACGACTCGTCCGAGTTATCGGAAAAGTCCTCTGCATTATCAAAAACGGCAATCGCAACGCACGGCTTGGAAGCAAGATATTCCCTTGTAATCTGCTTGTAATAGGTGTTTTCGATAAATTCACAGACAGCGCCCTCGCCTGTAGGACGGCAATAAACCGTGTATTCTCTGCCGTCAATGGCAACATCACAGCTCTCACCCTTTTTCAGACAGTCAATTTCTTTTCCCGAAAGGTAGGCTTTGATATTATCGCCCTCTGCGCCCTTTCCGCCGCACATAGCCTTGCGGAATCGTGAATTGCACCATACAATGTCACCCTGTCTGCCTATAACGGCAACAGGGCAACTGAATTTTTCAAGGTAATCTTCGTTAATACCCTTTATACTTCCGACTATATTTTTTACCGTACTTTTTACATAGCTTGTAAATCGCAATGAAGTTATAAGCACAACGGCTAAGGAAAGAACAGACACACCGAGTTCGATATAGAACACAACAGGCGAATAGTCATAGCTGACAACAGCATGGCAAACATTATCACCGAAAAAATTATGAACCACGGTGTAAGCGTCCAATTTCTTTTTCTCATGTCAAACCTCTGTTAATAACAAAATAGCAAAAAACAAATCAGCGAATAAAACTTAAACCTCCTGAAGAATAGGAAGAATCATCGGAGCTCTCCTTGTACGCTGACCGATAAGTTTTGAAACATCATCCTTGATTCTGTTCTTAATAATGCCCCATTCGTGAACATTATTTTCTGCACAATCCTCAAGAATTGCAAGAGCGGTCTGCTTGACCTCTTCAAGAAGTCTTTCGCTCTCACGAACATATACAAATCCTCTTGAAACAATATCGGGGCCGCTGATAACATGACCGTCATAAACATCAAGAGAAGCAACAATAATGATAAGTCCGTCCTGTCCGAGGTGCTTTCTGTCACGAAGAACGATACTTCCGACATCACCAACGCCAAGACCGTCAACGAACACCTTGCCTGCCTGAACAGGCGGAAGCTCTTTCATATAATCCTCGTTGATTTCAAGAACACTTCCGACATCACCGATATAAATGTTCTTGCGTTCCATACCGAGAAACATTGCAAGGTCGGCATGTTTTCTGAGGTGTTTCTGTTCGCCGTGAACAGGGATAAAATACTTTGGCTTTACAAGCTTCTGCATGATTTTGAGTTCCTCCTGACAGGCATGACCTGAAACATGAACTTCATACATTGACTCATAAATTACCTTACAACCCTTTTTAAGAAGTTCGTCAACAACATTGCCGACTGTTTTCTCATTACCGGGAATCGGATTGGCTGAAATTATGATGAAATCACCCTCACCGACCATTACCTTGCGGTGGTCTGAATATGCCATTCTTGAAAGTGCGCTCATTGGCTCGCCCTGACTGCCTGTTGTAACAAGAACAACCTGTTGCGGCATATATTTGTCGAGCATATCAAGGTCAATAAGAATATTTTCGGGAAGATGAAGATAGCCGAGCTTTTGTGCAACATCCATATAGTTGACCATACTTCTGCCCGAAAAAGCAACCTTTCTTCCGTACTTTTCTGCACAGTCAATAATCTGCTGAACACGGTTTACATTTGATGCAAAAGTTGCAATTATAATTCTGTAATTTTCCGCACTCTTGAAAAGATTGTCAAGGCTGTCGGATACAGTTCTTTCCGTAGGGGTGTATCCGGGTCTTTCGGCATTTGTACTCTCCGAAAGAAGTGCAAGAACACCTTCGTCACCCACTCTTGCAAAGCTTGAAAGGTCAATCATATCACCCGTGATAGGTGTGCAGTCAATCTTGAAGTCGCCCGTGTGAACAATAGTACCGCCCGGGGTGTGAATTGCAAAAGCAACAGCATCGGGAATCGAATGGTTTACATGAATGAAGTCAATCTTCATACAACCGAGCTTTATTGACTGACCTGCATTTATTACATTAAGCTGAGATTGATTGTAAAGACTATGCTCCTTGAGCTTGTTGCCTACAAGACCGAGCGTAAGCGGTGTACCGTAAATCGGAACATTCACCTTTGAAAGAAGAAAAGGCAAACCGCCGATGTGATCCTCATGTCCGTGTGTAAGGATAATACCCTTAACTCTGTCGGCATTCTGTTCAATATATGTGAAATCCGGAATTACAAGGTCAACGCCGAGCATATCCCCGTCAGGAAATGCCATGCCGCAGTCGATGATGATTATATCGTTTTCACATTCAACAAGGGTGATGTTCTTGCCTATTTCGTTAAGACCGCCGAGAAATGCAATCTTAATTGACGGCTTCTGAGCATTCTTTTTTGGATAACCCTTTGACTTTGACGGATATTTCTTTTTGCCGTAATTTGACTTTCCGTTCGATTTCGGCTGAAATCCGTCATCATTTTTCTTATAGTAAGCGTTGTAGGAATTTTTACCCGAACCGCTCTTTTTTGAAGCATTATTTTTAGAGTATTGCTTCACATTCTTTTTGCCTTTTGAGTACCTTGACTGTTTAAGCATAAAGTTTTCGTTTCTCTTTTCTGTACTCACAAATCTACCTCCGTTTTCTGAAATATGTACTGAATAAAAGAAAAATAAATATATCAAAGACCTCTGAGCGCCCGTGAGGTCTTAATTTATTTATAAAATAATTTCCCCGTTCTGATAACGGTGAACATCTGTATTTATAATAATATCCGCAAAATATACGAATTTTATTCCCGTAATTATGGCAACACATAGCTACCCTATCATAGTTTTTCATTTTATTTTACCGCATATCCTACTGCAATGTCAAGAAATTTTCATAACAAACACAAAATCCAAGGCTTGCAATCCGCATAACAAAGGCAATTTTATGCATAAAATTGAAATTTCCGTAAAATAAAACCCGTAAGCGATTTTTTAATTGCAATATTATGTATAAATTTCAAAAATTTGTTCAAACACCTACCAAAGTTATCAGAATTATATCAAATAATGGGTTGCAATTGTCGTTTCAGCGTATTATAATCTATAGTGCGGATTTTAATATTTTGAATAATTAGTACACTCTGAATTAAAGGAGAATTATTTTTGAAACAAGTTGAAATTTTTACAGACGGTGCTTGCAGCGGAAATCCCGGTCCCGGCGGTTGGGGTGCTGTTTTAAGATATAACGGTCACGAAAAGGAAATTTCAGGCGGTGAGGCAAACACAACCAACAACCGTATGGAGCTTTCGGCTGTTATCAATGCACTTGCTCTGCTCAAAGAACCGTGCAAGGTAACGCTTTACAGCGACTCGCAGTATGTTTGCAACGCACTAAAACTCGGCTGGGCTAAAAAGTGGAAAGCAAACAACTGGATGCGTAATAAAAAAGAAAAGGCTTTGAACCCCGAACTTTGGGACAGGCTTCTTACCCTGTATGATACTCACGAGGTTGAAATTGTGTGGGTAAAAGGACACGCAGGGCATCCCGAAAACGAGCGTTGCGACCGACTTGCCGTTGCAGCCGCAAAACAATTTTGCATAACAATAAACTTATATAAAGGTGGATATAAAATGAGATATGTTTATGCCGACAACTCGGCTACTACAGCACTTTCACCGAAGGTGCTTGAAAAAATGATGCCATACCTCACCGAGGTTTACGGAAACCCGTCAAGCATTTATACAATCGGTGCAAAGGCAAGGGCTGCCGTAGAAACTGCAAGAGAAAACATCGCAAAGAATCTCGGTGCGGCTAACCCGAATGAAATTTACTTTACCTCAGGCGGAAGTGAATCCGACAACTGGGCACTCAAGGGTGTTTGTCACGCTCTCAAGGCAAAGGGCAAAAAGCACATCATTACTTCAAAGTTTGAGCATCACGCTATTCTTCACACATGTGAGGCTCTTGAAAAGGAAGGTTTTGAGGTTACTTATCTTGATGTTTACGAAAACGGTATCGTTCATCCCGAGGATGTTGAAAATGCAATTCGTGAGGATACGGCTATAGTTTCGATTATGTATGCAAACAACGAAATCGGTACAATTCAGCCGATTTCCGAAATCGGTGCAATTTGCAGAAAGCACGGCGTTCTTTTCCATACAGACGCAGTTCAGGCGGCAGGTTATGTGAAGATTGATGTTCAGAAAGAAAACATTGACCTTCTTTCAATGACAGCACACAAGCTCCACGGACCGAAAGGCTGCGGTCTTCTCTACATCAGAAAAGGCGTAAGAATTGAAAATCTCATATGCGGCGGTGCTCAGGAGAGGAACAAGCGTGCCGGTACCGAAAATGTTGCAGGTATTGTCGGTCTTGATGCCGCACTTCAGCTTGCAGTTGACGGTATGGACGAAAGAAACGCAAAGCTTGAAAAGATGCGTGACAGACTTATCGACGGTCTTTTAAAGATTGAGCGTTCAAGAATCAACGGTGACAGAGTTCACAGACTCCCCGGCAATGTCAATATGTGCTTTGAGGGTATTGAGGGTGAAAGCCTTCTTTTAAGACTTGACCTCAAGGGTGTTTCGGCATCATCGGGTTCTGCTTGTACATCGGGCAGTCTTGATCCAAGTCATGTACTTCTTGCAATCGGTCTTCCCCACGAAATCGCTCACGGCAGTATGCGCCTTTCATTCTCTGATGACAATACAGAGGAAGATATTGATTATATTCTTGAAATCGTTCCCGAAATTGTTTCGTACCTCAGAAGTATGTCACCTCTTTGGGAAAAGATTAAAAAGCAGGAAGCTCAGGTTGATTGACAACCCGTTAAAATTCGTATAGAATTGAATAGATATTCGGCAACAATATATTCAGGAGGATTAAAATGGCTTATTCGGAAAAAGTAATGGATCATTTCGCTAATCCGAGAAATGTAGGCGAAATTGAAAACGCAGACGGCATAGGCGAGGTCGGTAACTCAAAATGCGGCGATATTATGAAAATGTACATTAAGGTTGATAACGATATCATCACTGATGTAAATTTAAAACATTCGGTTGCGGTGCGGCTATTGCAACAAGCAGTATGGCAACAGAGCTTATCAAGGGCAAGTCAATCAATGATGCTCTCAAGCTCACAAACAAGGCGGTTATGGAGGCTCTTGACGGACTTCCGCCTGTCAAGGTTCACTGCTCTGTTCTTGCAGAACAGGCAATCAAGGCAGCTGTTTCGGACTACTACAAAAGAAGAGGCGTTGATCCCGAGCCAATCGTGGGCAATGTTCCCGAATGTGACAGCTGTGGCTGTGAAGGCTGATTAACTTAAAATCATACATCTGCCCGACTCCGTAAAAGTCGGGCATTTTTTTGCCGCTCCCGATTATACCGTGGGATTAGCCCACAAAAAAACGATTGAAATCCGAATGGAAATCAATCGTTTTTTATTTGTGTGATTATTATTTTTGCAATATATCAGCCGATTGCGGCATTAAAGATTTTTTCGCTGTTGTTCATCAATCTGTCAACCGCCTGCCGACCGCATTTTTTGGCAATACATTCGATTGCATCGGAATAAAGCTCGGGTGTATTATGATTGAATGAATGTGCGTCCGTACCGATAATGTCGATAAGTCCTGCACCTACAAGCTTTAACATTCTGCGGCGTTTCATCATCGGAGCTTTCTTTGTGTAATTTGAAATATTTGTCTGAATAACAACACCGAGCCGTTTTAAATCTTCAATCACATCAGGATTGTCAATAAGAAAGCTGTAACGCTCAACATGAGGAATTACGGGAATAAGTCCCTGTTCGCTCATAAGCCTGTCGAGCATTTCATACGAATTGTCCGAAAATGTTGCATTATACGGAAACTCAGTGAGAATATAGTTTGAATTTCCGTAGTTTATACCTTTGATATTTTCATTGTTGAAAAGATACTTTGTAACATAAACCTCTGTTCCGAGAACGATATTCATACCGTTCGGAATGTGCGGTTTGAATTTTTCAAACTTTTCCGCCCTCTCGGCAATAAAATCTTCAAGGCTGATTTCATTTGTATAAAAATGAGGTGTAAGACAAACATTCGTTACTCCCTGATTTTTTAGACAGGAGAGCAACTCCAGACTGTCCTCAACCGTTTTTGCACCGTCATCTATACCCGGAAGAATATGAGAGTGCATATCGAAAAGCTGCATACCGTTCACCAATTAAAGTGCCTCACAAACACGGTCGCCCATTTCGTCACAGCCAACCTTTGTGAAACCCTCTTCATAGATATCGGGCGTACGGTAGGTTTCAAGAACCTTTGCAACAGCTGCCTCAATTGCGTCTGCCGCCTCGCTCTGATCAAGTGAATAACGGAGCATCATTGCAACAGAAAGAATTGTAGCAAGCGGATTTGCGATATTCTGACCCGCAATGTCAGGAGCAGAACCGTGGATAGGCTCATAAAGACCGAGCTTGCTGCCCGAAAGGCTTGCGGATGCGAGCATACCGATTGAGCCGGCAATCATTGATGCCTCGTCAGAAATAATATCACCGAAGATATTTGATGTGAGAATAACATCAAACTGACGGGGATTTCTTACAAGCTGCATAGCGCAGTTGTCAACATACATATGGTTAAGCTCAACCTCGGGATAATCCTCGGCAACTCTCTTAACTGTTTCTCTCCAAAGTCTTGAAGACTCAAGAACATTTGCCTTATCAACGCTTGTGAGCTTTTTATTTCTCTTCATAGCAAGGTCAAAAGCAACCCTTGCAATTCTCTCAACCTCACCGATTGTGTACATTTCCGTATCCCAAGCCGCAGGCTGACCGTTAACCTCTTTTCTGCCTCTTTCGCCAAAGTAGATACCGCCTGTAAGCTCACGAACAATCATAACATCGAGGTTGCCGCCAATAATTTCATCCTTGATAGGTGATGCACTCTTGAGCGGTCCGAAAATAACCGACGGACGAAGATTTGCGAAAAGTCCGAGTGCGCCTCTTATACCAAGAAGTCCTGCCTCGGGACGGTTGTTACCCGGCTGTGAATCCCACTTAGGACCGCCTACCGCACCGAGAAGCACGCTGTCCGATGCCTTACACTTTGCAACTGTTTCATCGGGGAGCGGAACGCCTGTTGCGTCAATAGCACAACCGCCGAGAAGTGCCTCGTCATATGTAACACCAAAACCGAATTTTTCAGCGGCACAATCAAGAACCTTTACAGCCTGATTTACGATTTCAGGGCCGATACCGTCGCCCTTTAAAAGAGTAATTTTATAATCTGCCATTTTATATATCTCCTTAATCAATTGTTTGCTAATGAATATTATTACACAATATACGGCAAAAGATTGTAAACTGTGCTACAATTCTGCCAAAGTTTCAAAAAATCAGTCATTATCCGACGGAAGCGGAATCGTCTGAAAAACTTCGCAGACTTTATCCTCTGCCAAAGTACGGGAGTAACTCTGAGTGAATAACCGAAACCGTTGTCCATTGTCCATTCAAACGGCTTTGCCTGCGGAAGTCCGTAGACTGCAAGCAAGGTCATAATAACACCGCCGTGAGTGACAATTACACTTTCGGTTGTGCCTGTTTTCATAAGTCCCTCAACAATGCTTTCAAACATTTTGCATACTCTGCGTGTAAAATCGGCATTACTCTCCCCCTCGGAGGTTTTACGGAAGAATCGCCTGCAAGCACTTTTTTAAAATCGGGATCGTTTTTCAGCTCATCGGCAGTTTTGCCCTCCCATTCACCGAAATTACATTCGGAAAGGTTGTCGATAACAAGCGGATTTTGTTCGGGATAAAGAATTTTTGCGGTTTCGGTACAACGCTTTAACGGACTTGTGAACACAACCTGCGTACCCGGATATTTGTACTCATAATCAAGTTTTCTCAAATCCATTCTGCCCCTGTCGGAAAGCGGAGCGTCTGTTGTTCCGATATATTTCCCCGCAAGTGTATCATCAATCGAACCGTGTCTTATAAAATGAATTATGTATGATTTCATAACTTCTCCCATAAACCGACTTCAGCAAATCGGCACTTAATTATTTACAAAAAGTAAATTTTGTATTATACTGTCTGTATAGAAAGTATATTGCTGTAAATGCTTTCAATGTACTGACTATGGACTATATATTATCAGAGCAAATTCTGCTTTGCTTTTTCTGACAATCAAGTTAATTATACTATCTTTAAAAATGAGGTGTCAAGTCTTGAACAAAGATTTTCCGAGAATTATAACATTTCTTCGTAAAGAAAGAGGTTTGAGTCAAAAACAGGTTGCAGGCGATATGGGAATTTCGCAGGCACTTTTGTCACATTATGAAAAAGGAATTCGTGAATGCGGCCTTGATTTTCTCGTAAAAACAGCCGAATACTACGGTGTTTCAACCGATTATCTTCTCGGCAGAACCGTACAGAGAAATTTCACAGCCGATCCTTTTGAGGCTGCCGAAGAAGAGGTTGTCATTAATACCGAAAAAGGCAGTATGATCAATAAAATAAACCGCAGTCTTTTGATGAACACCACCTCGGTAATCTACGATTTGCTTGCAAAAATCGGCAACAAGCACCTTACAAACGCAGTCAGCAACTACCTTATGAGCGCCGAATATGTAATTTTCCGCACAATTTATAATTCCGAAAAAAATAACTCGCAAACTATGTTTTCGCTTGATAAGAACCGCTACAGAAATCTCACGGACGCATCAATGATTCTTGACCTTGAAATCATCAACGAACTTATTGAAAATGATAAGCTTACCCTCACCCTCTCTCCCGATGTCATTTCGGTATGTTTTGAAAAAGATGCCCCGTCACTATTCAACCTAATTCAATATTCCGAAAGAAACATAAAAAATGTCTATGCAGGAAAAAGGTGATTTTTAACTGCTTTTCAGAATAATAAGTTTACTTTTGTGCTACATATACGCTTATAGTGTAACATAGAAGTAAAGTAACACAACAAACAACGGTCGGTTGACTTGGAGTTTTTCTCAAGCTGAACCGACCGTTTTGTTGCTTGTTTATTTTCTTTTTTAGCATTATCCGTATGTAATGCGGAATTATGCATTAAGACCGAACGAGATTGATATTGCGTTATTTATTTCGTTCATAGAATTTTCATCAACAGTACCCATTTTTTCTTTGAGCCGTTTTTTGTCGATTGTTCGTACCTGTTCAAGCAGAACAACGCTGTCTTTGGCGAGTCCTGAGCTGTCGGCGTGCAATGGAATGTGGGTAGCAAATTCGCCTTTGACTGCTGACTTGTAATTGCGGCGGCGATTACAGTCGGACTGAATCGGTTGCCGACATTATTCTGAACAATAAGCACCGGTCTGATTCCGCCCTGCTCAGAGCCTACAACGGGACTCAGGTCGGCATAATAGATATCTCCTCTTCGTATATTCAAGGCTTTCACGCTCCAAATAATTGTTTACTTGTATTTTTGCCTTTCCAAAAGCTTTTATACAGCTATTACATAATATTTTTGAGCGTAAAATTTGTGAATCGGTTCAGCCGTTTGCATCTTTCACATCGGAAAGCACCATTTCGTAATCTTCGCCGTCAACGCTGATTTTGCTTATACAGCCCTTTGAATTTGTGCTGACAACGGCTTTGCCGAACGCTGAATCAAGTATGTATGTACACACATCTTCGCACTTCCCCTCAAAAACCGCCCTTCCGTCTGCAATTCCGTATATAATTTCTTTAGTAATATTCGGGAAACTGCTTTCGGGAATGTACGCTTCATCGGCGGAGCAAATCATATTCTCCCTTGAAATTTCAATATCCGAACCCTTGTATGTAACCGACAAACCGCTGACCGTGTTCGGAGAATCAAGCGAAATGTTGATGAGTTTTTTACCGCTTGCAGACAGCTTTCCCGTAATGTTCATTTTTCTGTATTCACAGCTGAAATCGGCAGTAAACGAAGATTTCGGAGAAAGATTTTCCTGCACTTCATCACACCCCGTAATGATAAAAACGGGCATAACAAAAAGGACACATAATGCAATCAAGATTTTCCGTGTCATAAGACACCTCCCGATACATTATATGTCCCGTGAAATTTTTAATACATTGTACAAATAAGTGATTAATGCATTTTATCTTAATATCCGTGATCAATATGCTGCCATTTTCCGCCTTTTGTTCTGACTAAAATCCAGTTCCAGTTATTATATGTGGAATTCGGATTTAATGATCCGTCGCCGCCTGATGAATCAACATCAAATGAAGACAACAGCACAATAACTTCATCTGCATTGTTCCTGTCGGCAAATTCCTGAAAATCGGTGCAGTAATCATCTCCTGCATAATAAATTTCCGTGAGGTACAGCCGTTCCAATTGGCGTCGAACTCTTTTTCAATAGTATCAACAGCAGAGTTAATATCATCTGCGGAATAGATTTCAGAATCCACATCGTGAGTCTTCACTTTGCTTATATCTCCTCCGCAGGCACTCAAACCGATAACAAGAAATACACACAATAACTAAAACATAAAATTTTTCTTCATAATTACTTCTTTTACAAAATCGTCATCATTTTGACAACTTTTTATCGCAAAAAGATTCCTGTTTCTTACTTGTATTTTAAATCAAAAACCACAACGCTTGTACGCAAGTGGGATGCAATTTATCAGGTCTGTGGGGAGCATTGAGATTTTGCCGTATTTTTCGGCGGCAATGTCACCTGCAAGGCCGTGGAGATATACTGCCGCTGCGGCTGATGAAAACGCACTTGCGCCCTGTGCAAGAATTGATGCAGTCATTCCTGCAAGCACATCACCGCTGCCGCCTGTTGCCATTCCCGAATTGCCTGTCGGGTTCACAAGCACCTTGCCGTTTGGCGAGGCAATTACCGTGCCCGCTCCTTTGAGAACGGTTACAACACCGTACTTTTGTGCAAAATCGAGGGCAACTCTCTCCCTTTCCGCATTTACAAGCGGAGTTGCAAGACCTGTAAGTCTTGACATTTCGCCCGGGTGAGGAGTAATTATAATCGGGGCTTTTTTCCTTAAAAGAATTTCAGGCTGTTTTGCAACACAATTGAGTGCATCTGCGTCAAGCACAAGCGGTGTTGTAGAATTTTCTATTAAAGAAAATACAATTTTTAATGTATCGTCGCACACACCGAGTCCGCAACCGACAAGAGTTGCAGAGGATTTGCACGATTCGCTGACTAAAAACGGAACATTTACCTTGGAAATTCTGCCGTCTGCATTTTCGCTGAGAGGATAGTAAACGCTCTCAAGAATCGTTTGGGCAACAATCGGGTAAATACTTCTCGGCAAGGCACATTTTGCAAGACCTATGCCCGTTCTTAACGCACCCTTTGCCGACATAACAGCCGCCCCTGCCATTCCGTAGCTTCCGCAAACGCAGAGCAATGAACCAGAGTTCCTTGTTTGCATCATCGGGGCGTTCAAAAATTGCACTTTTTACAACATTTACATCTGTTACTGTCATACAATCAACTCATTTTTCTTTTATAGAATAACTGAACCACAATATTCTTGTTGAGGTGTGGTTTCATACCGTTGAGAATATCCTCATTCGGAGTGAAAACAAGAAGACATCTGCCGTATGCAGGACTGTTGAAAACAGCGAAATAGTTTTCGTCCTTGGAGTCAATATCTCTTGCGGCGATAAAAGTTTTGAGAAATCTCATCTTCTTGATTTCGGTATCGTCTTTTTCAAGTCTTTCAATCTCGTTAATCTGAATCTTGCACATGGTTTTTCTTTTGCGCAATGCGACAACCTTTGCAATTTCAAGCTCATTGCCCGAAACCGAATATTCAAAATCGACCTTCTGGATACTGAACACATACCAAACAACATAAATTCCGCCTACAAACACGAAAAAAGCCACATAGATAAGATATGCAATTGTTGCAAAAGCAAGTAAAAACAATGTTGTCGGCACTAAAATAAGCAAAAGCACCGAAACAATTTTTATAATCAGATTTTTAGGTTTGTTAACCCGTCTTACAACCTGTTCGTTAAAATTATTCAATGTATTTTCTCCTTTGTGATTGATATTTCATATGATATCACAGGCTGTTGTTTTTTTCAACAAAAGATACAAAAACTCTTGCAAAAAAAAAAATGTTTTGGTGTTATCATAGAGAAAGATAACACGATGACGAAGAAGTAGCATTTGCGTGATACCGTCAAAGAGAATGTGTGCCGAGGCTGAAAGCATACAACGGTGTTGCAGGTGTGAAGTTCCCTTCCGAGTGGTGAGGTTGAAATTTTCAGTAGATCTCAACGGCTGACTCCGTTACAGGTTGTGAAAGTGTCTGCTTTCGGGAGTGTTTGCTTTGATGCAAAAATCAGGGTGGTACCACGGATTATTTCGTCCCTGCGTAATTGATTTTACGCAGGGCTTTATTATTTTTACGGAGGTAATTTATGAACGAGAAATTATTAAGTTTAAAAGACGAAATTAAGTCAAGACTCGGCGAAACACAAGATTTGACCGACCTTGATAAAATCAGAGTTTCTTATCTTGGCAAAAAGGGCAGTATCACGGCTCTTTTAAAGGGTATGAAAGACCTTCCCAACGAGGAAAGAAAAACTTTTGGTGCTGAGGTAAACAAGCTCAAAGCACAGGCCGCACAGCTTATTGAAGAAAGACTTGCGGAACTTAAAGAAAAGGAAATTCAGCGTGAAATCACCTTGATGCCGCAGTTTGACATTACATCGCCTGTTGCGCTTGCAAGGGGTTCTTATCACCCAATCACCCTTGTTCAGAGAGAATGCGAAAAGATTTTCTCATCAATGGGATTTAACATTGAGGACTACTCCGAAATCGTAACCGACTACGAATGCTTTGAGGCTCTTAACATTCCGAAACACCACCCCGCAAGAGATATGCAGGACACTTACTACCTTGACAACGGTCAGCTTTTAAAGTCACACACATCAGCCGCACAGAACGCAATTCTTAAAAAGTACGGCAAGGGACTTATTGAAAACGGCACACCTATAAAAGCCATCTTCCCCGGCAGATGCTTCAGAAACGAGGCTACTGACGCTTGTCACGAAAACACATTTTTCCAGATGGAAGGCGTTATGGTTGACAAGGACATTTCAATTTCAAACCTTATCTACTTTATGAAAACAATGCTTTCCGAGGTATTCAAAAAGGATATCAAGGTTAGACTTCGCCCCGGCTTTTTCCCGTTCGTTGAACCTGGTTTTGAACTCGACATCAGCTGTCTTATCTGCGGCGGCGAGGGTTGTCCGTCATGTAAGCACAGCGGTTGGCTTGAGCTATGCCCCTGCGGTATGATTCATCCCAATGTTCTGCGTGAGGGCGGAATTGATCCCGAAAAATACACAGGCTTTGCGTTTGGTCTCGGTCTTACAAGACTTGCAATGATGAAGTACGGAATCAAGGATATCCGTGACCTTAACAGCGGCAGTCTTAAAGCACTTTCACAGTTTACTGATGACGAATAAGAGAGGAGATACAAAATGTTTTTATCTATGAACTGGATTCAGGACTTTGTTGATTTGAGCGGTCTTGATAAAATTGAACTTATCCGCAAATTTTCTCTTTCCACAGCCGAAGTTGAAAACGATATTCTCCGCAAGGGCAGTGAAATCAGCGGCATTGTTGTAGGTGAAATTAAGTCGGTTGAAAATCATCCCGATTCAAAGAAACTTCATCTCCTCAAAATTGATGCAGGCGAAGATGAACTTATTGATGTTGTCTGCGGTGCTCCGAATGTAAGAGTCGGTCTTAAAACCGCTTTTGCAAAGGTTGGCGCTAAAATCGGCGAAATCACGATTACACCAAGACCTCTTGCCGGCTTTACATCAAACGGTATGTGCTGCAGTGAGGCTGAAATCGGTATCAGTGATGACAACTCCGGCATCATGGAAATTACAGATGATGTTAAAAACGGCACAGACCTTAAAGACATTTATGAAATTGACGATATCGTTTTTGAGGTTGATAACAAGTCGCTTACAAACCGTCCCGACCTTTGGGGACACTACGGAATCGCAAGAGAATTTGCCGCACTTGCAGGCAGAGAGCTTAAACCTTTTGACCTTGACGATTTAAAGGCATATGACGGTCTTAAAAAGATTGATATGAAGATTGAGGACACTCTCTGTCAGAGATACAGCTGCTTACAGATTGAGAACATCAACCGCAATGTAAGCCCCGTAAATATGAGAATCCGTCTTTTCTACTGCGGTATGAGAGCAATAAACTATCTTGCCGACCTTACAAACTACCTTATGCTTGAAATGGGACAGCCGATGCACGCTTTCGATTCAAGAAAGGTTGAAAAAATCAGAATCAAGCGTTTTGACAAGCCCTTCACTTTCAAAACACTTTGACGGTGTTGAAAGAAACATTGACGAAAACACACTTATGATTTGCAACGGCAACACTCCTGTAGCAATTGCTGGTATCATGGGCGGTCTTGATTCGGAAATTGTTGACGATACAACTACTCTCACACTTGAATCTGCAACATTTAACGCAGTTCCGTAAGAAAGTCAACAGTAAGACTTGCTCACAGAACAGATGCATCAATGAGATATGAAAAATGTCTTGATCCTGAAATGACGGTTACTGCAATTGCAAGATTTGTATATCTTCTCAAAAAGTATGACAGCGACATCAAGGTTGTTTCTTCGCTCACAGACGAGTACGCATTCAGGTATGACACAGTTGTTCTTGACTTTGACAAAAACTTTGTTGACCGCTACACAGGCATTGAAATCAGCAACGACAGAATTGTTGCAACACTCGAAAGCCTCGGCTTTAAGGTTGAGCTCAACAACGATAACTTCAGCGTAACGGTTCCAAGCTGGAGAGCAACAAAGGATGTTACAATCAAGGCTGACATCATTGAAGAAATCACCCGTATTTACGGCTATGACAACTTTGAAATTCACACAACACGCTCTCCCCTCTACCCCGTAAGAGCAAGCGTTGTTAAAACTACGGAAAACAAAATCAAGGATATGCTCGTTAAGAGATACAATCTCCACGAACTTCACTCATATGTATGGGCATACAACGATGAACTCAAGGCAATTGACATTCCTGTTGAGGATAATGTTAAGCTTGCAAACGCAACTAACCCGAATATTGAAACATTAAGAAATTCAATTGTTCCCACACAGCTTTGTCAGATTAAATCAAACCTTTCATTCTCAAACGATTTCGGTATTTTTGAAATCGGCAGAGTTGTAAACGGTCTTGATGAAAACGGTCTTTGCATTGAGAACAAAAAGCTTGCAATCACACTTTACAGCAAGACAAGAAATGTTAAGGATATCTATTTTGAACTCCGTGACATTCTCGCAGTTGTAACAGATGAAATCAAGCACAAGGCTCTCACATTTGAAAAGGCTGAACCGACTCATAGCTACGAACACCCCGTAAACCTCTATTCGGTATGCCTTGACGGCAGAAATATCGGGACAATCGGCATAGTTCACCCGACAGTAAGCAAGAAGATTGACAAAAAAGCCGCAATCGTATTTGCAGAAATTGATGTGAACGCTTATGCAAACACAGAGGCCGCTCCGATTGTTTATGACGAACCGTCAAAGTTCCCGCCGATGGACTACGACATCAGCGTTGAAGTTCCTCAGGGAATGTTCTTCTCACACCTTGCAGAGTGTTGGAAAAACGAAGGCGGAGAGATTCTCAAAAGCACAAAGATTGTTGACACATATGACACAGATACAGTTCACAGCGTAACAATCCGCTTTGAGTTCTCATCAAATGAAAGAACACTTTCATCAGCGAGGTTCAGAAGATTATGGACAAGATAATTTCAAATCTTTCTGAAAACGGAGTAAAACTCAGAGGCTAAAAATTATGGGGGCGGTTTTTCCGTCCCCTTTTTGTGACATAATCTGACAAGCATAAGATAAAATTAAAAAATATTACTGCTGTTTTATCACACAAAGCAATGTTTTTGACATTGAAATAACATAAATTAGGCATATTTATTAAAAAGTGCTTGAAATTTACTTTGAAATATGGTATAGTAGCAGAATAGGAGGTGTTTCAGTATGTTGGATAAAACAATGATTTTTTCTCTTGGTGAGGAAAAAGATGACCAGATAAAAGCAGGGCTTACAATCGTTTATGATGCCCTCCGCCAAAAAGGATATAACCTATTAATCAGATTGTGGGATATATTTTAAGCGAGGATCCGACCTATATTACGACATATAATAACGCTCGCAACATCATCAGCAAGATCGACCGTGACGACCTACTTGAAGCACTGGTAAAATCGTATCTTAATGTTTAAGAAAGGATGATGCCTTGTGGCAGATACCAAAAAGACCGAAAAGAAATTTTCGACTTACAAGGCAGACCGCTCGTTCGTTGCAATGACGAGATTTACTACGGCAGTATGGAAGAACCGTATGTTATAAGAATGCAAATCAAAAGCAAAAAGGATGTCAACGGAACTGAGATTGCCGATAAGGTAACAGTTCAGCTAATGGCTACAGACCTTATCTTTCACCGAGAAAACAGCTTATTAAGTCAAGCGAGAAAAAGGGATTGTTCCTTGCTATGGATATTGCAGACATCTGGCTTGAAAGAGCCCTTGCAAACAAAATGTAATTTAACATTGAATTTACGGAGTAATCAGTTTTGGTTACTCCGTTTTTTCTTATGTAGAACAACATCTTTGTTGCATTTATAAAACCAGTCTTATCACAAACTTTTTACCGTTACATGAAAAGTGTATAGTGGATGTTCCCATACAAATGATTACAAAACTTTGAAATTTTATTATACAGAAAAAGCACTCTGCATTTCTGCAAAGTGCCTTAATTTAAAATATTAAGTTCAGAATAAATCGCCACGCTTTTTATTCTTTTAAAATCCTTTTTAAACAGGGTATGATACTTAATCGTCAGCATTCAAGTCCTCTATAAGCTCGCTTAAAGAATTAAAAGGACCGTGAAGATTTTTGCCCTCTCTGACATCCTGCATAGCCTGCAAGGTTTCTGCATTTGGCTTATCAAGTTTGATTTCAAACGGTATGCCGTTCTCCCTGACAATCTTTTTGAGATAGATATTGATTGCTGTTGACATATTCAAACCGAGTTCGTTAAGCAATGTGTCAGCTGTTTTTTTAAGATTTTCATCAACTCTGACATTCAGATTTGTTGTTGCCATAAAATCAACTCCTTTATATCTGTATATGTATAATACCACATACAAGTTACAATATCAAGCAATTGTAATTACGCTGTCATTATTTTGCACAATTTTACATACAATAAAACAAAGGTCGGGAAACAGAGCATTTCATTTTACACACTCTCTTCCCGACCTTAATTTTCAATTTTACATTTTAAATTTTCAATTTACTGTGTAGCCTGCGTCCTCTACTGCTCTTTTAAGAACGGAATCTTCAACATTTTTTGACATTGTAAGAACGGCTGAGCCTTTCTCATGGCTTACTTCTGCCGATTCAACACCGTCAATTGCCTCAAGAGTTTTCTTTACTGTTGCCTCGCAATGCGGACACATCATACCTTCGATTTTCATTGTTTTTTCCATAGTTTTATTCTCCTTTTTATTTTTATGTTTTATTTTTCTGTCATACTTTGAGCTGTGAACCTTAACAAAATTAAGTCTTAATGCATTTGTTACAACACAAAAGCTTGAAAGGCTCATTGCCGCCGCACCGAACATCGGATTTAACTGCCAGCCGAAAAGATTGATAAATGCACCCATGGCAAGCGGAATACCGATTACATTGTAAATAAATGCCCAGAAAAGATTTTCGTGAATGTTACGGAGTGTTGCTCTGCCGAGTCTGATTGTTGCAGGAACATCTGCAAGGCGGCTCTTTACGAGTACAACATCTGCTGCATCAATTGCAACATCAGTTCCCGCTCCGATTGCAATACCCAAGTCAGCGCTTGTGAGGCAGGCGCATCGTTAATGCCGTCACCGACCATTGCAACCTTGCCGTATTTTTTCAGCTCTTTTACATTCTTTTCCTTACCGTCAGGAAGAACTCCTGCAACAACTTCATCAATGTCTGCATTTTTTGCAACGGCTTTTGCGGTTTTTTCGTTATCGCCCGTAAGCATTACAACACGCACACCCATATTTTTGAGTTCATTAACAGCCTGTTTGCCGTCCTCTTTTATTATGTCTGCAACAGCAATAATACCGAGAAATTTATTTCCTTTACAGAAATACAGCGGAGTTTTGCCCTCTTCCGCAAGCTGTTCAGCCTTTGCTTTTTCGTCTGATGAAATTTCAGCAAACTGTGAAATATATCTGTAATTGCCGCCGTAAACGCTTTCAGAGCCGATTTTTGCGGTAAGTCCGTTACCCGTTACGGCATGGAACTCAGTCACGATATCGCCGATAATATGCCTGTCGTTTGCATAAACTACAATTGCCTTTGCAAGCGGATGTTCGCTTGATTTTTCAAGAGCAACGGCTGTTTTCAAAAGCTCGGTTTCCGAAATATTTTCGACTGTAACAATATCGGTCACAGCAGGTTCACCCTTAGTAACCGTGCCTGTTTTGTCAAGAACAACCGTGTCAATTCTGCCTGCCGTTTCAAGTGAAACTGCGGTTTTAAAGAGGATTCCGTTCTTTGCACCGACACCGTTGCCGACCATAATCGCAACAGGGGTTGCAAGTCCCAATGCACACGGACAACTGATTACAAGAACGGAAATGGCTCTTGCAAGCGAAAAACCTACACTTTGACCGAGCAACAGCCACACGATTGCAGTAATCACGGCAATTGTGATTACCGCAGGAACAAACACGCCCGATACCTTGTCGGCAATTTTTGCGATAGGTGCTTTGGTGGCTGACGCATCACTGACCATTTTAATAATCTGTGACAGCGTTGTGTCCTCACCGATTCTCGTAGCCTCACAGCGGATATATCCCGACTGATTGATTGTTGCGGCTGAAACCGTATCGCCGACAAGCTTGTCAACAGGAACGCTTTCACCCGTCAGCGCTGATTCATTGACGGCACTTTCACCGTCAATAACAACTCCGTCAACAGGAATACTCTCACCCGGACGAACTGCGAATATATCGCCTTTTTTCACCTGCTCTATCGGAACAGTCTTTTCAACACCGTCAACTACAATCGTAGCAGTCTTTGGTGCAAGTTTCATCAAACCTTTGAGAGCGTCGGTAGTTTTGCCCTTTGAGTGAGCCTCAAGCATTTTACCGACTGTGATGAGTGCCAAAATCATTGCGGCTGATTCAAAATAGAACTCGTGCATATACGACATAACCGCCGCCGAGTCACCTCTCACCTGTGCATCGGTCATCATAAACAACGCAATTGTGCTGTAAACAAAGGCTGTGCCCGAACCAAGTGCAACAAGCGTGTCCATATTGGGAGCAAGGCGGATAATCCCCTTGAATCCGCTGACAAAAAATTTCTGATTAATCACCAATCACTATGCCTGACAAAATCAGCTGAACAAGTCCCATTGCAATATGGTTGTTGTCAAAAAATGACGGCAACGGCCATCCCCACATCATATGTCCCATTGAAAATACATCAACACTGCAAGGACAATGAGAGATGCGATAAGTCTTTTTCTGATTTTGGGTGTTTCGGTATCTTTGAGAGAATCCTCTGCATCGGGCGATTTTTTCTCTTTGCCTTTCAAAGACGCACCATAGCCGGCATTCTGCACGGCTTTTATAATTGCAGACGAATCAGCAGAACCGTCAACATTCATTGAATTTGTAAGCAGACTGACGGAACAGGAATTTACTCCGTCAACCTTTGATACCGCCTTTTCAACACGGGCAACACAGGCGGCACAGCTCATACCCGTTACATTGTATTGAGTCATAGTTTCTCCTACTTCATAAGCTTTTGCAAAACACCGACAAGCTCGTCAATTGTTTCATCGTTACCTGCCCTTATGTCATCTGCAACACAGGTGCGGATATGATTAGCGAGCAACTCCTTGTTAAAAGCGTTGAGTGCCGCATTGGCGGCGGCAACCTGTACCAGAATATCGGGACAGTAGGCATCTTTTTCAAGCATACCCTTTATCCCCCGTATCTGACCTTCAATACGATTAAGTCGGTTTACAAGCGACTTGTATTCTTTTTCGGTACGGTGCTTGTGTTTTGCACAATGTTCACACTTATTATTCTCCATAATATCAACCTCATAATTTCAAAATGGGATATATTATTCAAAGCCCTTTTAAGATACCCCCTGTAGGTATCTTACAGTTATGATTGTATACCCCATTGGGGTATTTGTCAATAGGTAAATTATAGAAAAAAGCAGAATGCATTACGCACCCTGCTTTTATAGGATAATATTAAAATAATTCCGAATGAGTTCCGAGTCTGTAGAGCATTAAAACAAGCACATCATCTTTAATCTCATAAACAAGCAACCAATCAGGCTCAATATGACACTCACGAGTCCCTTTATAATTTTCCATAAGGTCATGGTCTTTATATTTGGCATTTAGAGTTTCACCGTTTGCCAATGTATTGATTACACTAAAAAGTTTATCGAGATTTTTATGTTGTTTTTTCGCAAGTTTTAAATCTTTCTTGAATTGAGAGGTAAACTGAACATCGTATTTCATACTTCCAAAGCCTCTCTAAGTGCATCCATGCTTGAATATCTCGGAGTGTTTGGGTCAGACATAATTTTTCTGCCTTCTTCTATAGCGGCAGCTGTGATATCATTTGGTATATCAAGTTTCAACTCAAAAGGAATGCCGTGTTCGCGAATGGCAGTTCTTAAAAAAATGTTTACTGCAGTTGTCATGTTAAGACCGAGTTCGCTGAAAATTTCTTCTGCCTTATCTTTTACTTCTTTATCTGTTCTAATATTAAGATTGGTTGTTGCCATAAAAACATCTCCTTTCAAGCATAGTATATGCTTATTTTCGGTTATTGTCAACATGCTGTCATTAGAAAATGTGCTTCAATAACATAAAAAAACAACCGTACAAAAAGTACGGTGTTAAAAGCTGTTATTAAATTAGTCAGCTGTGTAAGGAAGCAAAGCAAGGTGACGAGCACGCTTGATAGCAACTGTAAGCTCACGCTGATGTCTTGCGCAAGTACCTGTTACACGGCGAGGAAGAATCTTTCCTCTTTCTGACATATAACGACGAAGACGAGCAATATCCTTGTAATCGATATTCTCAACCTTGTCAACACAGAAGCCGCAAACCTTCTTGCGAGCTTTTCTGCCACGGTTCATTGGTCTGTCTGCCATGATGAAGTTCTCCTTTCAATGAGAATTATTTAAATTAAGTTGAAGTTAAAATGGTAAATCATCGTCCAACGGCATATCCTGAAAATCAGAGTTTGAACCGCTCTGATAAGATGCAGGTGCCTGCGGAGCAGGTTCCTGATGATAAGCCTGGTTTCCGCCGTAAGACGGAGCACCGTATGACTGATTGCCGCCATAGGACTGATTGTAGCCACCTGCATTGTTGTCACGGCGTTCGCCTGTGAACGAAACATTGTCTGCTACAACCTCAACAACATAACGGTTTGAACCGTCCTTAGCCTGGAACTGACGGCTCTGAAGCTGTCCTTCAACAGCAATGAGAGAACCCTTTCCAAAGTAACGGCATACAAATTCCGCTGTACTTCTCCAACATACGATATTAAAGAAGTCGGCTTTACGCTCCTCGCCCTGCTTTACATAGTTGCGATCAACTGCAATGCTGAAGCTTGTAACGCTTACGCCTGTGTTTGTTGTTTTTAATTCAGGGTCAGCTGTAATTCTGCCCATTAAGATTACTCTGTTTAACATACTTTTCCTTTCGTGTTCGGGTTAACCCCTACAAATTGATTATTCGACTTCCTTCTTGATTATCATTGAACGCATTACGCCTTCTGTGATCTTGTAGATACGGTCGAGCTCTGCAGGGAACTCAGCTTCACTTTCAAAATCGAAAAGAACATAATAGCCTTCGCTCTCTTTGTTGATAAGGTAAGCAAGCTTTCTCTTGCCCCATTCGTCAACATTCTTCAAAGTGGCATGCTTCTCAATGAGAGCCTTGAACTTTTCAACGATGGCCTGGATACCTTCTTCGCCCTTCTTCATTGAAATGATCATTACTGTTTCGTAATTAGCTGTTACTGCCATTAATATTGCACCTCCTTCTGGACATTATGGCGGTTTTCACCGCAAGGATTGTTATGTACACAACATAACAGATTTATTATAACATAAAATCACGGTTTGTCAACATTTTTTTACTGTTTTATTAATTTTCACTTCGAGCAGATATAATAAATTTCTTTACTTTTTCAAAATCTTTACCGTTGCCGTTTGAATTTTCAACACCCGAACTTACATCAACCCCGTCAGGCTTAACGGCTTTTACGGCTTTTGCAACGGTTTCGGGATTCAGACCTCCTGCAAGCATAAACAATTTATCATCACGAGGCAGATTTTCAAGCATTGTCCAGTCAAAGGTTTTTCCGCTGCCGGGTTCGTGTGCGTCAAAAACATAGCCTACAATGTTCTGATTCATTCTGTATTCATCAAACTTTTCAAGGTCGCTCACATTAAAGGCACGAATTACCTTGAGATATGGATTTGAAAGCACATCTCCTCCAACCTCACCGTGAATTTGAATGTAGTCGAAACCGCAATCATATGCAGTTTTCACCTGTTCAAGAGTCGGAGAAACAGTCACCGCAACCGACAAAACATTTTTATCAAGCGTTTCGATCAGGCTCTTGGCGGTTTTGGGAGAAATATTCCGCTTACTCTTTGGAAAGAACATTACAAATCCCGCAAAATCGGGTTTGCAGGCATTTACTATCTTAATGTCTTCGGCGGATGTAATTCCGCAAATTTTAACTTTCATAAACTCACCTACAAAACAATTGTACCATATCGAATTAACGGTTGCAATAAAAAAAGACAAAGGACAGTCTGCGTGGCTGTCCTTTGTCAATATCGGGAAGTAATCCAATTACTTATTAGCTGTTAAATACGCCTGTTGAAAGGTAACGCTCACCTGTGTCGGGGAACAATGCAACGATTGTCTTACCTGCATTTTCTTCACGCTTGGCAAGCTCAATTGCGGCTGCAAGAGCGGCGCCTGATGAGATACCTACGAGGATACCTTCTGTCTTTGCAATATCATTTGCATTTGAGAAAGCGGCTTCGTTAGCAATCGGAAGAATTTCGTCATATACCTTTGTATCGAGAGTATCGGGAACAAAGCCTGCGCCGATACCCTGAATCTTATGAGGGCCGCCGTGACCTTCCGAAAGTACGGGAGAAGTCTGCGGCTCAACTGCAACAACCTTTACATCAGCCTTCTTTGACTTAAGGAAGTTACCCACGCCGCTGAGTGTACCGCCTGTGCCGACACCTGCAATGAAGAAATCAACATTGCCGTCCGTATCCTCCCAGATTCCGGACCCGTTGTATCAAAATGAGCCTTAGGTTAGCAGGATTCTCAAACTGACCGAGGATAATGCCGCCGTCAATTTCCTTTTCAAGCTCTTTAGCCTTTGCAATTGCACCGCTCATACCCTTTGTACCGTCAGTAAGAACGATTTCAGCACCGTATGCCTTGAGGAGGTTTCTTCTCTCAACGCTCATTGTTTCAGGCATTGTGAGGATTGTCTTGTAGCCCTTTGCAGTAGCTACAGATGCAAGACCGATGCCTGTGTTACCTGATGTCGTTCAATGATTGTTGAACCCTTTTTGAGCTTACCGCTCTTTTCAGCATCCTCAACCATAGCTCTTGCCACTCTGTCCTTAACACTGCCGGCAGGATTAAAGAGTTCAAGCTTTGCAACAACCTTTGCCTTGAGGTCATATTTCTTTTCTATATTAACGAGTTCGATAAGCGGTGTTCTGCCGATAAGTTCTGTTACACTTGTATATACTTTGCTCACAAAAATCAAGTCCTTTCAAAATTCAAAAAATTAAAATCAGTCATCAAGTGAATCAAATGCTTCCTGAAGGTCATAGATAATATCGTCAATATTTTCCGTGCCGATTGAAAGTCTGATAGTGTTTGGCTTAATGCCCTGTTCTGCAAGTCTGCCTCGCTGAGCTGTGAATGAGTTGTTGATGCAGGGTGAATTGCAAGAGATTTAACATCTGCAACATTTGCAAGAAGTGAGAATACTTCGAGGTGGTCAATGAATTTCTTTGCAGTTTCAGCGTCACCCTTGATTTCAAATGTGAAGATTGAGCCTGCACCCTTCGGGAAGTATTTCTTGTAAAGTGCGTTGTACTTGCTGTCAGGAAGTGAAGGATGATTAACATTTTCTACCTTCGGGTTCTTAGATAGGAAATCAACAACCTTGAGTGCATTTTCAACATGGCGTTCAACACGAAGTGAAAGTGTTTCAAGGCCTTGGAGGAACATAAATGCATGGAACGGTGAAAGTGTAGCGCCTGTATCTCTGAGGAGAATGGCACGAACATAAGTTACAAGAGCAGCACCCGGAGCAGCCTCTGTAAATACTGCACCGTGATATGATGCGTTAGGCTCTGAGAACTGTGGGAACTTGCCTGATGCAGCCCAGTCAAACTTGCCGCTTTCAACGATTACACCGCCGAGAGCCGTACCGTGACCGCCGATAAACTTTGTTGCCGAATGAACAACGATATCTGCGCCGTACTCAAACGGTCTGAGAAGATAAGGTGTAGCGAATGTGCTGTCGATTACAAGCGGAATCTTGTGTGAATGAGCAATGTTTGCTACTTCTTCAATATCAATAATATTTGAATTGGGGTTACCGAGTGATTCAATGAAAACAGCCTTTGTGTTTTCGTCAATTGCATTTTCAAATGCGTTTTCTTCGTCAGGATCAACGAACTTTGTTGTTACACCGTACTCTGAGAATGTATGCTCAAGCCAGTTGTATGTGCCGCCGTAGATTGTCTTTGCGGCTACGATGTTGTCGCCTGCTTTTGCAAGAGCCTGAAGTGCATATGAAACTGCCGCTGCACCTGATGCAACTGCAAGAGCTGCTGTGCCGCCCTCAAGAGCTGCAATTCTCTTTTCAAAAACATCCTCTGTCGGGTTTGTAAGTCTGCCGTAGATGTTACCTGCATCTTTGAGTGCAAAGCGGTCTGCAGCGTGCTGACTGTTGTGGAATACATAAGAAGTAGTTGCGTAAATCGGAACTGCTCTTGCGTCTGTTACAGGGTCTGCTGTTTCCTGACCGATGTGAAGCTGTTTTGTTTCAAATTTAAGATTTCTTTCGCTTAATTTACTCATTTTAATGTCCTCATTTCATTTTAATTTTAATTTCAGAAGTTATGTTGCGGATTTGATGTGTCCCGTATCACATTCGTTCATTACTGCAACATCGTTTGAATCTGAGATTTTTCATTTGGATCGCCTTTCCCATATTTCCTATTTGATTGGTGGGTTTTTAATTGGATTGTCTATATCATACCACAGATTTTTTATTTGTCAATAGGTTTTTTGAAATTTTTTCTTATCTTTCCTATTGGTTTAATAGGTTTGCTGGGTTTTGATTATTGAAAAGGTCGAAAAAGCCGATATTCAAGCCGTTTTTCAAATTTCAACCGTTAAGCAGTCAATTTGAAAATTTTTTCTGATTTTTTAAAACTAATATTCAAAAGCATCATTTGCAAACGGCAAAACACCGCATTACCTACTAAATTGCTGTGTAAACAACAAAAGCACCCGTAAAGGATGCTTTCGGATTATATTAAATTACATAGTTATCTGCCGAATTTGCAATAATGTCGGCAAGAGTAATGTTGTCAACAACATCGTCAATAGCCTTCTGGAGTTTCTCCCACACAAAAAGCGTTGAACATTGTTCACGACGATCACAGGTATTTTCATTACCCTCAAGGCAAGCCACGGGTGCAAGACTGCCCTCGGTAAGTCTTAAAATCATACCGACAGTATAATATTCGGGTTCATGAGCAAGACGATATCCTCCGTTTGAACCTCTTGCGCTGAGCACATAACCTGCCTTTGTAAGTACGGTAATAATCTGTTCAAGGTATTTAAGCGATATTCCCTGACGGGCGGCAACCTCCTTTAGGGCTACATTTTCCCCTTGTTTACACTGAGCAAGGTCAACCATAAGTCGGAGCGCATACCTGCCCTTTGTTGAAATTTTCAAATTAACCACCCTATTCATATATTAATAATATGATTAAAGCATATCATAAACGGCTGTATATGTCAATGAGCCTGTTGCACAACAATAACCTATTTAACTTGTAAGAAAACACAAAAAGCGGGAGCGAAAAACGCCCCCGCAGAGTTTATATATGAAGTTACGACGATACACCGCAAATCAGTGTTACAATTCTTACTGCAAATAAAGCAAACGCAACCCACATAATCGGATGAATTTCTTTGATTTTGCCTGTAACAATCTTGAGAATAACCCAAGTAAGGATACCGAACATGATACCTGTTGCTATTGAATATGCAAACGGCATAAAGATGATTGCTACGAAACCGCCGACTGTATCGGCAATGTCTGAGTCAAAATCCATCTTTGTAACATTCTTAATCATAAGAAGACCTACAAATACGAGTGCAGGAGCTGTTGCAAATGAAGGAATAGCAAGGAAAATCGGATAAAGCGGAATAGCAAGGATAAAGAGAATTGCAGAAGTAAGAGCTGTAAGACCTGTTCTGCCGCCCTCTGCTACACCTGTTGTTGACTCAACATAAGATGTTACTGTTGATGTACCGAGGCAAGCACCAAGGCATGTACCGAGTGCATCAGACATAAGAGCACGACCTACACGGGGAAGTTCGCCCTTTTCATTGAGGAGATTACCCTCCTGAGCAACACCGATAAGTGTACCTACTGTATCGAAGAGGTCAACAAAGAGAAATGCAAATACGATAACGGCAAAGTTAAGCGCATGCTGTGCAACATAACCGAAATCAAACTTGAAGAAGTTTCTGTTGCCATGTTCTGGACAGGTCCGAATACAGAGTAGTTTGCAAAATCAGGAATGAGCGATGCACCCTGATACCAACCGCAAAGCTGAGCAATGATGCCGAGAACCCATGTTGCAATGATACCGATAAGGATTGAGCCTTTAACTCTGTAGTGCCAGAGTGTAGCAACAATGAGGATACCGACAAGTGCAAGAACCACCGGAGCAGAACCAACATCACCGAGCTTAACGAGAGTTGATGACTGAACAGCCTTGCCGTCATAGTAAGCGTCTGTTGTGATAACGCCTGCGCCCTTAAGACCTACAATTGTGATAAAAAGACCGATACCTGCCGAAATACCGTACTTGAGGTTCTGAGGAACCTTGTTTACAAGTGTTTCACGGAATTTGAAGATTGAGAGGATAATGAAAATAATACCCTCAACAAGGATAGCTGTCAAAGCTACCTGCCATGGATTTGTGATACCCTGCTCTGCAAGCTGCGGAACAACTGTGTATGCAAAATATGCATTCAGTCCCATACCGGAAGCAAGAACTACAGGATAGTTGCATAAAATGCCATGATGAGTGTTGCGAAAGCAGCCGATACAGCTGTTGCTGCAAAGATTGCATTCGGATCCATTCCTGCGGCAGAAAGAATACTCGGGTTTACAGCGAGTATGTAAGCCATTGCAAGGAATGTTGTAATGCCGGCAATAATCTCGGTTTTGACATTAGTGCCGTTTTCTTTCAGTTTGAAAATCTTTTCCAAAAGAAAGCCCCCCTAAAATATTTTGTCGAAACACGACATAGTTAAATTGTAGTTTATTCTTGCCAAAATTTCAAGTGGTATATTATACAAATTCATTGCAAAAATCAAGTTTTTGATTGTTTTGTGAAGTTTTTTGAGGAAAATCAGGTACAGGCAATTATTGAACATTTCACGAATAAAATTATATAACGATAAATTTTAGTTTAAGGGGTGTTGTTATGATTGAGTTACTCGGATTTTTAGGACAATATATATGTTTTTTCATTCTTCATGTTTGCGGAGGCGGTTCGTTTCCGAAACCTTTAACAGAAAAGCAAGAGCGTGAATGTCTTGAAAAAAGTGCAAACGGCGATATTGCGGCAAGAAATATGCTTGTTGAACACAATTTGCGACTTGTCGCACACATAATAAAGAAATATTACGGAACACAAAGCGAACAGGATGACCTTGTATCAATCGGCACAATCGGTCTGATAAAGGCAATCAACACATTTGACATGAACAAAAACATAAAATTAAGTTCTTATGCGAGCAGATGCATTGAAAACGAAATTCTTATGCATTTCAGAAATGCAAAGAAAAGTGCTCAGGATATTTCTTTAAACGAAACAATTGATACCGACAAGGACGGCAATCCTCTCACCCTTCTTGATATTATGTCAGTTGACGATAACATAATTGACAATCTTGATTTGAAGCTTAATTCAAAAAAGCTCGGTCAGTTCATAAAAGAGGAACTTAACGAGCGTGAGCAAAAGATTATTGTACTGAGGTACGGTCTTGACGCAAGGAAGCCATGACTCAAAAAGTGTTGCCAAAATGTTAGGCATATCCCGTTCCTATGTCAGCCGCATCGAACCAAAGCGTTAAACAATTGCGAAACGATTTGAAACAAGTTCAAATTTGTGAGATAATATGTTATTTAAATTCATCAGGGTGTTCATCGAATGCCCCTGTATATTTCAACAACAAAAAATTCTTGACATATACCAAACTGCGTGATATAATAACAATGTTACAGATAAGC
>ENA-OQMZ01000004-OQMZ01000004.1-human-gut-metagenome-genome-assembly--contig:-NODE-4-length-75014-cov-6.410552_pt1 | contig 75014 bp, 70 predicted proteins | sample MGYA00242621_ERZ504862 | MGnify/ENA primary metagenome ERZ504862 (study PRJEB26092, sample SAMD00036393) | human gut metagenome | host: Homo sapiens | study: EMG produced TPA metagenomics assembly of the...
AAGAACCATCGAACCAGTACTCTGCCTCTGCCTTTCCTTTCGTAGAAAGTGTTACTTCGTCTTAACTGGTTTCCATGTTCCTTCATCATTTAAAATGAGATTATAATCTGTACTGTTATCTAATGTCAGATGCATTGTATACCAGTCTTCATGACCTTCTGCTGCAGTCATGGTTTTTCCCGGCCATTCACCTACCGGCTTATTATCTCCCTGATATATATATGCCGCAACATCATTGCCTAATGTGCTCTTATAATTAATCGTCAGATCACATTCTGTTGGTACAGACTCTGGAATCAATGTTTCCTTCTTTGAAGCATCCTTATACCACTGATATTTTCCATTATCATCCAACAAACAATAAATGCTTGCATCAGAAGTAAAAGTCTTAATCTGCTCAATTGCAGCTCCTTCTGTCTTTATCTCCAGTGCAGACTTCTCAGTAGAACCTGCATCAACAAACTGAAAACCTTCCCACTTACTGCTCTGTACATCTACATAATAGAGTCCAGAACTTTCATCACATGCAAGCTTTGGTTTTTCCTGACCCCCCCATTGTGAAATGGTGCATTTCCTGCGCCATTGTTATTTACATTAGCACCGTCAGGCCAGATATTGAAAACCGGAGTATTCCATGTACTTGGTTTGTCCAGATACAATCGAATAGTTGGAATTGCTCCATCCGCATACGCAGTTGCCATTCCTCCGATTGACGGAATCATAGTCATAATCATCGCCAATACCAGTATCAAACTGAATACCGGACGGAATATGCCATGTTTCCTGTGAAAGCGTTCTTTTAACTTTCTCATATTTCTTCTCCTTTTCTTATTTTGTTTGTACGAAAATCCCCTTTCGCACGTTTTCGTACTTATATTATAATATTTTCGTTGGTTTTCGACTATTGGGATAAACAGAGATTTTATTTACGAAATTTTGGTAAATTTTACTATTTATTCATTTTTATGTAATATATGCGAAATCTTTTTAGTACTAAAAGTCCTAGATATAGTAGATAATTTTTCATTTGAAATTTTGTGAATTATTTTTTAAGCTATTTCCGGTTTTATTCGAAATCCCGGAGCTGCACTGATCTTTGAAAGGAAAGTTCTCACATTGTTTTTATTGAAGGAAGCTCTTACTTTTCCTGTGTTTTTTCAAATAAAAAGGCACGGACAAGAAGCTGATATTCACTTACATCATCATAACCACCGTTGCATTTTTGAAGCAAACAGTCTGCGTCCAACAGAATTGTCTTGAGACGTTGGTTATAATATTCCTTCCTCTGCCGGTAAATCACTTTATTGTAATCAGCCGAATCATAGTAATACTCCAACCGGTGTATTTGGACGTGATTTTCTCCATTTTCTCTACATCTATTGTACCACTTATAAAGAACGAATTTATGGTTATGTGAAGTTTTCAAGGTACCAATTATGGTTTACAAGAGATTGATAGCATAGTAGCAGACCTTGGGGAGCTGTAATCCTTAAATCTTTTAAAACAGCACCCAAAATTCAGCCCAAAAGCCGGAAAAATTGCGAGAAAAAGTAGCTGAAATCACTATAAATCCCAAAACAGCACAAAAATATGAGGATTATGGCATAATGGTGGGCTTTAATTATTTCACAAAAAAAGAGCCCGCACATTTCTGTGCAAGCTCCTTTTGAAATCTAAAAAAATATAAAACTATAAAAAAGTATATTGTTTTTTAATTATTATATTTAATCTCTAAATCAACTATCCCCAGATGATTTCTTCCTTGGCGGCCTCCACATTTTCCTCAGAATGCTCCACTTCCTTTGAGAAGATCCTTGCCACTTCCATCTGGTCCTCTATGGTGAAGCTGCCACCGTTTTTGTAGAAACGAGTGGCATTCATATCCCTGACTATCATGGTAAACATGACGCTTAAATATGCATAAACCATGATATTTGAGTCATAGATGGCATTCATGATATATCTGAAGGTAAAGTATACAAGAAGCTGCTCAATATCGTTTTCACGGTAATCGCCGCTAGTCATGTACTCCTTCATGCGTTTTTCATAATCAGCCTCTGTGAGGACTGTCTGCATATCATCCTTGAAATCCTGCCACACCTGGCGCAATAGTTCCATCTCATTGATAATACCGAAGCGGATATCAAAATGCTCAAATGAAAAATCATTAAACGAAAGCCAGTCTATATGCTTTTCAACATCGTTTTGGCTCAGCTTCTTCTGGTACTCGTTTGCCCTGTCAAGATACTCATCCACGCGTACTCCGATTGGCTTTGTCCTGTCTTGGAGTATGGCGATCAGCTCGCGCTGCACCTCCTCGAAAAATGCTGCCTCTTCCTCTGTGACTCCCTGGTCATCATCGCTGTCGCCAAAAAGCTCCTGCTCTACAAACTTAACAGGCTTTGTTTTGCTGAAAAATATACGGCAGACCTCCTCGCACGCAAGGCTCAGGCACTTCTGCTCCACGTTTCTGTACTCTATTCCAAACCTTGGAAAATCGGTGCACACCTCACTAAGCGATGCCTCGCCAGCTGCTATGTACAAATCACACAGATTCTTGTCATTTAGCATAATGCAGCGCCCGCAATTGTTTGTACGGATGCCGTGCCCGCCATCCTCCGTCTCATACATGCCCTTTCTCAGACGCTCTCCGACCTCTCCGGGCAGTGTCTGATAATACTCATATGAATCCTCATCAATATCAATTTCCCAGCCCAGACAGCAGCTATCCTTGCAGTCTCCGGCTATACAGCTAAACTCTGAAAAATAATCAGGTACACGGACTATCATACTTCTCTCTCCTTCAGTAAATCTTCGTTTGTTGTATCACTGTGCTTATTTCTGAAGCGCGCTTCTATAGCCGCCCAGTCAGGGTCCTCATTTCCCTTAAAAAAGTTGTAGCCTATGTATCCGATGCACCACACAAGCCCTGCAAATGTCGTAGAAAATGCTATCTTTATGATACTCTTAAGCAAGAGTGGAAGTGTCAGCATATCATTGCCAAATGCTATGATAATCACATGAATAGGCTTAATCAGCATAAGCCAGCCTCCCACATAAAGCGCCGCTAAAATTCCAAGCGCATAGCACAGTATTCCTAATAATTTGTCGCATTTTTTCTTCATTTCAAATCCTCTAATCATATTTTCGTAAATTCCAGTATAGACACTTCTCCTGTTGCTCTTGTCTTCTCCATGTCTATCACACGCTGGTTTGCAGAGCCCTTGAATTTGAGCGTGATATCCTTCTGTTCCTCTATAAACGGACCATCTACCAGGACATCTATCATAGATAAAAGCTCATCCGTATACTCTGTGTGCTTGCGTCCGTTTTCTAACAGTTCTTCGTACAGATATCCTGTGTAAGCCCACACATCCTTATTGGGATAGCGCTCCTTAACTCTTCTCATAAACGGCACAAGTGCCTCCTGATTCTCCTCCTCAAAAGGATCACCGCCTAAAAGGGTAATTCCCTGCACATAGGCAGGCTTAAGCGAGTCGAGTATCTCGTTTTGTATCTGTTCATCAAACGGCTCTCCATAGTCAAATTCCCATGTCTGCGGCTGAAAACAGCCCTTACAGTGATTTCTGCAGCCTGATACAAAAAGTACAGTACGGCATCCCAGTCCGTTTGCTATGTCACAATATTTTATTCCTGCGTAGTTCATACTTTTTCCTCGTATCTGAGATTATAGTTCCATTTAAAAATTGCACTGCCTATTATTATAACATATCCTATCACACTTAGATAGTCCGGTATCTGTTGTAAAAAGACAAATCCCAGCAGAGCGGCAAAGATAACCTGCGAATAGTCGAACACCGATATCTCCTTTGCAGGTGCCTTGGTGTATGCCTTTGTGATTGAAAGCTGTCCGCCTGTAGCGGCAGCTCCTGCCAAAAGCAGCATGACAATCTGATATACACTCATAGGCTTTGCTCCGACAAGCAGAAACGTAGCCGTCACTATACATGAAAATACCGAAAAGCACATGACTATCACAGGTCCTCTCTCTCCCTGCTTACCGAGCTTTCGCACAAATGTATACGCTACACCTGCGCCAAAACCTCCTATTACACCAATCATGGCATTAAAAAACTGCACACTCATAGATGGTTTCACCACAAAAACAGCACCTATAAACGCCGTTACCACGCACAGCCACTCTGTCTTGTTTGCTTTCTCCTTAAGCACAAAATATGACATAATTATGGCAAAAAACGGTGACAATTTGTTTAGAATATTGGCATCTGCGATGGCCAGATGGTCAACTGCATAGAAATTGCATATAAGCCCTGTTGTTCCAAAGAAGCTTCGCAGAAAAAGTCCCTTCCAGCTATCCTTTTTTATTTTGAAGCCTTCATCACTTTTTGCAAGTAAGATAACAGCCGCTACTGCTGCTACCGCATTCCTGAAAAAGGCCTTCTGCATGGTCGGCAAATCTCCCGACATCCTCACAAAAAATGTCATCAGGGCAAAAAAGAATCCTGCCATTATGATATATATTATTCCTTGTTTCTTATCGTTCATACTTATAGTATAACGTATTCTGTCAAGAGGGGATAAATCAAAACGTCTGCCATTTTGCTCGCAAAAAAAGGACCGCCCGGATGAGCGGTCCTTTTAAGATGAAGGGAAAAATATAAAAGAAAATAGTTTTAGTTAATGGTCTGTATCAGCCCTTCACACTTCCCATGGCAACACCACCTACGATGTGCTTTGAAAGAATAAGGTAAACAACTATTACAGGAAGGATAGAGAATGTAATCATCATATATACCTTTCCCATATCAAACTTTAAGAAGTCTGCACTTCTAAGCTGTGCTAACAGGATTGGAAGTGTCTTCTTGTTATTTTCGTGTAATATAAGTGCCGGAGTGAAGTAATTGTTCCAGCTGCTTACAAAGGAGAAAATTGCCTGTACTGCTATTGCCGGCTTCATCAGTGGAAGCACGATATGATTAAACGTCCTAAACTCTCCGGAGCCGTCAATTCTCGCTGCCTCAATCAGAGACAATGGAAGCGAGCTCTCCATATACTGCTTCATGTAAAAATATGTGACAGGTGCAGCAATGGTAGGAACTATGAGTGGAATAAATGAATCCATCAGTCCCATGCCTGTTACTAATTTAACAAATCCAAGTGCTGTAACCTGTGTAGGAATCATCATAACCATCAGTATGAATGTAGAGATGAATTTCTTGGCTTTAAACTCATATGCATGTATAGCATATGCTGTCATGGTCGAAAAATATACACATAGTACTGCACTGCAGGCTGCTACAAAAAGGCTGTTAAACATACCTCTTATGACCGGAAGTGTGTCATGCAAGAGTGAGTTCCAGTTATCAAGCAGATGTACACTCGGAATTGCAGTAAATCCTGCCTGAAGCTCTCCATTTGACCTGGTTGCATTGATTATCATTACGTAAAACCAGAACAGACAGAAGAAAGAGATTATTACAAGCACGATATATGCTAAAGCACGTCTGGCATGTATTCCCATACCTTTATTTTTTTTGTTTACATTTGCTGCCATATCGACCTACTCCTTTCTCTTATCATCGTTGCCGCTGAGCTTGAATACCGCTATACTAAGTATTGCAGTGATGATAAACAGTATGACTGACAATGCACCGGACATTCCATAATCCTTACTGTACAGACGTTTGTTTAAGTACATGATAAGTGTCATGCTTGATCTGACCGGATTACCGGTTCCGTTTGTCAAAATCTGTGGTACATCAAAGAGCTGTAAGCCGCCGATAAGTGATGTAATGATTACATATATCAGTATCGGCCTAAGGAGCGGAAGTGTTATCTTAAAGAACACCTGTGTGGATGTTGCTCCATCCACCTCTGCTGCCTCAAAAAGTGATGTATCGATTCCAAGCATACCTGCCATAAGCAGGATGGTTGTATTACCAAACCACATAAGGCAGTTCATCAAAGCAATGAGTCCTCTTGTACTGCCACATGCGACAGGAACTTGTAAGGCTCTGAAATAAAGCCTATCTGCATAAGCAGATTGTTTATCGGTCCCCCATCAGCAAACAATGTAAAGAATAACAGTGAAAATGCTGAAGCCATAATCAGATTTGGCAGATATATAACTGTTTTAAAAAATCTTGTTCCCTTGAGCTTTAGGCTGACATCCGAAAACCATGCTCCAAGGAGCAGTGATAAGAATATCTGCGGTATGAAGCACATAATCCAAAGAACCATTGTGTTCTTAAAATACTGCCAGATATCACCGGATGTGAACAATTTTTCATAATTTTCAAATCCAACAAAATTTGGTCCTACTTGTGTAAGACCGGACATATAATTTTCAAAAAAACTGTTGTAAATTGTAGTGATTAACGGTACCAGCTGAAATACTACGTATACACGATAAACGGAATCAGAAATATATAGCCCCATTTATTATATCTGACCGCTTTACCTCCACTCTTTTTCATAATACCTACCTCCCAACTGGTATTGTAGTCAATGGTTATGTAATGCTGTTAACTGATTTTATTGATTTTAAAAATATTACCCCGCCTGCCTGCTTACGCAAGGCAGACAGGGTATTTATTAGTTTATCTTATTAGTTCTATGATCAATTCAAAAACTATCTTATTCTGCGAGGTCAGGATATTTCTCAATAACTGCCTTCTTGAAGGTCTCAATAGCTGTATCCTTATCGCAGTTTCCTTCGAAGTAATCCTTCATAGCCTTCTGGAACTCCTCGTTGCAGCCCTGGTCATAAGCTGAAAGGTTGCTTAAATCGAGAGTCTTAACACCGGCTATATACATTGGTAACGGATTCTGTCCACCAAGTATTGTACTTGTGTAAGGCTTGTCGTCCTTGCCCATGATTGTTCCGTCTGCCATGCCATCCATAACTGTGCTGTTGTTTACGAAATCGTCATCCTTTACAACGATATCCTTCATGATATCATCGTCTGTTGTCATCTTGAGCATGATGTCCTTTACAAGGTCAGCATTGTCTGTTCCCGCTGCTGCACAGATCCATGTGCCGCCCCAGAAGAAGCCCTGTGGTCCCTGAGCTGCACCCCAGCCGCCCTGGTTTCCGATAGAACCGGACTCATCTGCTGCCATTGAGAAGTTTACTAACCATGCAGGTCCAAAGTATGAGAATACTTTTCCTTCAGGATAGAAGCCCTTCTTCCAGTCATCTGACCATAGATCTGCTGTTCCCGTCTCGCCTGCGTCTACAAGCTTCTTAGAATCATCAACCCACTTCATGATGTTGTCATCAATCTGGATTTTCTTGTCATCGCTGACCCATTTCTTAGAACGTTGTTAGAGTATACACGGTATGTATCGTTTGCTGTAGATGTCATCTTGTAGCCTGCTGCTTTCATCTTCTCAGCTGTAGCATTGAAGGCATCCCAGTCAGATACTGACTTCTGAACCTCATCCGGATCATCTGTTCCAAGTACCTCTTTTGCTGCTGCTCTGTTGTAGAAGAGAACACCCGGGCATCCCTGCCATGAAAGACCCTTCAGGTTGCCCTCAGAATCAGTAACGACATCCTGTGTGTACTTATACTGCTTAGAGATATCGCTGTCTGTGATTCCCAGATCCTTGATTGGCATTGTGTAATCAGAATCTACATACTTAGGTGCGTAATCAGCCTCTACCAGGAAGAGGTCAATCTTGTCATCTGCCGATGCATCAGCTGCTTCAAAAGTGTCTCATCAAGGTTGTTCTGGTACGCATTGTTCTCACTAGGTGTGATATTCCAGACTACATCAATATCTCCGATTTTGCCATGTGTTGCATCCACCTTCTTGTAATCAGGATAGTGGTCTGTGATACGGCTCTGGAATTCATCATTCCAGCAATAGATATTGAGAATCTTGCCATCGTTTGTCACTTCAGTTTTTGCATCGCCTTTCTTGCCAGAGCTTCCTGTGTCGGATGTATCTCCGCTGCCACAGCCTGCCAGTAATGATGCTGCCATTGTTGCGCAAAGTAATGCGCTTACGAGTTTCTTTTCATAGAAAAATCCTCCTTCTCGCTTCAGGTTTAAACCTGTTAGTAAATGTTAGTAAAAAAAGTAGTAAAATATATTAAATTCTGCCTACGGATTCCCCCTCCAGCAAAATTCCTTCAACAACAGCTCTCTCCACAAGTGCTGTTTTAGGCTTTTTAATGATGCTTATCAACCTGTCCGCTGCCTCCCTGCCTATCTTGTCAGTGTCCTGTCTGATAGTGGTGAGCTTCGGGCTTAGCATCTGTGAAACTCTTGTACCATCGTATCCTGCTATTGATATATCCTCCGGAATCCTAAGCCTCTGCTTCTTATAACATTGATGCCTCCGATTGCCGCCGTGTCATCCGGATAGATGATACATGTAGGTTTGTCAGGTAAATTGAGTAAATATTCTGTCTGCTTTGCAACATCCTCTGTTTCCAGATACCTTGCTTCCCTGACATACTCCTCAGGAATATCTATTCCATGATTCTCAAGTGCCCTGTAATATGCTGCCAGCCTGTCGCGTGTAACACTCGAAAAATCCTGTCCATGTATGTAAGCGATTTTCTTATGTCCCATGCCTATTATGTAATCAAGCAGCTCGCCCATACACTTTACATTGTTGGAGCTTACTGCCGAACAGCTATAGTGTACGTAGTCAATTGTGACCACCGGTATGTCGCTGCTCATCAGCTCCTGCACCTCATTGTCCTGAAACCTGGCACATACGATTACGACTCCATCGAAATTTCTGTACTTACAGTGCTCTAGGTATGATAATTTTTTTCCGACCGGACTTGTATTGATAAATGTAATATCATATCCAAGCATCTCAGCCTGTGCCTTGATTCCGTTTAGCACTCCGGCAAAATACTCATGCGTAAGTCCCATCGCCGCCTCATCGAAATACAGTACTCCGATGTTGTTCGACTCGTTTGTCTTAAGAACTCTGGCCGCAGCATTAGGAAAATATCCCATTTCCTTAGCTATCTTCTTTATTCTGTTTTTGGTCTCAGCGCCAATATCCTTCTGGTCATGTAATGCCTTGCTGACTGTCGCTGTCGAAACACCACATCGTTGTGCTATGTCTTTCAGTGATACCATATCGTTCCTCATTTCGAATTGATTGCTTAATTGTTTTCGTATCGTATCTTTACTATACCACAATTCGTTATTATTGCAACCTCTAATTTACATTTTCAATATTTTTTCACACTTTTTATCATCTTTTATTGTGCATTTTGTACAGTGTTATGTATTTAAAACGATTACGCTTTTGTTCTTAATTATTATACAATTATAATTACTTAAGTGATATTATCTCATCAGCATTTTTAACTATAACATGCAGTTTTCTTTGTATATATGTCATAAAAGCATTATTTTTTATTGTTTTATGCTTGATTTTTAGATATTCGCATTATATACTTCTATGTATAAGTAACTTAAACGTTTGCGTACATTTAATAAAAAAGGAGATTTTATATATGAAATTTGGACACTTCGATGATCAAAACAAAGAATACGTCATCACCTCTCCAAGGACTCCGTTACCATGGATCAACTACCTCGGATGTGAGAATTTCTTTTCTCTGGTATCAAATACCTGCGGTGGCTACAGCTTCTATAAGGATGCAAAGCTTCTGCGTCTCACCAGATACCGCTACAACAACGTGCCATACGACAGCAACGGACACTACTACTATATAAAGGATGGCGACACAATCTGGAATCCGGCTGGATGCCTTCTAAGACCGAGCTTGACTCATACGAATGCCGTCATGGCATGGGCTATTCTGTTTTCACAGGAATAAAAAACGGCTTAATGGCTCAGCTTACCGACTTTGTTCCTATGGGCTCTACCTGCGAGATCAATAAGCTCACATTAAAAAACACATCTGATAAGAAAAAAGTCTTTTCGGTTTTCTCATATGTAGAGTTTTGTCTGTGGAATGCCATGGATGACATGACCAACTTCCAGCGTAACTTCTCTACCGGAGAGGTTGAGATTCACGCCGGTGCTCCCAGCTCTTCCACAAGACAGAATACAGAGAACGCCGCAATCACTATGCTGTATATGCTGTAAATGCCTCTGTTGACGGATTTGACACAGACAGGGATTCATTCTTAGGTGCCTACGGCGAAAACAGCGCGCCTTCCGTTGTAGTAAATGATCAGTCTAAGAACTCTGTTGCAAGCGGCTGGGCTCCTGTCGGCTCTCATCACCTGAAGGTAGCTCTTGAGCCGGGCGAAGAAAAAACATATATATTTGTACTTGGATATGTAGAAAACCCTGTGAACGAAAAATGGGTTGGACGCGCTGAAGACGGAATCATAAACCGAGCTCCTGCCGATGCACTCCTTGCAAGATTTGACACCACCGAAAAAGCCGACGCTGCTTTAGCAGAGCTTAAGGCTTACTGGGATAAGCTGCTTGGCCACTTTACCATAGCTTCATCAGAGGAAAAGCTTGACCGCATGGTAAATGTATGGCATCAGTATCAGTGCATGGTTACCTTTAACATGAGCCGCTCTGCTTCTTATTTTGAATCAGGCATCGGGCGAGGCATGGGCTTTAGGGATTCCTGTCAGGATCTGCTTGGCTTCGTGCATCTGATTCCGGACAGAGCCAGGGAGAGAATACTCGACATTGCAGCCACACAGTTTGAGGATGGCTCTGCTTATCATCAGTACCAGCCTCTCACCAAAAAGGGCAATGCCGACATAGGCTCAGGCTTTAACGATGACCCTCTGTGGCTTATCGCTGCTGCCGCTGCTTACATCAAGGAGACAGGCGACTACTCTATTCTTGACGAGTCAACACCATATGACAGCGATCCTTCAAAGGCAACTGACTTTATGGAGCATCTGCGCCGCTCCTTCAACTATACAATCAATCATCTCGGACCTCATGGTCTGCCACAGATTGGACGTGCTGACTGGAACGATTGTCTGAACTTAAACTGCTTCTCCGAGGAGCCTGGCGAGTCCTTCCAGACCTTTGGACCATCTGAAGGACCTAATGCCGAATCTGTTTTTATCGCAGGCATGTTTGTAAAATATGGAAAAGACTATGTAAAAATCTGCAGACACAAGGGACTTTGCGACGAGGCTGATACAGCTCAAAAGGCTATCAAACAGATGGAAAAAACCGTCATGGATGCCGGCTGGGATGGCGAGTGGTATCTTCGTGCTTACGACCACTACAAGCACAAGATTGGTTCCAAGGAATGTGAGGATGGAAAAATCTTTATTGAGCCACAGGGCTTTTGTGTTATCGCTGAAATCGGAAAGGATGAAGGGCTCTGCCTTAAGGCAATGCAGTCTGTTGAAAAATATCTTGATACTAAATATGGCATTGTGCTCTTGCAGCCGCCTTACCACAGATATCATGTGGAGCTTGGTGAAATCTCTTCTTACCCACCGGGATACAAGGAGAATGCCGGCATCTTCTGCCACAACAATCCTTGGATTTCTATAGCCGAGACTGTTATCGGTCGTGGAAACAGAGCATGGCAGGTATACACCCGAACCTGTCCTGCATACATTGAGGATATCAGCGAGATTCACCGCACCGAGCCTTATGTATACAGCCAGATGATTGCCGGAAAAGACGCGCCTAACTTCGGTGAGTCAAAGAACAGCTGGCTGACCGGTACTGCTGCATGGACCTTCCTCGATGTCTCACAGTACATCCTCGGTATCCGTCCTGACTACGATGGTCTTATCATAGATCCTTGTATTCCTGACACTATGGACGGCTTTACAGCTAAGCGTAAGTTCCGTGGCAATACTTACCACATTACGGTCAGAAATCCTGCTCACGTACAAAAGGGTGTGACAAAGCTCATCGTGGATGGTGCTGCTATTGATGGCAATATGATTCCGGCTATTAACGGAACCGGACACGATGTTACAGTCGAGGTTACAATGGGTTAGAGATACCAGACGGCCTCTGTACTGCTTCAAATATGACCCGGAATACAAAAATGCCGCCGCAGAGCAAGCTCTACGGCGGCATTTAGACTACTGGTGATGCTCTTCCCATGTCTTTATTTCTTCTCTAAAGGATGCTGTTATGTAATTGAGACCTGCCACATATGCTCCTCGGTCTCTCCCATGTGAAACAGCTCCACAGTCTGTTCATCATGAGTATCATCAGGCTCATAGTTGCCAAGAAGATGTATGAGATACTTCTCCTGCTCATCTGCCGGCGATACCTTATCAATGTGTTTTTGCAATTCCTCAAGAAGCTGCTTTGGCTCCATGTCGGCATCGACTGCGATTCCAAAGCACTTCTTCGCAAGACCTGCTGTATAATACAGCTCGTAGTTACTTACAAGCACTGATTTCTGGCGTAAGCATTTAAGTATGATGCTTTGTCTGGCTATTGATGTAATCATATTATTCCTTTCCGAGTTAGCTGGAATACCTCTAAGTCCAAGTTATTTCCATTATACCCTATTTGCTTTTTGTTTCAAGAGTATAGCATGATATAGCTAAAGATAACTTAAGAGAGTCCTATGAAGTGGCAACAAATCCCGTCAGGAAATAATAAAGTGCTCCCAGTGCCTTTCCAATAGCCATAGAAATCACTATAATCCCAAGACCGGCGCGAAGCTTCATGCGCTTATATATAATAGGGAATGTGTGCAGTATTTCTGCGAGTGCAACTGCAATACAGCCGACAAATATTCCGACACACAATCCAAATATTGCAATAATTATATTCCCACAGATGTTGCTTACAGGTACTTTGGGCATATTTGCAAAGCCCAGATTATATGCCATATCAAGCACTGACGATATATTACCTGCCACTACACCACATATCATGACATTTTCTATAAGTATTATATTTTCTATCCTGCTGCACCGAAGTATACGCGGCACCACTCCTATCACGAGCACAAATGCAAATACACCGGCTGACACTCCTGCCCCTGCTAAAAACGCTATCACTGACAAAATTATTTCACGCAATATATATTCAAACATCCTGCTTTTCCTTTACCTTGTCTATTATTGTGTTCCACGTATCCTTATTATGCTTATCCATCTCCACCTGAATCGGTGTGACATCGTCGGATAGCTTACGCTTTCCGATATGATTAAAAAACAGTATGATTCCAACCGCCAGACCAATGCAGTAAAACACCTCAAGCACCGACACCTGTGGCTTGTCCACACCCATTATCTGCTTATAAAAATGCTCAAACACACCTGATATCGAAATATCATTATTGAAAGCCATGATTGTAAAAGCTGAACCAAAAAATATAAGTATACACACCGCTGCAACCTTTAGTGCTTCAAGAATCTTATTTTTGCTGTTGTCGTCATACTCTACAAGTACCTCCGGCTCACCAATGCTTATAACCTGTGCATCATCATAGATTTCCGTGATCTGCTCTATTATTTTCATTACAGATATCACGCTCTTTTTACCGCGTATCTTATCCACGATCATTCCCTTTATCTGTCCCTCATAGCGTGAATATTTGCAATACACACTAGCTATGTCATTGATGCAGACCTGCCTGCGGTGAAGTGTTTTCTGCTGTTCTGCGCGTATATACACGAGAATTTTTTCTTTTGAGCTATCAGTATGCTCCGGCATTTTCATGCTCCCTTCGATTAATATTCATATGTATATAATTTCCATTTATTTTGATTTTATACACTAAAAGATACACATGTATTAAATCAATATTTTTCGTGCGATATATTGTTTTTTTCGTGCAAACATCATAAAATAAATATAATTAATCTAAAGAGTGAGGTAACAAATGGCATACACTAAGGAAATACTGACTCTCGCCGTGGAAATTGGCGACTGTATGCTCAGAAACGGTGCAGAAATCTACAGGGTGGAGGACACTGTGGTTCATATACTAAGTTCATATGAGGTGGAGGAATTTGACGTATATGTGCTGTCAAACGGAATATTTGCAAGTGCAAATGAGAACAAGGAGGATGCCTGCAGCATCGTGCGCCACGTACCGCTTGGTGCTGTCAATCTGGCAAAGATCAGTGCGTTAAACCAGCTCGCAAGGGACATATGTGACCAGAAAATCTCCCTGATTGACTCATGGGACAGGCTTGAGCAGTGCAAAAATATCCCTAATTACAAAAAAAGCGCACAGATTTTCTTCTGTGGGCTCGGAAGTGCCTGCTTTTGCTATCTTTTTGGCGGAAACTGGCTTGACTTTGTTTTTGCATTTGTTATAGGCTCACTTGAGCAGGTGCTTTTGTTTGGTCTTAAAAAATATAAATTCACAAGGATTATAACCAATATCCTTGCCAGTCTTTTTGTGACACTGCTTGCCACCGCAAGTACACTTACAGGGCTTTCTCTTTTACCTGATAAAATCATTATAGGAGCTATCATGCCGCTTGTTCCTGGAATAGCATTTACTACATCTATTAGAGATATCTATAACGGGGATTATCTGTCCGGTACGATACATCTGCTCGATGCACTGATTACAGCCGTGTGTGTTGCTGTGGGAGCATGTCTGCCGTTTGTTGTGATGAAATATATTGGAGGGCTTTAAGCTATGGAGTTTATAATACAATTTATTGTGGCTCTCTTTGCCACATTATCGTTTGCAGTTATTTTTTCCGCTCCAAAAAAGGAGCTGTTTTACTGCGGTTTTACAGGAGCGCTTGGCTGGATCATCTACTATATAATGGTTCAGTTTGATATGGGTGTTGTGTTTCCATGCTTATCGCGACACTGTGCCTTACGATAATGGCGCGCATTTTTGCTGCGGCACGCTCTATGCCTGTGACAGTTTATCTGCTTTCCGGTATCTTTCCTCTTGTGCCGGGAGCAGGGATTTTTTACACGGCATATTATCTTTTTACGAATGACAGAGCACTTTCCTCCTCAAAGGGTATTGAAACCTTTGAGGTGGCGGTGCCATCGTGCTCGGTATCATATTCGGGTTTGGCATACCGCAGAGTTTGTTTAATCTGTTTAAGCCTAAGAAAAAATGAATTACTTGAACTATGTCAAATTTGCAATTTTCTGCGCCAGATCCTCGAGATACTCCCAACGCTCCATTTTCTCCATCAGCTGCCCCTCGAGGTCTTCCTTTTCCTTTGTGAGCTCGTTTAACTTACCAAAGTTAGTGGCATTCTTTACCATCTCATCATCTATCTCAGAAAGTCTGTTTTCCAGCTTTTCTATGTCAGCCTCTATCGTCTCGTACTCTTTTTGCTCTTTGTAGGTAAATTTGAGCTTTTTCTCATGCCCCCAGGTTTCCATGGATTTCTTCTTCCGGGCTTCTTTTGAGTCTGTACCATCTAATGCAGTATTTCCCTGTGCTCCTGTGGATGATGCATTTTCTGATACGTTTTTTCCTGATGCAGGCTGTGGGCGTTTATTCATATAGTCGGTGTATCCGCCCTCATACTGTACGATTTTTCCGGCTCCCTCAAATGCAAAAATACGCTTTGCGATCCTGTCAAGGAAATACCTGTCATGGGATACCGTAATGACTATTCCGTCATAGCCATCCAGATAATCCTCTAAAATAGCCAGTGTCTCGACATCAAGGTCATTGGTCGGCTCGTCAAGTATCAATACATTCGGTGCGCTCATCAGCACACGAAGCAGATATAGTCTTCTCTTCTCTCCACCCGAGAGCTTGCCTACCGGACTGTACTGCTGCTCCGGTGGGAATAAAAACCTCTCAAGCATGGCAGATGCTGACACAAGTCCGTCTGCCGTGCGCACAAACTCTGCAGCTTCTTTTACGTAGTCTATCACTCTAAGCTCAGGCTCTATATCCACTTCCTGACCGAAATATCCTATCTTTATCGTCTGTCCTATCTCCACCTCACCTGAATCAGGCTCGATAAAACCGGCGATCATCTTCATGAGTGTGGACTTTCCACAGCCGTTTTTGCCTACAAAACCGATACGGTCATTTTTCAGGAAAATATACGTGAAATCCTTTACACAGACGATATCTCCGTACGCCTTTGAAATATCATGAAGCTCTATGGTCGTCCTTCCCATACGTGATGAAACCGATGAAAGCTCAACCCTTGCGTCTGTCTGTGGTCCTTTCTGGTCTCGCAGCGCCTCATATCTTTGTATGTGTGCCTTCTGCTTTGTGGAACGAGCTCTTGCGCCGCGCTGCATCCACTCTATTTCTTTTCTAAGTATGGACTGACGCTTGCGCTCACTTGCCCTCTCGCTCTCCTCCCTGGCTGCCTTAAGCTCAAGAAAGCCCGAGTAGTTTGTATCATAGCTGTAGGTCTGTCCCTTGTCCACCTCAACGATTCTGTTGCAGACACTGTCTAGAAAATAACGGTCATGTGTGATCATGATGATTGCACCCCTGAAACGGCGCAGATAATCCTCAAGCCACTCCACCATCTCGTAGTCTAAGTGGTTGGTCGGCTCGTCCAATATAAGCACATCACACGGCTTAAGTACGACTGTTGCAAGCGCAAGCCTCTTTCTCTGTCCTCCTGAGAGCTCACCGGTCTTTTGCGCCATATCTGTGATATCAAGCTTCATAAGAAGTGACTTTGCATCACTTTCTATACTCCAGCGCATGTCCTCATCCAACTGCGAGGTAACCACACGGCCCATCACATGTTCAAGTGCCGTCTCGTCCGGGTCAAACTCCGGATTCTGCGGCAGATAGTTTATCACTATATGATTTGCTGTGGTGACAGTTCCCTCATCCGGCTCTTCATCACCAGCCACAATCTTTAAAAGTGTAGACTTTCCTGTACCATTTATACCTATGATACCGATTTTTTCATTTTCCTGTACATAAAAGGAAGCTTTAGAAAAAAGCTTCCTTCCAGTATATGACTTTGTTATATTTTCGACATTAATGATGTTCATCTTCTCGTATTTTCTCCTCCCTCTCATGCTCCTGCTTCTCCTTGGCCTCAAGGATTGCCTCATTGAGCGAAAGCATCTTTGCATCAAGCTGTCCTACGATACCTGCACACTCACGCAGATCGCGGCTGATATACTCAGGTGCATTGCCCTCGAACTTGTAATATATCTTGTGCTCAAGGCTTGCCCAGAAATCCATAGCTATTGTACGAATCTGTATCTCAACCTTTGTGTCCTCCACCTTGTTTGAAAGAAAAATAGGCACCGAAACAATCATGTGGTAGCTCTTGTAGCCGCTCGCCTTCGGATGCTTCATATAGTCCTTTACCGATATGACGGTCAAATCATTCTGCCTGCCAATCATCTCAGCAAGCCTGTATATATCAGATGTGAACGAGCACACGATTCTGATACCCGCTATATCCTTTACATATGTGACCATATTCTCTATGGTGCTCTCGTAGCCTCCCTTTTTGAGCTTCTTTACTATGCTTTCAGGAGTCTTGATACGCGACTTTATGTACTCTATCGGATTGTAATTATGTATGTGAACAAACTCGTCATTTAATATCTCGAGCTTAGTATTGACCTCTTTCAGTGCAGAATTGTATAGAAACATCATAGTCTCCCAGCTATCAATGCCCTCCGCAAACTCTTGTTCCATTAAAAACCTCCCTGTGATCTATTCGCCTGTATATTTATCAGACTCTTCTAATCAATTATAGCATATTTATTCGCATAATTGGCAAATTATACCTATTATTTATATATTTTTTATTCTTGTTATTTTATATGTTGCTTATTTTTATGTGCACAGGTCGCACGCTGCAGGCACAGCGTGCGGACCGTCATTATATCAATAATAACTCATCATATCCATAATGAGGCATCAATCCTCCTCGATGATGTGCATCTCGAGAAAATCAAAGTCGATATCCTCCACAAAATTATCCTTCGTAAAGCGGGTCTTTCCATGCCTCTTGAAATCACTTATGTTGCTGTCAAGCCAGATGGGCTTTCCCAGGTCAAAAGCAAGGCAGGCATCCTCAAGAGCCTTAAAAATCTTGTGTGTACGTGTATCGTCACTGTCATTTTCTATTGTAATATCACGCATCAGGTGCGTGTCAGTATAAATCTTAAACCAAATACGCATATTATTCTCCCAAAAGTCTTCTCTGACGATTACACTCATACATGAGCAAAGTGGCCGATATTGCGGCATTAAGCGACTCCACAGCTCCCTCCATAGGGATGCGGATATATGTGTCCGCCATGTCAGCTATCTCATCTGATAATCCATTGCCCTCATTTCCTATCATAAAGCCACAGGCTCCGGTGTAGTCCGGTCTGTCATAAGAGCACTTACCCTTTAAATGAGCTGCGTAGAGAGAAACTCCCTTTGACTTTGCATACTCTATAGTCTCCGGAAGGTCATCTGTGATGTAAAACGGCACACGGTAGAGTGAGCCCATGGTTGAGCGCACAGTCTTTGGATTAAAAATGTCCACTGTTGTGCGATTCATTATAATACCGCTTACACCTGCGCCCTCACCGGTACGGATCATAGTACCTAAGTTTCCCGGATCCTGTATACTCTCAAGCACAAGAAGCTCTGTCTTGTCGCCCTTAAAAAGTTCATCTATCTCATAGTGCGGCATCTTTACTATAGCAAGCACACCCTGCGGAGTCTGCGTGTCAGACATGCTCTTAAACACCGAGTCACTCACTATTTCTGTTTTGTCAAGGAAACGCTTCTTCTCTTCCTTAAACCTGTCATCATTAAAAAATGACTCAGACATATATACGGCACTTACCCAGTCATATGGCGCCTCAAAGCTCATCTTTGGACCCTCAACCACGAATACGCCCTGCTTTTTCCGCTCCTTTGCCTTGCTTAAAAGAGCCTGCACATTTTTTATGCTTTTGTTTGATGCACTTGTAATCATTTTCTTCTCTTTCTATATTGATGATATGAGGGTCAAAAAGTATTTTGCCCCTCATTTATGATTAACATTCGTCTTTCTCCGAATGCATAAATGCCCCTGCACCGGCACATGCACGCAATTACCTGCATTTGATGTGCCGGATACAAGGGCATTCATATTTATCGTAACTATATTAGATACTAAACCAGAGATTTAGAGATATCGTACATGTACTCGTCTACACTCTTCTTCATAGCAAGTGCCTCGTCGATATCGAAATCTACGAAATTGCCATCCTTGTGGGCAATAACTCTGTTTGACTTGCCCTCGCAGAGTAAATCAACTGCCATAGCGCCCATGATTGTAGCGTATACACGGTCCTTGCATGAAGGGCTTCCACCTCTTTGCATATGTCCAAGGATAGTTGCTCGAGTCTCGATGCCTGTAGCAGCCTCGATTTCCTTAGCCATCTCCTGTGAATGTCCTACGCCCTCAGCATTGATGATGATGTAATGCTGCTTGCCGAGCTCTCTTGCGTGAGCTACTCTCTCGATGAGTGCCTCAAGGTTGTTGTCATACTTCTCAGGAAGTAATACTTCCTCAGCGCCGTTTGCAAGACCACACCATAATGCAATGTATCCTGCTCCACGTCCCATAACCTCAATGATTGAGCATCTCTCGTGTGATGTAGATGTATCACGTACCTTGTCAATAGCCTCCATAGCTGTGTTGCAGGCTGTATCAAAACCGATTGTGTAATCTGTACATGCGATATCAAGGTCGATTGTGCCCGGAAGACCGATTGTATTGATGCCAAGTGCAGCAAGCTTCTGCGCACCCTGGAAAGATCCGTCACCACCGATAACTACGATAGCATCGATACCATGCTTCTTACAGATTTCAGCACCCTTCTGCTGTCCCTCTGCTGTAACGAACTCCTTACATCTGGCTGTCTGTAAGATTGTACCACCGCGTGAGATTGTGTCTGAAACGCTCTTTGAATCCATATCCACGATTTCTTCATTTAACAGACCTGCGTATCCTCTCTTGATTCCTTTAACCTTCTTGCCCTTTGAGAGAGCCTGACGAACAACGGCACGAATTGCTGCGTTCATTCCCGGTGCGTCACCACCACTTGTAAGTACACCTATTGTGTTAATCTCTTTTGCCATTGGTATAACCTCCATATGTTAAAAAATTATCATTTATTCTAATCCCAATCTATTGTACTTGTTTTAGCACATTTTTTCAATATTCTTTTCAACAATTTTCGCATTTTCTTTGTCTAAAAATTCCAAAAGCTGCTCCATGAGCTCATTATTTGCATTTACGGAATAATTTCTGCCAAGTTTTTTCATCTGCTTTGTATCTGCGATGTAAATTATGACTTCATCTCCTCCGTCAGATTCACGGATTGTCTCAAGAAGCCTGCTCTCATTTTTCTTATAGTCCTCCATCGTATCAAACCTGAGCCATAGCTGCTTCGGAAGCTCATCAAACGGTATGATTTTCTCGCAGATTATCTTGCCGTTCTGCTCATCCTCGACTGTCGCATGTCCGATAACAAATATTTTAGCATCGTCCTGTAAATATCTCTGGTAGCGCTCGTAATCTCTCGGAAAAATAATTACCTCAACAGTTCCTGTCAGGTCCTCTATCGTGATAAAAGCCATGGCCTGATTGTACTTGGTAAACTTAATCGTCTTTGTAGCTATCATGCCTCCGATTACCACGTGCGCATTGTCCTCTATCTTTACGGCACCGCTCTCCTCTTCAAGCACAAAATCTATCGCATTTGCTGTGATGTTTTTCTTTAGGGTAGCTGCATATTTTTCCAGAGGGTGTCCGCTTAAATAGATGCCAAGCACCTCTTTTTCATAGGCCAGGGCTTCCTCAGCGTCATATTCACCAACATTTGGATACTTAAGCTCAAATGACTGCCTATCCTCATCTGAGACCAGGTCAAACAAACTCATCTGCCCAGCCATTGTTGACTTTTTGTCATGCTGCACCCTGTCCACAATCGATGCATACACCATTGCCATCTGCTTTCTCGTGCCGTCAAGCGAATCGCAGGCTCCCGCCTTTATCAGATTCTCAATCGCACGCTTGTTGATTAAGCTCCTCTGGCATGGTTCTCTCGATAAAATCATGAGAGTGTGCGGTATATGCCGCCACTTTCCCGCTCCTCGATTATCTGGTCTATTACCGGCCTGCCTAGAGATTTGATGGCGTACATGCCATATCTGACATGGTCACCCTCTGCGGTAAACTCGCCCTGTCCACAGTTGATATCCGGCGGAAGCACCTTAATACCCATATCACGACAGCTGTAAAGATACTGCGCCGCTTGGCTGAATTGTCTATAACAGAAGTCATGAGCGCTGCCATAAATTCGACCGGATAGTAATTTTTGAGCCATGCAGTCTGAACACTGATTTTCGCATACGCGGCTGCATGTGATTTGTTGAACGCATACTTAGCAAAATCAACCATCGAATCGTATATGCTGTTGGCAGCCTTTTCATCTATGCCGTTTGCCACACAGCCCTTTATACCGCGCTCCTCGTCTCCGTACACAAAGCTCTGGCGCTCTGCGTCAATTACATACTGCTTCTTCTTGCTCATGGCACGGCGGATGTTGTCCGCCTGACCCATTGTATAGCCTGCGAGCTTCTGCACTATCTGCATAACCTGTTCCTGGTATACTATACAGCCGTAGGTCGGCTCTAAAATACTCTCAAGCTCAGGTGTCACATAGCTTATCTCCTTTGGATTGTTCTTGCCCTTTATATAGTTGGGAATGAAATCCATAGGACCCGGACGGTAGAGCGAAATACCGGCCACGATGTCCTCAAAGCTCTGTGGACTGAGTTCCTTCATGAAGCTTTGCATACCGGCAGACTCCAGCTGGAATACGCTTCCGTCTTTCCTGTTCCGATAAAGTCAAGTGTGCCCTTATCGTTGAAATCAATATGGTCGATATCCACATCAATGCCCCTTGATGCCTTGATATTCTTCACAGAATCCTTTAGCACCGTGAGTGTACGAAGCCCCAGAAAATCCATCTTTAAAAGGCCAAGCTCCTCGAGCTGTACCATGTTGTACTCTGCGGTAGGGCTTCCGTCGTTTGCCCTTCCAAGAGGCACATAATCGCTCGCAACACCCGGATAGATTACCACACCTGCTGCATGCACTGACGTGTGGTTTGGCAGTCCCTCAAGCCTTTTTGCCATATCTATCATTTCATGCACTCTCGCATCACTGTCGTAAATGCCCTTAAACTCCGGGTTCATCTGAAGAGCCTTGTCAATCGTGATATTAAGCTCCTGAGGCACCATCTTTGCAAGCCTGTCAGTCTCTGCATATGGGAAATCCAGCGCCTTTCCGACTGATTTTATGACTCCTCTTGCTGCCATCGTACCAAAGGTGACTATCTGTGTTACAGAATCGTGTCCGTACTTCTGCTGAACATACTCTATGGCGCGATATCTCTCCGCATACTCGAAATCCACATCAATATCAGGCATGGAAACTCGCTCAGGGTTAAGAAATCTTTCAAAAAGCAGATTGTATTTAACCGGATCAATATCCGTGATTCCGGTACAATAGCACACCCTGCTTCCCGCCGCTGAGCCTCGTCCCGGGCCTACCCAGCAGTCGTGCGTGCGGCACCAGTTGATATAATCCCACACGATAAGGATATACTCTATAAAGCCCATGGTCTTTATGATACCAAGCTCATAGTCCATATCTGCATGTATCTTTTTAAGCTCATCAGCACTGTACTCGCCACAGCCTATGTATTTTTCCCTAAAGCCCTTCTCGCAAAGCTCTGTAAGGAAGGCTTCGGCACTATCATAGCCTCTGGCACCTCATACTTTGGAATCTTGTAATTGCCAAACTCAAGCGTCACATTGCATCTGTCGGCAATTTTCTGTGTATTCTCAATAGCCTCTGTAGCATATGGGAAAAGCGCTCTCATCTGCTCTTCGCTCTTTACGAAAAACTGTCCGCCATCATAGCGCATCCTGTCCTCGTCAGACACCTTTTTCCCGGTCTGGATGCACAAAAGCACATCATGTGCCTCCGCATCGGACTCGTAGGTGTAGTGCACATCATTAGTACACACTAACCCTATTTCAAGCTCCTTGCTCATCCTAAGAAGCTGCTGATTCACAAGCTTCTGGTCATCAATGCCATGGTCCTGCAGCTCAAGGAAGAAGTTGTCTTTTCCAAAGCAGTCCTGATACTTCCTTGCAATCTCCTTCGCCTCGTCATAAAAGCCTCTTACGATGTATCTGGGGATTTCTCCTGCCAGACAGGCAGACAGGCATATAAGCCCCTCGTGATATCTCTCAAGCGTCTCAAAATCCACTCTCGGCCTGTAATAATAGCCTCTGTGAACCCTATTGACACTATCTTCATGAGATTAGCATAGCCTGTATTATTTTCAGCTAGCAGAATCAGATGATAATACCTGTCATCACCGTGGCTTGTCTCCCTGTCAAAGCGCGAATTTGGTGCCACATATACCTCGCAGCCTATGACCGGATTGATATCATTTGCCTTTGCCGTCTTGTAAAACTCCACCACACCGTACATATTGCCATGGTCTGTGATTGCGGCAGAGTTCATGCCAAGCTCCTTGACGCGCTTTACATATTCTTTTATCTTATTTGACCCATCGAGCAGACTGTACTCGGTATGGGTGTGAAGATGACAAAATGACATTTGGATTCCTCTTTCTTTATTTTTGTATCGCCGCCCGCCTTCATGGGTTATGCCATCCGGCGGGTACTGTGGCAGAACAATTCGTAAGAATTGCGTTAATTTGTCAGGTGTCGTTTTTCGACTCAAGGTTTGTGTACATTCGCTTTTTCATCTATTCCCCCATTTGAATCGTTGTCTGTAACTCTGTTAGGTGTGAACAGCAGCATCCATAGCAAGCCTGCATACCAGATACAGTACAAAAAGATGCACCGGGTAAAAGGCGTAAAAGACATATTTTAGTGAAATGCCTCTTTTTCCATTGTAATAGCGAAGCGGTATAAGCATAAACAGTGCAAAAAACTCTATGGTACCTGAGAAAAGTCCAAGCAGTATGACTGCCACGGCAAATGCAACATCTCGGTTTGAAGAAAGCAGGTACATCATGACAATGCACCCTACACCCGCCGCACCATAATCACAGCAAAGCACAAACTCTGCAATAATCATCATAACAAGCACTACTGATACCATTACTATACACCTGATCAGTGTGACAAAAAACCACTTGACTGCAGAGGATGCCTTTTCTATTTTATCGACCGACTTAAGCCAATCAAGCACTGTGATGGCAAGCAGGCCTAAAAGCAGTGTAAAAAACACATTGTTGCTCTTAAATTCGAGCACTGTATTGTTTATTGCAAGGTCAAACGGTATCTCAGAGATAAGCGCGAATATAAACATCCTCGCAGCATATTTTTCCCTGCTGTGTGTATATTTGAAGCCCTCCACAAGCAGGAAGCAGAAAACAGGAAAGGCCATGCGCCTATAGAACGCATGACCCAGTAGATATCAATAAGCGTTTGTCCACCTATCCCGTTATTTATCATCTGAAGAATAACCGTTGCCGCAATATGGTCTATGAGCATGGTAAAAATGGCTATAAGCTTAAGTGTGCTTCCACTGATACCAGACTTTGCGATAACTTTTTCCAAAATCCTATACTCCTGCCATATTTACGGTAATCCTGTCAAGATGCCAGATATCGTCCACATATTCCTGGATTGTTCTGTCTGAAGAGAACTTTCCTACATGTGCGATATTGAGCAGTGCACTCTTTCTCCATGCGCTCTTGTTCTTGTAATAATCATTAATCTTCTGCTGTGCATTTGCATATGAGCGGAAGTCTGCGAGGATAAAGTAGCGGTCAGCCACCTGTCCCTGCTGTGAATTGAGCAGTGAGTTGTAAAGCTCCCTGAAAAGCTCATGGTCATTTGGTGAGTATGTGCCGTCTACGAGCTGGTTTACTACCTTTCTTAGCTCGGCATCGTTATTATATACATCAACAGGATTGTAGTCATGTCTGTTCTCGTGTGAGATGACCTCATCAGAGCTCATTCCAAAGATAAACATGTTGTCAGCCCCTACCTCATCGAACATCTCGACATTGGCACCATCCATAGTTCCGATAGTGAGCGCTCCATTGAGCATAAACTTCATGTTTCCTGTTCCGGATGCCTCCTTGCTTGCTGTGGAAATCTGCTCGCTGACATCTGCTGCCGCAAAAATAATCTCGGCATTGGATACCTTGTAATCCTCGATAAATACTACCTTGAGCTTGCCGCCAATAGAAGCATCGTTATTTATCACATCAGCCACACTGTTGATGAGCTTTATTGTTTTCTTTGCATTTCTGTAGCCTGCTGCTGCCTTTGCTCCAAAAATGAATGTTCTAGGATAGAAATCCATAGACGGATTTTCCTTAATCTTGTTGTACAGATACATCACATGAAGGATGTTCATGAGCTGTCTCTTGTACTCGTGAAGTCTCTTAACCTGCACATCAAAGATAGAATCCGGATTTACATCAATACCATTGTGCTCCTTGATATACTTTGCTAAACGCACCTTGTTTGCTCTCTTAATCTCAGCAAACTCCTGCTGTGCAACAGGGCTGTCCGCATAAGCCTTGAGCTTTGAAAGCATTGTAAGATCTGTAATCCAGCCGGCTCCTACCTTTTTTGTTGCCCAGTCTGCAAGGAGTGGATTTGCATGTGCTAAGAATCTACGCTGTGTGATTCCGTTTGTCTTGTTATTGAACTTCTCAGGGAACATCTCATAGAAATCATGAAGCTCCTGATTCTTAAGTATCTCTGTGTGAAGCTTTGCAACACCGTTTACAGAATAGCCTGCAACGATAGCCATATTTGCCATCTTGACCTGTCCGTCATAGAGGATAGCCATCTTTCTTACCTTGTCCTCATTGCCAGGATATCTCTCATTAATCTGCATCACAAATCTTCTGTTTATCTCGTCAACAATCTGGTATACACGAGGAAGCAGTCTCTGGAATATCTCAATTGGCCACTTCTCAAGCGCCTCAGCCATGATTGTATGGTTAGTGTAGGCTACACATCTTGTAGTGATATCCCATGCATCATCCCATGACAGATGCTCCTCGTCCACAAGGATTCTCATAAGCTCTGCGACTGCAACTGTAGGGTGAGTATCGTTCATCTGGAAAACGACCTTATTCGGAAGATCTTTTAAATCGCTGTGATGCTTTTTAAACCTTGCAAGTGCACGCTGGATGCTTGCTGATACAAAGAAATACTGCTGCTTTAAGCGAAGCTCCTTGCCCTTTACATGGTTATCGTTTGGATAGAGCACCTCAACAAGGTTTCTTGCAAGATTTTCCTGCTCCACTGCCTTGTCGTAGTCACCCTGGTCAAAGGACTCGAGCGAGAAGCCGTTTTTTGGCTCTGCATCCCATATCATGAGAGAATTGACCACATTGTTGTCATAACCGACTATAGGCATATCATAAGGCACTGCAAGCACCGACTGATAGTCCTTCTGCTCGAAATGAAGCTCTCCGTTTTCATCTGTGCTCTCCTGCACATATCCTCCAAACTTGACCTCATAGCAGTACTCCGGACGACGAAGCTCGAATGGATATCCGTCCTTGAGCCAGTTGTCAGGCACCTCAATCTGGAAGCCGTCTGAAATCTGCTGCTTGAACATACCATATCTGTATCTGATTCCACAGCCGTATGCAGGATATCCAAGTGTGGCAAGTGAATCCATGAAACACGCTGCCAGTCTTCCGAGTCCACCGTTTCCAAGTGCCGGATCAGGCTCCTGGTCCTCAATAGCATTGATATCCACACCAATCTCATTGAGAGCCTCCTTGACCTCCTTGTATGCTGAGAGGTTTATAAGGTTGTTGCCGAGAGCTCTTCCCATCAAAAACTCCATGGACATATAGTAAACAACCTTTGGATCGTCCTTGTCCATCACTCTCTGTGTGGCAATCCACTCATCCATGATGACATCCTTTACGGCCTCTGATACAGCCTGATAAAGTTCCTGCTGTGTGGCATCATCTATAGTCTTACGATATTTATTTTTTAAATTGTCTGATACAGTCTTAATAAACACCTTTTTGCTAAACGTATTATCTCTCATCATATTCCTCCTTATGGCACTAAAAGGGAGCAAATTAATGCTCCCTCTCGTGCAGAGATTATTGTTTTTCAACTGCAAGCTTAACAGCCTCACCATTAATCTTCCAATCCTTTTCATAGCCCTTAAGTTCGCCTGATTTAATTGATACGGCAAGAACCTCGGTCTTGATTTCATCACCAAACTTTTCAAATACATTTGAAAGCTTCTCATCTGCCTCGTATGTCACAGCGATGTGGTCCATAACCTCAAAGCCTGCGTCCTTACGCATTGTCTGGATCTTACTGATGATTTCTCTTACGAAACCTTCCTCGATAAGCTCAGGAGTGAGGTTGGTGTCAAGAACAACGGTTATATTGTTGTCAGACTGTGTCACATAGCCCTCCATCTGAGTCATCTCGATAAGTAAATCCTCTTTAGATAATACAACTTCATCGCTAATGCTGTCAAGCTTGAGAGAGCCGGTGCTGTTAAGCTCCTCCATGGCTTATGACCATCAAGCTCAGCTAAAACTGCCTTAATCTGGCCAAGGTATTTACCATACTTAGGACCCACTGTTCTAAGCTGTGGCTTGAATTTGTAGGTGGTGTAGTGTGATACATCATCAGTGAACTCAACCTCTTTTACGTTGAGCTCGTCTGCGATGATATCCACATAAAATTCATCCAGTTTTTCCGGAGCCTTTACAAACATTTTTCCGATTGGCTGACGGTTTTTGATATTTGCCTCGTTACGGCATGCACGTCCGAGTACTACAACCTTTAGTACCTCATCCATATCAGCTTCGAGCTTTTTGTCAATCAGCTTCTCATCAACTACAGGATAGTCGCACAGATGAATTGACTCCGGTGCGCTCTTGTCGATAGAGCAGACAAGATTTCTGTAGATATCCTCTGTCATGAAAGGAATCATAGGTGCTGCCGCCTTTGATATGGTGACAAGTGCTGTATAAAGTGTCATGTATGCGTTTATCTTGTCCTGCTCCATGCCCTTTGCCCAGAAACGCTCACGGCTGCGGCGTACATACCAGTTACTCAAGTCGTCTACGAACTCCTGAAGGTACTTTGCCGCCTCCGGAATCTTGTAGTTTGACAGGCACTCATCCACGCCTGCCACTGCTGAGTTGAGCTTTGAAAGAATCCACTTGTCCATTACTGCAAGCTTATCATACTCAAGGCTGTATTTTGTAGCATCAAAATTGTCGATATTTGCATAAAGAACGAAGAATGCGTATGTGTTCCAGAGTGTTCCCATAAACTTACGCTGTCCCTCAAGCACGAGCTTTCCTGAAAACTTCTTTGGAATCCATGGAGCTGATGCTGTGTAGAAATACCATCTGATGGCATCTGCACCGTATGTCTCAAGTGCATCAAACGGATCTACCGCGTTGCCCTTTGACTTGGACATCTTCTGTCCGTTCTCATCCTGTACGTGTCCAAGCACGATGACATTCTCATAAGGGGCCTTGTTGAAAAGGAGTGTAGACTCAGCCATGAGTGAATGGAACCATCACGTGTCTGGTCAACTGCCTCTGAGATAAACTTGGCCGGGAACTGCTTCTCAAATACTTCCTTGTTCTCGAATGGATAGTGGTGCTGTGCAAATGGCATGGCTCCTGAATCAAACCAGCAGTCAAGTACCTCTGGTACACGGTGCATATCCTTGCCACATTCAGGACACTTGATTGTCACAGCGTCGATGTATGGTCTGTGAAGCTCTACCTCTGCTGCCTTTGGATCTCCTGCTTTTTCGGCGAGCTCTGCACGGCTTCCGATACACTCTCTGTGTCCGCATTCACACTCCCAGATATTGAGTGGTGTGCCCCAGTAACGGTTACGTGAGATAGCCCAATCCTGTATATTCTCAAGCCAGTTTCCGAAACGTCCTGAACCGATAGACTCAGGAATCCAGTTTACTGTATTGTTGTTTCTGATAAGGTCATCCTTTACTGCTGTCTCCTTGATGTACCATGACTCTCTTGCATAGTAGATAAGAGGCTTGTCACATCTCCAGCAGTGTGGATACTCATGCTCAAATTTCGGAGCATCGAAGAGCTGCTTTCTGCCGCTTAAGTCCTTTAATACCTCAGGATCTGCATCCTTTACCCACATACCGGCAAACGGAGTCTCGGCTGTAAGCTCTCCCTTGTCGTTTACAAACTGTACAAATGGAAGGTCATAATTTCTTCCGACATTGGCATCATCCTCACCAAATGCAGGAGCGATATGAACGATTCCTGTACCGTCTGACATAGTAACATATGTGTCACATGTCACGAAAAAGCCCTTCTTGCCCTGCTTATCGGCAACCTGCTTAGCACAGTCATAAAGCGGCTCATACTCCTTGTACTCAAGATCCTTTCCTTTGTATGTCTCAAGCACCTCATATGCCTTCTTGCCTGCTTCTGCGTCCTCTTTTGAAAGAAGCTGTGAGAGCACCTTGTCTGCAAGTGCCTCTGCCATATAATATGTGTAGCCATCAACAGCCTTTACCTTTACATATGTGTCATTAGGGTTCACACAGAGTGCCACGTTGCTTGGAAGTGTCCATGGAGTTGTGGTCCATGCGAGGAAATATGCATCCTCTCCTACTACCTTAAAACGTACTACTGCTGATTTTTCTTTAACTGTCTTGTAGCCCTGTGCCACCTCCTGTGCAGAAAGCGGTGTTCCACAACGAGGACAGTAAGGAACAATCTTGAAGCCCTTGTAAAGAAGTCCCTTATTCCAGATTTCCTTGAGAGCCCACCACTCTGACTCAATGAAATTGTCGTCATATGTGACGTATGGATTGTCCATATCAGCCCAGAAACCTACTGTGTTGGAGAAATCCTCCCACATACCCTTGTATTTCCATACAGACTCTTTACATTTCTTGATGAATGGCTCAAGTCCGTAGTTCTCAATCTGATCCTTGCCGTCAAGGCCGAGAAGCTTCTCCACCTCGATCTCAACAGGAAGTCCGTGTGTATCCCAGCCTGCTTTACGTGGCACATATTTGCCCTTCATGGTCTGGAATCTTGGAATCATATCCTTTATGTACGTGTCTCAACATGTCCGATGTGAGGCTTTCCGTTTGCTGTAGGAGGTCCATCATAGAATGTGTATGTCTCTCCTTCTTTTCTGTTTTCCATAGATTTTCTGAAGATATTGTTCTCTCTCCAGAACTGCTCTGTCTTCTTCTCGCGTTCAACGAAGTTCATATTGGTGTCAACTTTGTTGTACATGACTATCTCTCCTTATTCTATATTGTTCGTGAACATCCCAACATGCACCTCAAATTCGACTCTTACGAGGCTTCCTTGTGGCTTACTCCACTAGAATTTTCGGTTTATTGAATATTCACAAAAAAGGCACACATTCCTGTAATTAGGAACGCGTGCCTGATACGTCTATACCACCTATTACAATGTACTTAAGGGAAATACCCTTGCATACCCGCCCCTGTAACGTAGGGAATACGTCAGAACCTACTCTCGCAACGCTGTATGGCGATTTTAGCCTGCGGCTCAGAAGTGATTTTCAAAATGGCTCTACTCATACCGGCTCTCACCTGTCCCAGCTCTCTTTGACTTTCCCGCCATCTCTACTGTCTTCGTCACTGCCTTTTACTAACTGTGTTTAAGTATATAACTGAAAAGCCACTGTTGTCAAGATGTAATTGATTCTGTAATAATTTGATAATAATTAACTCTAATAAATGCCATCATACTCAAAATTCTGATAATCATAATCGTCATAATCAAAAGAATCATAATCATAATCGTAATCCTCATAGGAATCGTCATCATTATAATACTCATAGCCCTCGTCAAAGCCCTTCATGAACTCCTTTTCAAAATCTGTGCTTACGTTTGAGCCTGCTATAACCCAGAATATGATGCTGACTATAACTGAGATAGCTGCTGTTGCTATACCAACTATACCAAACACCTTGTTGTTGCCCTTTATGATATGTATAATACCAAAAATGATAGCAAGCAGAGCTGTCACATAATTGATGCATGTACAAAACAGTACAATAGATGCGATTCCAAGTACCAGAGAAGCTATACCAAAGCCATTGCTGTTCTTTGGCGGCTGGTTGTATGGATTAGCTCCATACTGTGGCTGATTGTATGCTGTCTGTCCGTATGCAGTCTGATTGTAGCCACCCTGTCCGTTTGGCTGCTGGCCATACTGCGTCTGTCCGTAAGCTGACTGATTAAATGAGCCTGAGCATATGTGTTCTGGTTGTATGTACTGGGCATTTGGATTCTGATTGTATGCACCTGGGCATTTGGATTCTGATTGTATGTACCTGATTTGCATAACCATATGCACTGCCCGGATTATTGACATATCCGTCTGTGCTGCCTGTCTGGTCTGATGACTGTCCATATGCATTCCCACTTTCCTGCTGGGATACAGACTGATTATATGTGTCTGTCGGCTGATTGTATGTGTCCTGCGGCTGGCTGTATGTGTCTGAGCCATTTGCTGTTTCTGAAGACTGACCGAATACACCTGTATTGTCCGGTGTGCCTGACGACCGGTTGTCATTGTTCATATAATTGTTATCGTCCATAACTTCCTCCATATATCCTATTGTTTATGTAGCCATTGTGTTATCGTGTTAGAAATATTTTATCATATATTACAATAATGTAAATATTTTTATCATAAAAAATATGTAAAAATGGCAGGAGCAAATGCGCTCCTGCCGTAAAAACATATTACTGCTCTTAGAAATCAAATTTCTGACTAAGCTCTTCCTCACTCTCCTCAACAGAGTTTTTGAGGTCATCCGCAAGCATATAGATATTTTCCAGTACCTTCTTGCACTTTGCCATGCTCTCGACTGTGGTATCAGCCATGCGAAGTCCCTCTGTTGAAGAAGCTGCGACCTCTTCTCCTGTAGCTGAAAGGTGTGTGATATTGTCTGATATGACTGTTGTTGAATCAAGAATCTTTTTGATACTCTCCTCAGCCACATTGATATCCTTCATCAACAGCTCAACGGCCTCTCCCATGGCATTAAACTTGTCTCTTGTATCGTCGATAAGCTCATTCTGCTTCTCTACCGATGATACTGAGTTCTCGATACTCTCGTTGGCACGCCTTGTGTCCTCATTGAGCTTGTTTATAATCTCTGTAATATTGGCTGATGCATCCTTTGTCTGCTCTGAGAGCTGTCTGATTTCATCTGCTACTACCGCAAAGCCCTTTCCTGCTTCACCTGCCCTGGCCGCCTCAATTGAAGCATTGAGAGCAAGCAGATTTGTCTGGTTAGAAATATTGATAATCGACTCAACAAAGCTCTTTACTTCCTCTACCTTAGCTGTAAGACTCTGAATAACTGACACTGTAACATTGCTTGCCTCTGCCACGTTGTGTGCCTGCTCCTTGAGTTCTTCCACAACATCAGCTCCCTGCTTTACGGTCTCATCAGTCTGGCGTGAGGCATCTATCATAGCCTTGATTCCACTTTCTGCATTGTCTGTATTTCCCTGAATATCAACACACATAGCTGCCTGCTTCTGGATAGCCTCCGCAGTGCTCTCTGTGCTGTCTGCTATCTCCTGGATTGAACTATGGCTCACCGCAACAGACTCATCGAGATCATTTAACATGGTCATAGCCTCGTCAAAGTGCTTTGAAATATTCTCCGCAACCATTACCATCTTCTTATTGCTGTCCACCTGTGCCATAGCAGATTCTTTGATTTCTTCCATATTTTCATCGAAGAAATGGGTAAGAAGAATCGTGATGCTGTCTGACGCATATCCCACAAGTACAAGTACAAAAACTGCTATCACATCATTCTGAAGAACTGTACCCCCTATTCCAAGCTGCATTACAAGCCTGATGACGCTGGATATGATTATTACTGCGTTCATCACCATCATCATCTTTATATCCAGATATATCATCGCTGCAATAACAAGCGGCAGGGCATATGTCCATGTACCGATTGTTGAATTGATCAGTGCGATAATAAAATATCCTGCTGTCATGGCGCTTACAAGTATAAGCGCACCTGTTCTGCTGTCTCTTTTTGTAATAAATGCAATTACAGCTATTACTATTACTGCTATTGCCGCAACAAGCTGTATACTTATCCTGGTAATATCAGCATCTTTTGTCCCAACTGCTGCAAATAACGTAAATGCTATATATGCAAATACTATGATTACCGCCAGGAATACACGTTTGTTGGCTCTGTTATACTGTTGACTATTCATAAAATCCCCCTTCTTTTGTTTGAGTTTTTAGAGTAGCTTTATTATACAACATTTTTTTATAATAATCCACTACTATTTAGTGCCAACGTACCATTTTTCTCATTTTGCTCCTGATTTGAAGAAAATTCTCCTTTCAAATAAACATTTACACAAAAACACCCGGCAGTTATCCTGCCGGGCATCCTGTAAAAAAATATTTATTCTTTAACTCCACCAAGTGTAAGTCCTGTAACAAAGTATTTCTGTAAAAACGGGTAAATACATATGATCGGAAGCATTGTTACAATTGTTGCTGCGGCACGAACTGAGGTAGGTGTAACTGCGCCTACAGCATTTTTCATTGCTTCTGCTGATCCTCCCTGATTTGTTACAGCTGAAAGAAGCTTCATAAGCTCATACTGTAATGTAGTAAGCTTTGTACTCATACGGTTATAAAGCATTGCATCAAACCATGAGTTCCACTGTCCTACTGCTACGAATAAAGCTACTGTCGCATATACCGGTTTGCAGAGAGGGGAATAAATCTTCAGAAAAATGGTGGTATATCCTGCACCGTCAAGCTGCGCTGATTCCTCTAAGCTGTCAGGAATTCCATTCATATATGTCCTGATAACAAGCATGTTAAACGCACTGACCATTCCAGGGACTACATAAACCCAAAAACTATTGGTAAGCCCAAGTCCCTTGTACAGGAGGAAGACAGGGATTAATCCACCATTGACATACATTGTGATAACCCAAAACAGGGATAAACCTCTTTTGAACAAAAATCTTTTTCTGCTGACTATAAAAGCAAGGATTGCATTTGCCACCAGTGCTAAGACTGTTCCAATTATTGTTCTGGCAACAGTAATATATGCTCCTGTTATAAGATTATTTTTTTGCAAAACCGTTATATAATTCTTCCAGGTAAACTTTCTTGGTAAGAGGTAAATTCCACCTCTTAATGCATCTGTACCATCATTAAGCGATATCGCAAGTGTATTAAGCACCGGATAAAGCGTTATGATCACAAACAGTACCATAATGATGCCATTTACAATTGGAAATATACTTATCTTCTTTTTCTTTTTGCTCTTTACAGAGCCTGCTGTTATATCTGCCATCGTACAAGACCTCCTTAAAACAACTGCTCTTCACCATTATGTTTGGCAATTCTATTTGCAATAAATATAAGAATTATACTTACCACACTCTTGAATATACCTGCTGCGGTACCTATTGCATAATCTCCCTGCTTATGCCCCATTTAAGTACATAAATATCAATAGTCTGTGATACATCCTGTATCAGACCGTTTCCTAAGAGATACTGTATCTCAAATCCTGCATTTAAAACATTACCTACATTCATAAGAAGAAGGATTATAATAGTTGGTTTGATTCCCGGCAGTGTTACATACTTGATCTTTGCCCAGCGTCCCGCTCCATCAATAGATGCTGCTTCGTAAAGTGAAGGATCTATTGATGTAATGGCTGCAAGATATATGATTGCATTCCATCCTGTTTCTTTCCATACATTGGCAAATGCCACTATCGGCCAGAAATATCCCGGATGTGCGAAAAAGTTTATCGGTTGGTCTATAATATGCATATTTACAAGGAACTCATTTACAATACCTGTTCCTGAAAGCATATCGTGTAAAATACCTGTTACAATGATCCATGAAAGGAAATGTGGAAGATATGATATAGTCTGTACTACTTTCTTTCCACCCTTTGATGCAATCTCATTCAGTAAGATTGCAAATGCTATGGCTGTGACAAAAGTTACAACCAGATTGATAACACCCATTGCAAGTGTATTTCTTATAACACGGATAAATGTCATATCCGAGAACAGCATCTTGAATTTGTCCAATCCAACAAATGCAGAATGGAATATACCAAGTCTTGGTTTGTAATCCTGAAATGCCATTGCCCAGCCAGCGAGCGGTAGATAATAGAATATAACTCCATATGCCACCATTATTGCTGCCCAGAACAGCAGCACTTTCTGACGTTTGACTTCTTTCCATGTAATTTTTGTTCTAGGTTTTCTGACCTTCTCTTTTTTGTTTTTTCTCGTTAATGACATGACACCACTCCTTAAAGTCAGCAGGCAGATAAAACGCTATTATATCTGCCTGCCTTAAATTTCATTTAAGCTTTATTTGAATTTAGCAGCCTGCTCTAATCTTTTATCAAGCTCGGTCTGTAATTCACCCAGGAAATCCTGTGGATTACATGCATTGTATTTATCCATGTATGTATCCCATGCACTGTCAAAGTCTTTTGCCATAACAACCTTTGGAAGCTCCGCATGCTTAAGTTCGCCAATCTTTGTCCAGGCTACTCCACCAGGAGTGTCTGTGGTAAAGTTGTTAGAGAATGACCACATCGGATACCAGTCTCCAGGTGCATTGTTTGTTCCAAGCATTTCAACGTATGTCTTAACACCATAGGCATCGAAAACCTCTTTTACATCACTGTTAAGACCATCATAGAACTCTCTTGCCTGTCCATCAGGTTTGTTGGCATTGATTCCATCATCACTTGTTCCATTGTACTGTGGGAAGTATGAGTATGGGCATGAATGAGAGGCCTTGTATGCTGTATCAGAAGCCTTCTTTCTCTCATCTGCTGTTTTGTAAAACTCACCATTCTCATCTACTTCATAGTCAGTACCCTTGACACCCCAGTATCTGAGATTGTGGATATCCTGATCAAGAAGATCATTTACAAACTTCATGGCCGCATCTACATCATCACAGGATGTTGTAACAGCAAGACCTGTTGACGCGTTGAAAGCGCCGCCTGCATTGTGCCACTGATTGTCACGGCCGTCGATTGTTACAGGTACCGGAATGTAATCGCATCCCTGCTCATCAAGGCCTGCCTGTTTAATTGCATCACCTGCTGTGTATGCAAAATCCCACCACTGGTCAATCATTCCAAGTACACGTCCTGTAGAAAGCTTAGAGATATATTCATCATATGTCTGTGTGAATGACTCAGGATCTACAATTCCCTTATTATACTCTTCATTGAGCTTCTTGAAATATTTAACTGCTGTATCAGATGTATTATAGTCAAGTACTTTCTTTGTATCAGGATCTACCATACATGATCCATCGTTTGGATATCCGTCAAGGAACTGTGGTGCATTCTCAAGACAGAAATATCTCCAATCTTCACAAAGGATTGTATATGGAATATTTTCTGTTCCATCAGCCATTGTTGGATTTGCTTCATTATATTTCTCGATGAGGTCAAAATACTGATCCAGTGTCTTGATCTGCGGATAGTTAGCCCATTTAAGTACTCTTGCCTGGATCCAGAATGCCTCGTCATTGTGTGTGCAGACTTTCTCGTCTCCCTTTATGCAGCTAAACTGTGGTATCCAGTAGATATGTCCGTCATCCTGACGAAGTTTTTCCCACTCAAGTTCTGTGAAAAGATTTTTGATGTTTGGATATTTCTCGATGTAGTCATCCAATGGAACAAGTGCGCCTGCATCATATAACTGCTTCTGTCCACTCATACCGTCAATGAAATCAGGATACTCGCCACCTGCGATCATTGTTCCGACTGCCTCATCTGCTGTCTGTCCGGTAAGCCAGGTTTCCTTTACCCTTACACCTGTCTTTTCCTCGATGATCTTCTGGATTTCATTATCATCATTGATTTCAGATCCCGGTACAGCAAAGAATGCATCAAACTCTTTCGCACCTCCGGAGCTACCTTTTTTGCCACTATCATTGCCACATCCGGCAAACAGTGTTGCTGCCATAGTAGCCACAAGCAGCATGCTTACAAATTTTTTTCTTCTCATATTGTAATGTCCTCCCTTTTGATAACTTAATTTTATACTTTTTAAGTTTTCAAACAATCGGAGTAACTATAGTCAAAAACAGGGTAAACTATAGTTTCTCGAAAAAACTATAATTTACCCTGTTTTGCAGTAATATATATTATTCTCCACTTTGCATCTGGCGTCTGAAACGCGCCGGTGTACAGCCTTTTACCTGTATAAACCTGTTCACAAAATAATCCATATCATGATATCCGACTTTCTCTGCTATCTGTATTATCTTCTTATCAGTCCTAAGCAGAAGCTCTGCCGCCCGTTCCATCCTGTAATTGTTCAGATAATCCTTAAAGGACTGTCCGTATTTTTTCTGAAAAGCTGCCCTAAGTATGCACTGTTTACATAATACTTCTCACTCAGGCTCTTAAGCGTGATGTTCGTGGCATAATTGTCTCTTACTTCCTTTTCTACCATGCCGATCACACCTCTTGACACATTTTTTCTAAGCTGCGACAGATAATCACCATACTCACAGCAAAATCTTGTCATATGTGCACGGCTTCCCCTCTCAATACCGGTCTTAAAGCTGCTCTCACTTATGAGTCGCAAAATCTCCTGCTGATTTACATTATCATCCTGCTCACTTGCCAGGTGTATGAACTGAAACAACAGATAATTGATATTTAAGTTCATGCTTTCCCCATTCATACCCATGCTGGACATCTCATCATAAAATGTGGCAACTGCATTTCTTATCTCAACATGGTTGTTCTGTTCCACTGTCCTAAGCAGCTCATCCAGACTATCTTTACAAAGCACTATTCCATCTGCCGATATCTTTACTTCATCCTCATAGTAATATATGCTCTTTACTATGCGAAATCCCTGAAACGACCTGAGCATACATGCATTGCCGTATGATCTGGCTATCTTTGATATATCTGATACTTTTCTTCCGACCAGCATAACTATATTCTTTTGTGTATTATCACATATATACCTTCTCAGATCCTCCAGATATTTTCTCTCGGTTTTTGCGGCTTCCTCTGCCATATAATCTGAGAATATAAAGCCTATGTCATACACTTTTTCATTTACAGATACATCAAATACACAATGTGCCGAATCAGCCCCAGAAAAGCAACACAGCTTTCGTACATCTTGCGCTGTAAGCTTCTCATATCACTATCGAGTATCTCATCACCTGCCGGAAACTGCTCCACCTGTATCTCAACATACCTTGCTCCACCCTCACACCTCATATTTTCTTTTACATAGTTCAGGTTTACTTCATCATATTTGCCCCGTATCAGAGATATCAGGTGTCCTGCAAGGTATGCCTGTTTCATCTTTTTGTTATCCTCGTCGATCTTGTTTTTCTCGTTTTTGAGCACAAGAACCTTGTTTAGTACCTTAAGCAGCATCTCCTTGTCCACCGGCTTTAGTATGTAATCCGTACAGTCATTCTGCATAGCCTGCTGCGCATAGCTAAAATCTGCATAACCGCTTAATATCACAAAATACACATCTGATTTTTTATCTTTTCTCAAAGTCTCAAGCAGCTCAAGTCCTGTCATCTCCGGCATCCTTATATCGGCTATGACCAGATCCACATTCTCATTTTCCAGAAACTGCAGGGCTTCCTTTCCATTTTTGGCCGTTCCTGCTATCTCAAATTCTTCATTTTCCCAATCAATGATCACCTTAAGCCCCTGTATTATGAAAGGCTCATCATCCACCAATAATACTTTAAGCATTTTAAATCTCCCTATAAATATGTTTCCGGTATTTTTATCATAACAGTCGTACCGCAGCCTTCCTCACTGTCCACATCAAATACTGCTTTAGATTCCGTTACCATTTTGATACGCAGGCAGGCATTTATCACACCCACTCTGCCACCGGTCTTTAACATATCGATATCTGCATTTTTCATGTTACTTTTCATTTTTTCAAGAGCATCCGGATCAATTCCGCTACCTGTATCCTCAACCTCTATATGCATGAACCCGGCTTTTTTGAATATACGCACAAATATCCAGCCCGGAGCAGCTTTACTTTCTATGCCATGCACACAGGCATTTTCAACAAAGGTTACAAGCGTAAGTTTTGGCACCTGACATTCCATGCAGTCTGCTTCTATATCTATGTTATAGTTCAGTCGCTCGCCAAACCGGTATTTCTGCAATGCCAGATAGGCTTTTACAAATTCACATTCCTTTGCAACGGTTACAGCATCATTTCCCCACTCCACATACTGTCTTTGCATGATGGCGAGTTTTTCGACCATATCAGCCGTCTCATTTTCCTTTTTCAGCAGACTGTGCATTCGTATGCTCTCAAGCGCATTAAACAGAAAGTGCGGATTTATCTGGCTGTGCAGTGCAAGAAGCTCTGCGTTTTTCTGACTTACAAGCATCTCCTGCTCTTTTAGCTTATTCTTATATACAGTCTGGATCAAGTCATTTGTGCGGCTTACCATCCTGTTGTAATTTTTTATCATGCTGCCGATCTCATCTTTGCTCTCCCTGTCAGTCATAGATACAAGCTTTTCGCTGTCAACTGACTTAAATACCTTTGAAAGCTGTAATATCCTGCTCGTAAAGGAATGGTTAAAGATACTGAACAGACAAAGTGGAAAGAATACATTTATAAGCATCAGAAAAACAATAATCGGTGCATTGTGCATAAGCATGCTCCATATATTACTGCGTGTCTTAAACACATATATATCAAGATCACAGCCATACAAAGAGAGCTTCTGCCTGTATACGGAGTCGCTTATTTTCCCAATCGCCTCCAATGTCTTAAATGGTTTGTTGACTCCACTGTAGGCCCCATTTGACAGCACTATGTCATCTCCATGGCAGATAAGCACTTCATTATCATAATTCATATTCTTAAAAGTACGCATCATGCTGCCATAATTAAACTCTATCTTGAGTACCTTTTCGATATCAGATGAGTAAAAATCCAGCTTTTTCATATAAATCATATGTCTTTCATCTGACAATCCGGCTACGCCTTTTTCATATACAAAAAAGAGTCCTCCGCTTTCCTTCTGCTCCAGAAGTCTGTAAGAATCCGTATTTCTTACAGCAGACATATCATTTACTTTTCCGCCATTTACTATTGTAGGATTGTCAGCATACAGGAAAAATATTATATTGCTCATTCCAAGTGTGTTTTCAAAAAGTGTATCCTGAAAGAAGCTCTGATACTCTGATACATACTCAGCAGAGCTTGTGTATTCCTTTGATATAAAATCGTCTATGCGCTTGCTGGTGTAGATACTCTTAGCTGCCTCTTCTGCGTTATTGACCATGCTGTTCAGATTATATCCCACAGCACTTGCTATGCTCGACATTTCATGTCTGCTGCTTTCTTTTTCAGCATTTTCTACGATGGAAAGCACCACTGCATCAGTCACTATGAGCGGCAGCATGACACAAAGTACATAAAATATGTAGATTTTTTTTCTGAGTGAATAATCATCAAGCTTTCTCTCAATGGCATTCCATATTGGTCTTCTCATAAACAATTCCTCTGAAATCACTTAAAGGAGCCGACATATGTCCGCTCCTAAAGTCTGTTTTAACTTGTCATTAATTATAGAATAACATATTTATTATTAATAATCTACCCCTGTTTTCTCTCCACATCTTGTTATATCAATGCGCTCTGTCCGCTTGCCTGTGAGCTTTGTGCTTCTGTCATCAGGCTGCTGTCCTCCTGCGGATATCTCATAAATTCCCGGCACAGCTACACAGCTTCCATCCTCTTCTATCACAGCAAAGTCCCTTGGCGAAAGAGTCAGCTTTACTTTCTTAGTCTCATATGGCTCAAGCTTTACAACCTCAATCCCCTTTAGCTGATATCCCGGCTCATACTCTGCAGCATCAACGTGCCTGATATAGAGCTGAACTATCTCATTTACAGTATATCTGCTGTCATTTGTCACATTTACAAACACCTCGACAGGTTCGTTTACATCACTTTCTGCTTTATCCACTGACAGTCCATCATAGTTTGTCTCACCATAATGCAGTCCATATCCAAATGGATATAACACATTCTCATTTGTATAGCGATATGTCCTGTGAGCCATTGAATAATCCGTAAACTCCGGGAGATTTTCGGTGCCCTGATAAAATGTAACCGGCAGTTTTCCACTCGGACTATACTCTCCAAATATAGCTTCTGCAACAGCCTTTCCGCCTCTGGCTCCCGGATACCAGCTGTCTATAATGGCATCCACATGCTCTTCTGCCCAGGAAAGATCTATCGCACTTCCTGCTGACAGCACAAGTATTACCGGCTTTCCTACTGCTGCAACAGCCTCTAAAAGTTCCTCCTGAAGTCCCGGAAGCATAAGCCCCAGCTTGTCACCGCTTGCATATTCATTTCCGGCATCACCCTCTTCACCTTCTATAGTTGCATCAAGTCCAAGACACATTACGACCACATCTGACTGTTCTGCCATGATGAGGGCTTCCTTAAATCTGTCCTTTTCCTCTGCAAGTCCCTGTACTTTGTCCTTGTACAGATGGCAGCCCTCTGCATAAAGCACTCTTGTATCCTCTCCAAGATATTGCTGCAATCCCTCAAGTGGAGTGATATATCTTGATGAGGTACCATAATAATTTCCTATAAGCGCATCCCTGGAGTTGGCATTTGGTCCGATAACCGCAATAGTTTTAACATTTTTTCTGTCGAGAGGCAGGAAATTGTCCTTATTCTTTAAAAGTACAAGACTTCTTCTGGCAGCCTCCACAGAAAGCTCCACATGCTCCTTACATTCTACAACCTCATACGATATGTCCTCATATGGCGATGGATAATCCTTCATCATGCCCAGACGGATACGCACCTCCATCAGCCTTTCTACTGCTGCCGTGATCGCCTCGTCTGAAACCAGTCCCTTGTCATAAGCATCCTTAAGATGTAAAAATGCACTTCCACAGTTTAAGTCACAGCCGTTGTTTACAGCCATAGCAGCCGATTCCTCAACTGTATCCGTCACATGATGGTGTTCGTGGAAATCAAGTATTGCCCAGCAGTCTGACACCACATGACCTTCAAATCCAAACTCGTCACGCAGTATATCCTTAAGCAGTGTCCTGCTTCCGCAGGCAGGTTCTCCATTTACCCTGTTGTAAGCTCCCATGACAGCCTCAACCTTTGCATCCTTTACGCATCGCTTGAAGGCATACAAATATGTATCATACATATCATGCTTTGATGCTTTCGCATCAAACTCATGTCTTATGGCTTCCGGACCGCTGTGTACCGCAAAATGCTTTGCACAGGCTGCCGATTTTAAGTGATCCGGATCATCTCCCTGCAATCCCCTTATATATGCGCAGCCAAGCTTACCTGTCAGGTACGGATCTTCCCCGTATGTCTCATGTCCCCTGCCCCATCTTGGATCTCTGAATATATTTACATTAGGTGCCCAGAAGGTAAGTCCCTTGTATATTCCGTGATCACCCTTTTTTGAAAATTCATTGAACTTTCCACGACCCTCCGTTGATACAACATCTCCTATCTTTTCTATCAGGTCAGTATCAAAAGCTGCCGCAAGACCTATCGCCTGAGGAAATACTGTAGCAACACCGGCTCTTGCTACTCCATGAAGAGCCTCATTCCACCAGTTGTATTCCGGTATCCCCAGTCTTTCTATAGCCGGTGACTCATACAGCATCTGACTTATCTTCTCATCTATTGTCATCTGCGATACTAGTTTTTTGCATATTCTATAGTTTTTTTACTCATAGTGACTTCTCCTTTAATTTATATAATGATTTTACCAGATTCATGCATTATTTTCTTTCTACTTGTTGCCCCACAATGTTCAAAAATTGCTATTTGTGCTATAATAACTATATTCACGCAAATGCGCATAAATATCAGCCGTATGGAGACAAGTATATATGATCGAAAATCTGAATGGAATACATGAGACAGTAAAATATAAAGAAAACAGCAATGTAAAGCTTTTTATAAATGCGGAAGCAGAAGATTATCCCATTCACTGGCATACTCCCATGGAAATCATCATGCCGCTTGAAGGCGGCTATACAGTGCAGATTGGGGATGATTTGGTACATCTTAATGAGAGTGATATTATCTTTATAGCTTCCGGTGTAAAACACAGGCTTATCGCACCTGACACCGGAAAAAGGCTTATCCTGCAGATTGAGTGGTCTGCTGTCTCAAAATAAAGGAATTAAATTCCATACTTACCCTTATAGCACCTGCTATAACGCTAACCCCGGAAACTCCCGGTGATATCCACAGCAATATCCGTAAACTGCTGCTTGATATATCAGATGAATACCAGACCGACTCATTTCTATCAGAAGCCGTGATCTACTCCAAAATGCTTGAAGTACTTGTCCTTATTGGAAGGCATCATACTGCCAGCAGTTGTCATTTTAATGTCGGCAGACACAAGCAGCAGGAATATCTGGAGCGTTTTCTGTCTATCTGTGAATATATCGATGCACATTGCACTGAGGACATAACACTTGATGAAATCGCAAAAATAGCCGGATTCAGTAAATATCACTTTACCCGGCTATTTAAACAGTTTACCAATAATACCTTTTACAAATACTTAAATCAGAAAAGAATAGAGCTTGCCCTGACCTTTCTGGCTGATCCCAATATATCAGTCACCGAGGCTGCAATGCAGTCAGGCTTTACAAATCCATCCACTTTCATAAGGGTGTTCAAAGCTGAAAAGGGCTGCACCCCGACTGAATTCCGCAAAATGTTTACTGGGTGAGCATTATGTATGAAAAATCTGCATAGTTATCACTATTGCTGCCATTTGAGGATGCATACATACCGACCGTACAGCCCACAAAGCCACCTGCTTCTTCTGTGGTATATGGCAGCAGACTTATTTTTTCTGCTACTTTTACGCTCTTTTCGGCCGTACCTATCCATATAGATGCTTCCTGTTCCTTACAGATCATACATATATTCCACAGTGGATTTTTTTCTGTAATGCTGTACTCCATAATATCTGCCACTGCTATCTTTTTGTCAGTTCCCTTAATATGTGTTGTCACCACAAATACCAGCCTTTGGGCTTCCATTGTTATCTCAGCGCGAAGATGATTCTCATTGTTCTGGAAAAGTACAAGTCCTGCCGTCTCATTATCCGACTGTGGGATAAAACGCACTGCTGTCTTTACCGAAAACTCATAGCCCTTCTGTCTTAGTCCAAGAAATGCGCTTGTGCCAAGATCAGCGATCTGCTCTTTGTTTGTGTACAGTCTCAGTACTCCCGGATTTTCCTTAAGGGAGTAAAAAGACTCGTTGCGTTTTCCTATTCCAACCAGCCTCTTATCAGGCTTGGCTTCGCAGAAAGTTATAAAATCATTTTCTGATATCTCATCTATAAATCTGCACTCTTCAAGCGGTATATCTACCGTATCCTCAAGATGTCCTATCCCGGGTGCTATTACCGGCCATTCGTTTTCCCATATTGTTTTTGCAATAAAGGTCTCCCTGCCCATGCTGCTGTGCTTTTTGCATGGTCTTGACGCAAGCATGACCACATACCAGTTTCCGTTTATATCATCCACCAGATCACCATGTCCTGCATAGATGACCGGATAATCCATTCCCAGATTTCTGTGTGTAAATATCGGATTTCTCGGACATCCTTCAAACCATTTAAAAAGCTCCTTGCTTCTTGCTATCGTTATACTGTGCTCCGGTCCAGTGCCGCCCTCTGCATGCATTAGATAATAATATCCGTTTATCTTGTAGATATGTGGTCCTTCCGGCCATATGCAGCCCTTTACAGCACCTTTCCATATGGCCATGCTCCTGCCCTTAAGCTTCATGGTTCCAAGATCAAGCTCCTGTATCCATATCTCCCAGTCTCCATTGTAACGTACTCCTTCAGGGTTTGGGCGTGTGCCACAGTAATAACATCTGCCGTCATCATCAAAGAAAAGGCTTGGGTCTATTCCGACTGCTTCTTCTCCCAAATAATACGGATCAGACCACGGTCCTGCCGGATCCTGCGCTGTCACTATAAAATTGCCGCCATGCGATACGTTGGTCGTTATCATATAAAAAGTTCCTTCATGATATCTTATGGTCGGTGCAAAAATACCTCTCGATATTTCTTCATTTTCCACGCATAGCTGCGATGGTCTGTCAAGTATATTGCCAATCTGCTCCCAATGAGCCAGATCCCGGCTATGAAATATGGGAACACCCGGTGCATACACAAAGCTTGATGTCACCAGATAATAGTCTTCCCCGACTCTACATATTGATGGATCAGGATAAAAACCTGAAAGTATTGGATTTTTTGCTGTTACCATGTCTCTTACCTCTCATTTCCTATAATACATATCCAAAGCCCAGTATCGTAAACTGCTTGTCTCTGTCTTCCTCTGCAATTTCAATTCTTACAACATGATTTTCACTGGTCTTATTGTTAAATATTATTGCCGCATTGCAGTGCTGCCAGTTATTGATATGTGGATCAGCCGTAAAATGATATTCTCCGTCCACATATACCTTCGCCTTTCCCACGTTTACTTCTCCCGAATCCTTAAACACAAGGAGAAGTGCCCTGCACTCCATCTCAAGCTCGAAATACACTTTTTCCCTGTTTAATGTATTTTTTGTGCCATCATACATCCAGTTATACGGGAATTCCGGAGTCAGCGAAAGCTGATCATCCATCTCAACGCTTTGCAGCTGTGTATCTGTCGAATCGAAACCACCCTCGTCAATATATGCCTTTGCATATATATCCTTTTTGTCGAGCAGTCTTATATTTTCAAAGCTGTTTCCTATTACCGGTGCAAGATTTAGGTTTTCCTGCAATATTTTTTCCTCTGTCAGTCCCAGTTCAAATGCATTCAAACTTGCATGCCCTGCCTGATCTATTTTTTCAAAAAGATACTCTATGCAGTCTGCCATGACGGAATGGCCTACATTGCCCGGATGAAACATATCATAGAAGAACTGATTTTTGCTTATTACCCTTCCCTCGTCATTTTTTAATGCAAACTGAGGGGAAACCGCATCCAGCACGCTTACCATTGGCAGATCATAGAGCTTTCCAACCGGGCTTAGGCGGTCTTGAAGGTTCCAGTCATTAGCAAATACGGAAAAAAGCAATATGACTGCCGGTTTCCATGGCAGATTAAGTACTTTACGTACAAGGCTTTCATAACAGTCACCCTTTGTCTCATCCCCCTCATCATTTACAGCAAATTCAATAACTACTATATCAGGCTGCTGTCCGTCTCTTAGTACATCCCTGTCAAATCTGATCATTCCCAGCTCCGATGGTGTGCCACCCACACCTGCTTTTATGAATTTCACATTATTCTTTGCAGAAAAACGCCTCTGGAAAAGCTGATAGGATTTGTATGCGTAGCACTCTGTATTTATAGGTGTCGCACCTGCTCCCTGTGTGATAGATCCACCGATGTATGCAAGTGTTACCTCTTTTCCGGCTCTTGTCTTTTCGATGGCTTTTCTTATGCGGTATACATTTCCCATATTCATAAGCGAATGGCTTATCATGCTGCAGTATTCATCAGAGTTCATATCCACCTCTGTTTCCTCAATATCTGCCGGAGCCTCATAGCCGTCATTCAGATACAGTCTGACACTCGCTTTTCCCATGATATCCGGTGTATTAAATATGAACTTTATCTGTCCCGGTATATCATCATCCGGTGTCCACTTATAATCTGACAGGTATATCTTTCTCTCCATTCCATCGCCTGTCAGCTTTACCTTAAGATTAGTACCGCCTCCGTACAGGTCCTGCTTTCCGTACATCTGAAACACAAATTCGATCTGTTCGTTTTGATTATCTGTTTCCACAGATACACCTATGCTTTGTACAAGCCTGCCAAAACCTTCCACCGTCTCTAACAGCCCCAGTTCCTCTTTATTTTCTATATTTCCGGCTATTTGTGCACTGTTTATCAGTCTTCCGTCGCTTTCATATATAAAATGTATAATGCTTCCATCTTCCTGTACTGAGCCGTATATATCCTTATCCTTCATGATGTAGAAATACGGTCTTTTTCTTTCGGGATCCTTTGGTGCTTTTGGCCCTGCCATCTTTCTGCCTCCTTGTTATGTCGATTTTATCAGCTATAATGACTATATGATACAAAAACTCCCGGTGCTTTGCACCGGGAGAAATTATAGATATTTGTCCTGTCTTTTATAGTTTATGACTGCTTTCTGCTTCTTCTTAATCTTGAAGCCCCTGCCATCGAAACTCCTGCAAGAAACAACACGATAAATGCTGCCGTTGCTGATTGATCTGATGTCTTTGCAGCTTTTTTTGCCGCCGGCTTGTTTGCTAAAGGCTTATTTGTGCTGCCTGTTGCCGGTTTATCCGCTGACGGTTTATTTATAGCCGGCTTGCCTGTACCCGGTTTTTCTGTATTACCTGTTGATGAATTATTTGTACCCGGTTTTTCTGTATTACCTGTTGATGGATCATCTGTACCCGGTTTACTATTATCATCAGACACTTCATCCTTTGCCTCTGCTGCAAGCTCTATTGTTCCGTATACCGATGATTTAGACCAGCCCATGCCTGTTTCATCATTCCAGCTTAAGGTTCCGATTCTTGCTCCTGAAGCATCAGCATCATTTATCTGGAACTCAAGACCAATCCTGTCACCCTTTTTTGGCTTTATGTCTGTCCACTTGAAGGCTGCCTCAATCACATATCCATCCCCAGTCACTTTTGCGGCAGATTGTACATTTTCCTCGAGACATTTCTTTCCATTGAAAGAATGCTCATTCTCATAATTGATCCTGTACTGCTTATCATCGTCATCATATGACTCTGTCTTGGCATTATTCTCATCGATAAATACCTCGAGTGAATCCTGCTGATATGCCTCTCCACCGTCTTTATTAAGCACCGGATCTTTAACTGTTGCATATACATAAAGGTTTTCGTCATCCCACAACACCTTGGCATCTGCTGTTACCTTAGCTCCAAGGTTTATTGTAAGAGGAATAGCCACAGCCTTATCCCATTCGCTGTCGGCTTCTCCGTCAATCTTTACCGTTGCTTTTGTTGCTTTTTCAATGCCCGGCTTGAGAGTAGCCTTTGCATAATATTTGCTGCTTGTCTCCTGCATTTCTTTAAGGTCATTGAAGCTTACAGCTTTATCGTTATTCATAACTTTTACATCCATGCCGATAGTCTTTGCAACTTTTAAATCAGTCATAGGTACTTTGATGGTCGCACGGTATCCACCATCAACAGCCTGTGCCTCAGAACGCTTAACTGTCTTCTTTACCGGTGTCACATCTCCTGCTGAGTTTGTCTCATCCACATATACTGTAACTTCATCCGTATCATTTATTGTGGCATCCTTTACGCTTACAAGTACATTTAATCCATCCTTATCCCATGTTGGAATAAAAGCTGCCTGTGTATCATCATCCGAAAAACTGTATTCTGTTCCGGACATTGTATCACCTTTCTGCTCAGCTACAACGATATCCTGTATTAACGGCTCAAGCTTTGTAGCATCTACATAAGCCCAGTATGCAGGCTTTGCCTTGTATTTTCCATCAAAAAGCAGTGGGCACTGCTTTGATCCGTCAGCTCCGCCACCAACATTTGACTGTGAATGAAGCCATGAATTTGGCTCAATAACTCCCCACACAGTGATTCCTGCTACATTTGTACCGTTTTTCTTTAAGTCCTTTGCAGCATCAAAAAGCTGTTTGTGACAGTATGCCATCTTTGTATACTCGCTCTCTTTTGATGCTGCTCCTGATTTGTAAGCTGCGCTTGCCTGGAAATCCAGCTCTGTAAGCTGAACCTTTCCTGCTGCTTCGGCATATTTTTTTGCTACTGTCTTAAACTGTGCTGCTGAGAAGCTGTCCACACTGTAATGTGCCTGCATACCAAATGCATCAAGTCGTGTTCCCTGTGCTGATTTTACATCACTTATGAGCTTTATGATTCCTTCTGACTTGATATTGTCTGTCTCTCCGAAATCATTGTAGTAAAGTTCTACATCACTAGGCGCATATTTATTCGCATACTTAAATGCATTGATTATGAACTCATTGCTCTGGTATACATGCCACCAGCTCGAATTGTTCCCATGACGTATCTCATCAAGCTTTCTGCCGGGTTTACCTTATCAGTACGATATGTATTGCCGATAACGGCCTCATTTACTACATCCCAGCCATAGAAAAGTCCGTCGTACTTTTTATTTGCTGCCTCTCCGAAGTAGTGGTCGAATACACTTGAGATATACCACTCAAGTCTGCGGTTCATAGTCGCTTTATCTACATATGGCTTACTGATATCATAGTTCTCATGGAAGAACCATTCCGGAGTCTGTGAATGCCATACGAGCACATGACCTCTTATGCGTATCTTCCTGTCAGGATGTGCCGCATTCCACTCCAAAATCTTATCTACCATCGCATCAGCTCTTGAGAAATCAAGGCTGTCCCCTGCATCATTTACCACCGGTACTTCAAGATCCTGCCCATCAAACTGAACTGTTTTTGTTTTAACCGACTTCTCAAGCTGATAATTAAAAAGTGCATCCGGTTTTAATTCATTTCCAAATGTAACCGCATTAAAATGCTTCTCCACAAGGTCCATGAGCGTATTGTCCTTAATCTCATCTAACATGATACCTGTTCCTGCGATTGCATTTTCTCCAAGAGCATCACTGCTTGTGACAGATTTTTTCCAGTCCTCAATATTCTGCTCTATCTCAGGTGGTGTCTTTGGTGTTGTATCAGTTTCCACTGTCACACTAACGAGGCTGATAGCTGATCCCGAACCGGCATTATCAGTAGTCATAAGACCAACTGCTACCATATCACCTTCACCTGTCGGGCTTATCGAGTATTCATCTGCGCCTGTAAGTTCATACTTCGTATTTGCGCCATCAGCATCTTCATCTCCATTCTTGTAGACCTTTAGTGAAACTGATCCTTTCTGATCCTTCACATTAAAGGTCACAGATTTTACAGTTGACATATCAACAGTCTCCGGCAGTCTCCATTTAACCTGATCGTACTGATTGTTAAATGTCACTTTCCACACACCATCTGTCAGCTCATAGCCGGCATTTCCCCAGTCTACTGTCAATTTATCAGCTGTGTATGTCGTTTTCTTTATATTCTGCTGAACTTCATCAGCGAATACTAACGACTGCGCCTGATACGCAGGTATAAGCTGTGTGACACCTGTGGCAAGCATAGTACTGCATACCGCAATACATGCTCCTTGTTTCAATAGTTTTTTCCTTTTCAACCCCATGTCCTCCTTACATGTGTATTTGTAATTCCAAAAACACTCTACCATAAGAGAGGTTTTAAAATATGGGACAAATTATAGAATATAACAAGTCAAATTATATGTGCGATAAATAAATTCAAATAATAGTAAGTCTGCGGTACCAGATCCATTGTATATAAAAATCAATAAATCCTGTAATTTCCTGAAAGTGCTAACATTGCAAACATGTAAAGGAAATTATCATAGTATCTCCTGTCACCTGTCCTAAGCGGAGTGTTCCAGAACTTTTCAACACACTGCTTTGCATATTTTCCATCTGCTGCGAGTGAAGCTTCTGCATTAACAGCAATGATTGCTACCGGATGAAGTGCCTTCTCATCAAGCGGTGTACCATCTATAAGAAATACACCATCCCAATTGTCCTTCTGATCCTCACAATAAAACTTCTGAAGCCTTTCTGCCGTTTTAATCTGCCACGGATCTGCATCAAACCACAGATGATCCATCGCTATATTGGCGATCGTGCGGTATGCATCACTGTAATACCAGTCATGTCTTCCAAATATTTCCTTATGCCCCGTATGAGGCTTTCCGTCATAATCTGCATATTCTGCGCTAAGTCCTGTCTTTTCATGGCATGCACTGTGCAGATATGCTCTGCTGGCAGCTGCTGCTTCTTTCCAGAATTCTCGGTCCTCCTCATAAGCCTTTCGGCAAAAAGTTCATAAAAATGCGGCAGATGGTATGAAGGATCACTGAAATCCATATTTGTGACAAACTTTATCAGCTTGTTGGAAGGCTCCCACATTGGCTCTCCGCTGTGTCCCGGCTCACCCTTGTGTACACACTCCCTTAAGATATTTTGTGCCTCTTTGCTGTAGCAGAATATACCATCGCCATCTCCCCATCTTTTAGAGGCGAAAAACAATGCCATTGCAAAATACTCTTCACCATCAGGTGCCGGTCCTTCGGCATTTCGCTTTCCGTTTGTCTGACATGACCACGCAAAATAATTTTTTGCCGGACCATCTTCTATGTACATATATGTGCGCACCCATTTCCACAGTCTGTCAAACTCTGCTTTTTTATCCAGCTGTACACATACCATCATGCCATATGACATTCCCTCGGTTCTCACATCATGATTGCCGGTATCCTCCATATATCCCATATCATCACCGGCTTCATGATAAAAACGTTCATCATCATTCCCATAGAATATCGTGTTAAAAGTATCCTCTACTCTTTTTTGAATTTCTTCTTCCGGATACCCATACTCTTTGAATATATTTCTGTATTTGCCTGTCTTATATGCTCCTGCCATTTTTCTCTCCTTTTTGTCTCTGTTTTACTGTATCCCGCACATTAAATTTACAAATCTGTGTCTGCATGATGTCCAGGATTCATTATCTCCTTTTTTGAACCATTCCTTCTGTGCACTGTCCTTAATTCCGTATATGGCTGTTATGTTCCCGATTATATCATCAGATATCGTGCTGTCTGCCATTATTATCATAATTCCTTTTATCCTGCCTTCGCCAGACAGATTATCCATGATATTTGCTATCTTTCCCTGATGTATCCAGCAAAAATTTCTTTCGTCCGCAGCACACTCAAGCACACATACTCTTCCGGTGTCACAGTTATCCTCTCCATAACCGGCTGGTGTATAAACATAATTCATACTGACCTGTCCGTCTCCATCACACGAATAATGGATATGTATCTGACCATGATCTGTTTTCTTAAGCTCATGCCAGCTAAAGTTCCTCTCAGGTACCTCAGCAAAGTTTACAGCCCTGTTATATCCGAACCCGACAGGTGCCGCAGGGTTTACTACAGGTGTTCCATTTACCATAAATGTCACATAGTTAAATCCCTCAGCCGGATTGCCTATTGTTTTTTCCCAGTAACCATCATTTTTCTTTGATCTGTAAAGAAGCTCCTCCGTGCCATTTTCAAGAACTACGCTCACGCTTTTGCATCAGGTGCAAAAAGATTTACTTCAATGCTGTTATCCTCCGTCACACGGATACCATGTATGACATCCGGATATTTGCCAGCCGGTTTTCCATCCTCGTCATTTTCGAACTGTATCTGCCTGTACACCGGATCAAAAAATACCATGCTCTCATCCGCCTGTACCGGTGTGCTAAAATCAATATTCTTTGATCTGACCGGGACAGCTTTATTAATATCATCAAGTTCTGCGTCATCCCATGTAAAAAGCATCTGTGCGAAATCCTTAAAGCTCTTTCTCCATACATGCCATTCATGATAGCCCTCATATACTTTTGGTGTACTGTCTTTCCCCTGCCGTGAAAATTCCTTTACCATCTCATTGATTCCAAGCAGTATCTCTTTTTCTTCATCTCCTGCCGACATAAAGACAGCTTCAAACCGATATGGGCTGTCAATGATTTTTTTCATGAGATGTATTGCAACACCTGAAAATACCCCAACTGCTGAAAAAAAGTTCTGGGTGTCTTGCCGCTATATCCGTAGCCTGTGCTGAACCAAGTGAAAGTCCTGCCACAGCACGGTTGTTTCTTCCTTTTTTGACCTTAAAATTTTCCTCTATATAAGGGATTATGCTATTTACAAGCTCACTGTCAAAATCTCCCGGAAAAAATACAGGGTATTCGTTATCCTTAAATGAGTAGCCACTGCTTGCAACTATGATCATCGGCACACATTTTTTGTCTGCTATCAGATTGTCCATGATGAAATTCATCTTACCCTGCCATACCCATCCGGTCTCATTCTCCCCGACACCATGCTGTAAATACAATACAGGATACCTTCCATCTCCGCTCTCATATCCAGGGGGAGTATACACATAGCTCTCCTTTATGTGACCGTTTACCTGTGAGGTATATTTGCACAGACTTACCGTTCCATGCGGCACATCCCTGACAAAATAGAAATCCTCGCCCTCTTCCGGCACTTCAAATGTGTTTATTGCAGCAAAACAGCCATATGATATAGCCGCATGAGGATTTGTTATGCAGACATCATCTACATACCAGAAATAATAATGCATTGCCCAGTGGAAATCTTTAATGTTTGCCGAAAATCCACCCTGCATATCAGGCTTTAACTGTATGCGTTCTGAGCTGAAATAGCCTCCCATTCCGGCTACTTCTACTTTATTGGCATTTGGCGCATAGATATAAAAGGTAACGCTTCCATCATCCTCAAGTGTGACCGAGCATCTGTTATTGTCCATTGATGATGGTATCGTGCTATATACAAAGCACCGTTTTTTAAATCATCCAAAATAATCCCCCCATTCGTTTATTGATATATACAAGTGTAAACGAACAGGGGCTCGTTATTCTATTAATAAATTGCCAAACAGTATTCAAATATTGCTAATTTTCATTTACCTTTTGCTGTAAATAATCAAAATATATCTGTGGATTACAGGCATTGTACTCATCCATATACTGATTCCAGGCAGCATCAAATCATCTGCATGATAACCTGCGGCAGCCATATTTTCTTTACTGCCACAATATTATTCTTTACTTTCCCACATTCAGAGGTCGAAGGAATTGAATCTGAATATGAATACATCGGATACCACGAGCCTGGAGCATCATTTTTTCCAAGCAGATCTACATAGTTTTCCACTCCATAGGCTTCAAAACATTCCTGAATATCAACAGGCTGATTTTTGAAAAACTCATCCTGCTGAAACTCCATTGAAAACGCATTTATACCATCATCAAGCATTCCCTCCACTCTTGGAAAGTATGAGTACGAACACATATGCGCTGTCTGATATGAGCTGTCACTTTTTTTCTCTGCCTGCTCATTGGTAAGGTAAAACAAACCGTTTTCATCGACTGAATAGTCCTTGCCCTCCTCTCCCCAGAACCTTTCTCTTATGATATCAGATTCCAGAAGATCACTGACAAACTTCATCGCACCTTCGATATCTTTACAGGAGGTGGTAATTGACACTCCTGAAGAATAATCTATTTCTGCCATCCTGTTTGTATGCCATCTGTTGTGAATACCATCATCAATCGTGACAGGAAGAGGAACATAATCACACCCAAGCTGTGCCAGATTCTGTTTTTTGAATACAGGATCTATTACATAATAAAACTGCCACCACTGGTCGACCATCCCAAGCACAGCTCCTGTTGACAGCTTATCCAGATATTGATCATAGGTGGCATTAAACGCCCCGGGATCCATTATTCCCTTACGGAACTCTTCGTTAAGCTTTCCGAAATATCTTTTGGCTGTGTCGGTCACATTGTAATCCATCACTTTTTTGGTTTCCGTGTCTACCATACAGCTTCCATCGTTTGGAAATCCGTCCAGAAACTGCGGCACGTTTTCAAGGCAAAAATACCGCCAGTCATCACAAAGCATCGTAAATGGTATATTTTCTGTTCCATCCGGCATTGTTGGATTTGCCTGTACATAGCTTTCTATCAGGTCGAAGTACTGCTCTATCGTTGTAATCTTTGGATATCCAGCCCATTTTAATACTCTTGTCTGAATCCAGAAGGCTTCACCATTATGCAGCATCTCCACATCATCCCCATGTGATACTCCAAACTGTGGAATCCAATATATGTGTCCATCCGGCTGTCTGAACTTTTCCCATTGTTCATCACTGAGATATTCTTTTATGTTCGGATAATCGTCCCAGTATTCATCTATTGGAATGAGTGCATCTGCCTCATACAGCGCAGTCTCACCCAATACAAAATCCGGATATTCCCCGGTTGCTATGAGAGAATTTATTGCATCGTCCTTATCCTGTCCAACAAGCCAGGTTTCCTCACATTCAGCACCGATCTGCTCTGCTATGAGCTGCTTCATATCATTATCCGGATCTATATTATCTCCTTCTACAGAAAAAAAAGCCGTAAAATGCTTTATTTCTTTTTTATCTGACGATTGAAAAGTAACACCGGCTATAAGTCCGATAAACAATGCCACTGTAACCGCTGCGGAAACCAATCTTTTTTTCATACCATGTTTTCTCCCTATTTTCTTTTGTTCAGTCTCTGCTATAAAATTGCATAATAGTCATTATATTCCATAAAAAATATTTTTACAAATCCTAAAATAAATATATCTAATAACTAGGGTATAAAACAATAATTTATCCTGCTGACATTTTCTCTGTCATACATTATAATTTCTATAATTTTAAAAATCAGGAGGACCATATAATGATCATACATGAAATAACAGAAGAATGTTTTAAGAAATATGGAAAGGTGATCGACTCTATAGATCTTACAGAGCTGGTCAGCACAATGCAGACAGTAGAAATTCCTGCTGATGTGGTTTATGAGCCATCCATTTCTGCACTCGAAAAGCTAAAATGCGCTACAGAATTACAACAGAAAACATACGGGGAGCTTCCTATACAGATAGGCTGGTGCATAGGCAACAATCATAAGCTCAATGCTGTTGAGTATCACAGATGCTCTGAGTCAATATTGCCGCAACTGATGCCATACTGATACTCGGCCGACAGCAGGATATCTCTGTGGAAAATACATATGATACCTCTTTGATGGAAGCTTTCAGGATTCCTTCCGGAACAGCAGTCGAGCTTTATGCCACAACACTGCACTACGCACCATGTAATGCATCTGATGGCGGATTTCTGGTAGCCATTGTACTTCCAAAAGGCACAAATGAAGCACTGGAACATCCACACACCGGCGGAGAAGATGCTCTTCTTGCAGCTAAAAACAAATGGCTTATCGGACATCCTGAAGGTGGACTTCCTAAGGGATCATACATAGGGCTTACAGGTGAAAATCTGGAAATTAAATAGAAAGCAAAAAACAGCCCGGGCATTTCACCCGGGCAATTATTATATTACGCTTTAACTTTATGATAAAATTAAGCCTTCGCCTCGTCCTCGTTATCTCCCCAGAAATCCACCGGCTCATAGTCCTGCAGCTTTGCAAGGAAGCCCTTCTGCTTAAGCTCCTCCTGTATGGCATCAAGCACCTCTTCACTCTCCGCACATATTGTGTGATAGTGATAACCTGAAGTTACATTTTTAAGAAGGCTGGACTTTCCTGTACGGATTTCCTCCAGGTAATTTCTGACATCACGTCTGGACTTGATGTCCATATGGGCGCGGATCACTCCGTAGACCTTGTGGTATACAAATACGTCCTTCACATGGCCTCCGGCATCAACTATTGTTGAAAGCTCCTCCTCTACTTCATCATCCTCGTGAACCACCTTTAATACTCTCGAATACTGCTTATCCGCCTGTATCAGATATCCTCTGTTTGTCGAAAAAATCGCGGCTCCGTTTGCTCGAAGCAGTGCTATGTCCTGCACAATCACCTGACGACTCACATCAAGCTCCTTTGCAAGCGCAACTCCCGCCACAGGCGACTTTGACGAGGATAGAATATTTATTATTTTTTTTCTTCTCTCATCACCGTTCATTTTCGTTCCTTTCCGTAAAACATTCCTGTCACAGCATAGTGTGACCGGCAATCTAAAGCTATACTGCATGTAGATTTTTAAGTGATAGATCCATAATAGGCGCTGAATGTGTGAGCGCACCACTTGATACATAGTCTACACCAAGACCCTTTATTCTTGCAATATTTTCTTTGGTAACATTTCCCGAAACCTCGATTTCGGCTCTGCCGTCAATGTAGTCAATGCACTGCTTTAAAAGCTCTGTGGACATGTTGTCGAGCATGATAATATCGGCACCGGCTTCAACCGCATCCTTCACCATATCAAAGCTCTCTACCTCAACCTCAATCTTTCTGACAAACGGAGCATAGGCCTTTGCCATGGCGATTGCCTCTTTTACACCGCCAGCTGCTCCGATGTGGTTATCCTTAAGAAGCACTCCATCCGAGAGATTGTATCTGTGGTTGTTTCCACCACCGACTCTGACCGAGTATTTTTCAAAAATTCTATTGTTTGGAGTTGTCTTTCTGGTATCCAAAAGCCTGATGCCTGTGCCCTCTAAGAGTGCTGCAACCTGACTGGTATATGTGGCAATTCCACTCATGCGCTGTAAATAATTGAGCGCAGTTCTCTCACCGCACAAGAGTACTCTGATATCCCCGTAAACCTTGCCGATAAGCTGCTTATTTTCTACCCTATCGCCATCCTTTACGTAAAACTCTACCTTTGTATCTGCATCAAGCAGTGTGAAAACTCTCTCAAAAACCTGCAGTCCACAGATGATTCCGTCCTGTTTGCAGATTAAATCCACCTCTCCTGCCTGTGGATGTGGCATCACGCTGTTTGTGGATACGTCCTCGCTTGTGATGTCCTCCTTTAATGCGCTTAATATGAATGGGTCTACGTTGAGGCCCAGTGTTACCTGATCGTACATATATTTAGATTCCTTTCGTTGCATTCTTTGCATTTTTTTATGACGGTTTCGCACTTTTTATGCTGCGTGGTGCCGGGGTAGTACGCAGTATATTCCTCAGAAAAATATGAAGTCAGCCACGGGATTTCTTTGGGATAGTGCTTTATAATTTGCCACTTGTTCTCATTAACTGCGTTAATGGAACCCCGTGGCAGTTCATATTTTTCTTCGGAACACACTGTGTACTCTCCGGCTTCCTAGTTTTTTGAGTGCGAAACCTGGTTACTACAGCTATTACCGCACTTAAAATTGCCTCTATTATGTACGGACTATAGCTTGTCTATAATTTCTGATATTGCTCGTATGGCCAGCCTTTGGCTGTCCACTCGCACCTAGGCTGAAACACAGCTTCTATGCTTGAATGTAGGTGACACCTGATTCGGCTATCGTATCTTGTGCGCTGGTGCGTCCCTCTATAGCCTCCATGGCTAGCTTCCTGTATTCTCTCTCTACAGCTTTTTCATCGCTGTAGTCTGCGAGGTCAATGCTATCTGCGGCCTTTTTGGCTGCTATCTCATCATTTAAAAAGCCAAGCTCCGCCATCTGACCTGCTGCACGCTTTGCGAATACCAGGCTCTCAAGCAGCGAATTGCTTGCAAGACGGTTTCTTCCGTGCACTCCGTTGCATGCGGTCTCTCCAACTGCATAGAGACATTCCATGGATGTGCGGCTGTGGTGATTCACCTTGACACCGCCCATGAAATAGTGCTGTGCCGGAACAACAGGAATAGGCTCCTTGAAGACATCATATCCCATCTCCTTGCAATGTTCAATGATATTTGGAAAATGTGATACAAGCTCATCCCTTGGAATGGTACGCAAATCCTCCAGACAAAGTCTGTGCCGTCCTTTTTCATCTGCTCACGGATTTTGCCGGTAAGCACGTCTCTTGGTAAAAGCTCATCGACAAACCTGTTCATATTCTTGTCCAAAAGCTTAGCACCCTCGCCTCTTACGGACTCTGAAATGAGAAAGCTTCTGTCCTCATGTTTTTTCGTGTAAAAGGTCGTTGGGTGAATCTGCACATAGTCTGGGTTTTTAAGCTCTATGCCATGCTTTTTTGCAATGGCAAGCGAGTCACCTGTCAGATGTCTGAAATTTGTTGAAAATCTGTACAGTCCTCCAACTCCGCCACAAGCCATGACAGTGTATGCCGCTGTCACCTTTTCCAGCGTGCCATCCTGTTTTCTGATGATGGCGCCGTAGCATTTGTTATCCCTTTCGATGATGTCAACCATCGTCGTATACTCCATGAGTGTCACATTTGAAAGCTTCTTAACCTGTGCAAGCAATGTGCTTGTTATCTCTTTTCCGGTCACATCTTCATGGAAAATAATTCTGTTGTGTGAATGAGCTCCCTCTCTCGTATAGGCAAGTGAGCCGTCATCATTTCTCGCAAAATCTGCTCCGTATGAAACAAGATCCTTCACCACCTCAGGTGATGAGTTTATCATTATCCCAACCGACTCCCTGTCATTCTCGTAATGGCCTGCCTTTAAGGTATCCTCAAAAAAGCTGTCGAAATCAGACTGCTCTTTAAGCATGCACATGCCGCCCTGCGCCAGATATGAATCATTGCTCTCCAGATCTGATTTTGTTATCAGTATAATTCTTACGTCTCTTGGAAGCATAAGCGCACAATAAAGACCTGAGCAGCCGCTTCCCACAATAAGTACATCTGTATTCATAATATGTTACCTCTTTTATTTACCTGCATCCACCAATGTAGCCGCTTCTTTAGCAACATACCCCTGGATGCGATTTACTGTAATGGGCGTATTATAACACTAAAATTTACAACTGACAAGACACCTGTAAAACTTTTGTGTTGACAGCTGGTTTACAGCTAAGTATAATGACAAGTAACTTATTTATTTTGGCCGGTTCTTTATGTAAAATCCAAAAGGAGCTTACATTGATATAACTGTGCTTCAATCACACTAGGAATTTCAAGAGGTATATTATATTATGATGACAACAAGAGAATTACAGGATGAGATTATCCGATTAAAGAAGGAAAATGATATCTGTATATTAGCTCACGCTTATCAGAGTCACGAGATACTTGAGGTTGCTGACTTCACAGGTGACTCATACGGACTCAGCAAGCAGGCTGCCACAGCACCACAGAAGAATGTGCTCATGTGCGGTGTCCGCTTCATGGCAGAGACCTGCAAGATTTTATCTCCTGACAAGCATGTATTTTTGTCAAACAGCGCAGCAGGCTGTCCTATGGCGGAGCAGCTCGATGTAGAGCTCTTACAATCGTTAAAGGCCGAGAACCCTGACTATACAGTGGTTGCCTACATAAACACCACATCAGAGCTTAAAACCATATGCGATGTGTGCGTCACATCCTCATCCGCTGTAAAAATTGTTAAAAATATTGACAATAACAAGATTCTTTTCATCCTGACTGCAATCTGGGCGCATGGGTTGAGGAACAGGTTCCGGAAAAAACCTTCAAATTTGTACATGGTGGCTGTCCTACTCACCTGCGCATGTCAATAGCAGATGTTGAGAGAGCAAAAGCGGCTCATCCTGCTGCAAAGCTTCTCGTACATCCGGAGTGCCTTGCTGAGGTTTCAAAGGCTGCAGACTATATCGGAAGCACCACCGGCATCATTGACTATGCTAAAAACAGCACAGACAGGGAATTTATCATCGGAACTGAGAACAGCATACTGCAGCACTTACAGTATGAGTGCCCTGAAAAGAGCTTCTATCCGCTCTCAAAGGACTGCGTATGCCACAATATGAAGCTCACTACCCTGATGGATGTATACAATTGTGTTAAGGGAGCAGGCGGAGAAGAAATCATACTGCCTGACGATATAAGAACAAAGGCCAAGGCCTGCATAGATACCATGCTCACACTTGGAGAATAATTTAATTTAAAGTTAAAAGACCACAGTTCATCTGTTTTGATGCCCTGTGGTCTTTTTTAATTAATTGATGATAATACCTCATCTGAATAATACTTATTTCACATCCGTCTAATTGAATCCAACAACCTTCTGCGACAGCTTATACGCACCGATAGCTACCTTTCTGCCTCCCTTGCCCGGCAGGTTCGTTAACTGTCCCATGACGCCATGGCGCAGCTTCTTGTAGGTTTCTTCATCGTGCTCCTTCATGTATGCCCACAGTTCATCCTTCTTAGCCATGTTCTCATCGGTGCCTGAGATAATTGCCAGAATAGTAGAAATAGTCGTAATAATCTCCAGATAGCTGTACATATACTTCCTGCACATCTCATTTGTTATCTCATGCAATTTGACATCGTCAAACATAATCTTATTTACACGAATCTGCTGGTCAATACGGCGTATCATCACCTGCTCATTGACCGACTGGTCATCTCGACCGATAAAATATCTGTAGAAGTCCACATCCAGATAGTACATCGTGCGCACATACGGAAGCGGCTTATATACATAGATATTATCCACATAAAAGGTATGCTTTGGCAGCTCAAGTCCACAGCTTCTCAAAAGCTCTGTCCTGTATATTACCGAATGCATCAGTATGTAATGTCCCTTGTGAATATGCTTTATATCACTCCATGTAAATATCTCATTGCGCGGAAAGCCGATCTGACGCATAACCTTTTTACGCTTTGCTCCTTCTTTCTCGTAGACATAGTTGGCAAGAAGCATATCAATCTGTGTATTCTCCTGCTCAAACTCCCTTAGCTTGTCCAATATCTTCTTGTATGAATCGAGATCCACCCAGTCATCGCTGTCAACGACCTTGAAATATTTGCCTGTGGCATTTTTGAGGCCTGTGTTTACAGCCTCTCCATGTCCACCGTTCTCCTGGTGTACAGCCTTTACTATGTCAGGATATTCGGCTGCATATCTGTCAGCTATCGCTGCTGTCTCATCCTTTGAACCGTCATCAACAATAATTATCTCCACATCATCTCCACCCGGCAGGATAGACTCTATACAATGCTCCATGTAATCCTTTGAATTGTAACATGGGATTGCAAAACTTAATAATTTCATCTTTTTCCCCTTGTAAAAAAAAATAATATCGCTGTTTGATTATGCATAAAATCTTATCCTATATGCAATAACAAATACCGATACTATAATTATACACAAAATCATGATATTGTCTAAGGATTTTTTATGGTACCTTAGGCCTGCACACTTTGTTCATATTTTGTTTACAGAAAAGTGAAATTCAAAACACACGGTTTTCACAATTGATTTGTATACTAACATCATAAACGAAAGATACAAAACAAAAGCAACAAAACATATTAATTACGCAATACTCATACTAATCTTTTTCATATATAGCCGATGCAAGCCACATGCATCGGCTTCCTCTTTATATATCAGCTTCTCTTTATCTTACGTGAAGCCGTCTTTTCAAACTCACTTTCCCTTACTTTAAGGCTATAGATACGCTTGTAGGCAGGTGCCTTGACATTGTACTCATCGATAAGCTCCTGCAGTGCTACCCTTATATCGTCGATACCTGCATTTTGAGCATACTCGCTGTCCGGGAAAATCTCAGCTTCAATCACCCCTTCAGACTCACGAACTATGATTTCCTTTATGAGATGATTTACGCTCAGAGCGTTTTCAAGCTCCTCCGGTGACACATTCTCACCGTTTTGGGTGATAATCAGGTTCTTCCTTCTGCCGGTCAGATAAATATATCCGTCCTCGTCCACATATCCTAAGTCACCCGTGTGAAGCCAGCCATCCGACAGTGTCTCCTCTGTCTCCTTTGGCATCTTATAATATCCCTGCATCACACTTGTACCGCGGACTAAAAGCTCACCGTCAACTGTTTTTGCCTCACAGTTTGGCATCAGCTTGCCTACAGAGTTTTTGCGGATATCCCAGCTTAGATTTGTGCTTATGACCGGAGAACACTCCGTCATGCCATAGCCCTGCAATATGGTGATACCAAACTCTGCAAATAAATCAACATAATCAGGATTTAGGTACGCACCGCCACTGCAGATTGTATGAAGCCTCTCTCCAAATATTTTTTTACGGACCGGCTCTGCAGGAAGTCCTGCTGCCCTTACCTCCTCAAGCTTTCTGGCAAATGTCTCAATCATAAGAGGCACCATAAGAATCATGTCGGGAGTAAAAAGCTGTATATTTTTTGCCATGCGCATGATGGAATCATTGATGCATATTACCGAACCCAGTGAAATTCCTTTCAGAATATCCATGCTCAGACAGTATGCATGGTGTATCGGAAGCACAGACAAAATTACAGTGTGCGGTCCAATTTTCATGTCAAGGCATGTGGCATTTTCAGCCAGGTTGTTCTGCGTCAGCATGACTCCCTTGCTCTTTCCGGTGGTTCCAGACGTAAACATGATAGTGCAAAGCGCATCCTCTGCCACAGCAGACTCGTAGCTTCCCCTATTGTCATCTATAAGCCCATTAAACGAAAGCACCTGTGGACAATGCTCTGTACTGTTCATAGATACATACACATTTATATCATGACAGCTTTTAGCTGCGGCCTCAGCCACATCCGAACGTGCCTCATCAAATATAAGCATCCTCACATCGGCTCTGTCCAAAAGCTCACATATATCCGCTGCCGGAAGCGATGCATCGATTGGAACCGCAACACTTCCGCTTTCTGTGATTGCCAGATAGGATACTATCCACTCATATGATGAAGGGCCTATTACAGCGATATGCTGTCCTTTTTTACCAAGCTTTTCGATAGCATTGGCAAAGCTGTCTGTATCATTCTTAAGTTCACTGTAGGTTCTTGACTCTATCTCATTTTTTGATTTCTTCCATCTTATCGCGTCATCCGCACCGTAAGTCTTCTTTGCATATGAAAGAATTTCAGGAATTGTGTGAAATAACATATTTTCTCCTATCTGCGCCGATTATGCGTCTTTTAATGTCTCAAGATAATCGATAGCTTCCTGTACTGTGCGGATTTCTGCAGCCTTTGTCTGATCAATCTCCACATCAAAGGTATCCTCGATCTCCCCGAGCATGCTCATGAAATCAAATGACGTAAAGCCCAAATCCTCCATAAAACGTGATTCTTCGTGCACATCTGCCGACTGAACATCAACATAATTACAGATAATTTCCACTAATTCATCAAACATAATAATCTCCTTTTACCTAATACGTTTCCTGATCCACTACACCAATTTAATGATTTCGCCTATTGTAAGCTCAGGGTTTTCTGCACCCTTGAACATGATTTTGCACAGATAGTAGTACATATACTCAAGCTGCTTTCTTGAGACTGCCTTGACTGATGCTCGAAGCTGAAATCCAGTCCGTTGTCCTCCGGACGATGCATTACCGTTAGATACATAGCCTGTGTAGTCATGCCGTTCGGGTACCACTTAGTCTTGTATTTTATATCTCCCAGGTCGTTTAAGCCCTTTTCCTTTAAGGTCATAGGCTGATATGTAAGCGACATCGGCTCATATATAAGCCCCGCCTTTGGCTGCGGATAGGTCTTTGAGCGCAGTGCAAAGTACTCTGTCGGGTTGTAGTTTGCATGGCGGAACAGCTCGTTTTGCTTATCCCTGATGGTATACACGGCATCGATAAAGCGTACATCCTTTGAAAAGCTCGTCCTAAACGGAAACGAATGAATACGTGTGCCGCCTGACCTCTTCTCCTTGAGTGTCGCACGTCTGGCGATGGCATTATTTACGGAGACATCATCGAAGCCGTTTTCCTTTTGGAAAAACGTCCTGATTCCCATGAGAAGTAGACAAGCAAGCGAAACATGATATTTCTCGCAAAAATCCATAAGACGCTTTGTCGGCTCAGCCTCCAGATGAAAGATATCAAGCGCTGAGGTGACATCATCCGATGCATTGAATGCACTCCTTAGCTTGTTATCATGCATCAGTTCTCTTGCCGCATCAAGCTTTGCTGTGCCGTCGATTCCGTTGTAGATTGGCTCCGACTGTCTGATAAGCTTCTCAAAGAACTCTCTGTCCCTAAGCTGTGCCTTGCTTCCGGCTTCGTATGCCAGATCCTTCTTTATCTGCTCAATGTATGAACACATATCCTTAGGAAAAGGTACTCCCTCGTACATGGCATTACAGTATATCTCAATAATATCCTTTAAAAATGCAATAAGTGACTGCGCATCAACCACCATGTGATGACCTAAGAAGTACACTCCATTGAATCCATCCGGCATCTTTATCATCACGATTTTTGTCATAGGAGAGTCCTCAAACTCAAACGGCACCTGTGTCCAGCCTTGCATCTCATTCTCTGCCTCCTCCATGGTTAAATCAGTAAAATCCCTGAAATCGACAGTTCTCTCTTTAAAATCCTCATCCACATCCGCAATATACTGATAGCACTCTCCATCCTTATCCCTTGTAAAGCGGATACGCATGGCCTCGTTTCTGGCATACGCGTAGTTGATTGAATCCCTTAGCACGTTCCAGTCGAGCTCCGTGCCGATTGTCAGACTTGTACCTATATTGAGCACAGCCATATTCGGACAGTACTTTGCATAGTACAAATGAAATTTTTGTGCAACCGTAATCGGATATACATTGTGTCCTTTTCTCGTCTTCATCATCTCATAACTCCTTTCAAAAATTTATCAAGTGCGTCCTCGAAAGCTTTCGTATTCTTGTAATAGCTCTCGCAGTGTCCTGCACCCTTTACTATCAGCTTTGTCTTTTGTGACGCGCAGCTTGCATAAAGCTCATCACACATGCTGCATGGCACAAATGTATCCTTATCACCATGGATAAACAAAATAGGCAGCTTAGCCTTTTGCACCTCTTTTGCAGCATTGCATTCATCAAGCCCATACCCTGCCATTTTTCTGTTCACAAAATCTGCAATCTGAATCATCGGAAAAGCCGGCAGATGGTACATGCTGTGAAGCACATGGGTAAATACCGCCTTAGGCGAAGTAAATGCACAGTCTGACACAATCCCCTTCACCTGCTCTGGCAGATTAAGCCCACTAGCCATAAGCACAGTGGCACCTCCCATGGAATTTCCCATCAAAACAATCCTTATGCCATTGCCTGCCTTCTTAATCATCCAGTCAATCCATTTAAGCGCATCATAGCGGTCCTTGCAGCCGAAGCCTATGAATTTGCCCTCGCTTTGTCCGTGCGCTCTCGCATCTACAAGCAGCATGCTATAGCCCTTCTTTAAATAATAATTGGATATGCTGCTGTAATCAGACATAGCTTCACTTGTGTAGCCGTGGAAGCATATGACGGCTTTATCCGGATTACCTCCATCTATCCCCGGAAAATATGTGGCATGCAGTCTTAATCCATCATCAGACTTAATCCACACATCCTCATGAGTCTGTGCCCTCATCCACTCTCCGCGCGGCTTCATAAAGCTGTAATAGCTCTCCCAGTCAACCCCAGACATCTTCATCGTGCGCTCCTTCTTGGCATTGTAGCGCATCATGGTTCTCCTGTAGAAATAAGCACTGCCGCCTGCCTCTGCTGCAGCAATACCGCCTAAAACACCTGCAATTATTCCCCACTTCATCCTCATCACCTACGCTTCTTACTGTCTATAATCTGCTTCAGGAGAAGTGCCTTATCAATATTTCCCTCCACCTTGAGCTTACCTGTTGTAAATGCAAGAATCGGATCAATCTTTCCATCTGCCAGCTTGAAAAGAGTCTCTGCGCTGCATATAAAAATCGCATCCCTGTCAAAATACTCATACGGCTCCACTGCCAGCACACCGTCCTTTACCTCGGCATAAAAAATTCCCTCTGCCTCTCCTGTTATATTAAACTGAAAAGCAAGATGCTCGCTTATATCGCTCACATCAGACTCCATAAACAGTCCCTTTACCTTTGAAAACATATCTGCATAAGTCATATCAGTTCTCCTTTTCGACCATCGGTCAACTTGTTACTCCATTACAGTATCACTTTTTCGACTGGCGGTCAATATAAATATTTTCATTTTCAAACTATTCTGTTATTTTTTCATAAACTATCCAAACATGTAGTATCATTATCGTTGCTGGTCACACTGTTAGGTGTGAACAGTAACTCATTATCACCAAAACCTATTACCACGGTAAAATTTCATGGAAGAATCACATGGATTGTGATAATATATATGATATGAGGGTCAAAAGGTATTTTGCCCCTCATTTATGATTAATCAGATTACTACATGCTACGCATTCCCGTAATCTGACTACACCTCGAAATCCGCTAATGCTACAGTTCGCATATGCGAACTGCAACCGAATATGCCTATTTAAAATCGCCTGTAGCGATAGGCATATTCGTCGGCATATTCACAGCTTCATACGAATCAAATCAGCAAGTGATTTGATTCTGTAAACGAATATAGTGAGTAATTTAACTTGTCGTCCACGCAGCAAATTGCTACTTTCTCGGTGTAGTGCGGGTCAATAAGGTATACATCGAATTGCATGCAAGCATGAATCGATGATACCTTTTGACCCTTTAATCACAAAATCGAAAAATTACTTTAGAAAATTTACACAGAACAGAAGAAATATGTTATTATATATCTGTAAATCAAAATACGGAGGTTAGTTACATGGCAACGAGGAAGAAATCCTCAGCAAAAAGACAGACGAAAAAGGAGAGAATGGCTCAGATAGAGAGGCAGCAGGCCTTTAAAAAGGAGATATTTCTCTGGATAGTAGTAGCTGTTTCAATCCTTTTATTTATAAGCAATTTTGGAATAGGCGGTAATTTGGGAAACGCAGTAAGCGGTTTCCTTTTTGGTTTATTTGGAATGATGGCATATATTTTTCCGCTTGTGCTTCTGGTGGGCAGCTTTTTTGCTGTGTCCAATAAGGGCAATTCATATGCTATCATGAAGCTTGTTATGACCATAGTTTTCATATGGTTTATATGTGTGTTTATGTACCTGGCAGTGTATGGTGAATTCGCGGTTTCGCCGGTGCAGTCATACATTGACAGTGTTGAAAGGCATTCAGGTGGTGGCTTTGTAGGTGCTCTTATAGGCTGCATTTTAGTTCCGGCGGTAGGAATTATAGGTGCATACGTGGTGACAATAGTTGTGATGATTATCTGTCTTGTGCTCATTACCGGTAAATCATTCATGAAGGGTATGAGAAACGGCGGCCGAAAGGTATATGAGTCAGCGCGTGAGAATAATGAGAGATATCAGGAGTATCGGCAGTATAAGTCAAGAGAGCGTCAGACAAGAGAGGGTTTAGCTTCAGATAATACAGACAGCGACATAAAGGAGACCGCAAAAGGTGGCAGAAGGAGTAAGCGTGCCGGTCGAAGGATGGACAATAAGATAACAGGCGTGTCACTTGATACAAAAATTGATGGCAGTGAAAACGCGCTAGATTCAGGCATGACAGGTAGTGATACAGCGCATGTGGGGATATTTGGACAAGGTGCAGCAGCTACAGATGCGCTTGGTGAGATAACTATAGAGAATTATCCGAGTTCACCTGCAATAAAGGAGAAAAAGACGACAAGCCTTACATCAGGGGATGCAGGGGAAATAGTGCAGACACCGGACTTTGGTGTGGCATCGGAGCCTGTTTCGGTTTTGGGTGGCACAGCTGCAAGCCATGTGTCGCAGATACCTATATCGGGCTGCGTGGAGCCTGATATATCTGATGATTTTGACATACAAAAAGATAATGAGCTGCAATCAAAATTATCAGCTCCGGCTGCAGATGCGGTAATGACAAAACCACCTGCAGCAGAGCCAGGTAAGAAAAAGGTCAAATCAGACAAGGATGAGCTTGCCAAAGAGGTTGAAAAAGTCAGTGAGCAGATAGCGATAAATGACGCAGAAAATGCAATCCAGCAGAAGCCGTATGTATTTCCGGCTGTTGATCTGCTTAAGGCTCCTGACAGGGGTAAAACCGGTGATTCGCAGGCTCATCTGCGTGAAACGGCGGCAAAGCTTGAACAGACTCTTAATGTGTTTGGGGTGAATGCGAAGGTGAATAATATAAGCTGCGGTCCTGCTGTTACAAGGTTTGAAATCACACCGGAGCTTGGAGTGAAGGTATCAAAGATTGTGAATCTGGCAGATGATATAAAGCTTAATCTGGCAGCCGCGGATATACGAATCGAGGCTCCTATTCCGGGAAAAGCCGCTGTGGGCATCGAAGTGCCAAACAGCCAGAGTGTTGCTGTTTCCTTCAGGGAGCTTGTGGAGTCTGAAGAATTTAAAAATGCCAAATCAAAGATTACATTTGCAGTGGGAAAAGATATTGCAGGCAAGGTTAAGGTTACGGATATCGCAAAAATGCCACATCTTTTAATTGCAGGTGCTACCGGCTCAGGTAAGTCGGTTTGTATCAATACAATTATCATGAGTATACTATACAAGGCAAAGCCGGATGAGGTAAAGCTGATTATGATTGACCCGAAGGTGGTTGAGCTTAGTGTATACAATGGCATACCTCATCTGATGATTCCGGTTGTTACAGATCCTAAAAAAGCTGCAGGAGCATTAAACTGGGCGGTTTCAGAGATGACAGACCGATACGAGAAGTTTGCAAACAGCGGTGTCAGGGAAATAAACGGTTACAATGCCATGATTGATGCAATGGATGGCAAGGATACAGAAAAACCGCCAAAGATGCCACAGATTGTCATTATAGTTGACGAGCTTGCAGATCTTATGATGGTTGCATCAAAGGATGTAGAGGAGGCAATATGCAGGCTGGCACAGCTTGCGAGAGCAGCCGGTATACATCTGATTATAGCTACACAGAGGCCTTCTGTTAATGTTATTACAGGTCTTATCAAGCGAATATGCCAAGCCGTATCGCATTTGCGGTTACAAGCGGTGTTGACAGTCGTACCATACTTGATATGAATGGTGCGGAAAAGCTCCTTGGAAAGGGAGATATGTTATTTGACCCACAGGGTGTTCCGAAGCCCCTTCGAGTACAGGGCGCATTCGTTTCAGATAAAGAAGTTTCCGATATTGTGAAATTTATTATTGAAAATAATGAGAATGCACAGTACAGTAATGATGTGGCACAAAAGATGGAGAGCCTGTCGAATGATACGACAAATACAACCGTTACCATTTCAGATGTGGAAAACACGGATGATGGCAGGGACTCTTACTTTGCGGAGGCAGCGTCAATTATCACAGATAAGGAACGGGCTTCAATCGGAATGCTTCAAAGATACCTTAAAATTGGCTTCAACAGGGCGGCCCGCATCATGGATCAGCTCGAAGAGGCTGGTGTAGTGGGACCTGAGGAGGGGACAAAGCCCCGCAAGGTTCTGGTGACTAAAGAGGAATTAGATACTATATTAGAGAATAATTAACACAAAGGAGCAAATAAAAATGAAAACAGATATTCAGATCGCACAGGAAGCTACAATGCTTCCAATCAAGGATGTAGCAGCAACTATAGGGATTAAAGAGGATGACTTAGAGCTTTATGGAAAGTATAAGGCAAAGATTTCTGATGAGCTCATCAATCGTACAAAGGAAAATCCTGACGGAAAGCTCATACTTGTTACAGCTATAAACCCGACTCCTGCAGGAGAGGGAAAGACAACCACAAGCGTCGGTCTTGGAGAGGCATTTGGACGCTTGGGAAGAAAGCACTTATCGCACTTCGTGAGCCATCACTTGGACCTTGCTTTGGTATCAAGGGAGGCGCAGCCGGTGGCGGATACGCACAGGTTGTCCCAATGGAGGATTTGAATCTTCATTTTACGGGAGATTTTCATGCGATTACATCTGCGAACAATCTGCTTGCGGCACTTCTTGACAACCATATCCAGCAGGGAAACGAGCTTGGCATCGACCCGCGCCAGATTGTATGGAAGAGATGTATGGATATGAATGACCGTGTCCTTAGAAATATCGTTGTTGGTCTTGGAAGCAAGATGGACGGAATGGTCAGAGAGGATCATTTTGTCATCACTGTAGCATCTGAAATTATGGCTATACTCTGCCTGCCGATGATATGGCAGATTTAAAGAAGCGCTTGGCAGAATTATCGTGGCATACACCTTTGACGGAAAGCCTGTCACAGCCGATGATCTTCAGGCTACAGGCTCTATGGCAGCTCTCTTAAAAGATGCCTTAAAGCCTAACCTTATCCAGACACTTGAGCATACACCGGCAATAGTTCACGGTGGACCTTTTGCCAATATAGCACATGGCTGTAACAGTGTCCGTGCCACAAAGACAGCATTAAAGCTTGCAGACTATGTTATCACTGAGGCAGGCTTTGGCGCAGACCTTGGCGCAGAGAAGTTCTTTGATATCAAGTGCCGTATGGCAGGGCTTAAGCCGGATGCAGTTGTACTTGTTGCAACAATTAGAGCATTAAAATATAATGGCGGCGTGCCGAAGGATGAGCTTTCATCAGAGAATCTTGATGCACTTAAGGCTGGAATCGTAAATCTTGAGAAGCATATTGAGAATCTTCACAAGTTTGGTGTGCCTGTAGTTGTCACATTAAATTCATTTGTCACAGACACCAAGGCTGAGACTGATTTGTAGAGCAGTTCTGTAAAGAAAGAGGCTGTGAATTTGCACTCTCAGAGGTATGGGAGAAGGGTGGCGAAGGCGGAATTGACCTTGCCAACAAGGTACTTGAAACAATCGAGCACAAGGAAAGCAATTTTAAGGTGCTCTATGATGATAGCCTGTCACTTAAGGAAAAGATTGAAACTGTTGCAAAAGAAATATATGGAGCAGATGGTGTTACATATTCTCCGGCAGCAGAGAGAGAACTTAAGAGAATTACAGACCTTGGAATGGGAGATTTCCCTGTATGTATGGCAAAGACACAGTATTCGCTTTCTGATGATGCTAAGAAGCTTGGCAGACCGAGCGGCTTTAAAATCAACGTACGTGAGGTTTATGCGTCAGCAGGTGCAGGCTTTGTTGTAGCAGTAAACGGTTCTATTATGACTATGCCGGGACTTTCAAAGAAGCCGGCTGCATACGGCATTGATGTGGATGACAATGGTGTGATCACAGGATTATTCTAGGAGGAAATATGGCTAATCTAATAGACGGAAAATTGATTTCAACACAGATTAAGGATGAGCTTAAGGAAGAAGTGGCAGAGCTTAAGAAAAAAGGCATCGAGGGTTGCCTTGCGGTGATTCAGGTCGGAAATGACCCCGCATCATCAGTGTATGTGCGCAACAAGAAAAAGGCGTGTGAGTATGTCGGAATTAAATCGCTTTCATATGAACTTGCAGAGGAGACTACACAGGAGGAAATATTAGAGCTTATCGAAAAGCTCAATGCTGATGTTTCTGTAAATGGTATTCTCTGTCAGCTTCCGCTGCCAAAGCATATCGATGAGGACAAGGTTATTGATGCTATTGACCCGAAGAAGGATGTTGATGGCTTTAGTCCACAGAGTGTTGGAGCGATGGTTATAGGAAAGCCTGGTTTTTTGCCGTGTACTCCGGCCGGTATCATTCAGCTTTTAAAGAGAAGCAATATAGATATTGATGGTAAAAGTTGTGTTGTGGTTGGCAGAAGCAATATAGTTGGCAAGCCTATGTCACTTCTCATGCTTAGGGAGAATGCAACTGTTACGGTATGTCATTCACATACAAAGGATTTAAAAGATGTATGTAAAAATGCTGATATACTTATAGTGGCAATAGGAAAGCCTAAGTTTATAGATGCTTCATATGTGAAGGATGGTGCGGTTGTCATTGATGTTGGAATCCACAGAAATGCTGAAAATAAGCTGTGTGGTGATGTGGATTTTGATTCTGTTGTGTCTAAAGCGTCACATATCACACCTGTACCGGGCGGTGTAGGTCCTATGACAATTGCGATGCTCATGAGCAATTGTGTTGAGGCTATGAAGAGATAATTAGACAATAAGTAAGAGGATTAGATGTATGAGATGTGCCAATTGTGGTAATGAATTGAAGGCGGGCAGTCTGTACTGTGATGTCTGTGGGCATCCGGTTCAGATAGTGCCTGATTACAACGAATTTGATGATTATCTTGATAATCTGGTTGGAAATGATGACAGGCGAACTGATGGACAAAAGACTGTAAAGCCTGTGTCTGATAGGACAATCAGGTTTGATGAGCCGGTGAGGGAACAGCTTCATAGTGCCGGTCAGCGGAACGGACAAAAACCGGACAGAATGTCACAGTATGAAAATAAACAGGCTCAGACAGGCAAGCAGCAGTCTCAGACGAAACAACCGTGTGATGAGAAGCCGCAGTCTGACGGACAGAGGGCAAAGAGAGCGCAGCAGAAGAAGATAATTATTATCTCAGCTGTAGTGTGCGTTGTAGCAATTGTAATACTTATTGCAGCTATTACACGTAATGTAAGCAGATCACATGACAATTCATTTGATTATCAGGTGAGGCAGGCAAAGGCAGCTTATTCGGCGGGGAATATAAATTCCGCGGTTTCTTATTATGAGAAGGCTTTGTCGATTGATTCGGATAATACAGATGTCAGATTTGCTTTGGCTGATATATATATGTCGAAGAAGGATTATGATGCCGCTCTTGTGCTGTATCAGGAAATTATCAATATTGATCCAAAGAGCAAAGAGGCTTATAAGCAGCTTATCTCGATTTATGAATCAAAAAAGGATTATGATGCAATTGTTGCGTTGCGTGAGAGTGCTAAGGATACATCTGTTTTAAAGCTTTTTGCGGATTATACTGTATCTAAACCGCAGTTTAGCAAGAGCAGTGGCAAGTATGGAGAGACTATTGAGCTTTCTATAGATGCAGACAGCGATACCAAAATATACTATTCATATGATTCGGATAATCCTTTGACCAGAGGAGAAAGATATTATAGCCCGATCACCCTGGACAAGGAAGGCACATATGAGATAACAGCTGTTGCGGTTGATGACAGAGGAATCAAAAGCGAGGTGGCATCTGCCAAGTATGAAATCGAGTTTGAGGCGCCGGATGCACCGGAGATAGACCCTGACGGAGGTACATTTGGTGCACAGACAGACATTACAATCACAGTACCTGAAAATTGCAAGGTATACTATACCTGGGATTCGTCAGATCCGAGTGCTGCATCAACAGAGTATACAGCTCCAATACCTGTTCCTGAGGGAAATAATGTGCTTTCTGTTATTGCGATAGACCAGAATACCGGAAAGTGCAGTGATATATACAGATCAAGATTTGAATTTTATATGAATTAATAAAAAACACGCATGAGTTGATTAATCATGCGTGTTCTTTTTAATGAAATTATCTGTTATGGCTGTAAAGCTTTATTGTATCCGGATTCTGTGTGGATGTACAGTACTCTTTGTTCGAGACAAAATCTGTGAAATACACATACTGTGATGTTACGTTTATGTTGCAAAACTCACCCTTAGCAAGCTCTTTAAAGCCGGTGCCGTCATTTTTTACAACACACAGTGCCGGATTATCACCACCGCGCTGATAGAATATCAGACTGCCATATACATTGTAATGCTCAATATTGGCCTCCGTTAAAACTACAGGATTTGGATTGTTGATATTGACATGGACAATCGCATTGTCACGATTTACATCCATGTAGTATACATTTGTGTCATCCAGCACAACCGGCTTGTAGCAGTTGCAGTCGTAGAATAAGGCTTCACTCTGTGAAGCAGTGTCATATCTGTATAGCTGTCCGTTTTTGGATTATTATAATAAAAATACCGGTCTGATGTGTTGCAGGTGAACAGATAGTGACTTTTTATTTTCTTTTTTTCTCTCCATCTATTCTGATACGGTATAGAGAGGTAGCTGTTTGTGTGTCATAGTGCAGATAATATATGTAGTTGCCTATCAGGGATGCATAGATGCATGGGTCAGGATCCAGGCACGGTGGAGCCGTGGCCATTTCTTTTTATGCGGCAGTAGGCTGTTCCTGTCATATGAAAAGAAGGTCTGGCTTGTGATTTTCTGATTGTTGTTTCTCACGTAATAGACATAGTTTTATCTGCGTTTATGTACATGGCAGTGTCATTGCTCAGCTTATGTATATTGCTGCCGTCTAAGTTCATGGCATACAGCTGCCGTTGTCGTTTGTATTTGAGAAAAATACTTAACCGTCACTTTCACAGAAGAGTCCGGCATTGTACAGATTACCTGCAGTATTACCATTTACATAGGATGAATTAAGCTTTACCTTTGATACAAAATGGTATATAACAAGGCCTGTGATGCATATTAAAATTAGTGGAATAATTATTTTTAGATATTTTTTCATGTAATTCTCCCGAGGGTATATGAGATTTATGCTTAGATATTAACTTAATTATATCATATTATATGATAAATCTTTCAAGGATTACTTGCCTTTCTATTAAATTTTGTAATAATTATTTTAATTATATTCTTTTTTAG